>Ga0209596_1000126_pt1 | contig 66175 bp, 69 predicted proteins | sample M_130807_MF_Meta_FD_187314 | JGI IMG/M metagenome (GOLD analysis project Ga0209596, IMG submission 187314) | Freshwater microbial communities from Lake Montjoie, Canada to study carbon cycling - M_130807_MF_MetaG (SPAdes) (version 2) | ecosystem: Environmental > Aquatic > Freshwater > Lake...
GCGTAAAGATTTTTACAAACTGGTGTTCAACCGAAGAAATCACATCTTTATGGAACAAAATGCGACCTGAAACGACGACACTCACTCTTGTAACCGAAGAACCTGTAGACTACTATGTAATAATCAATAGCCCTCCCCAAAACGCTGTATACAATAAGAAAAAGACAATTGTATTCCAGATGGAGCCATTTATGGATAGACAAAATAAGTGGGGAGAATGGTCTAATCCAGATAAAAAAGAATTTTATAAAGTTCTTAGACACGTAGATGGAGAATACAATAATAATGAATGGCACCTTTCCAAAACATATCTACAACTTTCAAACGAACCGATCGTTAAAACCGAAAACGTCCTATCCACTGTACTTAGTAGTAAATACACCGATATTGGACACACAAAGAGAATAGATTTTGTAAAGTTTTTAGAGAAGAAAGGAATGCCTATACACGTATTTGGAGACAACAAGTGGAAATATAAAGACTATAAAGGCTCTTTACCGTATCATTGCAAAGACAACGCAATTTTACCGTATAAATATACATTTAACGCGGAAAATAACGCTATCCCTAACTACTACACAGAAAAACTTATCGATGGTATTCTTGGAGAATGTTTAACTTTTTACTGGGGCTGTCCAAACGTAAGAAAGTATATAGATAATAGGGCTTACGTACAGTTGGAATTATCTAATTTTGAAAAGGATTATGAAACGATTATGAGAGCGATAGAAGAAGATCTATATACCCAGCGTTTGCCATTTATAAAAGAAGCGAAAAAGAAGATTCTAAACGAGTTGCAATTTTTTCCTAGGTTAGAATCTATTATAAAATCTAAAACATTATAATCAAGTATAAAATGTCATTTTATATTTGCGAATGTGGAAACACCCAAGATAGTCACTATTTTCGTCATCCTTTTAGAAAAGTCTGTTTAGTCAATTCTGAAATTAAAGATGGCTTAGAAACATTTACTTTAAACGCCGAAGATTTTTCTCTAAAAAAAGCGGAAAAATGTCGCGTTTCTACATGCACCGGTAAAATTAACATACACGAAACGGTGCTATTAAACCATAAATATAGCCCTATTTCTTATGAATACAGAGACATAAGATTTACCCTTCCTAAATCTACTCTCTGTCACTATAAAAATTGCAAGACGTTACAGGACCATTCTAGTGTAATGACTCATCATTTCACTACAAAAGTAATTATCTTAAATAAGAAAGACGAAGATATTGTTTCTTTAGTAGACAAGGATGACGAAGACATAAAGATACTTAATTCATAAAGTGATCATTCGAGGGTAATATCAGACCATCTACAAAGTGGACAATACCATTGCTTCTAGGTATATCATATTGAAGTACGGTTACACAGTTATTTATTTTTGTTCTACTGCTAATATTGGTAACGTACATTCTCATCTCTGGATTTTTTGTATATAAATAGGATACTGGACTTGAGGTAAGTAAATCTCTGTCTATAATTCTTGGCAAAGTAGAAGAAGCTAGTATCTGTCTGGCTAGTCCATCATCCATAGTCTGGAAGAAACTATCGGGAATATGTTCTAAATGTTTATCACTGGCTATAAATACGGTACAGTTGGCCTGAATTTCATCGAGAAAAGGAACCATCTGGGCTTTGTCAATAATCGTTTTAAATTTGCTAAAATTTGGATCGGAATAAACAAGGCCGTAGATAGAGTCTTTATCGACGCATAGTTGACAGGGTTTGTCGCTACGATAATCTACGAAGGAAGACATGTGTGTGAAAAGATAGCTTTGCGTATCTGGTGTAAAACTAACCATTTTATTTTATCAAGATTTAAAAAAGATATATTTTTATATAAAATGTCTTTCCGTGTGAAACCAACTCATAAATCTCTTAGGTTAGACCCTCCCAAAGAGAAGGTAGAATCTGCGATGTCTTTCTTTAACGCTGAAGATAAGGTATCCTTTCTGACAGCTACTACTTCTGTAAGAGCAACTCCTTCTAACAAAGAACAATGTCCTACGCGTAGCAGTGAAGGTGGAATGGCTGTACGTTCGGTAGCAGTTGCACAAGCTGACCATATGTAAATTTTTATATTATTTAGTAATATAAAATGGATGAAAATGAGTGTATCTTATTTACAGATATTAAGTCTAGTTCAAAATTATCGGCAAAATATCCAGAAGAGATGTTCAAAAACATAATCAAGCATGAACAAACCATAGAAAATGCAGTGAAAAAAAATAATGGTATGGTAATTAAAACAATTGGAGATGCTGTTATGGCTAAATTTCCCAAGTTAAACAATGGGATAATGTGCGCAGTTGATATACAACATAGCTTTGTAGAAAATCCAATAAAATTTAATAATTCCGATGATATTATCCAAATAAGAATAGGAATAGCTTATGGACCTATTAAAACGAGAAAAATATCTATTCAAAACTGTAAACTACTAGATGTATATGGCATGACTGTTAATTTAGCAAGTCGAATGGAAAGTAAACTTTCTCCAGTTGGTGGTTTTGCTGTATTAGCTGATACGATGTCGGAAAAGTTTATTCAAAAACTTAAAAAATTCTTAGATGTTAAAGTTGTAAATATAACTCATAATTGCGATAATTTTATTATCCGTTCTCAAAGATTAATACCAGACATATGTTTAAAAATGGAACAATTACACATCGACGATAACAAAGAACATAAAGCTATAACCTGCGAACTTAAGCTTTCTTAAACGAAAAACAAGCACTAATTTGCGGCAAAGGATTTGGCTCTGTTGGAGAAACCGAATCCTCTATAACTGTCTTCAGTAGCTCACCATTGGCATGATACACTGAAAATCTAAACGTATCGTTAGGCTTTATTCTAATCGTATGTGCCATGCCATCGCCATCTATCTTTATAAATGGGGAAATTGCCGGTATAGGAGTGTCATCTACAATAGCCCTAAATAACATCCGGTAAGAATTAGGATTGTTTGAATAGATAACGTTAAAGCTTTGTGTCGTACTGGTAGAAAGCTGTCTTAGCTCAACGTAGAAATAGGGATAGAAAATGGCTCTTCCACCTCTTCCAGATGCTAAAAGGGTGTTCGGAAGGACAAGGTTAAGAAGTTCAACTTCGTAAGTTTCTGTTTGGTCAGAGGTCACGAGAGGACCAGTAAAGTTAAATTGAGTAGCACTATCACGAGTAAAAGGTAGAATTTCCTGTCCCTTAGCTGGAGCAGCAATAGGAGCGGAAAAAGGAGGTGAAACTGTTATTGTACGAGTAGCGGCAACGTAACTAGTTATTCTTCTTGACTCGGTATAAGGGGGAGCATAAGGTGATGCTTCACTAGCAGGAGAGATTCTGAAAAAACTACCTACATAAAAGTCATCAACAGCTGAAGCTGTTTGAACACCTATGTTAGGAACTACTATTTGAGACTGTATTGTAAATTGACTTGTAGTTATAGGAAAGGCATTATCTATAGTACATATAAAAGGTACTGTTTTACGAATTTCTAAATTATAAGCAAATGCTCCACTCCAATCACCATTTGTAGGTGATTCTAAAGTAGCTAATCTTGTAGTAGCGTCAAATCCTGTTATTTTTATAGCTTCTCCACTTGCATAACGAAAGATATAGTAGCCAACATAGTAATTATCACCTCCTAACCCGTATGTTTGTTCTTTTTCCGTAGCGCTCAAGTTATCATTAGACCCAGGAACATACACTTTGATAACGCTATTTGCAGTATTTGTAGCCAACGGGGTAGGATTATCTATATGAAAATTAGTTAAGCCAATAACAGCGTCTGGTAATGCCGAATCTAATGTTACAATAGCATTATTTGCGTTTAGAGGTAAATATTCGATGATTCTACGAACAGTAGTAACACCCCCATTCGTAGTAACTAAAGGAGAACCAACATAGTAGTTTCGGACTTGTCTAAGATTGTTAGGAGCAACTGTACTAATCTTAAATATAGTATTACCTTCAAGTCCTGGTAATGTAGAGGAGCTTACAGTAATGCTAGCAATGGTATTAGCTGTACCACCTTCAACAAAAGTAGTATTCCAAACTAATATAGGAGAACTGTCGCAAAGGGGATCTAAAGCGGTGAAACGGTCACCCTGTGCAGATTGAGACATTTCTACTACAAAAGTGGATGGCAAAGGATATTGTTTTCTGTTTCTAAAACTAGAATCGAATTCTAGATAACGTATGGAGTTTGTTAGCGAAGACATTTTATTATATACTATATTTTTTAAACCTTCTTAAACGAAAAACAAGCACTAATTTGTACCAACGGATTTGGTTCTTTTGGAGAATCGAAATCTTCTATAACTGTCTTAAATAGCTCACCGTTAGCATGGTAAACTGAAAATCTAAACGTATCGTTAGGCTTTATTCTAATCGTATGTGCCATGCCATCGCCATCTATCTTTATAAATGGGGAAATTGCCGGTATAGGAGTGTCATCTACAATAGCCCTAAATAACATCCTGTAAGAATTAGGATTGTTTGAATAGATAACATTAAAGCTTTGTGTCGTACTGGTAGAAAGCTGTCTTAGCTCAACATAGAAATAGGGATAGAAAATGGCTCTTCCACCTCTTCCAGATTCTAAAAGGGTGTTGGGAAGGACAAGGTTAAGAAGTTCAACTTCGTACGTTTCTGTTTGGTCGGAGGTCACGAGAGGACCAGTAAAGTTAAATTGAATAGCACTATCACGGGTAAAAGGTTCTAGTTCTAGTGCTAAAAATCCCGGTAAAGGTAAAGCAGAAAATGGAGGGCTAACTGTTACTATTTGCGTTGTTCCATCATATGCAACTATTCGTCTTTCTTCATTATACGGAGGAGGATATGGTGCTCGGTCACCACCATCATTAGGAAGAATTCTTAAAAAATAACCTACGTAAAAATTATTTACATTAGATAAAGGGTCTCCAAATTGTTGTATTTCAATTTGTGTAGTTGTTGTAAATATATTACGCAAAGCGCGTATAGGTATTTCTTTCCGAATAGAAAATATTTTTGGAAATGCTATAAGTCCTTCGTTCCAATCTGTACCAACAGCAGGAGGTCCAGTATCTGCATCTAACGTAGCAAGTCTAGTTTCTGCATCAAATGCTATTATTTTCCTGTATACTCGTGTACTTTGTTCTTGTATATAGTAATTAACATAATAATTATCTCCACCTAAACCATATAATTGTAATTTGCAATTATCACTTTTACAATCATTAGAACCAGGTATAAAACATTTTATAACAGAATTAGCTGTATCTGTTGGCAACGGTGTAGGACAATCAATGTGAAAAGTGTTAAGTCCAATTACAGTATTAGGCAAAGGAGCATCTATTCTTAAGATAGCATTGTGGGAGTTTATAGGTTGGTATTCTACTATTCTTTGAACTGTTGTAATACCTGCATTTGTTATAGAAAGAGATGCACCAACATAATAATTTCTAATTAATCTAAATGTAAAACCAGCTAAAGCTGTCGTTATTTGAAATAATGTATTTCCTTGTAAACTTGGTAATGTAGTAGGACTCACTGTTATACCAGTAATTGTATTACCAATTACAAAATTGTCATCAATAAAATCAAAATCAAATACTAATATAGGAGAACTGTCACACACTGGATCTAAAGCGGTGAAACGATCACCTTGTGCAGTTTGTGATGCTTCTACGATGAAACTAGCGGGATTTGGATATTGTTTTCTGTTTCTAAAACTAGAATCGAATTCTACATAACGTATGGAGTTTGTTAGCGAAGACATTTTATTATTAGATTTATATTTTTTATATATAAATGAGTTATTATTAGATTTATATTTTTTATATATAAATGAGTTATTATAGTTATAATTATGCACAACTCGGAGCGAGTTGCCAAACGAGTATGGATATCTTAACAGATAACAAGAAATTTTTTCCAGTAAATGATCCTATCTATAACATCGTCTATACCCGAATGTTACAATACCCAGTAACTTATCCAGACATAGAAAAAATAGAAAAAAAGGAAGGTGAAACTAAAGAAAATAAAAAATAAACATTTTATAACTGACTTAGTAGTTATAAAAATCTTCGAATAAAAACTGATTTCTCAGTTTGTTTAGCAGCTTTCCTTGTATATTTTTCCCTTGACCATTGTATCCATCTCCCCAAAAAGTATCGTAAGAAACTTTTACAAGCGGTCTCAGACCAGTGTTTATTAAGTTTAAACGCAGGTTATCATGTTGGCGAAATTTGTATTCTAATACTTTGTACATATAGTCTATCTTATTCTCTTCCCAATCTCTGTTGTGTTCCTGTAAGAGGTCTTGTCTATATTTTCCTTGTAAAAGATTTTCTACATATTCTTTGTTGTTTGGACAACGGTAATATTGAAATGCAAGTTGTGCATTTTGAAAAGTACCTATATCTGGTATTGTAACAGGATGATTAGAGAGATTATGCATTCCTACTGTATAACCAAAAGGTTCTGGTTTAGAAAACTTAAGAGGACGAAAAAAACGATGTACAAAGTCTTTTTGGCGTTTTCCTTGAGGAGAACCTAACTTTCTCCATTTATCTCTCATTTCCACACGTTTAGAATGACATTTAGAGGTATGATAAAGAGCATCATCGGGAATTAAACAGTAATAGTAGCAGAAAATACAAGCTACTAGTATTCCAGAGCGTCCGTGTCCACCTTTACAGTGAATATAGACTTTTTCGCCTTTATCTAAGTTGTGAATAATATCGCAGATTGTTATGACTAGTTGGGCAAAAGATTTCCAATTTTCAGGTATGTATCGGTCAACTATAGGATATTTTATGGACTTGTATTTCGTAGAATAGGGTGTTATTCTACATTCTTGCGAGTCTGTTAGATCTATAAAACATCTAACACCAATATCTTCCAAGAGATGGACTGTTTCTTGGGTTGGAAAGCTGCCAAAAAGTGCCTTATCTTCTATAAAGTAGCTACACCTTTCCATTTATTATTATAAAAATACAATTATATAAATATCATTTTTATAATAAATGGAAAATTGTATACGTTCTACAGTCGAACAATTACGAAAAAACACAAAAGATTTAAATACTCCGATGGAAATATTCTTGAAATATAATAATAAAAAAATTTCTATAAGTAGATGGAACTATACTTATTATATAGTATCCGATCTAATGACTGAGAATAAGTTAACAGAAGCAACGTATAGATTAGCTACTCTAGGAATACATGATATTTGCACAGGCGAACTCACATGTTTTATCGAAAAAAATAATTACTATATCAATACTGAACACAAATTATTTACAATGAAAGAGTCTCAAGAATATTTAAATTTTCTAGAAAATTTTCACAAACGTATAAAAGATAGAAAGATATGCTCTCTTTACATTAGATTTTGTAAATTACCAGAAAAAGAATACAAAACAGATCAAGAACGTATAAATAGTTTAACATACTGTCATGCAAATATGCTTTTTATAGAAAATAAAGAAGACGTCATAAATCTCTATCTTTACGACCCACACGGATCTTCCCCCTATCATAAATACGCCAGAGAAGGATTTATATTTATATATAATCTAGCCACTTCATATAATACTAAATATGGAAAACCTATGAATATTATAAAACGAGAGACATTCTCCTGTCCTAAAGGAATACAAGGGGTTATTCCAGAAATAAAAGAAAATAAAATAGGATATTGTATTATATATAGTTATTTCTGGCTTTACTTAATTTTACATTGTATTAGTATGATTCCAAATATAGACTTGAATACGTTAATCTCAACCATAGAAAAGACTGTACTTAAATTAGTTCCAGAACCAGAAAGTCTAGCGAAACTAATTTATAATTTTACGGAAAATATCGTCTCTACCGTACAAACTTATATGCCAGGTAGAGAGAAATATTTTGAAAACTTACACGCAAATATATTAAGACGTGTACTCAAAAATAATCCAGATATTTTAAATACAGCTGTTCCCATAGAACTTCATCGTATAAGAAAAGGTGACATCACAACAGGTTATACTGTTAGTTCTAAACAGCATGACAGGACCGGCCCTTGTCTAAAAAATGATGATTGCTTATCTCACTGCTGTTCTAAAATTACAGGAAAATGTAAAGAGCGTGATTACAACAAAGAAGATGACGCTGAATGTATGCCAGAAAAGGAAGACATTCAAGAAGAAGAGGATGATGTTTTTGAAAAAGAAAGAAATATAGATTCATTTGTAACTCAAGAATTGAAAGATTTTTCAGATAAAATAAAAAAGTTATACACAGGCTTGTATATATCCAGAAAAAATAACGATACAGAGTCTGAAAAGTCTATACTAAAAAGTTTACAAACAGTTAACATTAATTTTAAATTATTTTTACAATTGCTTCGTTTAGAAGGATTTTCAAAGGAAGCAGAATTAATAAGTACAGCTATAACAAAATTGGTAGATAAACTACACGGTAAAGGCTAACACATTCGCTATAACCTGCGCTGTTGCACTAGACGTAGATTTTGCTGAAAATTTAACCTTTAGTTGCACACACGCTTTTGTCGCTACAGCTACAGACCCTCCAATTATACTTAGCACTCCCTTTGAGTTAGCGACAGTACTAGATAAAGTTACCGTATTATTCGTATTATTTGTAATTACTATATCTCCATAATAAACGGAACCAGCAGATGGCATACTGGAACTTCCAAATAGTTTATTCCACAAATTTAATCCATTATCTAAAGCTAAACTTAAAGGTCCCGAAAGAGAGCCATTAAGTAACAAGGAAGGTGGATACGCCGTTCCAGCGTTCAGATATTCCCACTGTAACGTAGTAGACGCATTTGTAACAGTCTGTACAAACGGGACTGGCATTACAACACTATTATTGTAAGCAATCCAGTGTAAATCAAAAGCTATAGGGTTGTCGCTTACTTGCATAGCCAATTTATACATGCTAGCACCAGATAACGTGACCGATTCAGCTCCAGAGGGATTTGTTAGGGTAATTGTTATGTTATTTACACCGGGACCAGAAGTGTTAGGAAAAATGTACCAGTCAGTTAAAGAGCCTTTGACAGGATTAGTGAATAGCTTACTTAGGTCGGTATTAGAAGGTAGAGTAAGTGTTATAGGAGCGTTTGGGCCCGTGATGTAGATATTGTTAGCGGAAGATAGCTGAGATAGTGATAGAGTATATGAAGTCGATACGCCTAAATCTATTTCACAAGCGGAGTTGGCTTGTAGATTGGCAGGGGAAACAAGACCTTGTACAGTTTTGTAATTTTCTATAAAATTTTTGGAAACAGTAAAGCTCATTTATAGAAAATTATCTTATTTTTTCATAGGTGATTTTCGTTTTCTTTGACAACGTCTCTTAATCTCCTCTTTACTCAGTTCTTTTGCCGTTCTTGGAGTAGAACGCGAGACTCGTTTACTTGGCCTACAGTATGGGTATTTCTTTTTCCAAGTAGATAGAGACGTTTTAGGTCTTCCACAAGCTACCTTTTTCGGTAGCTTACAGACATTTATCCATTTTTCGGCAAACCATCTAGCTAAGCCTTCACGAACGTTTTTCTTTCCGGTATATTTACCACCTCTTCTTTTGTACTCCCGAACGACCCACCCACTAGCGTAAGCGCTGGGCCACACTTTAAATTTCTTTTTAGCGGCGGCTTTTACACGGTTATAGAGGGCTTTATCTGTAGGTTCTGGCATCTTTATCTTAAGGGAAAATATAGTTCTCTATGACTTTTTATTATTTTCATAATAATAAAATGGACCCCAATTTTGAAAAACAACTTGCATTTATGCTTAGAGAAAGAAGGGAACAGAAAGAGAGAGAATTAGAGAATAAACAAAGAATCTATGAATGTATAGAAAAACTTGTAAATAAGCTGGAAAAAAGTAAGAAAGATATTTATACACCAATGTTATTTAGTGATAGTGAAAAGGAATATAGAATTCCTAGATGGGATTTTTTATTCTATCTGGCTAATTTCATTAATAATAATGATTTAGTATACATAGAAAAGCTAAAATTACCTTCTTACATGGATTTAGTTTATTCTTTAGCAGGTGTAGAAAATAAATGTTCACTTAATGTAAATTATTTTAAACGGTATCTTGAAAATCCTCACGTTATTCCTAACTTGTTAAAACTTAAGCTAAAAAATAGCCCTTATTGTAGTCTTCGATTAATTTTTCAATCGGGATTAGAAAATCATGTGAATATGCTTTTTATAGACAACAGCAAAAGTGATGTCGTCGATATGTATCTATACGAGCCACATGGATATGACCATATAAATGGAGATGTTAAGAGTTTTTTACATACTATAAGTACACACTATAATCTTAATAATGAAAAACGTCCTTTACAGCTAGTAAGATATGAAGATTTTTCGCTTAATAAAGGAATACAATTTTTTATTCCAGAAATAAAAGAAAATAAAAGAGGATACTGTGTTAATTATAGTTATTTTTGGATCTACTTAATTTTACACTGTTCAAAATGTTTACCGGATATACCTATTGAACATATTGTAAAAAATACAAAATTATTCTACAAAGTAATATTAGCAAAAAAAGGATCGCCAGATAAAAATATGTCTAATATAGTTCATTCCTTTGTAAATAATATAGTATCCGAATTTATGGATAAAGTCGCTAGATTAAAGTATCCAGAACAAGAAAAAATCAACAGAAAAATAAATAAGTATATCTTAGATAATATGCCAAAATCTAAATATTATTCTGTATATAATATTGTAAAAGATTTATATGATGATTCTGAGTCTGATTCTGAATCTGAGTCCGAGTTTGAGCCTGATTCTCAGCATGTGAATATGCCTGCCGAATTTAGAAAACCTAGAAAGCCTAGAAAGTCCGCTAGAAAGCCTAGAAAGTCCCCTAGAAAGCTTAAGAAGTCCCTTAGAAAGTCCCCTAAAAAGCCTAGAAATCCCCCTAAAAAGCCTAGAAAGTCCGCTAGAAAGTCCGCTAGAAAGTCCGCTAGAAAGTCCGCTAGAAAGTCCGCTAGAAAGTCCGCTAGAAAGTCCGCTAGAAAGTCCGCTAGAAAGTCCGCTAGAAAGTCCGCTAGAAAGTCCGCTAGAAAGTCCGCTAGAAAGCTTAAGAAGTCCCCTAGAAAGTCCACTAAAAAGCTTAAGAAGTCCCCTAGAAAACCTAGAAACTAATCATTTTATTATATTTCATAACAATAAAATGGCTGCTGACTCTACCAAGTTAATTTATGAATGCATAAAAGAAGTTGTAAATAGTTTAAAAAAAACTGAAAAAAATATCGGTACACCACAAATAGTACCGGTTAATTATAAACGAGCATATAAAATTTCTAGATGGGATTTTTTATGGTTTCTAGCTAATTTTGTTAATAATAATTCTAGCTATTTAAAAGAGTTAAAAATACCTACCTACATGGATTTGGTTTATGCTTTAGCTGGTGTAGAAAATAAATGCTCCGATAAAGTAGATATAGATTCTGTTGATACTGTTTATTTTACCGACCAGTTAAAAAATAACCTTAAAACAGATTCTTACTGTAGTTATTTATTAGGATTCAAGAATCATGCAAATATGCTTTTTATAGATAATACAGATAGTAAAGAATATGAAAATACTATAGATCTTTATTTATACGAGCCTCATGGATCTAATTATATACATGAACATGCTGACACTTTTTTAAAAACTATTAAACGTGAATATAACAGTAAGAATAATTACACAAGTTTAAACATAGTAGATTATAAAAAAACTTCAACCCCAGCTGGGATAGGGATACAAAGATATATACCAGAATATAAAGAAAACAGAAGAGGATACTGTCTTAATTATAGTTATTTTTGGCTGTATTTAATCTTACACTGTTCAAAGACTTTGCCAAATATACCATTGGAAACTATTATTAAAAATATAGAATTATCATTATTGAGAATATTATTCTCCCAAGAAAAAACACCAGGCGAAAATATCTCTAATACAATTCATTCTTTCGTAAATAAGATAATGGATAATTTTTTACATCAAACTTTTACAACATTAAAAGACCCCAAGAAACAAAAAGAACTCGTCCAAAAAATAACTGCATATATTATAAACATTATATATCTAGATGAGTTAAAATATCCAATTATAAATTTAGAAGACTCAGAAGAACCATATCACCAAAGAAAAAATAATAACGAACAGTGCGATAATGACGAAGAATGTAGCTCCGGAAATTGTGTAAAAGGATATTGTAAACCTTACGAGAGACAACAAGATGGCATTGTTTGTAGTAAAGACGATGATTGCCTATCTAGTTATTGTTATAAAAAAAATGAAAAAGATGAACTAGGAAAATGTCAACCATATTTTAATTTTTCTAGAAAGCCTAGAAAGTCCGCTAGAAAGTCCGCTAGAAAACCTAGAAAGTCCGCTAAAAAGCCTAGAAAGTCCGCTAGAAAACCTAGAAAATCTAAATCCCCTAAAAAATCTAGAAAGCCTAGAAAATCTAAAAAATCTAGAAAGCCTAGAAAGTCCCTTAGAAAATCTAAATCCCCTAAAAAATCTAGAAAGCCTAGAAAATCTAGAAAGTCCGCTAAATAAACAATTGAATTTATAAAATTATTATTTTTTATAAATAATAATCATGACCGAAGAAGAAGATATGTATGTAATAACGCGCACTGGAAAACGCGAACCCCTTGACACAAATCAAATCACCCTACGCCTTAAAACTTTAGCAAATCGTTCCCCCAAAATATTACACGTTAATGCCCATGAATTAATGCTCAAAGTATGCGAAACCCTTAAAAGCGGCATTACTACTTATCAAATCGATGAATATACAGCTAACGTAGCTGCTAGTTTAGGTCTTGTTAATCCCTATTATCTTGTACTTGCCGGACGATTAGCTATCGATAATCACCAGAAAACAACCATGCGAAGCTTTACCGACAAGATGAGACGTGCCTACCTCAATAAAGACGAAGAAAATAAACCCTCTCCCCTCATCTCCCAAGATTTTTTTAAGTTTGTCGAAACTCACCAAGACGCCATTGAAAATATGATTGACTACTCCAGAGATTTTGAACTAGATTTTCTAGGTATTCGTACCTTTCAGAAAAATTACAGTATCAAAGTCAACGATTCTCCCGTCGAACGCCCCCAAGATATGTTTATGCGAGAAGCGATCCAAGTCACAAACCTAGATAACGATATTACTACCGTTCTCTCCGAAATTAAAGAAACCTACGACCTCCTCTCCCGCAAATATTACACCCACGCATCTCCCACCCTATTTAACTCCGGCGGAAACCGCCAACAACTAGCCAGTTGCTTTTTACTAGGAACGGAAGACAGCATTGAAGGCATCGAACACACCGGAAGTAACGCTTCTTTAATCTCAAAATGGGCCGGCGGAATCGGCATTCACGTAAATAGCTGGCGCTCTACCGGAGCTAAAATTAGAGGAACTAATGGACGCTCATCCGGAATCGTTCCCTTCTTAAGAACCTACGAAACCCGAATGTTAGCCTTTAACCAAGGTGGCAGACGACCTGGCAGCGCCGCTATCTATCTCATGCCTCACCATCCCGATCTAATGAAATTTCTTTCTATCGTTAAAAAGACTGGAATTGAAAAAGAAAGAGCCAGAGACCTCTTTACCGCTCTTTGGATTCCCGATATTTTTATGGAACGCGTAAGAGATGGCAAGGAATGGTCATTCTTTGACCCACAACATTGCGGTGATCTTTCCGTTCTATATGGAAAACGTTACAGAGAACGTTATTTAGAACTTGAGAAAGCTGGAATGGCCAAAGGCAAAATGTCAGCCCAAGAAATTTGGAATGAAATTCACGCTGTAAAGTCTGAAACTGGTCTTCCTTACATCTGTTTTAGCGACTCTGCAAACTGTCTTTCCAACCATAAAAATATCGGTACAATTAAAAGTAGCAATCTCTGCGCCGAAGTCTATCTTTATTCCGATTCAAAAGAATATGCTACTTGTGTCCTTTCTTCCATCGGATTGCCTATGTTTGTAACTGATTCTTATAGCGAAGAGGAAGAAACGAACGCTGCAGAACGCAGAGAACTTAATCATGAATTTCCTAGAAATCCTGTGTTTGACTTTAAAAAGTTGATTAGCGTTGTCAAGGTAATTGTAAGAAATCTTAACAATGTTGTAGATAAAACATACTCACCTGTTGTAGAAGCCAAAAGAGGTAATGAACGCCATCGCCCCATTGGCATCGGAGTTCAGGGCCTAGCTGATGTTTATTCTAAGATGCGATACGCTTTTGATTCCGAAGAAGCAATGCGTCTAAATAAACATATTTTCGAAACGATTTACTACGCAGCAGTGACAATGTCTTCGTATATGTGTAGAAAAGAGTATCAGAAGCTTTCTAAGAAATGCAGAGAAACGGGAAGTGTGACAGTAACTAAATTCTCACCAGATGATTACGAAACACATAAGGTTACTTATACGTCTCCTTCTGAGATTCCAAAACGAGTCGCTGCTTATTCTTCAATTGATTGGAATGGAGGCTCTCCTATTGGAAAGGGAATTTTTCACTGGGAACTTGCCGGTCTGAAATCTGACGCGTTAAGTGGTATGTTTGACTGGGAAAGCACCAGACAGCATGTGTTGGAGTTTGGAGTGAAAAATTCTCTTCTTGTCGCGATTATGCCGACCGCAACGACTAGTCAAGTTCTAGGAAATAATGAGTGTATTGAGCCTTATACTTCTAATTTCTACAATCGAGATTTAATTTCTGGACAGTTTACTATTATTAAGAAGTATTTGATTCACGACTTGTATGAATTAGGAATTTGGAATAAGAACTTGCGAGATTACATTTTAGCTTCTAAAGACGACGCTGGAAGTATTCAACATATCGATGGTATTCCAGATGAGATTAAAGCTTTACATAAAACATCGAGAGAGATAGATCAAAAGGTATTAGTTCAACAAGCGATCGATCGTCAACCTTTTGTAGACCAAGGGCAGAGTCTGAATCTGTATACACATATTTTGACAAAGACGCTATGGACAGATCTGATGTTTCAAGCATGGCAAGGAGGCTTGAAAACGGGATGTTACTATATGCATACAAGGCCGGCTGTTCCACCTCAAAAGTTTACGATTGACCCTAGAAAACAGCAAGAAATGGCTGAAATTGTAGAAAAGATGAAGAGGGAACGGGGAAATGTTAAGGTTGAAAAGATTGAGCAGATATGTGAAGCGTGTGGTAGTTAATTATGATTATCTAAAATTTAAAAATGAAATAAATTTTAGATTTATTAAACATAATAAAGATATGGAAACCGAACTTCTCTTAACTCCTGAAGCAAAGCGTCACACGCTACTTCCAATTAAATATAGTAATATATGGGATGCTTATAAATTTCAAGAGGCGTGTATTTGGCATGCTCACGATGTTGACTTGTCGCAAGATTTACATGATTGGAATAATCTGAATGATAATGAAAGAGCTTTTCTTAAAAAGGTGTTAGCTTTTTTTGCATCCAGTGACTTGATTGTAAATGAAAATCTCGCTGAACGATTTAGCAAAGATGTGAAGATTTTGGAAGCTCGTATTGCCTACGATGTCCAAAAATTTACGGAGAATGTTCATTCTGAGATGTATTCACTACTTATTAATACTTATATTTCTGACCCAGTAGAAGCAAATACTCTTTTTAACAGTATTGAGAATGACCCTATTGTAGCTAAAAAAGCACAATGGGCCTATAAATGGATTGATGGAAATCAAAACTTCTCTGAACGGTTGGTAGGTATGGCTGCGGTAGAAGGAATCTTTTTTAGTGGTTCTTTCTGTGCTATTTATTGGGTAAAGGAAAGGGGAATTTTACCTGGACTATGTAAGAGTAATGATTATATTGCGAGGGATGAGGGTTTACATACTGATTTTGCAGTATTATTATATGGAATGTTAAACCAACGGTGTTCTACCGAGACTTTCCATGCCATTATAAAAGAGGCGGTAGAGTTAGAAACGGAATTTATTACTGATGCTTTGCCTTGTAATTTGTTAGGGATGAATGCAAATAGCATGAAAAAGTATATCCAATTTGTGGCTAATCGATTGGTCCTTCAGTTTGGGTATCCGGAGCTTTATCCAGATGCGAGTTGTCCGTTCCCTTTTATGGAGAGAATTAATCTGAGTTCAAAGTCTAATTTCTTTGAACGGAAGCCAACCGAATACAATAAGTTAAGTACGAGTAAGTTGGAAGCGGAAAATCCTTACACGGTATGTGTTAAATACGATAAGCCGTCTAGATTGGAAGAGTAAAGAGTAAATATAATAATAAGTTAACTTATTATTATTCGTTAGGAAGAAAGTTGCAAAGTTTATTTATAAATATTTCTTTTAGTTCATCTTCTTCTCTTTCGGGAACTGTTTTCAGACCTTTTTCGATGCTGATAATTTCATTCATTCTGTTAAAGATATCTTGTATTTCAGCTGGAGAACGGTCTGCTTTTAGTTCTTCCATGATGTTATCTCTAGTTTCTTTCATGATACTTTCTTTGTCTTTTATAGACAGGAAAAACTTGATAGCTAGTTGTTTGCCTTTTGGATCTTTTGTTAGTTTTCCTTCTGTATTTTTGTAGGTTAATGTTTTTCTGGATTGGTCACTTACAACTACGCGATCTTTAAAGGTATTTTTACTTGCGAATTCTGCTAATGCACCGACAGAAAGGATATCTTTAGAGGTGAGAAGTTCTGCACATTTCTTAAGGTGGTCATCGGTTAAGCATTCTAACTTTATAATATTAGTATTAGTGGGTTTCGTAGCACCTTTTACAGCTACATTTTCAAGTCTAGAGGTGAGATCTCTGATTTGAGATTCGTATCTTTCGATAGTAGCTTTATGTTGATTTTCGTATCTTTCGATAGTAGCTTTATGTTCATCTAATAGAGTTGTTAATTTAATAATAGTTTCTTTTTGAGTTTGATTTTGTTTGTTAAGTTGTTCAAATCTATCTTGAATATTACATTTTTCTTCGTGGATATAGAGATAGCGTGTATGATAGAATATTTTTTGACAGTGTTTACATTGTAGTTGAATTGCTTCTTCTCCTCTTTTTTCTTTACAATATTTTGCTTTGAGTAGGTGATTATAGAGACTTTTCTCATTTTTAAAACTATTGTTGCAATAAGTACACAAAGACATTTCTTATATATATTATATATTTAAGTATGATTAAAAAACGTCATACCACATCATACTACATCATACTTGGTATGATTAAAGAACGACATACTTCATCATACTTTTTTGACGGTATGACGTTTTTTAATCATACCAAGCAAAAGTATGATTAAAACACGACATACTTCATCATACTATGACGTTTTTTAATCATAGCTAAAAATGGTGAAAAAATAAGTACAATCTCTTTTCATCTTCAAAAGTATACATTTCAGTTTTTAGAAAAAGTTTTCTAAAAATTTTTTCTGACACACACAAAAAATGTGTGTGTGTTATATTTTTATATATACCACCTATCCACGAAATTTTCTAAAATGGCGATCTAGATTATCTAAATCATGTTTACAAATTTTTAGAAAATTTAGAAATTTAGAAATTTATAAAAATTATTATATATAGTAATTTTTCTAAATCATCCAGATGATTTAGAATGTGATACAGAATAATTCTAATATTTATAATTTTTTTCTTAATAAATGAGTTATTCTATAATCTCAAATTTTGGACAATCTGCAGGAACATCTGCTCAAAATGATCCTATTACTTATTGTGCCCTTTCTGGCATAGATTCCGCCGCTGTACACACTCTTGGTAGCGATAATTCATTACTTGGCTCTAACAATACCCAATGCCAGCGTTTTATCGCTAACTACTGTGCCAACAAATGGGATGGCGTTTGTGAATACATGGCTAACGATACCCAAAGAACTATTCCTAACATGGTTTCTTCCTGTAACATGGCCGATGGAAGCTGTCTAGGTCCCGGTCTTGGAAGCGCATTAAACAACGGTCAAAATCTTATTCGCAACGCCGCTTCCGAACGCTTTCTTAAGGCTATGAGTAGCAACTGTAGCGCTGTTTACGAATCCTTTGACCCTACTGTCGCTGACTCTCCTTTAATCAGAAAATGGATGCCAAGTGGGGATAGTTGCAAGGGTATTGGAAACTGCTACGGTTCTAATCAGTGCATACCAGTGTATGATGTAGATCCAGAAACTATAGATGGTGATGTAGTTATGAATAAGATTTTAGCGCAGCCTTGGATAGCGATGGATATACTAGTAAATATCTATAACAACAGACTTAATACGGGTAAGTTAAATGAGCTTAACTCTACGAAACTTGGAAGATTCTTCTCGTCGATGGGATTTCAACAGGCTTCTAAGAGCAGTATTTATCGGTAGATTTTAGACCAGTAAAAATTGAAAATAAAAATATAAATATAAGCTAGAACATGGGGATATTTATTTTATGAGTGACAAAGCAGTTGGATATGACTGGAGAAGGAGAACATGTTATACTTTGCGACATGCAGCAGCAAGAGACTCTAAGTTAATTATATAATTATATCTTCTAGATATAATTAATCGGTTGGTTTAATGGAGAATTTATTTTCTTCTTCAACTAACTTGTTTATTTTTATTTTTAGAATTCCATTTGTGTATGTTACAGAAACAGTATCTTTTCTAGTTATACAAATGGGGAGATTTAATGTTCTTTCAAAGCGTCCAAATCTGATTTCAGATACAGTAGGATTTTCGTATGTTTTTATTTTTTCTGCTATAATGGTTAGTTTATTGTTGAATACATCTATATCTATATTTTCTTTATTAACTGCTGGAATTTCAGCGTAAATATATATAGTATTTTCTTCGTTAACAATATCTACTGGAATATGACCCGTTCTTATATTATTAGTAGTTCTTGTTAAAATGTTTCTTACAGATGGTCCAAATACATCTATAAAATTATCTAGATCATTAAGTCTTGCCATTTTTATTACATTTTCAAGCTTTTAAGTCTTTCTAACATATTATTACCACCTCCACCGTTAGGTGCGCTAGGTACAGCTTCGGCTCTAGAAACTACACTTCCTCTTGGAGAAGGTAATCCCAGGTCGTGTTTCAAATATTCTTGATATCGAGGAGAATTCATAGGGGAGTGTAGACGGGAATGAGCAGGAGATTGCATACGTGATTGCATTGGGGATTCATCTTTATAACCACTATTTCTTACAAAATACATATAGTAAAATAAAATTCCAACTATACCTGCAACTCCAGCGATGATAATTATGTTTACCCAACTAAATGTATTTTCAGATTTTTTAGTTTGTGTTGGAGAATTTTGAACAGGCATAACTGTAGTCTTTGGGAGCTCTTTCTTTGTGATTTCTACTTCGCATTCGCATGGTTGGTCTGCTTTGAGAATGATAAAATAGTTTTGGTAGACATTCTTATCGTGAACAATATTTCCCGAAATTTCTCCATCTGCTTTTTTATATTCAAGATTAGGATTGTTATCTAGAGTAGTCTGATCTACAACTAAAATGTCAAACGGTTCCTTATTTTTAGAAACGATTCGAAACTGAGCGTCGAAATTAGTGCTTTCTCCGTTTAAATCTATTAGTTGTTTGATTTTTCCAACAGAGTAAGTTTTTTTAGTTACTGACATATTTACAAAACAAAGCTATTTCTTTTAAACAGTTTAATTATACCTCCCTACACTTTTTGTGCATATTGCCCAAGGATTATAACACCCTTCTCCACCTACCCATTTTCCTCTCTTCATACAATGTTTAGGTTGCTTTGCCTTTACTTTTAGTACACAATCTTCGTATTTTTTCCCAGTTTTTCTGTTACTCTTGCGCGAGCCCTTGCGCGAGCCCTTGCGTGAGCCCTTGCGCGAGCCCTTGCGCGACCTACGCTTACTCTTTTGGTTACTCTTGCGGAACCGACTATTGACCTTAGTTTTGCCTTTGCGCGATCTACGCTTGCCTTTGCGCGATCTACGCTTAGATTTGCGCTTAGATTTGCGAGACCTACGCTGTGATCTACGCTTACTCTTATGCGAGTATCTCATAGGTGTAGACTTTTTAGGCCATCCACTTTTGAAAGTAACATTAAATCTAGAAGAAATGTCTCTTTTGCTACCAGAAATGGTAGGTTTATTCCATAGTAACCATTTGCTCCAAAATCCAGCAGTTTTTAGTCCAGATTTACTCCATGTTTCTCCACCGCGACTATGACGAGCTGAATAACGCTTCATTCTTTCTTTATCTTTATGTTTGGTGTAATCGGACATTCCAGAAGCTCCGAAGTGAACGGTTTTTCCATCTACAAAGACCATATACTTTTTACCGGGTCTATTTGATTTTTTAAGATATACAATAATTTTACTAGGCATTTATTGTATATTAATATATTTTAATTTATATGTAATTCCGCAACGATAGCATTACCTGAGAACATTTTTTCCAGAAAACTTAATTTGTCATATAATAAATGATTATTATTTACATATTGTTTGCTCTAATAATTGCTTTTGCATTGCAAGAAGTTTTATATAAAATGCTATTTGACAAGAGTCATAAATCTACAAAAACTACTAAAAAAACAAAGAAGAAGAAGAAAACTACTAAGAAGAAAACTACTAAGAAGAAACAAGGTTCTACAAACGGAGATGACGGGGAAGATGGTGGTGACGGGGAAGATGGTGGTGACGGGGAAGGTGATGATGGGGAAGGTGATGACGGCGAGGAAGAACCTCCTAAGCCAGAGGAGCCTCCTAAGCCTAAACCAGCACCTCCTAAACCAGACCCTAAGCCTCCTACCCCTACAGAAAAGTCGGAATGGGCAAAATACGCAGGTTGTTGTGTATTAACTAATGGAAAAAGTAGCGAATGTCATGTGAATGGAAAAGATACATGTCCATGGACTAAAGGAGGCAAAGGTCGTGATGTTAAATTAGAAAATCCTAAGGTATGTACAACGTTAGGTTTGGGAAGTGTAAAAGATGTTAAAATGCAATTATCTAATCTTATGGCTCCTTCCAAATTAGAAGCATTATCACCTAAAAAATTAAGAGCTGCATTTCTAAAGAGTGTTATCTGGCCTCCGAGTAAAAAGGTTATAACAGTTGGATTTATAAGAGATCAAAACTATTCTGATTCCAAGGCAAAATGGGTTAGAGATTCTGTAGAAAAATATATTGTATATGGAGGCAAAGATGCAGATGGCAAACCAGCACGTTTAATTAGTTTAAATTTCCAATGGGATTATAAACCTGTATCTAATGCTGATATAAGGATTACTTTTGATCCAGACGGAGGTGCTTATTCTGCTTTAGGTTCAGGTTCTCTTATGTTTGATAGAAATGGACCAACTATGAATTTAGGATGGTTAGATACTCCGGATGAATCAAAAGGTAAGCGTGAATCGAAAGGTAAAGCAACTGTAGTTATTCACGAATTTGGACATGCCTTGGGTATGATACATGAACATAATAGAGAAGACGCTGCATTACCTTGGAATTGCGCAGCTGTTCGTAACTGGTTACGTGGTCCTCCCAATAGTTGGTGCGATGACCAGATAGACTCGAATGTTTTTTCACCTGTTCCTATGATGCAATTAAATGCCAGTGAATATGACGCTAAATCTATTATGCATTATTACTTTCCTCCGGACTTTTTTATGCCACAAACAAAGCTTCCTTTTAATACAGAACTTTCTCATCTAGATAAAATATGGTTGGCTCAGACATACCCAACTGGTGAAGATATAGCTATTTTGGTAGGAAGTAAAGAAGACGAAAGCACATTTAGTAAAAAATCTAATTTATACGGTATAATAATCATAGTAGTATTAGCAATACTGATTATTGTACCGATTGTTTTATTTTTCCTAAAGAAGAATAAACAGGAACAAATAGAATATTATCCATCCGCTTCTTCTGAACCTATTCTACCTTCCCCTTCTTTAGATTCTAGAGCCTATTAAACCCTATCTGTGCTTCCAAACCCACCATACCCACGTTCAGTTTCCCCTATATCTGTAGTTTCTATCATCGAATAAAATTCTGCTTTTCGTAATACTAATTGGCATCTTACAAATGGAAGTTCCAAATCCGGTAAAGACTCATCAACCTTAGTTAAACTGATAAGAAGACGACCTGTATAGTCTGGGTCAATTACACCTACAGAGTTACTTAACATGTAGCCAGTTTTAGAAAGAGAACTTCTCGGTAGAATTTCCGTATAATAACCACATGGAGGTTTTACACGAAGACCAGTATCGTAAAGAGTTGTTAGTTTTCCAATCTTTTTAAGGACTGAAATACAGGTTAAATCATAACCGATCGAAAACGGCGTGCCTTTAGTAGGAATTACGGCGTTTGGATCATCACGAATAAATAATACAGATGGACAGTTTGCGCAAGTAGACATTTCTATAGAGAAATTTAGACTTTATATTAAGTTAAAAATATATAGTCTATAATAAATGCCAGTGAAGAGAGAGATAGTGTATCCAGTTTTTTTAGAATGTTGTCAGTATGCAGATGATATTTTTTGGGAAAATGTGTTTGAAGATTTAGCATATGGTAAACCACCCTATGGTACATATATAAGTAAAGGGTTTCTTTGTTGTAGTTTTAAAAATAAAGAGTTTTCTTACAAGATTGAAAGAAAAGATTGTAAAATTCTTTACGACGATATATATAATCTTCTTACCGAAAAACTTGGAATTCTATCTCATAAAGAAAAAGCACAAAAAAAGCTAGATTTTCATGAATTAGAAAAAAATATTAAACAATCTAGACAAGAATGGTGTAACATCAGAAGAAAAAATATAAAAGATATTATGTATGAAAAATACGTTATAGATATGAAAAGAAAACATTCTCTTTCTATAAAAACCTGCAAATACCTTCTTTCTGTTATCCTTCTTTCTATAATGTTTAAAACAATCACAGCCAAAGACATCGTCTTTAAAGATGATAAAATTCAAAGTATAGAAGGTATAGATTTTTTAAAAGGTAAAGTTATATTAAAACGACCTTTATGTTCACTTGAGGAAATTATCCAAGAACAGGAAGAATCTTCTTCAAAACTATTCTCGGAAAATTGGGAAAAATACTTAAAACTACTTAGAGAACAATTATAAAAATTTGTTCCAATATCTCGCATAGCGGACCACATCGGCTGGATAAACACCACCTTCATCTCCTAATTTAGGTAAGATATTAGTGATTACATTTTGCACCTTATCTACCTTTAATTTTTGACCTCCTTGACTAGCTATATACCCTAAGACATATGCAACGAAATTTTTATACTTTAACCCTAAGACATCTGTCGTTTTGTCTAAAATAGTATTAATATCTGTCTCTGAAAGTCTATAGATATTTTCAGCGTTTAGTCTTCTACAAAAAGCATCAGTGTTTATAAGAAATCTATCTTCTGGAGAAATAGCACTGCGCTTATTTATGTCATCTATTGGAGTTGAAAGAAGTTCAGCTAGTTTACCACTTGCTCCAACGCGTTCAAATGCCTTAGCTTCTGCTTCCATAGCAGGACCCTCATCCTCATAATCAAAGTCCATTTATTCTATCAAATTGATTTTAAAATTACTTTTAAAATCATTCTAAAATGGAAGAAACTAAATTTATCCAAATAAGTTCAGGTCGCTCGTGTCGCTATTGTTTATCTGACGAAAATGAAAGTGATTTAATTTCTCCTTGTCGTTGTAAAGGTAGCACTCAGTATGTCCATAAGAAATGTTTAAAACAATGGTATGATACAAAAAATAACAGAGTAGTTATCCCTGGACTATTCAACCAGTTTAATTTTAGTTGTGAGATTTGCCACGCACCATACAAGATTAAATATAAAAATATCGAAAATCAAAGTAAATTATGGGTTGAACTATCTCTATATATTTTCGGCATTTCACTATTATTACTGGCATCTTACATTAGTATTGGTCTGTTATTATCATTATCATCTACATCACTTTTTATGGACATGGGAAGCTTTTGGGGAAACGTTTTCTTTAATGGCTTTGTGATGACCCATGTTATACTAGGCGTTTTTTATTTGATTATGTCCTTTATAATTGTAACGACTTCAGGCGACGTTTGTTTTTGTTGCATGTTTAGCGGAGATAGCTGCAGCGGAGATGGAGTCCTAATTACTCTATTGGTCCTAATAGCACTTAGCATTATTGGAACTATTCTGATTGTTTATTTCGATATCACAAGTCGAGTAGTGCAAAGACATTATAACAAGTCACGAGAAATAGAAATAGAATAATATTTTATTTATTTATTTAATTTTCTCACATGTCCCATCGAGACATGCGAGGAGGAACCGGAGGCGTAGGAGGAACTGGAGGTGCAATGTCCCATCGAGACATGCGAGGAGGAATTGGAGGCGTAGGAGGAACCGGAGGTGCGATGTCCCATCGAGACTTGCGAGGAGGAACCGGAGGCGTAGGTTTCTTTGCCCACGGAGCAAACTTGGTAGGCGGTGCAGAGATAGGAGCAGAGACAGGAACAATACAGACAGGTGCGGAGACAGGTGCGGAGACTGAGACCATGTGCTTGAGTCCGATACGAACGGCGTAGGAGTTGACGGTTTCTTCAGGGTGCCAGTAAGTGCACACTTTGTTTTGGTGGTTGCAAAACACACCAGGCTTGACTTGCTTTGTGAACCGACACTTCAGCCCGAACGCACACTCAGTCTGTACAAGCTGATCCAATCGGTGAGCAAAACGACACTTGGCTCCATGTGGGCATTTTCCAAGTGCCGGATTTGTGATCGACTTGCACATCATTGTGTACTTGTTTTGTGTCGGTTTCGGAAGGACAGTCTGAACAGTCTGTACAATCTTTTTCTTTTCAACTTTTTCAACTTTCTTCCAAGAATCTTTCTCTTGCTTCTTTTTGTTTTCGCTCTCCTTTTTCTGCTGAACGGCTTCCTTGATGAGATTGGCAAGCTGGCTTTCCTCCTTCAAAGGGACGCCAACGTACTCTTCCTCCTCGCCAAACTTCTCATCCTTCTCCTCTTCGATATTCTCGACGGAGGAGACTCGTTCAGCCTTCTTCTTGGCCTCTTCAGCCAGGAGAATCTGAGAACGCTTCTCTCTCTTGAGAGTTTCAACAGCCTTCATCTTTTCGGCTGCTTCAAGCTGCTTCTTCCGCAGCTTCTCTTTCTCTCCTTGAAGATGACCAAGCTTGTTAGGTCCATTCGTGTGTGCTGGTCTAGTCTTTCCTGCCTTCTGCTTTCGTGTAGTTTCCATATCCCAGAAAGAACGCCGATTCTGGGCGGCGATAAGTGCCTGTTCCGCTTTCTTTGCTTGCTTTTGGCGTTCCTTCTCTTCCTGTTCTTTGCGTTCCTTTTCCTGTACGATCTTCTGTTCTGTCATGTATGTGTAGTGCTCCTCCAAAGTCTCTCCCTTGACCTGATTTCCATTCGACACCCAAATGGAAATTTCGCGGATCATCGAGTCCTCCTTCTCCTTCTTTTCCGCTTCCACTTGAGCGATGAAGTCGTTGTAAGCCGCCTCCATATCAGTCTCCGTTGGCTGCTGCTTAGCTTGACGCTTGGCCTCTTCAAGGCTCTTCAGAACAGCAACCTCTTCCTCGGTCAGAGGCTGTTCAGGCTGTGGCTCCTCGACGTAGACTTCAGGCTTGTTGACTTCGCTGACTTCGTCGTCTTCGCTGTACATCTCCTCCCAGCTGTCATATTCGCTGTCCTGGTCCTGGTTGTCCTGGGTGTAGTCCTGGTTGTCCTGGGTGTAGTCCTGGTTGTCCTGTGCGTCGTCCTCATACTGCCACTCACGACCCTGGGTTTCCCCAAGATCGAATTTGATTCGATTGATTCGAGACATTATACACCATTTACTACTCTATTAATCTAAAAAAATCAATTTGTACTCCATATATACTAGAAAAAATACAAGTCCAAAATAGGCTCCTATAGGGCTCAAAAACCCGGGTTTGGATCGGGTTCCAAAACAGACTCCTATAGGGGCTCGAACGAGTTTGTACTTGGGTCTAATCAACCTCCAAAACCCTGTTTTGGACTTGTAAAAATACAGGAAAAATACCCCGAAAAAATTGAATTTTATTTCTAGACCTAAATACCTTATTCGATGGCAACCATCTCCACTCCCAAAAATATTGAGGGTCTCGTTGAGGCTCTCAAGGTTGTGTTTACAGGTTTTCTCCAGGAACAACAAGCTCAAGCTATCAAGGGCAAGATCAAGATCGACGACGTCATTCAGGCTTTCCAGGCGGACGAAGTACAGACCAAGCTCATCGACGCTATCCAGAACAACATCCCGAAGGCAACTCGCAAGTCAAGCAAGGACAGAAAGCCCAAGGACCCCAACGCTCCCAAGCGCCCGAAGTCAAGCTACCTCTTCTTCTGTGAAGACAAGCGTGACGATGTCAAAGAAGACTACCCTGATCTCAAGGCAACAGAGATCACTTCAAAGCTGGGAGAGCTTTGGAAGGCTCTTTCCGACTCCGACAAAACCAAGTACATCGAGCAGGCTGAGGAAGCCAAGGAGTCCTACAAGGAGAATATGAGTTCCTACGTCCGTCCCTCTGACGAAGAACTCATCCAGCTCGCGGCGAGCAAAAAGGGAAAGAAGGGCAAGAAGGGTGAGAAGCGGCCCAAGGATCCCAATGCTCCCAAGCGCCCGAAGTCAAGCTACCTCTTCTTCTGCGAAGACAAGCGTGTTCTGGTCAAGGAGGCAGAGCCCGAACTCAAGGCTACTGAGGTCACTTCCAAACTTGGACAGCTTTGGAAGGCGTTGTCTGAGAAACAAAAGCAGAAGTACGTCAAGAAGGCTGAGCAAGCAAAGGAAGACTACAATGAAGAGATGAAGTCCTACGTTCGCCCTTCTGACGAGGAACTGGCCAAGTTGGAGGCTTCCAAACCCAAGCGGAAGGGTTCCAAGGGGTCCAATGGCAAGGGCAAGAGCAAAGAATCGGGTGCTCCCAAGCGCCCGATGACCGCATTCCTACTTTTCAGCATGGAAAAGAGGGAAGAGGTCAAGGCGGACAACCCAGAATTGAAGGGCACCGACATCAGCAAAGAACTCGGTCGGATGTGGAAGGATGACTTTGCTGACACGGAAAGCCGTGCAAAGTGGGTTGAGCAGGCAGAGAAGGAAAAGGAACGATACAAGAAGGAGATGGAGTCGTTCAATGAGTCCAAAAAGGACTCAGAGTCGGACGCTGAGTCTGACGCTGAGGAAGAGGAGAAGCCGAAGACCAAGCCCAAGGCTGCGAAGACTAAGTCCAAGGCTATGAAGACTAAGTCCAAGCAGGTCGAAAACCGTGATTCAGACTCTGATTTCTCGGAACTTGATGACGAATAAGTAGCCCCTATCATTAATCGGACCCTATCATTAATCAGACCCTATCATTAATCAGACCCTATCATTAATCAGACCCTATCATTAATCAGCCCTTATCATTAATCGGACCCTATCATTAATCAGACCCTATCATTAATCGGACCCTATCATTAATCGGACCCTATCATTAATCGGACCCTATCATTAAGCCTCGGACCCAAAGACCCTACAACTTAGTATTCTCGGTGTAAACACTCATTAGAGGGGTTTACATCCCGTTTACTAATATAATATAATTATATTATACTCCAAATTGATTTTTTCTTCAAAGAAAAAGAACGACACATAGAATGACTGATCAGTCTAACAAAAATGATTGGACCGTAGAGTCCATTGTCCTGATGATCAAGGAACAGGAGAACAAGATCAAAGATATGGAGAACAAGATCACGCTTTTGGAACAGAAGGAGGAAGAAGAGGAAGAAGAGGAAGAAGAGGAAGAAGAGGAAGAAGAGGAAGAAGAGGAAGAAGAGGAAGAAGAGGAAGAAGAGGAAGAAGAGGAAGAAGAGGAAGAAGAGGAAGAAGAGGAAGAGGAAGAAGAGGTGGAAAAAGAAAAGAAAGAAAATGAAGACGATGAAGAGGATGAAGACGAAGAATGTGAAGATTGCGGAGGAAACTTCATCAAGTGCAGCCATCACAAAGAAAAGATATGTCAGTTCTGCCCAGACAGAGATCCTACAAAGACAATGTTTCGAGGACATTGCATCTTCTGTTTGTTTGATGGAACACAAGAATACGAAGACGATTGGGGCACTCTGACTGAAATTCTAGACGGGATTGCAATTCGAGCTATCGAGTTGGGAAAGATTCATGGGAAACTAGGAAAGTTTCCAAAACTCTACCCTTGCAAATCCAAGAGCAAAGAAGTCAAGAGTTTGCACAAGCTCTTCACGATTGGATGGAACTGCAAATAAAATATATTATAAAATGATTTTTTTTATTAATTTCAACAAAATATACAATGACCGCCGTTGAGTTTCTGATAAATAACGATAAGAAGTATGTTCATTGCGAAGGTTGCGGGGGTTTTGATTTACCCTTTATCACAGGCTATTACGGGGTGTATACAAACACAGATATAACAGTGTCATATCTGTTCCGAAAAGATTTAGAAACATTTTACAAGCTTCAGCCACTATGTAGTTTGTGTTTGCTGAACTGGTTGGAAAGGTATGCTAAGCCTATAAGTGAAAAACTATCCGATACTGCAACAACGATACAGAGATGGTTTAGAAAGTATTATTTCATCCCGCCATGCGAAAAGTGTCCAAGTGGTGGTTTAGGGTATAGAAAAGCGAAGGAAAGTTTTCTAAAGAAATTATTATTGTAATATAATAATTTCACTATTTAACATAAATGTCTAAAAATGAACCTTTCGACTGTGAAAAGTTGATAGATATGAGAGCAGACCAATTAGACTCTTTGATTAAAGAATGCGAACTAAATATAGAACGTTTAAGAATAGATATAGTAAAAACATACCAACAAGCACAACCATATCTAATCCAATTAACCGCCCTTAAAAGACAGCTCAAACAAACCAGTGAAAAAATGGAAGCAGCCAAAACATTTCTCTCCATGGAAAATAACGGTAGTTTAGTCTCTAACATAGATATTAAAAGTATGGAAAAGAGCTTGGAACGAAATAAACTACTCCTTAGGGAAAGCGAAGAGGAAAGACCGGAACCAGACGAGCCTAAAAGGGAGAAACCCAAAGTAGAACCCAGAGTAGAACCCAGAGAGACCAAGGCAGAACGGCCTAAACGGGAGAAATCGGTAGAATCAAAGATTTCTCGAGATTCTACTAAATTTAGATCACCCTTAGTTGACAATTGGACTAAGAGTAAAGAAATGGAAGAAAAAAGAAAGCCTATTACCAAACCACCGCTTCTGAGAAATACAGCTAAGAGAAGTTTGAAATAAACACAGAATGGAATTGTTTCATAACTCGTTGTAAGCATTAAGATCTTTATTTTTATAATCTTCTTTTTTGAACTCATTCATAATATTGTAAAACTCTCTTTCATCTTTGTAATATATTCCCTTATCTGACAGAATATCTATATGTGCACCAGTCCATATATTTCCGTTTATTTTTACATTTCCATGAGAATGTCTGAAAACAATAGGATAGCCTTTATACGCTATAATTGGCTTGTTATTTATGCTGAATTCCCCTATAGTTATACCAAAAGTATGCCCAATTCTTCCACATTCTATATAAGCATCGCAAGTGTGAATGAACCGATTTTTTTCTTCATCTGTGATTACTTTTGGCATGTATTTTATATTGGGATGTAAGATCATTTGCGGTGTGTTGGAAAATAGAAAATAGATGTTTTTATTTGTGTTTAGGATGAGTTCTATGTCTCTCCAGCAGAAAGTTAGGTCCATTGTATCAACTCCGCCATAGCGACCGAAAACAACAGCTTCTTCTGGTATACCGAGTGCTTGTCTCCAATTTTCTCCCTTTTTTGATTTTTCTAGGCTGATGATATGGGGCACGTAAAGCGGTCTGTTAAATTTTTTAGCTAATGTTTCTGAAACACCAGCATAGATATCTCCGTGTGGTTCTGACATGTCAAAAACACAGTGAATAGCAGTTTTTATTTTTTCTGATTTTATACCGTCATTTTTTCCTTATTTAATGCAGTATAAAATATCACATTTTTCTCGTGTCAGGATACTCTCGAGTTCTTCCTGGGTGTTGTAAAAGAAGAGAGGGAAATGGGAGGAGAATTTTTTTAAGACTACAGGGTCATTATTATCTGAGTAGGGGATAATTATTATGCTAGAATTAAGGAGAATGGTTTCGTTGTAATGAGCGTAATCGTAGACAGCGATGGATGATCCTCTTACAGATAAGGACATATCATGAAATGCTATTTTTACCATTTTATAAAATACTTTCATTATTATAAATGACTTCTTTTGGAGTAGAATGGGATACAAATGTGTTGGTTTTTTTGCCAGATAAAAAGTTACCAGAAGGAACTGTTATTAAGGTTCCTTTTTACAGAAATAGAGAAAATACGGTAACAATGACTTTAGAATCCTGGCAGCCGAAACAAGAAGATGGTTGTCTTGTTTCCTTAGAAGTGCAATTTGGACCATTTGAAAGTAAAGATGAAAAACAATTTAGTATAGAGGAGTATAGAAAATCATGTGGACGTTTTGTAGAAGTATGGAAGCGTATTATAAATTCTAAAAAAGTTCAAATAGGAGAAAATTATTATGATATTCTAATATATTCAAAAAATGGGAAATTTCTTGATTGTGCAAAAACAATAACGAAGCGTGGAGTTGGGTATACAGATGAATTTTTTTTAGAGAATACAGCGGGAACTCCCCAAATGACAATAGGAGTAGAACTTAAGTATATAATTTCTATTTTTTCGAATACTAGTTTATTATACGATAACTCTAATCCAAATCTGACTTTACTTACAATTTTTCAGGCGTATTCTATAACTGGCTATTATTGTGCTGATAACGGAATTAGAGATTTAAATATTATTTCTTTTCTTATACTTGTTGTGTATTATATATTATGTCTGTTTGTCCACAAAGGAGATAGAAAACAAACATATGAAAAAGCTTATTTTGGGTTTAAAATAAGAACAAATTATCGTATAATTTATGAATCTATAGGAAGTCCAGAAAAAGAAGTTCGTGAATATCTAGATTATCTTGAGCAATATGATAATGATAATAATATGATAGAAATTATTAGGATATTTAGACGTGACCTATTCAATCCTATAAAAGGGTATAGTATACAAGAGTATAGTATACAAGGCTATAGTAAGCTTTTATTATCTCCCTTAACTATAGTTAATAATAATCCAAATGGTAATTTTAAGAGCGTGAATGTGTTTCCCTCATGGGCTAGAAACTTGCCAGATGTTATTGAAACGGAAGGAACAATTTCATTTAAACAATCACCTTCTTTTGATTTTGGTGAATGGACAATTGGGAAAAATAATATGATTTATATTGAAATCAGATTTATAATTGAATTATTAAATACTATCTACAAATCCAATATTAATTATAACTATGTAAATATAGAAAGATTATGTGCAGATGTTATACCTTTTATTGAAAAATTTTTAAACGAGTGTTTAAATGTAAATCCAACTATTATTATTCCATCTTATTAGTTCTTTCTGCAGGCATTTCCGTGGGTACAGTACCACTTGTTAGAACCGCTTACTTCAAAGCCGAGATGTAATAGGAATCCCGTTACAAAATAAGCTGCCATTACTTGAGGCCAGAATGTGTACTTTTTCCAAGAGAAGGACTTGGAAGGGAGCATGAAAAGAGTAGATATAATAGTACCTACTATAGCGGTAAGGAGACCGATTATAAGAGCTTCAACAAGAAGATGAGCCATTTATTATATAGATAATTTTTTTTAATCAGGTAATAACATTTATATAATTATATGACATTATATAAATGATTTTGATAGAATTTTATAAAAACAATATTGAAGCAAACAACAAAAAAGATTATAAGTTTTCTGAAATTCTAGAATGGCCTGACTATAAATTAGAAGTAGAACATGATTTTATTCAGTGGCTTTTTCCAGATAAAACAGGTGGTACTAATAAAAACGCTCCAAAATTATCTAGAGATGACATTGAAATTTTTAAAACAGATAAGACTATCCGCGCCAACGTCTTAAAAGCCGTTGTGAGAATGCTGCGTTTCTATGGCTACATTATAGTTAAAGATGACGTTGTTCAAGTTCAGAATCTAAAAAGAATGGAAAAGGGTGTTTATATAGGTCTATATTCTGAACATAATTATAAGAGGCTAACAAGGATGATGGTGTTCTTGAATAAAATAGATATGAAAATACTTTCTAGAATGATTATGTTATCTCTATGTTATGCCATGCGTAAAGATAAGTTTCTTCGCCATAAATTCTTATCTAGTGGCGCGTTAAATCATTGGTTTGATTCCCAAGACTACCTAAAACCTTATGTAGGTCGTGTAAAAATAGAAGATGAATCGGTAATCAAAGAAAGCGAAGCCAGCGATACGGGATCTGGAATTAGCGACTCCGGAGCCAGCGAAGCCAGCGACTCCGGAGCCAGCGAAGCCAGCGACTCCGGAGCCAGCGACTCGGGAGCCAGCGACTCCGGAGCCAGCGAAGCCAGCGACTCGGGAGCCAGCGACTCGGGAGCCAGCGAAGCCAGAGATACCGAACATGTCTGTAAAATTACAGGATTAAAATACACAGGTAATAGTTGTTACCAAGATAGTACCTTACTAGCCTTATTTGCGTTGCCAAATGAGTTTACAAACAACAATATTTTGGAAAAAGATTTGAAGAGTATCTCATATAGTGAGAGAAGGGAAATAAAATGTGGAGATAGTTCAGATGTAGACTTTGTTAATCGTAGAAAAATACAGGATGAATTGGTAAAGATAACAAAGTCTATGAGAAGGGAGATACCAGAAAATGAAAGATCTAAATATTGTTCCAATTTAAGAAAATTAATAAAAATTTGTCCAAGTGCATCTAAGCAGAAATTTCACGAAACTAAAACTCAAGATGCAGGAGAGTTTGTTCAGTATCTTTTCAATATTTTCGAAATTAATACTATGAAGACTGTGAAAAAGACATTTGTTACAAATGATTTAGAAAAAGAGACAAAAGACCTTGTAAAATCATCTGAAAATGTAACAATAGTACCTCCTATTATAAATATATCAGCAGAAAACTTAATCCCTGGTGTATCTATAGAACATTACGTATCTTATAGTTTAGATGCAGTTCTTGACGATGATAACTTAATCAGAGGACCAGATGGAAAATTGTACAGAAGAAGAATAGAAAATTTTTCTTACCTAATTCCAGATGATTTTGTTATGTTTTACGTAAATAGATTATATTATAATATGAAAAAAGATAGAGAGGAACGCGCGTATACTTCTATAATCCCTTCTGAAAAAATTAATAATCTCGGTCTCTATGCAGTTGTCGTTCACGATAGAGAACATTACACTTGTTATATCAAGTGTGATGGGAAATGGTTTTATTATAATGATACATCTGAAAAGATAACACCTGTAGGAACATATACAGATATGATTAACGACAGGAAAAGACCTAACGTTAAAACACACGGTGTCTTGTATTTTTACAAATAGTTACTTACAGATAGGACATTTATGCCATATACTAAGTAAATCACTGCAACTTTTACAATAAAAGTAATGACAAGTCAAACAAACATCCATATCTACGGTAAGATATCGGAGACAGTTTAAGCAACAGTATCGGTTAAATTTTCGTTCAAAGGCAAAGTATTCATTCTTATGGCTTTCAACAGTTACAGAATCGGTAAGAAAATTTTTCCTACTTGCTAAGTAGATTGGTAAAATTTTATTGTATTTTCGAGGGTCTTTATAGCAGTCATCTCGGGTAAGATCTTCATCATCATGTAAATAGATTGTATTTGGATTGCTCATTGAAATTAATACGGACATTCTTATTTTTTATTAGAAATAAGAACTTTAAATCTTTATTCATCTTCACTTTCTACCGCTCGGGATTCAACTTCTTGTAGATTTTTGGATTTCAAGTAGATAGAAATTTTCCCTAAACTTCCTACCGTAGAGCGAAACAGTAAGGGATTTTCATTTTTAGGGTATATTTGTATTGTTCCACCCATACCAGCTAGTTTAGTGATTCTTGTCAGCTGTTCAGTATCAAAATCTTCTTCGTAATCTGGACTATCGTCTTCTTTATCTTCCGTATCGCTATCGGAATCTTCCGTTTCTCCAAACTCTGTAGACCTCTTCATTACCCCACCTGCATCGCTGGAAAATCGGATAAGAAAGCCCTTCGATGTGATATGAGTTAAGTTGGAAATGTGTGTTAAACCCTTGCACATTTTCTGAAATTCCCCAGAAGGTACAATAACAGGCTTTCCATAACCTTCTGGAAGATCAATATCTAGATTTTGGATATTTTGGATTTTTATAAATGAGGTAGTTACACGGTTATTTTCTTTGGGAATAACCTTTATACCTAGATCGATCGGAGAAGAGTCATCTATAAATAGTTGGATAGAATCACGCTTCTTTATGGACTTTAACATCTTGTGTAAGTGGGTGAGATTTATACCGATATAGAGTTTTTCAGAAGATTTGTATTTATACACGGAAAAAGAATCTGATTCAAGTTCTAAATCAATAAGAATAGTTCTATGGTGATCCATCATGCGAAGACGAATTCCACTTTGGTCGACTTCAAAACAAGCAGTTTTTATATTATTTTGAAGAAGCTCGGCAAGTACCTTAAATGCATAGCCTTCACGTGTTTTAGCTTTGAAAATGACAGGCATATTTTTTTTTAAAGTTTTCGCTTTTAAACACTATTATAAATGAACGAGCGAAACGAACAAGCGGAAAACTTCTCGACTCTTGTTAAATACTCAAATAAATTTTTTTCGTTTTTACTCTACAGTGAAGATATGATTTCTTTATACACTTGTAGAAAAATTCTAAGATCTTCTAGTTTTATACACAAAAATATCACCGCGTATCTTTCAGAAGAAAATGCCGTTAAATCTATATTTATTTCCGTGAATTTTGCCATCCTAATCTATCAATACATATTTTCTACCTGGTTTATGTACTATCTAACAACTTACAGTGGCCTGAAAAAATTATACCAAGTAATAATACAAAACCCTCTTCTCAGCATATTTTTCTACCTATCATTCTATCTCTGTCTTTTAGGTGAAACAGACCGAGCTAAATTTAATTATATCGCGGAAAAATTTAACCTTACTCTACACCAAGATCTTACGATAAGCAAAAACATAACAAGCATATCAGAAGGTCTAGCTGAAAATATGTCTGAAGGGTTAGACAGAGTTATAGCTGGAAATATGTTTAACATAAAATTTAATATAAGAGGCTACAAAGGTGTTCTTACAACAGTTATACGCAAAGGAATTTCTGAACAAATTATACTTAATTTAGGCAAGAAATCATTAGGAAAATTATTATACTATATTATATACGGACAGGCAAAAGAATTAGAAGTTCTCCGAAATGCAGCTGTTTACATAGATGTAGTAGAAACAGAAGCTGATATGAAAGAGTGGAATGACTTTATAGATACACATATAAGAGAAATTAAGAAAGATATAAATAAACAACGCCTAACTAATCGTGAAAAGAATCTAAGATTACAGCAAGTCGTTGAGAAACGGACAGATAAGGGTGAAGTATTATGTTTAGATAAGTGTAAACCCAGAGTAAAAACTTCTATGGGTTGTTATTGTGAAAGCGATTGCGGACCGACGTATTTCTTGGCTAAAAAATCTTGGTGTTATGTAGATCCTAAAAAATGTAAGAAAGGAAAATATCTACCCACTTATTTCAAAAAATCTTACGACACTTGCGACAGTAAAAATGTCACACGACCAAAGTGCTTTACAGGTGTCAAGTATAAAGATTGTATCAATAAATAAATAATAAATAAGCATTACCCTGATACAAAGCCTTTTCTAAATACTCAGGTGGGATGTTCGCAATCTTTACCCAGAAATAAAGAAAAAGGGTGAAAAAGACGCTAAATACAAACACGTCAAATTTATTATGGACTCGACTATAAACATCGATAAGTAGAACATTTACACATAAGAGAAATAGAAAATAGTCGTACATTTTAACATATATAAGAAGTATGTTAAAAAAATCAATTTATTCGCAAGTATAGCTCATTGTAGTATGATTTTCATCGGTTTTAACTATCTCGAAACCAAAGCTTGTATACATCTTTAGTAATTTTTTAGCGTCCTTACTCCTGTTATCTACTAATAACACAGGAGGACTTCCTTTCTTATCGCATATATATTTAACGGCAAATTTAATGGCATCTTTAGCTATTCCACGCTGTCTGTAATTTTTAGCTACACACACATTCCATAACTTATTATCTTTATCTATCATAATAGAGGCGACAATCTTCTTTTTAGAAAATACAAGTAACCAAGTATTATCATCTTCTTTTATAGAATATTTTTCAAGATTGAAACACTCATTCATAAGCTTAGAAATATCTTTACTATAGCCCTTTACTTTATCCCTATTTTGAGAGGGAACAAAGGTTTCTATACGGAAACCCAATTTTCTCCCCTCTTTTTCTTGTTTCTCTTTGGAAATTTTTCTCTTACCTTGTACACCACACATATTATCTACTTCCAAAAGATTATTTTCTTTGAACCATAGACGCATAGCTTCACATATCTGTTTTATATTACGACTACCATTTTCTTTTTTAGGTGTTCCCCAGTATAAAACACGTCGTAATTCGTCACGGTCTGGATTCTCGCTTAACAACCCTTTTAATTCCTCATCTTCATTTATTCGCTCGTTCATTGTAGCTATACTATCCGTCTTACGAAAATCTTTTGGCGGTTCTATCTTTAATCTAGTTACAACTATTGCAATTAACTCATTTAATTTCCAACCTCCAGCACCACATACTTTACCAGAATAACTGACCCGTTTATCATCCTTAGCCTCATCTTTCTTTCCTGTGATTTTCTCCTTCGCTTGTTTTTCCTTTTCAAAATCTACTATACAGAATGCACCATTTTCTGGATTATACTTACCCATAATACCATATGGATTATCTTCTCTTAACTTTTGCTGACGAGCCACTTCGATCTCTTCTAGCTTTTTAATAACAGAAGACTGGCAATCTTTCCAATCGCTAAAATCACCCTTTGATTTCAAACATCTAGAAATATTTTTCGATTCTTTAAGAAATGTAGAAACCCAACCATTATCAAGTTTCTTAATATAACTCTTAAAATATTCTAAAATTCTTTGTTGCAACTCCTTTCCTTTGTCAATATTCTTTTCACTTGCAACTAAACTAGCTTCGATAAACATTTCCTGTATATCTAACGGTAATGTTTTTATACTTTCTACTAACTCCTTTTCTGTAGTTGATTTACAGATTCTATCTATTATATTCGGTAAAGAAAGAGAATATACTAAACTCATAATATCATTAAATGTCTTCTTCACCATTATAGTAGGGTGTTCCGTGTAATACTCAGTGTAGAAATCTGGACGAATAGCCAAACTATCAACTAGAAAGTAAACATTCTTATCTTCTCTTAAATAACAAGGTAAACCATACTTATTATTTAAAATTAAATTTTCATTAATCACCCTTTGCAAAGCCGATAAAATCTCGAACTCTGTATATTCTTGTAAATATTCCGCTATCGTACTGAATGACAGCTTAAAAGATGTTTTGTATAACTCCTCCAATTCATTAATAATCTTCTTTACTGGACTCCTAGAATATATTCTTAAAAATGTACGATAATCATATTCTTCGCTCTCCGTTTCTTCCGTTATAACATACAATGCGTTCCTTATCTCATCCTCCGTAAAATCCTTCTCTAAATTCTTTATTATCGAAGTCAAATCAGTCTTTCTATTCTCCCTAAATAAACTCTCTATTCTTCTCCTGATTAACGGCGTTTTGGGATTAGAATAATATAACTGATACGTAGAATAATCTAATTTATCATCATGTAACACATTCGTTATCTCAGCCATATTTACCCCATCACACTTGTAATTACACCTACTATAGTCACATTCTCTAGAATTATCCACACCATCGACATAATTTCTCATATAATTCAACGCACAATCAAACGCATTTTCCATCAACAATCTCATCATATTTCTAATGCTAATATCCTTATCCTCTGATGTCTTGTACAAAAATAAATCTATCGATCTAGTATTGTCTTGAGGCATCGCCACCGACTGAATAATACGAACAATCGGCTTTTCTCCAATACTCATTAAATCCCGATGAGAACCCAATCTTGTACCTCTAGCCAATGCTTGTGCCGTTTCAGAATAATTCCAATGGGGTGTAATAACAGCCTCAAGTACTACATTGCTAAAAGAATAACCTTCGCTAACAGCCTTACTTCCAATAATAACTTTAATATAATCACCTTTCATATTATCCTTCTGGTTAAAACGATTGGTAATTTTTCGTAACATACTAAAACTAGCTGTATTATTTGTTAGTATAGCATACCGCGGTGAACGGTCTTTTTCTCCACCTTTGGCACGACTGAATCCAAATAGTTCTAGTAAAAGGGAAAAAAGAATACCACCGCTACCTTGAACTAAGGAAGAATAAATAAAACAATTCCCATTTGTTTCTAAAATTTCTTTTATAACTTGTGCGTAAGTAGATGAATGCTTTTTTATATTTTCAAGAGTTTCTTCCTTACTTTCTCCTGTCAACTCTCTTACTAACTCATCGCTCATCTTATAGGTACTTATGGTAGGAGCGTCCTTATTTTTCTTAGACTGAATCGTTTTAATATATTTTTTAAACCCTTCTTGTCCATATGAACCATCTGGAAAAACAAACAATGAAGCCTGTCTACTGTCATTATAAACACCTTTCTTACCTCCCTTATCCTTTTCATATGCCTGTGTATAACTATCTGTTTGAAACGTAGACATCTCGCTAGGTGCGACAACAAAGTGTTTTAAACCTTTGAATTTCTTTTTTCCAATAAATTCTTTGGGTATAGTTGATTCAGGTTCGCGTAAAAAGGAAATCTTACCACGTAATTTTTCTTTTATGACTTTGTGTTTTTTATCCTTAATCTTATACACACCATCTTCTTCATCCATAAATTCTTCTAGAAAGTCATTTCCTGTAGGAAACTGATTATCTAGAGGTAACATAAGATTAGCTACACTAGATATTTCTTCGGGACTATCTTTCATAGGAGTACCAGATAGGAAAAGAACTTTACAGTTCTTTACAAGATGTAGAAAACGATGAAATTGTGTATACGTTTCTACAGTGCCATCCTTTTCAGATTGTGGACGCAGATTATGTACTTCATCTATAATAATAATTTTATTTGAATACGTATCTACTATATTTCCATCTGACATTTTGGAAACCTTTTTGGCAAACTTCATAAAAGTATTTAGTTTGTAGAATTTAATCTTTTTCTTAATCTTTCTAATCTTCTCATCGACGTCTTTTATCGTTTTGTAATTTTCAGGAATATAATATCCCGGTGTACACTTCTCTGCCAACTCCATTATAAAATTATCCAAAATACCCTCTCCTCTAGCTAATATAATCGCCCCGTCAAATCTACTATCCTCACTCTTAATTTTTTCTACCGCTCCTATCGCAGAACAAGTCTTTCCAGAACCCATAGAATGAACAAGAAGAAGCCTATCATAAGGTGTGTAACTCGACATATACCGTGTTACGGTTTCTTGGTATTTTGTCAACATTCCTCTCTCTTTGGGAAAAATCTCAACCTTATCTAACTTTAGTTCGTAAAACTCCTTTTTCCGAAAAATAGCCTCGTAAAAGTCTTCATTATATGGATTCATTACATCATACTTTGTGTTATATATGTTGGGATATTTTGGTAAAAAATCTACTATATCCATTTATTATATCACTGAAAAAATCTTTAACACACTACATGTGTTAAGGAATTACCTCCTATGCCTAGTTTTTCTCGTAGATTTTCTCAGTGTATTTCTACGGTTTCCTTTCGACTCCCGTGTAGCCTCCTCTTCTCTCGAATTCTCCGATTCCTGAGATTCATTAGATCCATCCTCTTCAGATCCATCCTCTTCGGATCTCTCCTCTTCGGATCTCTCCTCTTCAGATCCATCCTCTTCAGATCTCTCCTCTTCAGATCTCTCATCTTCAGATCTCTCCTCTTCAGAGCTAGAACGAGACTCTGGAGACTTCGCTAGATAAGGAATTAACTGTGGATAATGATCTTCTATGATATCAGGATGGTATAAGAAGGCTTTTACTCTTTTAACAATAGGATCTTTACGCTCAAATTGTCTCTGTATTTTATTTCCAGAAAGAAGCTTTCCTACAATTTCATAATGATTATCGACAACTATGACAAACACCGACTTTCGCCCTTTAATAATATTATCTTTTATAACCGTACAAGGAAGTCGATTAGCCCCATTAAAGAAGTAAATATCACGATTAAATTTATTCGAAATTATTTTCAGCGAATCTGTATCTACAACAAACTCCTTTTTCAAAAATTGTTTAAACAACATATTTTCAGCTTCTAAAAGGGTCGTATTTATAAGTTCCGAAATCTTTTTCATAAAAAATTCCTTTCGCTCCTCTTCCAAGTTATTTCCAAAACCTTCTAAAATTCCATACGTAAAGTTCTTTGTTTCCTCAATAATATTTTCTCTGTATTTTTTCATACCTCTATCTTCACTCTTATCCATACCTGACGGTAAAATAACATTTAGGAAATTTTCTAACGTAACAAGTTCACATAACGTCCTGTAAATTTCCATATCACTCTCTAACTTTTTAGAGACTATACCCTTATTATCATAAAAGTCCGTTAAGATAGTAGTAATCTGGTTAAGAAAAAGTTCTCTATCCACCGGCTCATTTTTCCACTTTCCTATAAGTACCTTTTTGTATATTTTATTCATAGACTTCATTTTCTCCTTGTCATTTCTAAACATATAATCCTTTGAACAAGCATGCAAAAGAGAATGAATTAACGAGTTTCCTTCCGCCATTGTTCCTGTTCGAACAAAAACATCTTTACCTTCTATGGGAGAATAAAAAACTACCGTTTTATTTACCGGTAATCTAGATAGTTTAGCCATTTGCTGATTACTCATTTTTGCTATGGTTAACGAGTTTTTAAATGCTTTCTTAGATATAATAAATGTCAGAATATAAATTTCCTAAACCATACATACTTAACAATAACTGGTATATTTTTCCTGACACAACTCTAGAAGATCTAACAGTTAATGACTGCTTTAACTCTACATCTGGAAAATGCGAAAAAACCGATACACTGTCACAATGCATAGACCTTTGCGAAAAAGATGAAAATTGTATATCTGGCTACTTCCTAGAAACTCCAGACAAGGAAAATATATGCGTCCCCATACATAACACCACACAAGATTACGAGTCTTATGTTAAACTAGTACACAATATAAGAAATAAAAATATTTTCCCCATCCTAAAAAATATGAAATCATACGTATTCACAACTACCGAATACAAATATCCACCTGATAATATAAATAACCTACTATACATAGATAATGTCTCTATCGAAAACGTAAATACAAAAAAAGGCATCGCCTTAGATCCAGATAACAATTCTATAGTCATGTCCGATAAAGAAGTCTACGTCCGAATATTACCCTGGGAAACAGATAAAAATCCCTTACTTGTTAGAAACGGAGATAACGTGATAATTGTAATCCCAAACACAGCATACGTTCTTCGAAAGTCAGACGATAATATTCTCAAGTGGACAACAAGCATCTTATCTAATAATACAGACGATACTAAACTAAAGATACTTAGCTCTGATAAAAATAAGAAAGTAGGAGACTTTCTTACCTATAAAGATACCGTTTATTTTACACATAATAACAATCCTATTGTATATGATACTGCAACTAATTCTTTAGTCATACAAAGTATGAGTATAGAAAATACTATAGCTTCAAATAAAAATATATACTTTAAATTAAACCCTAAAGTAGTAGGTTACTACTGTAATAAAAATAATACCTGTACTCCCATAGAACTAGACACAGACCGAGATGTTTCTGTTTACAGAAGTCCAGAATGTTGGAATATGTGCGAAAATACATCCGTGAAAAAAAGTAGTTCTACAGGTAAAATTATAGTATATATAATACTAGTGATATTATTACTTATCTTTTTGAAATTTTTCATCTTCGATAAGCTTCTTTTTGTGAACCGTAACAAACTTGAATAGTAGGTGTTTTAATCCATTTGGAAAATCTAAAAGATCAAAGTCTATCTTATCCTTACCGAGCTGAGCATTGTAAGGAATCGAAAGTGAGTCTCCTGTATCGTTATTAATATAATAAGTTTTTATCAGCATATAAATAAGCTCATGATCTTCTGTACTCATAGAAGAAATCTTTTTTATCAACTCATTCTTCTGTAATACAGTGAGGTCTTTTTTAGGCAAATTAGTAGATAGTGTTGTATAAAGGGGAAATTGAGACATTTTTATCCAGATATTTTCAAATAAAAAAATTCATTTTAATAAATGGCATTAGCACCTCCTCCTATAGAAGAAACTAGGCGTCTAGGACACGCGATAAACCGTATATTGGAAAAATATTTAAATATAACGGAAGACAATATAATAAAAGCTGTAAAAGCATTAAATGATAGAGAAAAATCTGTACTATTTAGCAAACTTGATTTGTTTGATGACACTGCGAAAGAAACTTACTTTCTGCTTTTAAAATGTGGGTATGATCTTAGCGCTCATAATGAAACAGAGAAACACAAAAGATGGAAAAAAGAATATTTCCAAGGTACATGGAATATTTTATGGGATGATTCAAGTACTCTTCACCCACTTTACTATACATATAATCATTTTACAAGAGAAACTACCTTCGATCTATTTTTTCCTACCAATGAATTAGCCGTTGTAAAGTTATATATGATGATGTTTATAATCAGACTATTCTTCAAAAAATCAGATGAACACTATTCAATAGCTTTCTTATATAATTTGATGAATATAAATGATAATCAAGTTAGACAACTAAGTCATTTTCTAGATAATTTTTTTACACGTTCGGAATATCGTAACAGTAATATAGTTAGACAAATTATAAAAGATTTATATACAGCTCATAAAGAAAGTGGCAATGAATTTGTAATACGTTGCGAAAATGATACTTGTAAAAGAAGAAAAAAGATATATGATAGTATTTATAAAACGAAACATAAAAAATTATTAGATATTGTACAAGCTAAAAGTGAAGGTAGTGAACCGGGTATTAGGAAACTCATGCAAGGATATGCATTGTCTGACGAAGTAAAAGAAGAAGTAGTAGCTTTTAAAAGTAAGCGCAAGTCACGGAAAGCTAAGCGTGTATCACCCAAGAGTAAGCGCAAGTCGCACAAGAGTAAGCGCAAGACATCCAAACCTAAACGCAAGTCGCGCAAGTCGCACAAGAGTAAGCGCAAGACATCCAAACCTAAACGCAAGTCGCGCAAGTCGCGCAAGAGTAAGCGCAAGAGTAAGCGCAAGTCTCCGAAAGCTAAGCGTGCCTTACAGAAGAGTAGATAAAAATATTTAAATTATTTTTAAATTGAATTTAAAAATAATTCTAAACAAAACAATTATGTCCGATACACCGGTAATTTTTATTAACAAAGACGCCATCCAGTTAGAAGATTTATTTCTCAACGAAGATTGGGAACTTTCAGAAATTTATAAAGAAAGAATATACTCAATCACGGTAGGTAAACGGAAACTTAACTGGCTCGTTAAACTCTATGAAAACAAGAAATACGCTAAAAAAGAAAGCAGAAATCTTAACAAACTGAAAAATATTAAAAATGTTCCATCTATACTATCCGTAGGTCTTTCTAAAACGTTGAACTACGTCATCCTTTCACAAGCTCCAGGTATGGACCTTTTCGACTACGTAGAAAAACATGGAACTTTTTCTGAAAAACAGATTAAACATATTGCTATCCAACTTTTTACAATTCTAAAAAATATTCACAAGAAAAACATTATTCACAAAGATATCAAACCTGAAAACATAGTGTACGATGATAAAACAGAAAAAATAACTCTTATCGACTTTGAAGAAAGATACACAGAAGGATATTGTAGTCCAGAACAAGCAAACGAAGAAAAAGTTACTTATAAAACAGACATCTGGAGTAGTGGTGTTACTCTGTATTTTCTAGCAACTGCAGAACAATTATTTCAAGATGAAATTGAAGTATTAGAAAATCCAATTGTAATGAAAAAAGAATTCTCTGCAGATTTCAAAGACTTCTTAAGATGCTTAATAGAACGAGATAAAGACCTTAGATATACCGCTAAAGAAGCACTTAACCATATATGGATGTCCGACTAACTATATTTAAAGTAGATATAATATTTCAATAAATGCCTGTAAATAGGGAAGTTAAAATTATCAAAGTTCCTCTTTCTGACAAAGAACGATTGCCTGATTACCAGAAATCGTTTCCTAAAATGCCTAGATTATATCTCGAACTCTTAGAAAACAAGGCAAAAATCAAACAAGACCTCATAAACAAAGAATACATTCCTACACATAATCAAGACCGTCAAACTGAACATAATAACCATCGCGAAGACCACAAAGACGATCGAGAGGATGACCGACGCGAAGACCACAAAGACGATCGAGAACATGACCTACGCGAAGACCGTAAAGATCCTAGAGATGATCGTCGTGATGACCGACGCGATGACCGTAAAGATCCTAGAGATGATCGTCGTGATGACCGTAAAGATCCTAGAGATGACCGACGCGATGACCGACGCGAAGATCGTCGCGATGATCGTCGCGATGACCGTAAAGATCCTAGAGATGACCGTTATAATGAACAAGAAATTAATGAAAACATAGAAAAAGATAGCATACATAGCAAGTCAGATATAGATTCTTTAAGTTATTCTCGTGATAGTAACTCACCTAGTGACTCTCATCGTGACTCTCATCGTGACTCGCGTAGTGACTCGCGTAGTGACTCGCGTAGTGACTCGCGCAGTGACTCGCGCAGTGACTCACGTAGTGACTCACGTAGTGAATCGATGGATTCCAGAGACGATTCTTTAGGCAAAAAAGATTTCAATGATAATATGGAAATCAAGGAAAGAAATAAAAATACTAGTAAAGATACAAATGACTCTGATGCTTTATCAGAAAGACTGAAAGAGTTATTAGGTGATACAGAAAGCGAAAAAAGCAAATCTCGAAATGACAAGTATAGTAGAAGTATAAAAGAGCCTACTATAAATAAAGGAAATAAGTATACTCCGTATGATAAGTACAAGCAGGAAGTGGTTAGAGATCCAGATAGTAATAATCCTCATCCACCTACTTTGGCTGAACTAGAAGCAAGAGGACATTACCAAGGCAAGCAGGAATTAAGAGATATTAACTTTGTAGGAAGAAATGAGTATGAAGAAGAGGATAATAAGAGAGAGTTAATTTTCAAGTTTGATTTACTGAAAAAGTCTTATCCTTTAGCAGCGCCAACAATCCCAGAGTATACTATCCATTCTAATTTACGAGAAATGCAAAAGTCGTATGATACTACTGTAAGAAAGTTATCTTTAGATTCTACAGTGGAAAGTTACAAGACTTATTTAATCGGTGGTTTTATGGGTGTTGAGTTTGTATTTGGCAATTTTCTCGGATTTGATATGCAGGGATTTACACAGCAACAAATTGTAACAATGCATTCGTATGAAAAGCTCCTTATCGAGCTAGGAGAAAAGTCTTACGTTCCTTCTGGAAGCAAGTGGCCAGTTGAATTACGTCTACTTTTCCTAATTATCATGAATGCAGGATTCTTCATTGTAAGCAAGATGATTATGAGAAAGACAGGTGCAAATGTGCTGAATATGGTTAATAATATGAATGCATCTTCGCAATCAGCGGCTCCACCTCGTCCTAAACGAAGAATGCAAGGGCCTAAAATAAATGTAGATGATATACCAGAGGCTGGCGAGGAAAGTGTATAGGTTAAGTTACTAAAAATAAAATATTTTTAGTAGATAAATGAATATATTAGACCGAATAAAGAATGAAAAAAATTTTCATGATATAAAAAATATCTTTAAAGGACTGAAAACACCCTTTGCTAAAAATCTTTCCGTTCTTATTGTTAATTTACCTTGTAATGGCTTCGGAGACATAGTTTTCGCCATGAAATTTAGCAACATCTTAAGAAAGTGGTATGGATGCGACGTAAAGATACTAACCCCTCAAAAAGATGGATTTGTTTCTTTAGGAGAAAATCCAAATAATGTATACCAATTACAAGGAAAAAGTAAATCTTTACAATGCAGACGACTTTCCAAACTAACACCTAACAAAAAAGTACCCAAAGCTGATATTATTTTTGTCGCCCCTTTACAAGCAGACTTTGACCCAACCATATCAGATATTCAAAAACTTCTTCCTTACGCAACTAAATTTAATACATTTTTTCTATCCGAATATAACGACTCATTACGTAAGAAAATAGACTTTCACACAGGTATTGGAAAAAATAGATACGGTCTACTTTTTACCGATATTAAAGATAGCTCTCCACTTCCCGAATTAAAATATCCTTATGCTGTAGTGTATATACAGCCTAGTTTTGGTAATTATAGACAATGTCTATATAACTTTATAAAAATGGTTTCTTTGAAATACAAAAAAAATAATTTCGAACTAGTATTACCTAACTGGGTTACACACTCTATGGCCAGACATATTTTCAAGATAGTTTATCCACATTTTAGAAAGGTCTTTATAAAAACAAAAGAAGATAGCGTCGAGTTAGAAGGAAATCCAAACGAGAAAAATACACTTTATCTCAGAATGGACATATTTCCTCTACCCAATAAAAAAATGGTAGACTTGATGAGTCACAGCGTAAAAGATATACTAGTAACTGGAGATCAAAGCATAACAGATGCATTATCTTGCTGTGTCGATAAAAACATTTTTTACCAGATAGCACCTTGGAAAAAAGACTTTGCTAAGAATTTAGTGAACGAAATGCCTAATAAATGGCTATCGGCCTCCAAAACTGCATGTGGAGGCTTGGAAAGCATTAGTTATCGTAGTGATTATAGACAGTTTAAAAAAGATTGGGATTTTAGAAAACGAGCTAAACCATATATGGATGGAATCTTCTATTACACAGCAGAGAAAAAATACGGAAAAAATAAAAAAGAATTATCACTTTACGAAGATATTGCTCGTTCTTCAAGAACAGCAAAATCATTCAGGGATAAAATAAATTCTTTACTAAAATAAATGCATAAACTGAAAGAAACTAAAAAAACCCATGTTGCACTTATTTATCAAATGCTTTACGATATACATCAAATATTGTCTTTCTATAACCTAAAATATTGGTCTATAGGTGGGACATTTTTAGGAGTAGTAAGACATAAGGGAATTATACCTTGGGATGATGATGGAGACTTAGGTATAATGGAAAAAGATATCGGAAAATTCGAAAAATTACGCCCAATTTTCAATAAGTGTGGTTATAGCATAGTAGAAGAATTTTTCGGGTTTAAAATTTTCTACAAAAATAGAAAAAAAATTAAAGGCTATAACTATTCTTTCCCCTTTGTAGATATCTTTATTTACAGAAAAATAGGAAAGTATATTAAACCAGCTTATAAACAAGTTAGAGAAACATGGCCAAAAGATTTATTCCTTCCCAGCGAATTAAACAATCTAGAATTATTACAATTTGGAAACTATTCTCTTTACTGTCCTAACGAGTATGAAAGATATTTCTCTACTCTTTACGGCAATGATTGGAATAAAGTTGCCTACAGAGAATACGACCATGCCAAAGAAATGGATGTCCCTTCTATTAAAGTATCACTTACAAAAGAAATGAGAAACCCCGCAAAACCCTATGATAAAGTTAAAAATAGAAGATGTTTAAAAAAATTAGAAAAAGAAATTTGCAAAGTATCTAAAGTCACTAGCGGTTTAATTTCTATCTAAAAATTTTTTTATATACAATAAATGCCCGAACTAAAAGAAATACTAAAACAAAAACTTCTAGAAAAACGTCTGGAACGCACTTCTCAAGTTGTTCGCGAAAATAAAATGGATAAGCTTGAAAAAAAGATCAAGAAAACTAAAAATAAGAAAGAACTAGAACGCCTACAAACAGAACTAGAAATCTTAGAAAAAGTTGAAGAAAAACAACTAAACTCCTTCACCGGAGAATTCCCAGAATACGGTGATGGAGCCTCTTACGGAGGAGGGATGGAACACCCCAATTAGAATTTTAAAATATATCTTATATATTTTAAGATGATTTCCCTTCTATTATTTTTAGCTTCTTCATTATGGTGTGTTATATCCGCAAACTTAATAAAATCTGACCCCATAAAAGTTGTCGATATAATGCACTCCTACGTTCCCCAATTAAAGCTAACCTATCTCAGCGATATTCTAGTCCTTTTACAAACTATTTTCGTATGCGCATTAGTAGACAGCAAAACGTTAGCCGAAATGTTACTAGTCATGAGTACTGTACAGTTTTTTAGAGCCATATGCTCTCTAAGCACAGCACTTCCCCCTCTCAAAAACTACGCAGATAAATACAGAATAGGTGGACTAAACGGAACAGGTACAGAGTACATTTTTAGCGGACATGCATCCTATTCAGCCATCGGTGCCATATATCTTTACAATAAAGATATCATCGGCCCATTTTCTCTTATTGTATACAACTCCATTTCACAGATATCCATAATAATTACTAGAAATCACTATACCGTAGACGTCATACTTGCTTGGATAATCACACCACTAGTGTGGGGTAATTTGTATTTCTGTACAACTTCTCCAGAATGCTTATCGAAAATTAAATTCTTACTATAAATTGATTTTAAATACATACACATTATGATTAATATAATGGAAAATAATACTACCGATCGTGACATATCTCACAAAATTCTCTCTCTTCTTTGCGAATCATCCATAATAGATGAACTACCCTATTACCGAACCGTAATACAAAAAGATTTACAACTCTCTGACGAAACAATGGACCGCCTATACAATCTATCTAATATATGCAAAGCCCTAGAACCCACACCACCCGTTCAACGATTATACAAAGGAAAACCCCTTATAAATAATAAATGCTGTTGTTCTACCGGACAATACGGTTGGAGGTGCTGGCATTGCACCAACTCTATTCTAACTACTACTCTACCAGAAATCCCTGAACAAGTCCCTGTTGTTTCCGAAAAGGCTCCTGTTTCTTACTACCTTTTTGCCCCCCAAACAGCCTCTGGAGAAGCCCCTCAAGAAGTCCCTAAACAAGCCCCTCAAACAGTCCCCCAAGAAGTCCATCAGGAAGTCCCTCAACCAGTCCCTCAGAAAGTTCCTCAACCAGTCCCTCAACCAGCCCCTCAGGAAGTTCCTCAACCAGTCCCTCAACCAGTCCCTCAACCAGCCCCTCAACCAGCCCCTCAACCAGCCCCTCAACCAGCCCCTCAACCAGTCCCACGAGAAGTCCCTCAAGAAGTCCCTCAACTAGCCCCTCAAGAAGTCCCTCAAGAAGTCCCGCAAGAAGTCCCGCAAGAAGTCCCGCAAGAAGTCCCACAAGAAGCCCCACAAGAAGCCCCTCAAGAAGTCCCGCAGGTAGCTTCTGATGTAGTGGAAGAAAGATTAAGAAAATTATGTGAAAATGAAGAGATAGTATTAGATGGATTTGTAATTAATACAAAGAAGTATGAAAAAGCAGCTGTGTTATATGGAAATAAAGAAGAATATAGAATTAAACTATCAAATATAGGTGGAAAATGGAATAAACGATTAGGTGGATGGTTATTCAGTAAGGCTAAATTACTTGAATAATAATTAGTCGTCATTTTACTGCGTATGTAAAGGTATAATCATGTAATTTTCCATGTTTCCACCATTCTTTATTACCGTCAATATATTCAATAGCTGGTAAATCACCTTCTCTGTGCAGTTTCCCGGCTTTATACCACTCTTTAGTTCCATCAGCTCTTATAACCGCTGGTAAATCTCCATCACGATGTAAACAGTCATTTTTGTACCACATTTTAGTTCCATTCTTATATTCAGTAGCCGGTAAATCGCAATCCCTATGTAGTTTCCCATTTTTGTACCACATTTTAGTACCACTGTAAAATATAACGGCTGGTAAATCACCTTCCCTGTGTAGATTTCCAAGAAAACACCATTGTTGAGTACCATCATACCATTCAATAGCCGGTAAATCACCGTCTCTATGTAATAGATCATTTTTATACCATTTTTTACTACCGTCGGCGTCTTCAATAGCCGGTAAATCACCGTCTCTATGACGTTCTCCATGTTTATGCCATTCTTTATCTCCAGTTTGACATTCAATAGCAGGTAAATCGTTTTCCCGATGTAATTTACCATTTCTATACCAGTGTTTAGTACCACTTTCATAGACAACAGCTGGTAAGTCATCATCCCTGTGTAGTTGACCGTTTCTATACCATTCTTTTACGTCGTGATTATCTATATATTCGTACTTAGAATGACGTTTCCAATAATTTAACACTTGGTTTTTTTCTTTTTCATGCAAAGAAAAGGAATCTAATACGTATTCATGCTTGTTAATATCTAAGTAACTGCAAATGATAGATACACAATCTTGATTCATCTAGAAAAAATTATAATATTATAATTTTTTTTCAATTGTCATTAATTTCTGGATGAAGAGTTTGGAAAGTTCTACGTAAGATAACACTAAACTTTTCCTTACGAACTTTCAAACCAATCTTTTTTAAGTCATTCTTGTATTGTCGCCAAAAATCTATTTTATTTTCAAACTGTTTAACAATCTTAAGAGCAAATTTCCGCACCATTATCTCCAATTGTTTCTTATCAGTTGTCCACGTTTGAAAATAATTCTTTTTGATATCATAGTGGTTTTTCATTTGATCTAGTTCCCATAGTAACATTAGGATACACCATGTTTGACAATAAGACTCCCGATGAACAGCCATCTTATCATCGATAAAAGTCCGTAATTCTCCGATTAAACCTCCCCGGCAGTAATCTTGTGGATTACACTTTTGATATAAGGAAAATCCTACCCATGATGTTCCGATATAAGGAATAATAAACTCTACTTTCTTACCTAAATTTTCTCCAATTTGTTTAATAACATTTTCTAGAATAGTACTGTAACTTTCAGATAAATAATACAAGCCAGAGTTGATTATTTTCACAACTAGACAGTCGTTACTTTGTTTAACAAGGAAAGAAACATGATGACAAACATAGTCTGTCCGCAAAATTGACCCCATAGAAAAGCAGAAAAACGTATTATTAGTTACACGAATCTTTTCTGTTACCTCTTTCACTACATCATTACTGAAACGACCCTCTGTTGTAGGTTGACCATTTTCGTCTTTATAATATTCTTGTAAAATCTTCTCTTTTATAGGATTAAAGACCATATAACTACCCAGAAAAGAGATATTCCGATTAACAATCAACTGTCTAATTATGGCATCACGATATTCATTTGTATTCATAATAATCTTATATGCATCTACTGCACAATAGTGAAAGTCCATTATAAAAAAGTATAAAATGATATATTTTTTTCAATTTTCCTTTCCTATTATAAATGTCTAAACGTAGATACACTGAGATTGAAGATATTACATTATGTGATCAGGTTTTTGATATATACAAATCTACTATGAATAATCTTGTTATCAAAACAGATATTTCACGGGCTATATTTATTGATAAAAACTGGAAAACAAAAATATCTGCTATATTTATAGGAAGTTATATGTCTTTTCCAGAAGGACAGAAAGGAAAAGATCTCGATCAGTTTTATCGGGATGATAAAAATAAAAAAACCGTTGATGCAATAGAAATACATAAGGTTATTCAAAAACTTGGCCGAGATATATCTAAAGCGAATCGATATAGATATATTTGTTTTGTTCTTGGAGCAGTTGCAGAAAAAAACAATGTTAGCCATCATATCGGTTTTATATATGATCGCACCCTTAATATACTCAAGAAATACGATCCTGGTATGCAAAGTTGGGGTCCAGAATCTGCGATAATCGTCGATATGGTTATTATGGCTGTCATTCCTGATGTCAGAATTGTTTCGGCATTCTCCAGCAAATGGTATTGTATGATGTGTGCTGGTCCTCAAGATATATGCAGAGGAGGTGTTTTTTATGAAGCCAGTGTCGTTCTACGAGATAAGATTGGAAAGCCTTGGAGTGGAGTACATAGAGAATCTTATTGTCAGTCGTGGTCTCTTCTTCTAATGTTTAACGATTTGCAGCAAATAGAAGATTCACACAGTGGACAAATCATAAGTGAGGCCAAGTATCGTGAATGGCCTGAAATGACATCCAAAGAACTTGAAATCTGTATAAGAAATTTTATCATTTGGATTGTATGGAAATTTCCAAACGATTTCCAATCTACTTATCAAGATGATAAAAATTTTCGGGAATTTTATAACAACTTCAACAAAAAATATCCAAAATATACCGACATTCTTTTAGCCTGTATGAAAACTTTCGATGAAAGAGTCGAAATGCCTAGGCCTGGACAATATGCTATTTGTCCCCAAATATCTTTGAATTAGATCTTAGGTACTTTCCATTTCTGTACCATTCTTTGCCACCTTTTGCGTCTTCAACAGCAGGCAAATCACTATGTCTATCTAATATGCCATTTCTGTACCATTCTTTAGTACCGTTACTCCATTCAATGGCTGGTAGATCACCTTCCCTATGTAGTTGTCCATTTCTGTACCATTCTTTAGTACCGTTACTCCATTCAACTGCTGGTAGATCATCTTCCCTGTGTAGTTCTCCATTTAGGTACCATTCTTTTTTTGTGTAGTTACTCATTATAAATGACTTGTTTTTATTTGCTAAAAAAACTCAATTTTTTCAGACTATTTCTATCTCGAACATATCTGGTTTTGGCCAACAAAAATGAGTGATATGACAATATTCATCTGTGAATTTTCTATTACAGTCTGCACAAGTCGTAGAAGTAGATGTAGTAGGGGTATCTGTAGCCTTCGTTCTGGGTACTGGGTAGCTTTGGACTGGGTACACTTGTACTGGGTACACTTGAATATATTCATCTTTGATTGGACAGATATCCAATCGAAGCTTTGAAATTTTCCTAGCCATATCACTTGCAATTAAGTAATAAAATATAAATATTCAATTTAAAATAATTTTATTTACTCGTCAGTCAGTGAACTCGATCTTGAAAGAGACTCCCTTGGAAAGCGCCATCTCCATCGCCATCTCGGTGAGATGCCTTGGAACTCGAATAATCATCACCTCCTCCGGCTTGACCTCCTCCGGCTTGACCTCCCAGCGAGACTTGCGCGGCTTGACCTCCTCCGGCTTGACCTCCTCGGGCTTGTTCTCAACCGGCTTATTCTCAACTGGCTTGATGTCCCAGCGAGATTTGCGAGGCTTATTCTCAACTGGCTTGTTCTCGACCGGCTTGGTCGCCAACTTGGCCCACGGCGCCAACTTTTGGGCGACAGCAGGTTGGGCGACAGCAGGTTGGGCGACAGCGAGCTTGATCTTGACCGGCTCAGGAACGGGGGTCTGCCGAGCCTTGGTCTGGACTTGCTTCATGCCCATGCGAAGACCATACGATTCTTCGGTCTCATCTGCATGCCAGAAGGTGCAAATCTTGCCAGTCTTTTTGTCGGCAATGTTCCGGTAAAATCCAGGCTTGACTTGCTTGGCATACCGACAACTGACTCCGAAGGCACACTCCACATGAGTCAGCTGAGCCAAGCTGTGTGCGTATCGACACTTCGAGCCATGAGGACACTTGGCTTCGGTGGTGATAGACACACACAGTCGAGTGAATTTTGCATGGGCCTGAGTATGTGGCTGAGTAGCCAGAGTGGGGTTTGCTGGTTGTCCGTACTGGCATGTGTAGATATCGAGCACAACCTTCTTCTTGGGATCGATATTCCGTCCAACCACTTGCCATTCGTCTTCCGTCTTCTTTGTCGGTTCAGTCTTCTTAATCGCTCCGAGCAGTTGGCTTTCGGCCTTGAGAGGAACGGGCTCTGCGAGTGTCATCAGTTCGTCTTCCTTCTTTTGAATCTCGTCAGCCGCAATTCGCTCCTTCTGTGCAGCCAAGAATCGCTCCTCGTCTTCAGCAAACAGTCGGTTCTTGTGTTCGGTAATGATCCGCTTCTCCTCGGCCAAAAAGTTCTGCAAGCGCTTGTTAGAATCATGGGTCTTCTCTTCAAGCTGCTTCTTCATCTTTTCGGCTGCCTCAAGCTGCTTCTTCTTCAGCATGTCTTTCTTTCCCTGTTCGCGGCCAAGTTTGTTCGGTCCGTTCATATGTGCTTTCCTGTTCTTTCCTTTTTTCTGCTTTTCCGTGGTTTCCATATCCCAGAAAGAACGACGATTCTGGGCAGCGATAAGTGCCTGTTCTGCTTTCTTCGCCTGTTCTTTCCGTTCCTTCTCTTCCTGTTCTTTCCGTTCCTTCTCCTGTACGATCTTCTGTTCTGTCATGTAAGTGTAGTGATCCTCCAATGTTTCTCCTTTGACCTGATTTCCATTTGAGACCCAAATGGAAATTTCTCGGATCATCGAGTCTTCCTTCTCCTTCTTTTCCGCTTCCACTCGGGCGATGAAGTCGTTGTAAGCCTCCTCCAGGTCAGTCTCCGTTGGAAGCTTGGATTTCTTGGTCTCCAGGCTCTTCAGAATAGCCACCTCTTCATCGGTCAAAGGCTGTTCGGGCTGGACCTCCTCGGTGTAGAGTTCAGGCTGTTTGCTGTCTTCGCTGTACATCTCCTCCCAGCTGTCGTATTCGCTGTCCTGGTTGGCTTGGTTGTCCTGGTTGTTGTCCTGGTTGTCCTGCGCTTCCTCCTCATATTGCTCACGACCCTGGGTTTCCCCAAGATCGAATTCGATTCGATTGATTCGAGACATTATACACTATTTACTACTCTATTATCTAGAAAAATCAATTTGTACCCCATATTAAAAAAATTACCAAGTCCAAAAAACAGCCTCCTATAGGGCTCAAAAAACCCGGGTTTGGATCGGGTTCCAAAACAGGCTCATATAGGGCTTGAAAACCGGGGTTTGGATTGGGATCCAGAACAGGCTCATACAGGGCTTGAAAACCGGGGTTTGGTTTGGGGTCCAGAACAGGCTCCTATAGGGCTCGAAAACCCGGGTTTGGATCGGGTTCCAAAACAGGTTCATATAGGGCTCAAAAACCCGGGTTTGGATCGGGTTCCAAAACAGGCTCCTATAGGGCTCGAAAACCGGGGTTTGGACTTTGTAAAAATACGGAAAAAATACCCTGAAAAAATTGAATTTTATTTCTAGACCTAAATAGCTTATTCGATGGCAACCATCTCCACTCCCAAGAATATTGAGGGGCTCGTTGAGGCTCTCAAGGTTGTGTTTACAGGTTTTCTCCAGGAACAACAATCTCAAGCTATCAAGGGCAAGATCAAGATCGACGACGTCATCCAGGCTTTCCAAGAGGACGAAGTACAGACCAAGCTCATCGACGCTATCCAGAACAACATCCCGAAGGCAAGTCGCAAGTCAAGCAAGGACAGCAAGCCCAAGGACCTCAACGCTCCCAAGCGCCCGAAGTCAAGCTACCTCTTCTTCTGCGAAGACAAGCGTGACGAGGTCAAAGAAGACTACCCTGATCTCAAGGCAACAGAGATCACTTCCAAGCTGGGAGAGCTTTGGAAGGCTCTCCCCGACTCCGACAAAACCAAGTACATCGAGCAGGCTGAGGAAGCCAAGGAGTCCTACAAGGAGAAGATGAGTTCCTACGTCCGTCCCTCTGACGAAGAACTCCTCCAGCTTGCTGCTAGCAAAAAGGGAAAGAAGGGCAAGAAGCGGCCCAAGGATCCCAATGCTCCCAAGCGCCCGAAGTCAAGCTACCTCTTCTTCTGCGAAGACAAGCGTGATCTGGTGAAGGAGGCAGAGCCCGAACTCAAGGCTACCGAGGTCACTTCCAAACTTGGACAGCTTTGGAAGGCATTGTCTGAGAAACAAAAGCAGAAGTACGTCAAGAAGGCTGACCAAGCAAAGGAACACTACAATGAAGAGATGAAGTCCTATGTGCGCCCTTCTGACGAGGAACTGGCCAAGTTGGAGGCTTCCAAACCCAAGAGGAAGGGTTCCAAGAAGGGAAAGGGCAAGAGCAAGCGCAAGGAATCGGGTGCTCCCAAGCGCCCGATGACCGCATTCCTACTTTTCAGCATGGAAAAGAGGGAAGAGGTCAAGGCAGACAACCCAGATTTGAAGGGCACCGACATCAGCAAAGAACTCGGTCGGATGTGGAAGGATGACTTTGCCGATGCGGAAAGCCGTGCAAAGTGGGTTGATCAGGCAGAGAAGGAAAAGGAACGATACAAGAAGGAGATGGCGTCGTTCAATGAGTCCAAAAAGGATGCAGCCGACGCTGAGTCTGACGCTGAAAAAGAGGAGAAGCCGAAGACAAAGGCCAAGGCCGTGAAGACCAAGACAAATTCCAAGACCAATTCCAAGGCTGCGAAGACCAAGACCAATTCCAAGCAGGTCGAAAACTCCCGTGATTCAGACTCTGAATTCTCGGATGACGAATAAGTAGCCCTATGGCCCCTATCATTAAGAAGCCCTATCATTAAGAAGCCCCTAAGAAGCCTTAGAAGCCCTAGAGAAGCCTTAGAAGCCCTATCATTAAGAGACTTAAGAAGCCCTATCATTAAGAAGCCCTAGAGAAGACTTAAGAAGCCCTATCATTAAGAAGCCCTAGTTGCAACTTGGTATTAGTCCCTAGTCCCTAAATAAAAAAAAGCCCCCAAGTATTATATATACTTGGGGGCTTTTTTTATCGCATATTTTTATTATCTATCCAAAATTGAATTTTTTTATATACTTTTAGTATAGTTCAATGTCTTCTCAGACAATGACAAAATATTCCAAGTTCGGCACTCAGTTCAACACACCCAAGTTCGTCCCCAAGTTCGTCACCAAGTTCAACGCACAGGAAATCTCCAAGACTCTGGCCTACACAAAGCCTTGCAACAATGTTCTCAGGAAGATCTGCGAAAACACAGGTAACGTATGCTCAGACTACGGAGTGTGTCAGCGGGAGGTTTGCACATTTGCTCATTCATTGAGCGAACTGAAGTTGCCTCCTTGTGGGTTTGGAGACAAGTGCAATCGTAAGCACGGGTCAATGGATCCTCGCACTCGTAAGGTTGACACGTCTCGTAAGTGTCAGTTTTTTCACCCGTGTGAAACAACCGACCAGTTCTACCTGCGCACGGGATCTGAAAAACCAGATCTTCCCCAAACATCTGAGAAAAGTTGGCTTCCAAAGTCCAAGCAGATGAAAGAAGCAATGAAAGCCGAACAAGAAAAGGCTATTGCTGACATCGCTGAAAAACTTGAAGAAGTCCGAATCGTCAAAGAGGAAGATAGCAAGGACAAGTTGATCATCCCCATCCAAGTTCCTGAAACACTCATTATCCGAGTTCCTCATGAACTAGCTGAACAGGCATTGCAAGTGGCAATTTCCCGAGGATTCAAGGACTTCAAGATCGAGACCTTCTGAAGTAGAAAAAATAATAATATTTATTTTCAAAATGAATTTTTCACACTAGCATAGTGAGAAAAGGTATGAGTTTTCCGGACTCAGACAAATATGATCTGGAGTGGCCCAAAGCAGATCCAGAATCAGTTCCAGATTCATGGGAGTCTATCTACGAACAAGATAAAGTCCAAGTCTACAACAAAGTCTACACAGACAAAGTCCAAATCACAAGCATTGACTTGTTCTGTCTTATCTTTAGCTTTTTGGATATCAACAAGAGTGAATACCTAGTCCATAGACTTTTCAAGCACAATAAGCAGATGATTCTAGACTACTGGAAAAGACATACACATTACACCTGTTTGTATGAAAAAGATACATACGTAGACATTGTTTACAAGACCTATTACAGAAATGGAAAGAAACATAGCGAAGACGATTTACCAGCTTACGAAGTCGATGAATTCATGACACGAAGCATAAAGATGTGGTATGCAAATGGACGTTTACACAGAGTTGGAAAACCGGCTTCAATCGAATGCGTAGAAGTTGATACAGACGATGAAGACGCTCACGAAAGTCATGGCTACTACGAAAGTGGAACATGGAAGTGTACCTATACATACTACAAAAATGGCAGAGTAGATTTTCTAAGTCCCGGTGGTAAATTATATAGGTAGGTAGGTACATTATTTTAATAATAATTTTTAATAGTCCTATCCAAATTGATTTTTCCTCGATACTAGGAATCCTTAGCATGGCAGCAGAGTTCAACTCTTCTGAATATATGGATGTTCCCGCAGAAGACTCCGCAGACGACTCCGCAGACGACTCGACAAACCACTCCGCAGATCATTCGGCAGAAGACTCTTCTGTATATACGCAGGTTTTCCATAACCAGGATAATACAGAGATAATCAACCTGCTAAACTATTCTCGATCTCTAAACCCAGAAAGATTTAATTACAGAGTCGTAAGTATATATAGACCACTATGAATTGCCTGCTACCGCATCTAGCAGAGATACCGATTAATTATTTTATTATATTTTTCCAAATGGAAATCTACGAACTACCCTTTCCAAAAATATACCCATCACAAAATGGACCATTCAGTAGTACTTGTAGCTTTAATTACATCGATGTTTTAAAAGGGAATAGTAATATTCCAAAAGTTCTAGTTGAACTTTTGGAAATTAAACCACTGACTGGTTACGTAATGTTATGCGCTGAAACATATGCATATATGTGCTGTCAGACAGAAAAAGTGAAGTTTCGGTTTCGGCTAGAAAATGGCGAATTAGTTGATGTTGAAAAACTAAAAGTTGTAGATATGTTAGTGATATGCCGTCCTGTTTGGAGAGGATATTTTCCAAACAATGTCTCCTATATAGCACGTTTTGTTGAGAATGCTAAAATATTTGAAACACATAGATATTATGTAAATGAAATGACTATTGACCAACCAGAAAAACACTTGATAGAAGAGATAGAAGAAGAGATAAAACCTTCATTTTGTTGTCGATTCTGGAAAAAAGTGAAGCAAAATTGAATTTTTTATTTTTATAATATATTTTTTCAAAATGGACTTCCGTAATCGTTGTTTATTATCGCTTGCGTACAAGCTCATTGACAGGTTTCAAGAATTGACGCTCTTCGGAGGCATCGTTCGTGATGTTATTTGCCCATCAATGTTCAACGGTGAAGATCCTTTTGATTCTTCTTACGAATCGAAAGAAAGAATCGAAGATCTGGACATCTACTTCACTTGGAAACATCCAGACAGAGGAGCAGATGAGGAAAATCCCGAGCTCGACGAGGAACGAGCTTCTGAGCTCACTAATTGGTTTTTTACCCATCTCATGGATAACGGTAAGATCCGAGAATGGGATTGGGTTCTTCAGAAGTATGAACGACTCAAGCTCTACTCCATTTCAGCAGTGCGTTTTTTCATCAGACATCAAATAACAGGCGTAGAAACACACATCGATCTAGTAGGCACAGAAAACCCCAAAAATATCTTTCTCAAAGACATGGATGTGAATATGTTTGTCTTTAACAAAGCCGATGGTTTGTTCTTGAAAAAGAAAATGACAAAAAAAATTCAGAACTTTTTCAAACAGAAGAAGATACAGGATGAAATATTGGTTCAAATTATGAAGAAACAGTGCAACACCATATTTCGAACCATTCCACTCAAAAACGTCAGATATGAATCAGATGAAAAGATCCTGAAACTACAGATCAAAAGGTTCATGAAAATGATCAGAAAAGGATGGACTATACTTAACATGCCAGAAGAACTTGTTGTGAATGAAAAAACAGAAACAGAGTGTGCAATATGCTACAAACCACCAGTTGACCGGTACTTGTATATTACACCTTCCAAATGCACTTTGTGTCTAGATTGTTTTGAGACGCTTTTAGAGACCGATTTATCTACAAGAAACAGATTCAGATGTCCACTGTCTCGCACTGAATACTTTCCGTGGAGTATCGGTCAATGGTAGAGAAACAAAATTGATTTTTTTTATTAATTATAATATATATTTACATGGCACACATGCAACAGTGTGATGTTGAGCCTCCTCAATACGAGGAGCCTCAACATCAGGAACCTCCTGAATACTACGACGATCTTCCCCTTGATCTCCGACCTATATTACCCTGCAGGACTTTGTCAACTCACCATTGGATGGCCGCGGAGGCGGAAATGGCCAGGAATAGAACCCTCTATCAATGGGCAGGAACTTTTCGTGGGATTTTGCCAGAGGAAAACAAGTGGGTGTTCAGAATTGTTCGTCAGAAGGTCAACGATACACAGGCTGTCCGACAAACGATCCAGAATGGAGAAATCAAGTCCGTGGAAAGGACAACGCTTCCGAAGAGTCATCGATGTGAAGGCTATACATCTCTGAACAAGAGATGTAAGAACAAAACATATTGGTCCTTTTGCGACAAGCACACCAGGAAGTAGAGAAAAAATTGAAAAATTATATAATATATATAATTTTTTATAATGGTTCACGAAGCTCTGCAATTTATCCAAGAAATAAATGGTTTACTCATTTCTTTTGAAAAAACAAAGGGCTCTTCTCGAAGCGTAAGATTAGTTTTTGCCAAAAAGATTTTTGACCGACTTGTACATAAGTCTGCTGAACTTTACATAATACATTATAGTTCTTTCAAGGCAGTCTTAAGGCAAAGATGTTTGGCAATTATTAAGCCCGATACTTACTCATTTGTTTCACCTATTGCTTACAAGTACTTTTCAAACGACAATGAAGTTATGTCCACATTTAAGAAAGTCCGTAACTACATCCGTCACAAGAAAGCTCATGAAAAAAGGAGAAGACACGCAGAAAACGTCCTATTTAACAAGACAAATGTATGCACCGATGTTATCGGCCTGGTAGTTGCTTATGTTTGAAAAAATTGATTTTTTATATAATTATTCTTACTTATTCAAAAATGCAGAAGACAACAATGTCAGACTTGAATATAGATTGTGTGTCTGTCTTTTGCAGTTTCTTGGATATTAATAAGGATGAATATGTGTTAAGCGCTTTTTCTTTACAGGGAAAGGAACGGGAGAGGGTCTTAAGTTACTGGAAAAGTCATTCAGAATATAGGGTAGAGGAAAAGGAAGGAATAAAAGAATGGTATAGAAATGGAGAACGGCATAGGGATGATGATTTGCCTGCTATTGAATCTAGAAATGGAAATAAATTCTGGTATAGAAATGGAAAGCTACATCGGGAAGGTGATTTACCAGCTATCGAATGTGCAAATGGAGATAAAGAATGGTGGAAACATGGAAAGCTAATTAGAGAAGAGTGTGCGTGCTGTGGATCCGGTCCGTGCGGTGGCCCTAACTAAAAATGAAATAAATAATTTATTCTTATTTATTTTTCAAAATGCAGAAGACAACAATGTCCGATTTAAATGTAGATTGCATATCTGTCCTTTGTAGTTTCCTAGACATCAATACTGATAAACATGTCTTAGACCTCTTTTCTTTACAGGGAAAGGAATCGGAGAGGGTCTTAAGTTACTGGAAACGTCATTCAGAATATAGGGTAGAGGAAAAGAAAGGAATAAAAGAATGGTATAGAAATGGAGAACTACATCGGGAAGGTGATTTACCAGCTGTTGTCTATGAAAGTGGTACTAGACAATGGTGGAAAAATGGAAAACGACATCGGGAAGGTGATTTACCGGCTGTTGTCATTACTGGAACGAAACAATGGTGGAAAAATGGGGAACTACATAGGGAAGGTGATTTACCAGCCATTGAATCTACAGATGGAGGTAAATATTGGTATTTTCATGGAAAAAGACATCGGGAAGGAGATTTACCGGCTGTTGTCATTACTGGAACAAAACAATGGTGGAAAAATGGACAGCTACATAGAGAAGGAGATTTACCAGCTGTTGAATGGGATGATGGAGGCAACGAGTGGTGGAAATATGGAAAACTACACAGAGAAGGTGATTTACCCGCTATTGAATGGGAGGATGGAGGCAACGAGTGGTGGAAACATGGAGAACGACATAGGGAAGGTGATTTACCGGCTATTATACGGGAGGATGGAAGTAACGAGTGGTGGAAAAATGGAGAACGACATAGAGAAGGAGATTTACCGGCTATTATGGGAGGATGGCAAATTAAAGAGTGGTGGAAAAATGGAAAACAATATAGTCTAAATTGATTTTTATAATTATATATAATATATTGTGAAAATGATTGATGCTAATTTTACACAACAAATGCTTGTATTATACAGAGAATATCAGTCTGTAGAACACTCTCCTCCTGTAGAAAAAATACCTATAATTAGGAAGATTTTTCAACGACTGACACATGCGGATGTATCTTGTATTACAAGTCACAATATGCTTAAAGATGCTATAAGCAATGCATGTTTGAACTGTCTTAAACCAGAAACTTACTCATTTGTTTCTCAGGTTGCTTACAAATACTTTCTTAACGATAAAGAACTTATCTACAAAGTTAAGAAAGTCCGTAACTACATCCGTCACAAGAAAGCTCATGAAAAAAGGAGAAGACACGCAGAAAGCGTCCTATTTAACAAGACAAATGTATGCACCGATGTTATCGACCTGGTAGTTGCTTATGTTTGAAAAATTGATTTTTTATATAATTATTCTTACTTATTCAAAAATGCAGAAGACAACAATGTCCGATTTAAATGTAGATTGTATATCTGTCATTTGTAGTTTCTTGGATATTAATAAGGATGAATATGTGTTAAGTGCCTTTTCTTTACAGGGAAAAGAGACCGATCGAGTCCTAAATTACTGGAAACGTCATTCAGATTATAGGGTAAAGGAAAAGAAAGGAAGAAAAAAGTGGTATAGAAATGGAGAACTACACAGGGATGATGATTTACCAGCGATTGAATATGATAACGGTAATAAATATTGGTATCGAAATGGAAAATATCATAGGGAAGGAGATTTACCAGCGATTGAGCATCTAAATGAATACAAAGAATGGTACCAAAACGGGCTACGACATAGGGAAGGTGATTTGCCTGCAGTTATATGGGAGAATGGAACAAAAGAATGGTACCAAAACGGGCTACGACATAGGGAAGGTGATTTGCATGCAGTTATATGGGAGAATGGAACAAAAGAATGGTATCGAAATGGAGAACTACATCGGGAAGGAGATTTACCAGCTATTATATGGGACAGTGCAACTAAATTCTGGTATTTTCTTGGAAAAAGACATAGAGAAGGTGATTTACCTGCTATTATATGGTTTGATGGAACGAAAGAATGGTATAAAAATGGACTACTGCATCGTGAAGGTGATTTACCGGCTATAGAATATTATACTGGAAATAAAGAATGGCGCAAAAACGGACACCTACACAGGGAAGGTGATTTACCAGCTGTTATATGGGTTGATGGGTATAAAGAATGGTGGAAAAATGGAAATCTACAAAAATGGAAAAGTAGCTAAAATTGAAAAATAAATATATTATTCTTATTTATTTAGAAATGCAGACGACAACAATGTCAGACTTAAATGTAGATTGTGTTTCGGTCATTTGTAGTTTCCTAGACATCAACACTCATGAACATGTCTTAGACGCTTTTCGTTTACAGGGAAAAGAGACAGAACGAGTCCTAAATTACTGGAAAAGTCATTCACACTATACTATCGTAGAAAGAAAAGATAGAAAAGAATGGCGTAGAAATGGGGAACTGTATAGGGATGATGATTTACCAGCGATTGAATATGACAACGGTAATAAATTTTGGTATCGAAATGGAAAATATCATAGGGAAGGTGATTTACCGGCTGTTGTATATCATGACGGGGTGAAACAATGGTACAAAAACGGAAAGCTACATAGGGATGGTGATTTACCAGCTGTTGAATATGCAGATGGAACTAAATTCTGGTATTTTCTTGGAAAAAGACATAGGGAAGGTGATTTGCATGCAGTTATATGGGAGAATGGAACAAAAGAATGGTATCGAAATGGAGAACTACATAGGGAAGGAGATTTACCTGCTATTGTGTATTGTAACGGTAGTAAAGAATGGTACAAAAACGGAAAGCTACATAGGGATGGTGATTTACCAGCTGTTGAATATGCAGATGGAACTAAATTCTGGTATTTTCTTGGAAAAAGACATAGGGAAGGTGATTTGCATGCAGTTATATGGGAGAGTGGAACTAAAGAGTGGTGGAAAAATGGAGAACTACAAAACAAGTAGCTAAAATTGAAAATAAATATAATTTATATATTTATTTTGCAAAATGCAGAAGACGACATTATCAAACTTGAATGTAGATTGTGTGTCTGTCATTTGTAGTTTCTTGGATATCAATACACATGAATATGTGTTAAACGCTTTTCGTTTACAGGGAAAGGAGACAGAACGAGTCCTAAATTACTGGAAAAGTCATTCACACTATACAGTAGAGGAAAATGAAGATTATAAAGAATGGCACAGAAATGGTTTATTACACCGGGAAGGTGATTTACCAGCTGTTATCTGTATAGACGGAACTAAATTCTGGTATTTTCTTGGAAAACTGCATCGGGAAGGTGATTTACCGGCTGTCGAACACGTGCATGGTGATAAATTCTGGTACCGAAACGGAGAACGACATCGGGAAGGTGATTTACCTGCGGTTATGTGTCCTAATGGAGATAAATTCTGGTATTTTATAGGAGAAATACACAGAGAATGCGATTTACCAGCTGTTATATATGGTGATGGGTCAGAATTTTGGTATAAAGATGGACAACGACACAGGGATGGTGATTTACCGGCTATTATATGGGAGAATGGAACTAAAGAGTGGTGGAAAAATGGTAAAAGACACCGTGATTGTAACTTACCGGCTATTATATGGGAGAGTGGAACTAAAGAGTGGTGGAAAAATGGTAAAAGATACAGTGATTGTAACTTACCGGCAATTATCTCTAGTACAGGTAAGAAAGAATGGTACCGAGACGGACAACTATATTATACAGAAGGTGATTTACCAGCTATTATTCAACCATTTTCCTTAAATTGAAAATAAATATATAAATAATTATATTTATCTTAAAATGCAGAAGACAAGAATGTCCGACTTAAATGTAGATTGCCTATCTGTCGTTTGTAGTTTCTTAGATATAAATACCGATACTTACGTTTTAGACCTCTTTCCTTTGCAGGAAAAGGAACGAGAACGAGTCTTAAGTTACTGGAAAAGTCATTCAGATTATAAGATTATAGAAAGAGACGATTGTAAAGAATGGTACAGAAATAGAAAACAGCATAGGGATGATGATTTACCAGCTGTTATATGGGAAAATGGAGATAAAGAATGGTACAAAAACGGACATCTACATAGGGAAGGTGATTTACCGGCTATTATTTCCAATAATGGAGATAAATTTTGGTATTTTCTTGGACAATCACATCGAGGAGGTGATTTGCCAGCTGTAGAATATATTGACGGCGGTGGCAAAATGTGGTGGAAAAATGGAGAACGACATAGGGATGGTGATTTACCCGCTATTGAATGGGAGGATGGAACTAAAGAGTGGTGGAAAAATGGAGAACGACACAGGGATGGTGATTTACCTGCTGTTATATGGGATAATGGAACTAAAGAATGGTGGAAAAATGACGAACGACACAGGGATAATGATTTACCGGCAATTATGTCTAATACTGGTACGAAAGAATGGTACCGAAACGGAAAAATACATCGGGAAGGTGATTTACCAGCTGTTGTATGTAAGGATGTTAAGGAATGGTGGAAAAATGGCCTACGACATCGGGAAGGTGATTTACCGGCTGTTGTATATCATGATGGGGTGAAACAATGGTGGATACACGGACAGCTAATTCGCGAAGAGTACAAGTAACTAAAATTTTATCGTAAATGCAGAAGACGACCTTGTCACACTTAAATATAGATTGTGTGTCTGTCGTT
>Ga0209596_1000127_pt1 | contig 66059 bp, 107 predicted proteins | sample M_130807_MF_Meta_FD_187314 | JGI IMG/M metagenome (GOLD analysis project Ga0209596, IMG submission 187314) | Freshwater microbial communities from Lake Montjoie, Canada to study carbon cycling - M_130807_MF_MetaG (SPAdes) (version 2) | ecosystem: Environmental > Aquatic > Freshwater > Lake...
CTCGTTCCGAGGTGACCTAAACCCCTGCGATTGAAGAGATTCCTTCCCCACCACCGTCGAAAGAGAGCCTATTTATTCTCGATCAGCTTGCGTGTAGCCATGCGGCGGTCTGCGAGCTTATACAGAGCTGAACAATACTGTTGCTCTGCGATGTCTTCCCCTACCCTGAGCGCGGCGGCATCGTGCAATAGCAGTAATGCGGAGTCCTCAGCGCAGTCCTCGCATAAGTATAACAGTTTAGACTGCTTGATACGAAGGAATCCGAAGACGATCAATGCCTTGCCATTGAAGCATATCGAGCATCTGCGCGCCTTCTTGAATTGACTGAAGCCATCTTCAACGAGTGCTTTTAATAGCATGGTGTGTATGTGTAGGGGCTAAGCCTCTGGGGCTACTGTGCCGCACTTCGAGCAGCGTTCTGAGCCATCATCAGCTATGAGGCAGAAGTCGTGCTGGCAGCCGATTGCTCTGCGGTGTGGCTTCCCGCCGAAGTATTTGGTGTCGTAGCATTCCTCGTATCGGACGTGGTGCCATACGGTTCCTTCGAGGCGTATGTCGCCTTCCTTGATGGTTTCTCCGTAGTTCAGTTCGCGCCAAAGTTTCGGATCGCCTATGGAGTTTCGCTGTTCTTCGCCCGTGATGGCCTTCCATGCGTGTTCACCACACCACATCTCAGGAAATACCTCTGGCCATGATGGGGTGATGATTCCATTGAGTGTTCCTCGTCCAGGGGCGTGGCGCCTACACTCTCCGTATAGGGGTGGGGTATTTGATGATGGGCTTGGTGTGCGTGATGTGTCGTAGTAGCGACAGTTGAGGCACCGGGGCTTTTGGCCTGAGGTGATGTTCATGAGTTCCATCCTGGGATGTAGATTGGCATACCGGGTTTCGGGGCGCACTCTCTGTGGTAGTGCTTGCCGTTCTTATCGAGTTCACTACGGCAGGCATAGACGAGCCTATTGCAGGCGTGGCAGCGCTCTACTCTCCATCTGCGGGGTTGGTTGCCTGTAAAGGCTTTGGGCTCTCCTGTGAGGTGTTTTCTCATGCCTTTAGGTTGCGTCCCCATCCCTGACCGTTCTTGAATCGCTTGCCTCCGCCCTTGAAGCGCTCTCCGTGGATCTCTTCATAGGAGATGCGCTGAGCCTTCTCTCGGGATATGCCTGAGCGCTTGTGGCCTGCTGCGCTGAAGCGGTTCTTGGTCTGCTGTTCGTGGCTTGATGTGATGCTCATAGTAAGAGGAATATCAGCATGATGGTGTATGCAGTCGCCATGAATGCGTCATTTGTGGCTGCCTTCCAATCTCGCCTCCCAGTGATGAGCGGATAGGTGTAGCACCCGAATATCCAGCCCGCAAGTCCTGCGAGGAGTTTGATGGTAATTGGGCTCATGGCAATGGCTCCTGTTCCTGTGGCCAGCTCTCGACCTTCTTGGAGTCGTGGTGGTATCCATCATGGCCGGCCTTGCGGTCGCATGTAGGCGTGCCTTTAGTGGCTGGCTGGTGTCTTGGCATTCCGCAGAGTAGCCGAAGCGGTGGCGGGGCTGCTGGAGGGGTTTGCTGGTCTGTTGGTGTTGTCATTGGATTGCTTTCTCAATCTCCGTAGTCCCGGATGTCCAGGCCACTGAGTCTTGATTGAAGATGCCTGCGACCTTCAGGATGGAGGTTCTGAGATCTGGCTCGTCATCCAGGCTGATGTCAAATACCCAGCAGGCGTTCTGCCAGGGTTCGTCCCCAGGTGATGTGCCGAAGAAGTGGATGCTGGCCTTTGCTTGCTCGCAGTATTTCTGCACCCAGTTTGAGACCGAGGTGATGTAGCGGCTCCATTGGAGCTGGCTGAGCTTGTCGTCGGTGTTTCCTATTTGTAGTGTGATGGTCATTTGCTGGTTTTGGTTGGCGTGTGGATGGTTACAAATTCATGAGGTATGATGTCGCTCAAACCCTTCAGAGGCCAGTCCTCGATGAATAGCCCCTCCTCACAACGAGTGCCATGGAATAACAACATACCCTTCTCGTAGGTGCATTGGCCGTAGCAATAGAACGTGAAGTCCTTCTTTATTGTGGCCACTGGAGTTCTCATTTTCTGGTCTCCTCAATGTAGTTCTGTATCATCTTGTGGACTGTGCTGGCCCGGGCTCCGAGCTTCGCCCCAATCTCGGGGTAGGTGTATTTGCCGGTGATGAAGAGCTTGTGAGCCTTGGCCCATGTCTTCATCGCGCGCTGGCGTCTGATGCGTTGCCAGTTCCTCCTGGCTGGTGTCATGTATTTGCTCATAAATCTGTGGGTCCGGAATTCCGGACCCTTTGTAGTTCTACCCTCTGTGCTTCTTTGCTGGATTCAAGGTATCTGTTTCGTTGGATGAGAACAGTGTGCGCCTCGATGTGTCTCTGGATCGCCGCTGCTACCTGATTACAGTTGTCGGAGCCAGCGGCCCCTAGCTTGGCTGCTTGGATGATGAGGTCGAGGTCGCTCATTGGTCGCCTCCAAGTCTCGGTAGTGCCGAGAGTTTGGCTTTCAGCGCATCGCGTTCGGCGGTGACTGCGGCCAGCCTATCAGCCGCAAATCGAAGCACACCAGCAAGGCCGGAATCCATCGGTTCGCCGTGCTTGTCTATATCCTTTGCGTATCGCTTCATCACGACTGGCAACCGGGCTGCGCGTTCATCGTCTGTCCGTTTGTATTGGTGGGCTTCGTTCATTTTCCGTCCTCCCTCGATAGCCGTCCAATCTCTGCCATTTCGCCCGTTACCTCGCTGCTTGTGGCGCGGACAAATAGGGACATGGCGATGTGGTTAATGGTGGCGAGTTTGGCTTTCAGCGCATCCCGTTCTTTGAGCGCGGCGGTGAGGTCTTTATTCAGTCTCTCGATTTCCAGAAGCTTGCTGTGGAGCTGAACACCAAGTTGGTGCTCGCCGAATGCGCCAAACTTGGCCTCAAATATCGCGGCGTTGGCGGCGGCGAGCTTTTTGGCCATATCGTTATGCTGTTTTGAATCAACGTAGCCACTGCTAAATGCGGCGAGATTGGCGATGGCGGTGTCGCGTTCTGCGATGAGGGCCGATGCCATAGCCTCATAGCTTCTCACCACGTAGTCCAGTCGAGTTCCTTCTGAAATTGCTTTTTTCAGCGCGTCCCTTTCCTCCGTTCGCTCTGCGAGTGAGCGTTCGAGGGTGCGGGCGTGGTTTAACACCGCCACAAGGCGGTCGCCCCCGTCCATAGTTGGGTCGGTTATTATCTTAATCCTAAGAGACTCAGTCAGCGGCGTTGGTCGTTCGTTGTCGTTCATAGATTTTTGTCGAGTAGCGCGAGAATTGCCAACCAGTTTTCCTTGGTCTTGAAATAAATTTCCATCGTCGTATCAACGAGGTAGATGTCTATGCCAAACAAGAGGGTGTCGTCTTTGTAGGAGTAGTAGCCCTTGAAATCTATCTGGTTGAACGTGAACATCACGTAGCCGTCCACATAGACCTTGACCCTGCCGTTGTAGATCGCGAAGTCGTAGGTGTGGAGGGTCATAGCTGGATTAGCACATTGTTGATTGTTGCGATAATGTGAGCCGCTGACTTGCGCGCTTTCGCTTGGGTCTTGGTCAAAGCTCATTTGGTTTCTTCTAGGGCTGATTTACGCTTGTCATACATTTCAACAGTCACTCCGAATCCAACACCGAGATCGAATAGCTCCAACGCCTCCCTGCACTTGGCGAGCTTGGCGAGTGCGGTGTCGCGTTCTTGCTCGCACTTTGTCCATTCGACAACTTGGTGTGCGGCTTCGATGGCTGTCGGATGCGCAATGAGCCACGACTGTTTTTCTAAGAGCTTATCCCTTTCCTCAGTTCGCTCTGCGAGTGAGCGTTCGAGGTCTTCTATTTCCCGTTGTGCCTCTTCCTTGTGCGCTAGTGATTGCTCTCGCGTGTCTGCGCTTATGGCAATGGAGACATTATCCATTATCAGTTTCGTCAGCGGCGTTGGTCGTTCGTTTGGTTTCATTGGAGTAGTTCGATTGGAAAGGCTGCGAGGATTTCGTTAATCATACGCTGTTCGCCAGCGTCTAATTCGTTCGTGCAGTCGAGTAGGATTTGCGCCCATGCGACTGCCGCCAGCGTGCTTTTCCAGCCAGCAATAACCAGCGGAGGATACACGCCGCCTACGTGAAATTTACAACTCGCCTCGATGAGTGATAGGTGTTCGGTGGTGGTCATAATATTTCGTTCATATCGGTTTGGTTCAGGCGCCCTTTCTATACGCTGCTCGGAAGATGTCCAGAAAAATGTTTTGGAATGTTTCGAGAGGGGCTGGGGAGTGTTCTTTGAATGGATCAAGCACTGAGATCTGAAAGGTCTTTGGGTTGTTGATGGGAAGAAAGTCGAGTTTATCCTCTTTCCCTCCTGCACCTCTCTATCTCCTCTATCTGATCTTCTTTTACTGCTGCATCTGCATATACATCTTCTTAGGCTAACAAAAGTTTACAAGTGTTTACACGGGCTGCTTAGCCCTACGCTGGCGCATGTAGTTCTTCATGTATTCACGCCGGCCAGTCTCGTCTTTCATGTCCCTGTATTTGCAGTAGTTCACCAAGAGGTATCCCCTCTCAACATCAGAAGCGACGACCCGCCTTCCTTCTTTCTCCTCCGAGTTGGAGTCTGGATCTGGCTCCATCAAGCGTTCAATCGCTCTGGTCAAGTCCTTCACGGCAATGTTGAGTCGCCTCGCAATCGCCACGTCGGTTCCTATCACATACCCATGCGGGTCTGCGATCGCCATCATCATCATGAATACATAGCGCACCATGACTTCTTCCTCCATCAGTGAGGACTCAGTGATTCTCTCCATCAGTTTTGCATACATAGGACCCCCTTGTTAATGTTTACAAGTTTACAGGTCAAGACATTGTTTACAAATTTCCTGTTGACCTTTACCGGCGTTTACAGTAGCGCACCCCTCATGCCAAACAAACCCGAAGCCGAATTGACCCTTGAGGAAGAGCTCAAGCATATCGAGGCTGCCCGGATGGAAGCAGAGTTCGAGGAGCTGGAGCGGAGGTCGCGCGAGTTCTTTGAAAGGCTTGAGAAGCCACCTGTGCGCCTCGTGGCAGCGTTTTCTTACGCTGAGGGTATCTGACTGAGGGACTCAGCAACAAACTCGTAGAGCTCGGCGAATTTCTCCAGCTCGCCGGCAATCTCTTCACGAGCCTCATCGGACATCTTACCGATCCCATCCTTCCCGCCCACACGCCTCATCCAGACATCAAACTCCTGGCTGATGCCGTGGATGGTGAGAATCCCATGTGTCTGCTGTTTCACCACAGAAGGATCAATCACCTCCCCATGCTGAATGGATGCCTTGAGCTGCGAAGGACTGAGCTTCTGCTCGCTGGCAATTTCAGACCACTTCTCCATCTGCTTGGGAGTGATGCCGGACCTGGCCAGCACCACGTAATGCCCGGTGCTGAGGTTGTCTTTACGAAGGGTTTCGGGAATGGTATTCACATACATGGCCGTGGTGACATCTCCAAGGTCAAATTCAAGCTGTCCCAATGAAGCGCCAACCTTCTCTTTGCCGAACTTCAGATCACCAAACTTGAGGTATCCAGCAAAGCCGAGATCCATCCGCTCCTTGCCCCACTTGAAGATGCGCAGCCCCTCGTGCCACTCCTCGTAGCTCATGTCGTCTTTAAGGACGACGCCCTGATCCGTCAGGGTAATGCTGGTGTTGGAAAATTCAATAGTGAAGTCGGTTGGATTGGTTTGCATGGTTCGGTTGGTGTTGGTTTGAATTTACGTAGGCGCCAGTGGTCCATCTTGGCTTTCATTTTGTAGCGGACCTTTGCGATGGCGCTCTTTTGTCCCTCGGCTGGTATCGGAATTTGAAGAGCTGTGCAACACTCATCTCTGCCCCTCTTGATCCACTCCACCGAGCATCCACACTCCCTCGCGCTCGCTCTCATCGTTGGAAAACCGTTGGCTGCTGCGAGCCTTGGTATCGCGTGTAAAATCTGATGAACCCTCGCCAGCGCATTCCTCTTGTCCGCCTTCAAAATAAATCCTGTTACACGCCCCAGCATCATCCCTCTCTCCATCTCAATCTCCCTAGCCATCGGCATCATCAACATCTCCGCTGTCTTCCTGATGATCGGCTCATACTTGAACCCTATGGTCTCGATGATCAGATCCAGGTGGGTATCGATGGTAGCCGCCATGTCAGGCGCGTAGCTCATGGTCGCTGATCCCTCGTGGATCTCCACAGCAGCGGACATCGTTTCAGTTTCAGGGCTGAGGCCCAGTTCAGCCACTTTCTTCTTCCACGACTCCGGTGCCTTCTCCCACTCCTTACGATACTCAGCGCTGTGCGCCTGTTGTTTAGCCTCGTAGTTGGATTCGCCAGGTAGGTTTTGCACGAAGTCGGCCACTAGCAGAGCCCGGAATGCCTGTCAATAGAATTACTTCGCTAGGCCGCAATCAGCGCATACTTCACCCCGAGAACTTCCGCCGCGACTCCCGGCCAGAACGTGTAACGAAATCGCAAGTCTGCAGTTCCGCCGTCTTTTGGTGAAGAGCGCACGCCGCAAAGATTCGCCGCCGCTATACTGGCCTCTCCTAATTTTCCGCGAGGGCCAAAGTCCGCCACAACCGAGTCAATAACGTTGCCCGTGTGCGTGTCCTCAATTTGTGCCTTGCAGCCGAGCACGACGCCATGCGCTTCCGCCCGCCAGTGCGACGGGAGAACGATGTAGGGCACCGTGGCGCTGTCCACGTAGCGATATGGATCTCCGCGAGAAAAACCGGGGAACTCGTAAGACGTGGCAGAGACGTAGTATCCTGGAAATGGATCGCCTTTCTTCTGAATCACTGGCTTGCCGCTGGCCTTACCGTTATCTGTGACAATCCCATACCAGTTCCCTGGCTCTCCAGCGTTGGCTATAAAGTCGAGAGGGCTTCCAAAGCCTCGCGGTGCGTAGATGTTTCGCGCTCCATCTCCGTCGATCATCATGCCGGCCCGTGGCGTGGTGTAGGACCCGTCAGGGTTTTGTGATGGAAGCGGGATTCTCATTCTTCGTCGTCCTTCTGGTGGCGCAGGTTGGAGTTTGGCTTACTTTCATCCACGATGACCTCGATGTGTTTCGTCTCGCTTTTAGTGAAGGTTGAGGCTGTGCTCACGAGGTTCTGCATGGTGCTCGCCGCTGCGTTGCTAAAATTGGCTGCTGTCTGCACGCCGAGATACGCGAGTAAGATAGTCGCAATCGTCCACTGGAAATGTTGCGTGATACTGACGAACGCCGCGATTTGTGCGGGGTCTTTCAGCGTGTATAGCGATGCGACAACCGCCCAGAAGATCATCCACTCCACCCATAGCGCAAACAGCGTCATCAAGAACTTCCGCGATGTGAAGTTGGCGAGCAGCGTCTTTAGAAACTTGGTGATGAAGTTCATAGCGGTTTGTAGAACTTCAGCACCAGACCTGCGATTACTGAGAGAACGGCAATCGAAATGAGCGCCGTCTTTTGGCCGAGCAGTTTCAATCTCTCTGCGTCGGCCTTTGCATAGGCGATCTCCGTGGCGTTGGCCTTGGCGACGATCTCCTTCACCTTCCCCTCGTATTCGGGAGAGTGCTTCGTGCGAATGGCTTCCTGTTCAGCCTTCGCCACATTCGATGCTGCCAATGATTCCGCCGACGCGACTGTTGCCTCGCCGACCTCCATTCCTGTATCGAGCAGCGCGGCGTTTGTCGTGCTGCGCTGTGCGCGTAGCTGCATGATGTCGTTGGCGAGCGCGTCCACTTCGGGGCGCAACTCAACCGTCACGCGCATCTGTAAGTCGGCTACCTTTTTCTCGGCGTCGGTAATATGGTTCTCTTCGGCCTTGTGGCTGGCAATCGCCTCGCCGTGCCGGGCTTTGGCTTTCGCAAGATGCTCGCCCGCCTTGGCCGATGCCTTCGCCGCTGATGCCGTGGATTTCTCGGCCCGGTCCGCTGCTACGTGAATCGCCGTGGCGTCCGGTGCCTCGATGCGCCGCGCCTTGTGCGAAAACCATGAGCAACCAGCGAGGGAGAGGGCGAGGACGGCAAGAAGGGATTTCAAAGCTGCGGTTTCTTGGTCAAGACTTGGAGCGTTGCGGTGACGTGCTCCTGCGTTCTGGCCATTTCTTGCTGCATTTCCATAATTTTATTCACCGAATCGGCTGTTTTTTGAGCCGTTCTCTCGATGTATTCGATGCGAACGTCCTGCTTGGCCTGAACGATCTGCGATTGTGTCCACACTACGAAACCGCCTATCAGCATGGCGCTCGCCGTGAGCGCGTGTCCGAGATTCACCGTCCCGTCGAATCGCAGCCTGTGCGCTTGTTGTTCAGTTTGCTGTTCGGTTCCGTTCATAATTTATGCGAGTTCGAGTTGCGCCGCGAGTGCTGCAATCTCCGCTTCGGCCTCCGATTTTTTAGCAAGTGCGGCGGCGAGTTTCTTTTCGTTCTCGGTTTGCAGCGCGGCAGCGCGCATCGCTGTCAGCGTGGCAACGTCGCCAGCGTCAAACGCGGTGGTGGCGTCTTCGAGCAGCTTGGCGAGTCTGTCGCGGTCAGTTGTAAGCGCGACAACGATGGAGTCGTGTTCTAGTTTTAGCTTTTGTAATTGTTCGGCTACTTCACGTCGGATGTTGTTCATCGTTTCGTCAATATCCCGCCATAGCGAAGTGTCGGAAATAGCTGATCTGATTTCTGCAATGGTGCGTGTTGGCATTGGCATAAGGATGTGTTAATTAAGGACTAAAAAATTGACGCGAGTTTCAGCAGCAACCTGTGAACTATAACCGCCAACAGTGGCGTTATAAATGGTGAATGAACCCGCTGCCGCTACCGCAAGAAATACACTTTGATCAATATCGTTCGTTGCGCCAGTAACCAAAATCACGCTACTCGTCGTGACAAGCGAGTTTGTAACCACGAGCGATGTTGCTCCAGTTGCAAAATTGACTGAGCCGCAGGTTTTGTTAATGGTCTGAGCGCCCGTGGTGGCGGGTGCGGTTATGGTTTTTGGCAAAGTCAAACCAACAGTCAAAACTAAATCTGTCGTGTTGATTGTTGCCCGCAATGTGCCGCCAGCTGTGAATCCGAGTTGATCTTCGCTAACGCGATACATCCCAGTGTTTGTGTCGCTCTCGAAGGTGTATCCGGGAATAGACACGGTGCCATCGGCGTTTTTAATGCCAAGGCCACCTGCGCCTGCGGGTAGGCGTATGTATTTGTCAGTCGTGAATAACGCCCACCACCCTGAGTTGTTGGTGAATATGCCAAAGTTATGGTTCGTTGCCGTGCCAAAAGCGGCGGCAGTGGTGATCCCGTCAGAGGTAGGACAATAAAAGTCTGCGTGCTGCGTGTTTCCAGAATCGGAAAGCCGCATCGCTTTCCCACTAATGGCAGAATCGGCGATGACGTGGAAGGTAGCTGCGGGGACGGTCGAATTGACGCCTACACGCCCAGCAGTGCCGCCGACACCAATCGTGATCGCTCTTGCTCCGGCGACCGACGCGGCAATCGTATCCGCTGCTGGAAACCAGATGCCAGTATTAGAGTCACCAGTTGGCGCGATAGAAGGAGTGCCAACCGACCCTGCGGCGGTGATAATCTGCCCTCCGAATGTTCCTGTTGTGCCGATGTTTAGCGCCTTTGCCGCGCTGATCCCGCCGCTGGTTCGGATTGCTCCCGTGGTGCTGCTCGTGGTGTCTAGCGTATTGACCACGTTTAGATAACCTGTTGAGTCTGCTGATTTACCAATGGTGACGATTCCAGCGGTAGCTGCTGCACCAATGTTAATGGCCGTAGCCGCACCGAAGGCATTGACCGTTGTGGCCGTGGTGTTGAATACATTGATTGTGCCCAACCCAGTCGCCACGTCTCCCGCCCCTACATAGATAGCATAGTTGTTGGAGCCTCCGATTGCATAAAAGTAGCCTCCGTAGCTGGTAGTGGCACCATTTGCGTAAAAGTAACCTCCGTAGCTGCTACTACCAGAAGTCACTACGGAACTATAGACGCCGTAGTTGGTGCTGGATGAACCGCAACTCGTAAGCGAAGTGTGGAAGCCGTAGTTTATTCCCGACCCCGCTGAGTAGTTGGATACTACTGACGAAACTCCGTAGTGGGTGTTGCTGTAGGTTCCCACAGTGCTCACCGTGAACAAGGCACCGTAAGTTGTGCAACTACCAATGTTGCCGTAGCGGGAGTTCACAACATTCACCCCGTAAGATGTGTAGGCAGAACTGTTGTAGCTACCAGTCAGAGAAACATCCAGCCCGTATTGAGTGCCGCTGGCCGTAGAAGTCGAAGCAAGAGACAGCAATTTTCCTGAACTCAGAGTGCTGCTGGTAACGGCAAGCCCACTGCCCGAGGTTACTCCGGAAGTCAGAGTTATTGCGCCCGCGCCCTTGGGGGTAAGGTTCAGCCCAATATCGCTGCCGCCCCCTGTCATCGAAAGCGTCGGTGAGCTTCCAGATGCGGCGTTTGCCAGCGTCAGTTCATTGATTGCACTGGCTGTCGTAGTGAAGATAATAAGCTCGTTGCCGTATGCGTCTGCGATGAAGCCGCCACTGGCAAACCTGGGGGCTGTCAGCGTTTTGTTGGAAAGCGTGGCCATGCCGTCAATCGGCGAGTAACCGCCTGCTGAGTTATTGGCAACGGCGAGCGCGGTAGCAACGCCTGTGCCCGGCGTGATGCCCGCCCATGTTGTTAAATCCGCGTCGTAGGCTTGCACGTTCGTCCCGATGGCGAGTCCGAGATTTGTTCGGGCGGTGGCTGCGTCACTTGCTCCTGTTCCTCCATCGGCCACGGCGAGGTCGGTGATTCCTGTGATGCTCCCTCCGGTGATCGCGACGTTGGTCATGTCGAGATTGCTCTGCGTGACGAACCAGCTCGTGCCGATCGCTCCTCCGCTATCTCCCTCTGCGCCCCCGGCATTATCCGCGGAGCAGATGAGCATATCCCCGACCGTGACAGTCTTGCCGGAGCCTCCGCCGACCTTGCCGGCCACGCTGATGTAATACACATCGCCCTTTAGCCCCGTGGGGTAGCTTGGATTGCCGGATGCGGAGAAGTTGCCCTTGAAGTCGAAAAACGTCGAGGTGAGGCTCGCAGGAAGCGTGAGGGTGATATTACTGAGGTCCAACGTCCCGCTGGTTGGCGCTCCATCGAGCGTCCCCTGAATGAGTAGATTTTTGAGTGCGCGCTGCATAGCTAATCAGGTTGAACGATCCACCGAAGTTTGTAGGTGCCAGCGGTGTCTGTTGCGCCGCTCAGGATGGCCGTGAAGCCCGAGGCGGATTTGGCGGATAGTCCATCGAAAGAAAGACCCAGCGCGGAGGCTGTGGTGTTCTCCACGTATGGGGCTCCCATGAAGTGCCAGTTGGCCGTGCCGAGAATTGGATCGAATGTCACTGAAACCTCTGAGTCTCCGTTCACAATATCGGTCGAGCCAATCCGCCCAGCCGTGCTGACGGGCGTGGACTCGTCTCCCTTGTAGAGGTCATTACGAACATAATGGCGAATCCAGTTCGTCTTCGATGGCTGAGCTCCTGTCCACTTCAGCTCTGCCATCAGGGTCGCACTGGTCTCGTCATTGGATATTGGGTATTTCGTGACCGTGACAGTGGCAGTGCTGTCGCTAGTTAGGTCGATCGCTGTGCCGCCGCTGGTCGCGCTTACCTTGAAGGCATTGGCGGTCAGTCCACTGGAAACGACATAGTAGCGAAGGCCGGCTGTGATTCCGCCCGGGACCGCTCCGCCACCGGAAACGGTGAAGACCACGAGATCTCCAGCGGAGAAACCGTGAGTCGTGCGGGTGAACAGATCCGTAGCAGAAACCCCAGTGACTACTCCGCCGGTAGTCGCCTCGATTCCGAGTAATGAGTTCAGCTCTGGAGTGATGTAGTTGCAGGTCCCTCTGAAGCTCGTGGTGTCTCCGCTGCCGTATTTTGTGAAGGTGTTGGTCTCTGCGACAATATCCCCGTCATACTCGCCATCATTCTTGACCGTCCAGCGGAGTGCGAGTGATGTTGTTTTGGTTGCGATGCCTCCCGTTCCTGCGGCCGTGAGGGTCATTGATGGGAACCCGCTTACTCCCGCATAGTTGAGCGTAAATGTATTTGCGGTTACGGCGGATATTTTCCATACAGCTCCGTCTGCCGTGTTTGCTGTCGGAGTGGTGGTCGTCACCGCCATCGCCCCTCCAGTTAGGACGCTGTAGTTCGCCTTCGGGATAGTGAAGGTTGTGGCGCTCACCCATGTCGCAATATGCTGGCCATTGATGTCGCTGGCCTGGCGCCTGAAAGAGCCGCCCGTTCCGGCTGAGCCTCCGGTCACTACGGGCATGGTGAAAGTGGTGGCTCCTGTGACGGTAATAGAAGATGTCACATTGCATTGAGTGCGAGTGGACCCGACTACCGTAATTATATCGCCCGTGCTTAGTCCGTGCGCGGCTGTGGTGGTCACGACAGCCGGATTTGCGTTCGAGGCCGAGGTAATGCTTCCGGTGATTAAGCCAGCGGTATCGTGCCCGGCTATGTTCACGAGGAACTTACCAGCGGCCAAAGCTATCCCGTTCGCTCCGGTCCCGTTTCCTCCGGTGGTCATTCCGTGGTCTGCCGAGGTTGTTATGAGGCACCTGGAAAGGTTGATCGCCGTGTGCGTCCCTGCTGGAGACCCCGTAAGGTTTATGGCCAACCCACCCGCGGTGGTGGAAATCTTACAGGAAGCAGAAGTAAGCCCTGAAGCAATAACGTAGTAAATAACTCCGCCCGTGATTTCTGACGGAAGAGTGTCGCCGTTATAAAACACGACTCTATCCCCGGCGGAACACCCAGAGACAGTCACTAAATCCGTGCTGGTATCAAAGGTGACTGCTTGCGCGCATCCCGTCGATGCTGAGATTTCTATAGGCAGCCCGGTGTGACCAGAGATACTGATCTCATCATTGACCGCAAATGGATGCGCTGGGGCGTAGAATATAGTCCCAGTCCCGGTGGATGATGTGAGTATCTCAGCGCTGCTCGACTCTGGATCTACGATAACTCCGCCGCGGCAGAATTGAACTGTCAACGGAACGGCGGTTGCCCTGGGTGTCGTGAGATCGTTGGGAGACCCGAGCACGCCAGGCTGCTCGACAATTCTATTGGAATCCAGATCTACAGTGATAACCATGCGATATTTCCCGCCTTGTCAATCGGCCCTATCACAGCATCCGGAGATGGCAGGCTTATCAGAAGGCCATGCGCGATCCGCTATCTCCTCATGGCGCGGAGGGTGAAAGCTCTTTGGGCAGTCAGACTGCTCCTTGAATATGGATGGAATCGCGAGGCAGTCCGCCATCGCCTCGCACGAGAGGCATGTCTTGCGTCGTTTCTGGACGATCCAAGATTCCATTACCAAGAATAGGTAATATGACCCACTCGGCGATGAGTCTCATGCGCGTAGGATTGAGTGTTGTCGAAGGTCCTCGACCAGCTCGACCCGGCATCGCTCATGCACCGAGCGACATTGAGGAAGTTGTATATGCGTGGATCTTGAACCTGTGCGCCAGTAGGATAGAAGCCATATCTGTAGTCCGGAACGACATATACCCTGGAAACGGTGCCCGTGGTGTAATAGTATTGATCATAGAAGTCCAGATAGTCGCTATAACCGTCATCCCCGCCCCAGGCTGGTCTTACCACCTTTACCTCATCTTCAGAGGCGCGCGGTATGAATGTGGCGCAGTAGGCCGGCAGGGCAACCGGGGTTCTGGCATACTTCCCGATAAACCCAATCCTCCACACTCCGCGCTCACCATCTGATTTCGTGCCGGTGGTAAGCCGGAAGTTCTCAGCAACAATGGCGTCCATTTTCGCCTGCCAAGCAACACGATCAGAGCCTAAGTAGGTAGAGCCGTCATCACCATTAAGGCTGAAAAGAATGATTTCGCCCGGCGTGAGATAGAAGACAAAGACATCCGCTTCATCCCCTGGCGAAACCCACGAGAACTCCACCCTTACATCCGGCACTCCGGTCTCGTTCACGCGAATCTCAACCTCTGCGTCATGAGTTTCGTCGCCAGCGACAACGGATGTGACCGCGAATGTTGCGGGAGAGGTCTCGTTGTCGTCCGGGTCGTATCTTGCGCCGCCGACCATTCCAAGTTCACTCTTGCAGTTTCTCGTAACTAGATGAGGGATTACCGTCGTCCAATCTTCGTAGTCGTCATCGTAGTCTATAACCAAGTTGCCCTCTCCGTCCCATTGACTGAAATGGACGGCAGTTGCACCCTTATGTGGCACTGCGTATTGCGTAAGCTCAATCATACATGGGCAGCATGGCGGACACAGCAGCATGAAATATCCAGGCTTCCAAACACTGTGACTCAACCACTCTGCCTTCAACGCCGCGAGTGCGGTCGCTCTATCCTCATCGCCGACAGCGGCGCGATAGGCGTCTATAAGCGCATGGCTGGGCTGCCACTCCTCATTAAAAAGCCCGTCTGGGTAGAAAGTCCACTCGTCGAACTCCATGAGTATCTGATCATATCGACACTGCGGGTTCGTGAGCTTCGTAAAAGTCAGCGTTGGATAGACGCCCGGAGACGCTTCGACCAGTAGGGCATAGCCGGTGATGTCGGCGGTGCCGTAAAACTTTCCGCGAAGATCCGACGTGCGAACCCGATGGAATGTGTCGGACACGTTCGTAGTTTTTGTCTCCACAGCGTAGGATCCGTCTTCTGCGGTTTCGCTGGTATTGGTGAACACCAGCGCGACATCAATGGTGATCGCAGTGATACTACGCTTTGCATCCACCCGGCATTTTGCGTCTTCAAATCCCATAATTAAACGTAGGGGTAAAAAGAGAGAAGATCGCAGAGGTTTGGATAAATCGGTCCACAAGTAGGGGGCGTTAGCGTGAGCACCTTTTCGATCACCTCTGCGCTTCCAATCAGATAGTAGGCGACCGTGGCGGTGGGGAGCACGTCCCATGCGGCCTCGACAATCTCAACCTCCGTCCAATTCAATGTAACTGGATCGACGGTGCATTTTGCGTAGAAACAATGCCGCTGCCCGTCATCCGCCACGTCAAGCGGCACAATCTTGCCTCGCGTATTGAAGCCTGTGGGCTGGCGGTTTGCCACGCGCCCCCAGTCGAACGTGACCTTGTATCCCGATTCATCTGAGGCTGACCTCATGCGAAGCTCACACACGGACTCCTCTGGGTCAACAACCCCGGGCTCAATGCCCTTCAGGATGTAGGAGAATGAGTGGGATGATTTAGCGAGCCCGCCTGAAGTCTTAACATTGGCCCCGGTGGCCAGCAGTAGTAGCGCCGACTGGATGGCGTTAATGCGGCCGGCAGTAAGGACATCCTCCGGCGCGTCTCCGGATTTCACCGGAGTCAGTTTTTTAAGATGAAGGGAAAGGTCGTCCATGGTTATTTCTTGCCGTAAATCTCAGGGATCCAGCCACGCAGTCCGGATGTTCTCCACTCCTTAGTGCATTGGAAGCAGCCGCTTTTGTCCTGCTGAGTTGCCGATACAAGCAGCCAAGTTCGCGGCGCTACGTTCGGGTAGTCGCCTTCAGGTATGTCGATCTTCCCGACCTTAGCCAGGTCGTCCATGGGCTTCCTCTGGCACCAGGACTTCCTCCATGTGAGTCCGGGTTCCAGATAGTCTGTCACTCCTGCAAATGGATTCTGGCCCTTTTTGTTCGGCAGCTCTAATTCAAAGTGGTCGAACACCCAGCCTCCAGGGTTGGCTTTCGCAAACTCCACGGTTCTTGGCCTTGATGTCATGGCGTTGGTGTTTTCATTTTGCGGTCCTACACGCCTGAAGACTGCTTCGTTAAGCGGGGCCTGAGCCGTCCCTCCGATGAGCTTCTGGAAATCAGGATGCGTCGAGATGGGCTCCTGGTTCACATTATCAGACAGGTCGTAGATGGGAGTGCTGGACTCCATTTCAATCCCGAAGAACGTGCATGTCGCGATTGCATACGGTCCCGAGAAGCTCACCTCAGCACGATCGCACAGCAGGTTCCAAAATATCGGGTGTTTGGATTTCCTCTTGGGTAGGAAATTCCACCCAGCTTTCCTGATTTTGTATGTCGAGGTGTTGGACTGCAGGCCATCCCTTTCGGTCGAGAGTGTTCCAAGGTCAACGACGGTTGCCTGCGTTCCGTAAAATTCAAAGTTTCCGCTCTCTAGGTTCATTGCTTGATCCCCTTCTTGGCAAGTTCAATCCTGACGAGAGTTGCGCTGATAGCATTCTGGATGTCCCTGCTTTGCTTCATGAGATCAATCTGCGTATCAACCGCCTCCACCCCGCCGCCGCCGCCTATCCTGGCCAGGCTGCTGACAGCTCCAGATGTGTTTGCGGCCTGCTGCATTTGAATCCCCTGTAGGTTGACGGAATCCTGAGCGGCTCTCCTACCGAGCGCTTCGGCTTTGCCCTTGTCTCCAGTGGCCTGAAGAACGCTATCGAACACGTCCTGAAATTCACTGACGGCCTGGTTCTTCTGAATGATGGACGCATCGCCCGTAGCGGCTGCGTGCCTGTTTTGAATATCCCTACCTGTGGCGAGCTGCTGTTTGGTTTCTTCGACGGTTGAGAGTCGATCCCTCCGCGTGGCTTCATCAATTTTGTTCTGAGCTGCTTGGATTTCTTCCGGATTGTTCCTTTTGTATGCCTCTTCGTATTCCGCCTTTAGGTCCGACATTTCCTGCGCGCGCTCCTTGCGGGCGCGAGGGATGCCAACGCTTTCGTCGTTTGCCAGCGCGCCGGCTGAGGCTATCTCTTGCTTCTTTGTTTCGTTGCTCCACTCTGCGAACTGCCTGGCGACCTCCTCCGCGGCTTTGGCGTTGGCTCTGTTCTTGAGGTATGCGTCTGTGGTTTCCTTAACGCCCTTGTGTAGTTCCCTGTATGCCGCGATCTCACGGTCGATACTCTCCATCTTGGCGACACTCTGCTGCATGAATGCCGCGTGCCCCACGGCCATGCTGGCGGCAAGCTCAGCCTGCGCGTCAGCCTCAAGGTTGGCGTATTTGCCGGCGATCTCGCCCTTGCGTGATTCCTCCGCCTTAGCTACGGATTCCGCTTTGTTCTGAAGCGATTCACCCGACAGCTTCTTGCCTCTATCGATCTTAATCTGCGCGTCATCGTGTCGTTTGGTCCAGGCCTTTCGCTGCGCATCTGTGGCGTTAGGGTTGGCATCTCTGTCCAACTGGACCTGAGCCTGCTCTCCCATTCCCTGCTTCTCAAGCGAGTCGGACTTGGCGTAGGTTTCGGCGATCTTTTTGTCCTGCTTCGACGTGTCGGGGCCTTTGTTGGCCAAGGCTTTCTCCAGTCGCGCCTTTGCGTTATCCCTCATCCGCTTGGTATCTGCTGCTGTTGACCAGTGGTTTGACTGCGTGTATGTCACGTCTGATTGAGCTTGTGCTATCTCAGCGGCTCTCGCCTTCGGTCCGCCAGCCACCGCGTCCGCCGCGATTATCTGCCCCTTCTCAATCTCATACGATGACGCATCCAGCTCGGTCTTCCTGCCCGCTGCGATTTCGGCCTCGCCCTGCTTTGCGAGCCCCGCAAGCCTCTTTGACTCCTCCATATCCAGCGCCGCCCTCTGCTCCGGGGTGGCGCGCGAGGATGCGAGTTCCCTGGCGGTCTGCTCTTCGGAGAGTTCCTTTGCGGCCTCGTGGCGCTTCACGACGATCTCGGAAACCGGGGCGCTGATGATTTTGGACGCGCTGGCGTCAATAGCCTCCGCTGCGGCCGTCTTGCTGGCGAGCTTTGCCTTCCCCTCCTTGCTGACCCAGCCCCATTCATGATCGTTCGCCGCCTGCTGCTCCTGGACCTCCCGCCATGCGTCAGTAGATGCCTTGAGCGCCTTCTGGAGCAGCGCGTGCTTATCGGCCAGCGTCTCAATGTTGTTCGCCTGCAACATAAGTTCGTCGTTGAAATCTTTGGAGGCTCTGGCCGCGTCATCCATCTCCTTTGCCAGCGCCGCAGTATTTCCAGTGAGCGCCGTAAAAATCTGAGCAATAACCGCAAAGCCAATCAGAAAGACGCTGGCCGCTTGTAAGAGTATAAGCGCACCCCTGGTGATATTGATGGCCGCACTCATTGCGTAGGCCGCCACGGTCGCGGCTCTTGCGCTGCCGGTGAAGAAGAAGATCGTAGAGGATGCCGTTTTGATGCCGGCCGCCATTCTCCCGAACAAGGAAGTCGAACCAATCAGCCATTGCGCCAGCTTGATATTTGCCACCACCGCTACTCCGGCAGCGAACATGGTCAACAGCACCGTCACCCCCTTCAGGACAATCCCGAGCCCTGGTATCGCGGCAATGGTTTTTACCAGCCACGAGGTCCACGCGCCGGTCCTTGCGAAGATCTTGGCGAAGAACTCTGATATACTTGCGAGGGCCGGCGTAATAGCCTTGAGCGCTTCGGTGTAGTTTTTGGTGGTCTCTACGTCGCCCTCTACCCATGGTTTTCCAATGGCTTCTTTCAGGCCAGTGGACGCAGACTCCCGATCCTGCGCCGCCTGCCTCACTCCGCCCTTTCCTCCAGAGGAGTTCTTGCGCATGGCGTCATTCATCCCCTCATCGATACTAAACGCCCCGGCTCCTGCTTTCTGAAGGTTCTTGAGGCTTGTGGCGGATGAATCACTGATGGCCCCAATGGCCCGCAGACGGTCGATCGCCCCGTCGATCGCGTCCCCGTTGCGCATCGCGGCGGATACTTCGCCAACATTAGACGCAAGCTCCTGGAGGGACGCCCCAGTGGCCTCGGAGACATCGATCAGCTCCTCCATATCAGAGGCCGTCCCCTTCGCCCCGCGGCTCAATGAAATCAGATTTTGAGTGGCCTCAGAAACATCCCTAAAGTCCATCCCCTTCGCCGCAGACATCTTCGCAAGCTTCTGAATCTCAGCCCTCGCGCCCGATGCGCTTACGCCGAGCGCCGTGAATGACTTCTGCGCAGCCTGGGTGTCGCCCAGCTTCTTCATCGCGGCATTTAAGGATCCGGTGGAGGTAATCAGCCCCTTGACCATACTCCCCATGCCGGAAAAAAGCTTTCCTAACTGGTAGTTCCAAATCTGAGTGCCTAGCGCCAGATTCGTAATCAGGGTCAACATACCTTTCAGCTTGTGCTCGCCAGAAACGGCAGCCGGCAGGTCGAGCCCGGCGAATGCTACGTTCGCCTTGTTGTTCTTCATCCAGTCTGTGATTTTGCTCATTCGATATTACCTATGTTTGAATGACTCCGGAAGTTGTGCCTGGAATGCTTTCTCTTCAGGCGTGGTGAAATCTACATCAAGACCCGTTGCTTTCCGGGCCATTGCTCGATACCAGCTCGCTTTACCAAGAGGGAGATTCCAGACGACATCCTCACTCCACCCTGACCAGGCTATCAACTCTGATGCGTGCTGAAGCTCATCGGGGGCTTGCCCTCTGGGAGTGTTTTTGGTGCCGCCCTTGATGTCAGGCGGGATGATCGTGTATTCCGGTTCTTGCAGGTAGTCCCCGCAGTATTCCAGGAAAGCGGTTATACGCCTCGCCAGCGCTTTCTGAAGTATGTTCGGCTCCTTCGTGTCGGCTTGAGGCTTCCGACGCGACAGCAAGCCCCTGGTGATTAACCCGAGGGTCATTAAGAACGGCCCGAGCTTTGGTCTGACAATCCGGGAGTCCGGATACTTGAGCTTGCAGATGCCTACTGCATTACGGAGGTCGAACAGTGCGACACTCCCCTTGCGCATGAATGGCGAGTCAACAGCCTTGAGTAGGGTTCTATGCCAGAGCGAGAACTTACGGAGCTTGTGCCCGAAGATACTCGTGCCCGACCATTCCGAATCAGGCTGCCCGTCGATCCAGGCAGCAAGGAATTTAGGATCGACCGCCATGGCCGATGGCCTACGGCTCGCAATACACCACTGCGTAGTCTGCGGTCAACGTAGCGTGATCGCCTCTGATTCCAGGGGCCGCAGCAGGCTTGAATAAGAATGCCTCGCCATTTGCGAGCGTTCCAATCAAGACAGTGCCAGTAACCCCGTTCTGATAGACATTCAAGTTGACCGTGGTGTTTGTGGGTTCAACATTTTTGATGTAGAACCAGCCACCATAGGTAGTCAGCTCTCCCACAGGAAGAAGCTCAGCGGTGCCGCCGGAAAGAGGGGCCGTAGCCACATTCTGTCCGAAGTTGTTTCCAGCCAAAGTTTGCGAGGTGCTGATTGACCCGCTGGCGGTGTTGTTCGACTTGGTAATCGAGAGACTCATTGCTACTTTAATTTCGTTGGCCATGGTATTAGTTGGTTATGTGGTTGCTTTGGTTAAAGTTAAGCTGCGGCTCCAGTGACGAGGGCGTAGCTCTCAACAGAGAGAGATACCTCTGCGTATTCGCCCTTCTTGCGAGGGTCGGAAATGGATTTGACGATGAAGTAGCGAGAAACGTTGTTCACCGTGAAGTTGAAAGTGTTCGCGATCGAGTTGCCAGAGAAGCCGGCCGCGATGTAGCCAGTGAAGGTTCCAGTGATCTTGCGGTGGGTGGCTTTGGTCAGGGCGACTGCCTCCGTGAGCCCCTCGCCATCGGTGGCCTGGACAAAGATTTCAGGCTCGTAGGTCAGCTCAGCAGTGCGAGCCGAGAAATTGGTGATTGTCGGTGCGTCTGTGGACTCGAATCCGAAGACGTAACTTTGCCCGTGAAATTCATTGTTTGCCATAGTATCTTTTTCCGGAGTGTCAACATTCCGCTACCCGCTCACCCCGGCGGTGAAGGCAATTACCGTGGCCCTGCAATGGAGTTGGTCGTCCTCGGCGGTGCTAACTTTGGTGATGTCGATCCCATGAAGAACGAATGTCTCGGTCGCTTGCGGAGATAGATCCAGCGCCGCATAAACCGAACGGGATAGGTCGGTGTGGGCCTGAACACTGGTTTCTTTGGAGTGGGTAATTGTTTGTATGGTTCCATTGCAAATCCAGGTTCCCTCGTTCGGATGGGTTTTCTCTGCGCCGTCCAGCATGACCACGGTGAACGGAGGCTCGATCTCCTCTGCGTCCAAGGCTGCTGTCCCGCCGTGATACGGATAGAACGTGTGATCCGCCACTGCTAAAGCCAGCTTCTCGCACAGGAAAAGCTCACACTGATGTTTTATGTCTGCGCTCATGATAACTTAGCCCCCGCTGATTCAACGCTCAGCACGAGCGTATTGTCCCCGTCCTTGGCGATGTCGGAGATTCTGCCTCTCTCACCCCGGACGATCACCACGGAGCCCGTGTCGAGCCCGCTGGCGGCCAGCACGGTGTCTCGCAGAAAAATTATCGTCTTGGTCTCGCCCTTAAATCCGCCAGGCGCCACGATGGATCCCGCTGTGAGACTGTCGATGCTGATAGCCGTGTAGGTCCCAGGATTGCCGCCCCTGACCACTGTGAACTCCTCGCCCGCATCCACCCCGAAGGCGATGTTGGCGTCATCCATGCCGTCTGTGAATGTGGACATACCGAAGGTGAGAGAGTCAACCGGAAAGAGAATCGGCCCCACCAGTTTCCCAGTGAGGCCGATTTCTATTCTCCCCCCAAGTTCTTAGCTTGCGCTGTAGTTCGTAGCGATGAGCTGGCCGCAAGTAGGGTCAATGATTTTCAACGACCGGTTGCTGCGCACACGGAGCATATCACCGCGGCGCTTCTCGTCGCGATACTGCTCAGAGGTGAACAAGCCTCCGGGGCTGTCTGCGCCCCAGGTGATTGTGCGACCCACGCCGCCGTTCATAAAGTCTCCCTCGCCGAGTTTGCCGACAAAGATGTTGGTGTTGCCCCAGACAGGCACGAGGCTTGCGGCCTTGCCTTTCATGGCGGTGTCCACGGACTTGCGAGCGACCAGGAGGCCGGCGATTCCGAAAGCTTGAGCAAACATCTGCTCGGTGATTTGCGAGCCACCCTGCGTCACGTTCAGGAAGCCATACACGTAGGTCTGGAGCTTCGTGGTGCGGCGGAGGTAGTTCCAAACCGTGAGAGACATCACTGCCGTCAGCTCGGAAGGATCCGTGCCGAGTAATGTGAGGCGCTCGATAACTGCGTTCATGTCTTTCGGCACATCCGCTGTTGCAATGAGCGTTTCCGTGTAGTTCACGCCTGCAGCGGTCTGCACGAAGCCCTCGGCGGCGTCGGTGCCAACCGTGGTGTTCAACTTTGCCGAGACTTCCATCTCGTAGTCGAGCATCAGGGAGTTCATGAGCAGGTCTGCTGTGATCATGTCCGCATCAAAGAAGTTCCGCATACGGGTGCGAACTTTGTCGTCGATGCGCTCTTCCAAACCGTATTCCTCGGTCTGGTAGCTATCCCACTCGAACTTGCGGGTCAGTTCATTGTAGGTGCCAGTGGAACCACGCTTGGTAGAGCTGTTGAATGTAGTGGTGTCGCTAGGGCTACGACCTGCGCGGAGCAGCTCGGAAGCCTGTTTGCGGAAGCGTGGATACCGACCAACTTCCGTTGGCGAGTCGTAAATCGGCAAGAGGGCTTGCGCGACAAACTGCTTCTTTTGGCCGACAGCCTCCATCAGCGCAGTGCTGATGTCTGTCCTTGGAACTGAGTCAACGGTGTTGAACATATTAGTGTTTTATTGTGGTGGTGATTGGTTAGACGGCTGCCTTGTTGATCACGAAGTTGATGACCATGAGGGCATCAAGAGCCGCGCTGGCGTGCAAGTTGGTGACTACGACATCGAAGGTTCCTGCGGTCACGTTGAGTGCCGATCCGATGATTGGAGTGCCTCCGCCGTTGTAGGTGGTGGAGAAGCTCACTGTGTCGCCGATTGCCATAAAGCTGTTCGTGACCGTGAAGCGGATTTCCCCTGCGGCTGCTGCCGTGAGAGCGACCGTGGTGATTGCTCCGCTGAGAGCGTTGACCGTTACGCCCGTGGAGGCGTTGGTAAGCTGCGTGACAGCCCCGGCGGTGCCGAGGACGCCCTGCTGTGGAGGAGGGAACATGATTGCCCGGATGACTCCACCATCACTGGATGCGGGGCATGAATCAACAGCCTGACCGACTGCTGCGCCAGCTACGCGCTTCACAACGCGGCCATCAGTGGCGTCTTGCTCCAGCTCGTCACCAGCCGTAATCGCAGTGTCGTTGCCGACCTTGACGAAGTGCAGACCGTTGCCGGCGGTGAGGAACACGTCGCAGGCCATTCCGACAGCGGATTGACCGTTAGCAGGGGCGTCATTGCCGCGAAGCAATGTGCCGATGATGCGATCCGTGATGCTGGTTGCGATAGCCACCCCTGTCGAGGTGAGCTTCACGCATTCATACTCTTTGCCGGAAGAGAGATCCGCGCTGACTGGCAGTGAGATAACAGGTGAGATGTTCATGTGTTGTTAGTGTAGAGTGTTAGGCGTTGATTGTGCGGCCCTGGGACTGGAGCCAGTCGGCGTGTTGAGCGGAGTTCTCTCTGCTGGCCAGCAGGAGGGCTTTGCCTTCCGTCACTTTGGATTCCAGCATGATTTGTTTGATGCGATGTTGGAACGGATGGAGTTCACCATAGCCGTTGGCGCTGAAGAGGCGGACACCTTCATCAACTCCGACTGCCACTGGGCGCGTGCCGGTTTTGATGTGAAGATTGAGGGCTTCGTTTTCGGACACAACCATCTCAGCGAGCTGGATGGCCTGGTCGCGCTGTGCGGCGAGTAGCGTAATCTTGTTTTCGACCTCCTGGAATTGGATAGTCTCGGCTGCCATCTTCTTGGAGTTCTTCTCGCGGTTGATCTCAGCCTTGAGCTGGATGAGCTCGCGGTGCATTGCGTGCATCATCGTAGCCCCGCCGGGTGCGCCGGTTTCCATACCTGCGCCTGCCGTTGCCATTTCGCCTTGGCCCTGCTCAGCGTTTTCTGCGCCTTGCTCGCCTTCTGCGCCCTGCGATTCGACGCTGGCGTTGTATTCGGAAACCGCTGCGTCCACTTCATCGCGAGTCAGGCCGAGTTCGGCAAGCTGCTCATCGCTGGAGTTGTGGAGTTGTTCGAGCTGCTCAGCGGTGAGACCTTCATCGCCTTGGTTCTCGGTGCTCTCGTTGATGTGTCCGACGATTTGCGACTGGACTTCGCCCAACTGCTGCACATGCTGTGTGAGCGATTGGATTTGCGCGAGGACATCAGCCATCGTGGGCTCTTGATTGGTGTTGGGATCTTGTGGCATATTGTTAAGTTCGACTATTTTCTTGTTGTCAACGGAAGGTGTGTCTTTTGCGCTGAACAAACCGCCAGGGTTGGCTGCTGGACGCTTCACCACGTCTGCGCTCAAAAGCTTCTCTGCACGAGCGCAACGCTTGCCCATGTGTAGCACTCCTTTCGGGTCTCCTTTGAAGGCGAGAGACAGTCCGAATGTGGTGGGTTGTTTCTCCGCGCGCTCCAGCATCGTAGGCGTGTCTTTGTGGGTCTGTAGGAGGCACCAATCACCACGGAGTTTGTCCCCATCGAAACGAATGTTTTCAATCCAGCCATTGACCTCCTCGATCCCTCCTTCGTGGTTCTGTGTGACGGGTATCTGACCCATCTCTTTGCCGAGCGCATGAAGCTGCGTCAGGGTGGTGTTGTCCACAAACAGGTTGTGTCCCTCCGCTTCCAGATTGGAAGTGATAAGGGACACGCCGAGGATCTTCGCCTCATCAAATCTCACTTGTCCAGTGAGTCCGGTGAAGGCTTTTGCGTTGTGGAATCGGATGACTTGGCTCATGCCGAAGTCTCCTATGTCAATCGAAGGTGTTCGCGCTCAGCACTTCCAGGCGCGCAGGCTTTTATTGATCCTGCTGTCCGGGTCGTTTGCTGTTTTCGCGCTGGTGAGCTTCTTCTTCATCCCTCGCATCCGAGCGCAGAAGGAGTCCCTGCGTGAGCCTCCCTCGGGCTGCGGTGCTTTGAGGTTTGATCCTGGATTCGCTCGTTCGTAAGATTTGCGGCCCTTTTCATTCAGCCCTCCGGAGTCTGACTTGCCGGCCTTGCGCGTCCATGACGGAGAGAACTCAATCAGCCTGTCGAGCTTCTGGTTGAGCAGGACGAGGCGGTTCATTTGCGCTTCAGTCCCTTGAGTTTTTCGATGAGAGCTTTCATTCCCATGCCGCCAGCCACTCCAGCAGCCCCGGCAGTGGCCCCGAGGCCCGCTGCGCGCTGGTATGTCATTCTCATAGCTTCGGGATGCGCTACAGCGTCGTTATCCCCTCCGAACTCTCCCTTGGAGTTGTGGAGCTTGCCGTTGGCGTCAACGCCGAAGGTGATGAGATTTAGTTGATCTCGGGCGCTCAGCTCTCTCTCTGCCCCGGACCTGTCACGCACGGTTTTCTTTCCATTCTTCAGATTGACTCGCATCCTTGGTCCGCCGTAGCTCACTTTGCGGATGATCTGCGGGCCTGCGTAGTTATCCGGGTCCGCCATGGCGGCGCGCACTTGCCCATGGTTTGCGGGTCCGAATTTACCGCCCTCCTGATTCCATATCCACGCATCCGGCATCTGAAGATCGTCTCGGGCGATGCTTTTGAAGAGGATGGTGTTGAGCTGATCGCGGGCGGAGAGCGCCGTCTTCCCGATCTTTGCGATTTTCTCAATAGCCTCGCGCGCAAGCCTCCTCGATTCCTTGTCGCTAATGGCCCCGCGCACTACCTTTGGGTCGATCTTTGCCGCCCAGTTCCCCTTCGACGCGCGCTTGGTGCGTTCTGTGGGCTCTTCCATGGACATCTGAATAATGGAGTCAAGTGAGTGCCTGGCTAATAATGTAGGTGTGTTATACTTCCCTGCGTCCCCTAGTCTTCCCTTGTATCCCCTGGCCCTGATCTGGTGGTTGAGTGAGTTGAGGTCCCTCCCAAGTTTCGCCCCTTCTGGGCCAATGCTGCTCGGAAGGTGCTTCCCGCCCCATCGGCTAATTGCTGGGGCTGCTGCGTGAATCCCAGCGTATCCCGCTGCGCCAAGCCCGGCTCCGATTGCGCCACCCTTGAGTGCTCCACCTGCGGCCCCGCTGATGAATCCCTTGTTTGGATCATCGCTCATCGCTCCGCTAATGCCGCCGCCTATTGCGCCAATTCCAGCTCCGACAGCTCCTCCTTGTAGAGCCCCAGCGCCAGCGGCACGACCGATGCTTCCAGCCCATGTCTTGCCGGGAATCCCTTTCCAGAGATCGCCCATAATCCCAAACCGGATCTCATCCAGTTGATCGCGGGCGGAGAACATGCCGGTGCTATTGGTCTCCCAGTGAGGGTTCGCCTTTTTGAAGGCCGCTGAATGTCCTGCCTTGTCGTGGTATAGGAATGGATTCAATCTCGGACGCCCGTTGAGTCGCTTGATTGCGTTCAAGACTCCTCGCTTTTTATTCCGGGCGATATTCTCATCCATGAAGCCGCCTTCGTCGGTTTCGATTCTCGCTTTGGCGACATCCCATCCACCCTGCGCCTCTACCTTCAATGGATCGGCTGACCAGCTATACCCAAACCGGATCTCATTAAGCTCCTCGCGGGCGGACATGTGAACTGGCATTCCTGCCGGAGCAGAGTTGAATGATTCGGCGGCCGATCTCCATGCTTTACCGAGGCGCCTACCAATTCTTCCACCAAGCGAGCTTGCTGAGTTCGGATCATTCATGCCCTCACGCACCATCGCTGGAAACTCCTTGATGTGCTTCGCGCCCCTGACCGCCCTCTGCACAGCCTGCGGGCCATTCACTGCGCCCCAAAGCCTACCAACGTCCGATGTCCATGCGGTTGCGTTCTGGATGTTGTCCGCCGCTGCCCTGACCGCTTCCACCGCTGGGCCAGTGCGTCCTACGATTTCTTTGGCGCCAGCCTTGTAGGACTTGCGGATAGTATCCATCAGCCTTCCGCCTTTGTGCCCGATTATTCCAATCGCGCCTATGCCGGAAAGCATGGCGGCGTTTCGGAGAAGATGATTGTCGGGCTCCTCGTCAGAGAGGCTTATAATAAATTCAAGATCGCGCCTGGCTGACATGGCTTTTATGGATTGCCTTATTTACTGGGCTTCCAGCCGCCTCCGGCGTAATCTTGGTGCAAGTATTTCTGTTGCGCCTCTTTGGAAAGCTTGGGAGCCAAAAAGCCGCCTCCGCGCATTGTGATGCCCTTCTTTGCAAGGTAAGCTTTATCCGCGGAATACATGCCATGAACATCTCCGATACCAGCGCCGGTCAGCCCGCCAATAATCGCCCCAATGCCCGCGCCTCTGCCTCTTGGCATATTTTTCGCAACCAGCGCTCCGATGCCAGCTCCGGCTCCGGCTCCAATGCCAGCGCCCGCCAAAGAGTGTCCGAGTGATTTTGTCACTCTGTTGCCAATCAGTTCGGGGTCTGCCAGGACTAGACCAACCCCCTTATCGCTGGCCCGCATCGCCCTGGTTGCCGCCATGTTGTTGCTCCAATATCCAGCCTTGGGCCGATCTTCAAATTCAATGACACTATCCAGCTTTGCGTTGAGGGCAATCAATGGAGAGCTGGACTGATAGCGGATGTTCCTTACGTTTTGGACCAGCCTCTTGAGCGCTCCCTTGGCTGAAGCGCCGCGACCCAGGCCGAGTCCCTCTTTCGCGCCTGCGCGAAGGTCGCCATAATGCCCGGCTCCTTCAGCAATTCCAGAGCCTACGTTCTTGGCATATCGCCCAGCGCGCGTGGCGTCATCGCGAAGCCCAGTGACACCAGAGCGCATATTTTCTCCAAATCCAAATTTAGACCCCTCCATGCGACCCTCCCAGTTGTTCGCGGCATTGTAGCGCGCCCCCCTTGCATACACACCACCCACGCCAGCGCCAGCTAATAAAGCACCGATGGCGGCGTTGCGACCGAGATGAGACTCGTCATCGTAGCTGCGAAATTCAATGACGTTACCCATTGCATCAAACCGAAGGCCCTTGATCTTGCTGGCTGCTCCCTTGACTGCGCCCCAGAGCGAGCTCATGCGACCAGCGCCGGCCCGGGTGACAGGATGACCAAGCCCGCCTTGCGCGGAGCGCAGGCTTCTGTATTCTGCGCCCATTCCGCCAATCGCTCCACCGGCTCCGCTGGCATATTGCCCAGCGCGCCGACCAAGGCCAGCAGCATCATCGCCGAGTTGTGCCGCACCAACCCTCATTCGTGTTCCAACGTCGCTGAGCCTGTTCCCGAAAGTTGAACCTCCGGACATCACTGCCGATGGGCGAGGGATTTGACCTCCGCGGTAGTATGCCGCGCCTGCTCCGGCCGCCGCAAGTCCTCCTGCGCCGATGGCTGTGTTTCGCAGGAGATGTGATTCATCTTCATCGTAGCTGCGAAATTCGAGGCAGCGGGAGGCGGTGTTGTTCAGTTGGATTAGGCGTGTGTTCATGGTGTTTGTGGTTATGTCAACAGGTTGTCTAGTTGGTTATTGAGATGGATGATTTGGTCCATGGATTGATAGGACCGGATTGGCTGGACAGATTGCGGGATCCACATCTGAGGAGGGGCCTCCTCGATGGCGCGAGCGGTCGGAGAAATCAAAGGACGGGTGCTGGCGGCTTTCGCAAATCCGCGCCTGTGCCCCGCCCATAATCCAATCCCGCCCGCCGCTGCAATGCCGAGATCACGCAGAAGGTATCCGGTGGATTTCGACATCCTTTTGTGTTCGCGTTTCTTGCGGGTCTCGTCGTAGTCCGGGGTGCGGACAATAGCGGTATTGCGGCTCCTCTCCTTGATGTCCCAAGCGTCGAATCGGATCGGCTTTTCATTGGAAGAAAGAAATGTGCGTGGCTTCCCATGGATAGTATTGAGAATTTCCTCTGCTGCCTGCTCCTCTGGGGAGCGCATCACTTGGATATTGGCCTGCCCTCTCTTTGCTATGGCATTGGCTTTATCGACAGCATCTTGTTGCTCTGCAACTGCTGCATTCACCTTGCGCGCGTTGTGGATTTTACCCTTCGCGGTGACGACCATATTGCTTTCGTTCTCCACGGCTTCGTTGATCTTGTCCAGCTTGCTGGCGGCCTTGTGCTCTACATCGCGAGCGACGTTGCCGAAGAATCCCTTCACCTTTTGATAGCCGCGCTTCACTGGTCCTGGAACAAAGGCCCCGATGCGGTTCTTGATCGAATGAGACACGTTGCCCTCCATGACGTTGTGCGCAAATCTTGCAGCGGGCCTTGGGACCTGATTGACCCCATACGATGCCTTGGCTTCCTGGGCGAGCCCCTTGAGCTTTCCGCGTGTAAGGACGCCCGCTCCGAGCGCCAGTCCGACACCGCCAATGAGCATGGCCTTCTTAGCCCATGGCTTTTGCCACTCAGGGGTCTGGACCCTGCCGCGGGAATCCTTGTGCTCCTCACCGCGAGCCTTGCGCCCGATGTCGCGGACGAGCCTTCCGCCCCTTCCGCCCCATCGGGATACGTCTTCGCCTCGGGCCGTGTAGTTCACATTGTCGCCAACCCACTTGTCAGACCAATCGCGAAATTCGATCAGCCCTCCCTTGCGGCTCAGGGTGGTGCCGCGAAGTGATTTCAGCTTATTGTAAATACTGCGCCCACTAAGTCCCGCCGCTCCGATGGCGGCAATCTTCCATGGAAGGCTCTCAGCTTGCTTGGCTCCGCGCGAACGCTCGCCATACATATCCTTGCCGCTATTAGTGGCCTGACGTATTCCAAGAACGCTTGCTGCCCCAAGCCCGGCGCCGGCAAGAGCCCCGCGCCTGCCTCCCAACATTCCGCCAAGGACTGCCCCCGCCCCGGAGGAGCGAAGCACATTTGCATCACGGCGATCGAAATCATCATCGGCGATTTTCTTGCGATAACGATCTGCGGCCAGCTTACCCGAGAGCGGGGCTTCGATGGCGAACCTGATTGGCTTGAGCTTGGACGACATGCGGATGGACTTCTTGAGATTGCGCATCGTATCAACCTGCTGCCCCTCGTCTGCTGCGTGGCTACCCGCAATAAGGGCTCCGGCTCCGGCTCCTGTGGCAATGGCCACTGGCGCTGCGGTGCGCCTGATAAATGTGACGGGCCTCCAGTCATTCATAGCGCCCTTGAAATGCCCCCTACGGAGAGCGATGGCCCCTGCGGCACCGAGACCAAGGCCGGCGATAGCCCCGCCTACAGCGGCCCGCTTAGTTGTGCCGATCGGATCGTCCTTTCTCGGTTCGCCTAGAATTTTAGTGCCAATGTATGTCCCGCCGCCTCCGACGACAGACCCAATACCAGCCCCGGTCGCGATGGACCTGGCGACTCCCCCGAAAGTCGATCCATGTCTGAATGCTGGAATAGCCCCGAGGACCGCCCCGCTGGCTGCGGCCGAGATGCCGACCTTCTGCCATGGTGTAAGTTCGCGCTTCTTCTCGCTGAACTGCACTTCCTTCTTCTTGCGGCCAAGTAGGTATCCCCCGCCAATCCCGGCGGCCCCGGCGGCCCCGGCTCCGATCAAAAGGTTGCGGTCGCCGCGAAAGATCTGGCGCTTCATCTCCTCAGCGTGGCGCGAGGCGGACTCCGACGCTGCTTTCTTTGAGGATGCTACTGACGCCCTGAGCCCGCCTACGAGACCCTCTGCTTCGACTGCGCGCCGCTCAGTTGCGGCGATCTTATCAGCCAATGGAGATGGAGTGTGCTGGATGATTGCGAGCGGCATCCGTCTCTCCTCTGAGACTACGGCACGAGCGGTCCCTGCGTGCTTTGCGAATTGATTGGAAACCCGGCTTGATACATCGCCGACAATATCCTGGGACATCACCTCTTCCACGGATGGCAGCTTTCCGATGGCATTGACTGGGTAGTTGGTGAATGCTTCTTTCGGAATCGGCTTGTCAGTGCGGACGATCTTCCCTTGCTCAACAAGTCGCTGGACGAGCTTCTCCTCGTGGCCGGCCCTGCTCTGCTCTCGGGCCATTCGCTGAGCGTCCACTGGTCGCCCGTGCAGATTGTAGGTCTTGGGTGGCATGTTCGAGTAAAGATTCGGGAAGAATCGCTGTGCGGTTCCTCCTCTTTTCTCAGATTCGGACATCACATGATCAGCAAAGGAAGAAGCCCTCCATCGCTTTGCTGGCTCGCGCGCGGTCAGGATCGCCTTCCTTATTTGCTTAACCTGACGAGGGACCACGAACTGAATGATCCGTCCGCGCGCTGACATCTTCAACTGCTTTGGCTCCTCCTTATTGCGGTTCAGATATTTCCGGATGCCGTAGGCTCCTGCGCCGACCAGGGCGGTTGCGCCAGCGATGCGCCCGAGCTTCTTGAGGGCGGCGCCTGGAACGTAACCGTCAGGAAGGGTTGATACTCTTGGGGCGGCTACCATTTTCTTTACGACGCCCTGCCGGACCTGTGAGAGATATTCAGCGCTGTTTGCCTGGTGCTCCAGCTTCGCGATTGCGCGGCGTGACTTCTCGACCCGCTCCGGTTTCCAATTCATCGCTTTCTGGATTCGCTCGGATCGAGTTGGATCAATCTTCTTCGTGAGGTCCATTGCTGTAGGGCCTTCCGATGGAATCATTCCTTCGAGGTATCCCTTCACCTGAGCATGGCGTGCCGGTCCTTCCGGAATACCGGTTGTCTCAGACACCCTGTTCCTTAAGGTTCCGACCATGCGGGCGAGTCTGCTCTTCACCGTGGATATGCGTTCTCCTGCTTTTTGATCCACATGAGAGATCGCGCCATGGACCATCTCAGGAGTGCTGAGTCCAGGGCCGATCCTCAGTGTTCCTTTTGGCTCCCACTTCTCTGGCTTCATCCCGCCGACGATATTGTTAGACCCAGAGCTCGGCTTGAAATTTTCTGATGGCTTGAATCCAGGGCTTACGGCCTTGCGCATCTCCTGTATCCGACCACGGAGAGATCGGAGCGTCTTCGCTTCAGTATCGCGGAAGGCTTGTGCCTCCTTTCTCATGGACGCCTTCTGCATGGCGGTCATGTTCTCCGGATCGAGATCGGCGTGTCTCCCTTGAGCCTTGTTAGCCACCAACCACGCCTTCGGGTCTCGGTGCTTCCATGCGTCCACTGGAGCTGGCTTATTCCGCGTGTGGATCACTGAGCCCTTCGCCTCGTTCTCAGGATGATAAAGCTCCGGACCCTGCATGGCCTTCTTGTGCCGAGCAAGCTCGCCCTCAGTAGAGGGCGCCCCGACGCCCGGGTGATCGCGAATGCCTTCCATCTGGTCCGCGACTTCTCTAGCCGCGCGTTGTTGTATCTTTTGTTCGATGCGCTCCTGGGACAGTGAACGCCCAATCCCTCCGGATGAAACTCGGGGCGGCTTGCTGGCCGGTAGATCAACGGACCTGCCGGCGGCATCCTGAAGCGCCCTGCGGTTCTTTCGGCCCGGGCTACTCTTGTCGATCGGGTCCATCCAGGTTCTATACATATCAAATGCAGCGAACTGGATTGGCTTTTTGGTGATCTTTCTTTTCACAATCTTGCGCGGGATGTCAGCTCGTGGGACGGCTTCGGCTGTGCAGTGCATGAACTGGATGAGAGGAGAGCGGGAGGAGAACTTCTGAACCCGGACATCGATCACCCGCTTGCCCTGCCTGAGCGCTGCGTTGACCCGGTGGTTGCCGTCCTTGAGGACATACTTCCCGCGGCCTGCGTGGCTCACCGTGGGCGTGCCTGGCATGTTCTTCGTGAAGCGGGCAAGCTTCCTCACCTTCTTCTCGTCCACGGTTTGCTGTGGGCTGTGGATGTCGCGCAGGCGGATGCGCTTTATCTCACCCACTCCTCCGAGGTGGTGGGTTCCGGATTTGATGCCTGACTTGAAAAGCGGGTTCTTCATTTGCGTGCTCCGTTCGTCTTGGGCTTACTGCCGTTGCTGCTGGGCTTCGGACCTGCGACCACTGGCGCGTGCTTGCCTTCAGGTGTGAGCCCCGCCGACCGATTGAGGTCTTCCTCTTCCGGCTCCTCTGGTATGAGCTTCTCCGCGTCCTGGCGGGAGAGCTCGTTGCCTGGCTGGCTGTAGATTTCGATGATGGCGTTGATGGCGGATTCCCTGTCGATCGTTCCGTCTCCGACTTTCTCCATGATGTCGATGAGAGGCTTGATGCCCTTGTCCCCGAGGACGCCGATGCTGACGGGGCTTGCGGGTGGTGGAGGTGGCGCCTGGCTTTGCAGGAAGTTCGCGCGCTGGGCTGTGATGTCCGGGAACATTCCGCGGGCTGTGACTTCGACGGGGATGCCGGCCTGCGATGCGTTGTTGATAGCTGTATTGGCTGCCGCCGTGTTGCTCGCACAGACCTCGCTGAAGCTCTTTCCGGTGTGCTTGGCCACCACATGCTCGATCTCGGCAATGCCGGCGCCTACGGCCTTCAGGTCGCTTTCCATCTCGTAGCCCAAGTCTGCGGTGATCTGCTTACCAAATCTCCAAGAGTGCCTCTTCCATGCTGGATGAGGTGGTAGCATCTGAGTGGCGATGCCTTCCGCGATGACTTTGTTCCGGACCCGTGTGAGGATGTAGTCCTTCAGGAGATCCTGCCAGGTCTGAATCTTGAGATTGTCGGCTTCTGTCTCGATGCGCTGGCTGGCTCCGCCGAGGGTGGCGAGGTTCCACACCATACCGTAGCTGAGTTCCAGGCTGATGGCCAGCTTGCGAATCAGGGTGTCAATCAGGTTCATGAAAGCACCTGAAGGACGGGCGGAAGGGGTGAGCATCTGGAACTGCTCGCCCTCTGCCATCTTTAGAATCTTGCCCCACTGTGCGTCTTGAGTTGGGGTGCCGTCTGCGGTCTTTCCCGACCAGGCCGCCGGGCCTTGGTTGGAGAACGGGTCCTTGACTCCGATGAGTGCTGACCACTGGGCCTGAGTCTTGGCGCTGACCATCTCGGCTGTGAGTGCTTCACGGATGTCTCGGAGATCGTTCAGGGCGCGCAGGAGCTTGGTGCGGCCCCGGTATTCCCCCGAGCGGTCAAAGTCATTGAGATGAATGAAGTTCGCTGGCTCCACCTCTGCGAGCTTCACATATTGCTGTGTGCGTGTGCGCTTGAAGATTCGATAGTAGAGAACCCGGCCCGTATTGACATCAATCTTCACGCCTCCGATATAGTCCTCAAAAGTAGTCTGTTCATTCGGGGATCCGATGCAGTCCGCCTCGATTGCTTGAAGGCAGTATCTTCCGGTTGGTGAGAACTCTGGAGCTACCTCGATAAAGCCATGGTCGCCGTCAATAAGGTGAGCAAGGAAAGCCTGTTGAACCATCTTGAGGAACCTTGCCCTGCCCGTGATGTCGCAGTTGGTTGTGCCGTCCTCGTTCCGTTCGTCTCCACACCAGGAGTGGAAGTAGTCGTCGTAGGCTGCGTCAATTTGCGGGTCTTGAGTCTCAGACTTGCAGTGAAGCCTGCCTACCACGTAGCGGCAGACGCGACCGAGCATACCGCCAACCCAACTAAATTGACATTGATCTCTCGCGTCCCACATGGACTGAAGCCTATCCCGATTGCGAGCCCATGTCTCGGGAGCCGCGTTGCCATAGATTCCGCCACTTGAGCCCCTTCTCTCAGGGGCGGGGTTATACTGCGCGCCGAATTGGATCTCCCTGCGGACATCGTTGAACTTGGGGTGAAATTCAGTGACGACATTCCCCCGACCATCATAGAGCTTGATCAAATTGTCGCTCATCGGACGGTGCTGAAGTCAGAGATTCCTACGCCAAAGTTAGTCACAGGCGGCACGATGACAGGAGGGTTTCTCTCCCTCAAGACAAAGTTGATAGCCTGCAACCTCTCCTCCAGAAGACGCAGATCCCGTTGCATGGATTTTGTGCCCATCCCCTGTGCTGAGTAGATCGTGCGCTGTGCCTTGAGTGCGGCCTTCTCTGCTATGAGGTCTTCAGATGATTCGGATCGGTAGGATAGGAGATGGTCGGCGTAGGCCATGCCAGAGGTCGGGGTGTCAATGTTCCCGAAATTTTTCCTCCAAAAATTTATATTTATACATATTTACGTTACATGGGTAGCGGGCACGAGAACAGGGTGTAGGCGTGTTCTTAACGGATCCTGCCCGCTCAACAGAAATGTTGGCGGACTGGCAATGCCCGGAACCACAACCGGGCTGCCTACTGCTTGCGAGCAATCAAACCTCACGGGATGACCTCTTCCGACGCGGATAGTCGTCGGGCAAGCATTGTTCATTGAAATTCTAAAGGCCGAACAGGGAGTATAATCCCTTGTCTCGAATCGCGGCCTGTAAGTGCTATGGAAACATGGCGCACGAGTATCCGACCGGCACCACTTCAGCTTCGGCTGGGGAAGGTGGTCCATGCTTGCATGGATGGCGAAACCCGAACTGTTGCCTTGATATGCCAAAGGTAGCGACATGGAAGATTAGCCCGGCGGTGATGAGATCGAAGCGGCGGGAGTATTGTATTCTCGCGAGCGCACCTCAAAAAGGTGGCTCACTGCGTCCTGGTTCGTCCAGCGGCAGATCGCGCAGGGACCGCGCCAGCGATGGGCGGACTGCGAACCACCAGTAATCCGGAGATGACGGGCTTGGGGCTCGTCATCGGGGATGTAGAGACTCTGCATCATCCAGCCACTATCCCGCTGTCCGGTGGGTCGGCCATTACGCAAGGGTGGCCTCAAGTAGTAATCTACTGAGAAACGACACCGAGCCCGGAGGGAGCAATCCTTCCGGGCTCAAGTCGTTCTTCATACGAAGAATGGCAGCAAAACACAAACCGCCAGCAAGCTGCGCTGGCAAACATAAGTCTCCCGATAACGGAGCAACACAAAATGGCTAACGCCACAAACCAAACCAACTACCAAGTCATACGCACCCCAGGATGGGTGGTGTATGGAGAATACGCCACCCCTGCGGAGGCGCAGGCGGCGGCAGACGCGGCGCAGAAGACAGACGAGGGCGGCAACGTCTTCGTCCACATCCCGGAATACGAGGATGAATACGGGCTTGAGCACGGGATATGTGACGGCCCATTTTGGCACGATGGATGCCAGCATGATCCGCAGGAATACGTGTGCTCATTCGAGCATCCGACCAATGAGGGAACAATGGAGAAGTTCGACCTCTACGTGTTCGATCAGCCGCGCTCCGGTCAGTCGGTGTGCATGAGATACGGCAATGAAGGCTACGAATACATCTCGCCGGGGAGTGTTGCGGATTTCCTGCGTCGGTCCCGCGGAAGCGAGGTCTATCAGAGAGCGTGCAGTATCCTGCTGCTCGTCGGGGCCGTAAAATGGAAACACAAAGCGCAGGCGGCGGCCGTGCAAATCAGCGAACAAGACGCCAGGACAGTCGCGATGATCCTGCAAGACCTGTTCTACGCGAACAGGTTCATTGACGCGAGTAAAAGGGCCTCCGGAGCTGAGAAGGGGACCCTCGACGACAAAGGGCAACACATGCTGGTGATGGCTGCGAATGAGACGAACGCGGCGGATCTTCGCCGCCTTCTGGATACGTTCAAAGCGGCCGGCGGATTGCCGCCTGGAAGCGAGATGGTCATAGCCTAACCGCGCAGACGCCGCGGGCAGCAGGTCCAATCCCTGTCTGTCCCGCTGGTCTGCTTGGAATTAACCAAGTGAGGGGCAACAAAACGGCACGACCCCTGTGCCAAAACAAACCGGATGCTCAACCGATCAAAGCGGGCAAAGAAGAAACCATGAACATGAACAAGAAACAACAGCATCACAAGTGCATCGAGCCTGACCTCGATATACTCATCAAGAACCGCGGGATCAATCCCGTGCTGGGAATCCCTAACAAGCTCGGTCCCTGTGTCCAGCGGAAGCTGGCAATCCAGAAGCGCATCGACCGTCGCTTCGAGCGGCATCAGGGGCAGCAGCAGATCCTCGCGGAGTTCGCGGAGTTCTGTGAGGCTGGCTCTCCTGTGGGGCGGGAGGTGCGGCTGTGAGCGCGCTCAGTCAGGCGGAAATCACTGCCATCGGAGAAGCGGAAGACCTCCGCTATGAGAAGCTGATGCACTTCAGCGACTTCCACAAGTCAGTGTTCGGCTACCGCCCCCGTGGTCGGGAGCATTTCACCGAGGCCCAGTGCATCGCAGCATACGATGCCGCCGACCACCACCTGAAGATGGAGAAGCGGACGCGCGCAGGGCGTGACCGACTTCGTGAGGCCGGGTGGATCATCGAGGAGGTGCAGTCATGAGCGGCATGAACCCGTTCTCAGGAGTCCTGTGCTCCTGCTGCGAGGAACGCGAAGCTGAAACCTTCACTCCGATCGACTCGGAGGGAATGGGTGTCTGCCTCGTGGACGATGAGCCAGAGTCGGTTGAGCCGACATGCCTCGTCTGCGTCCTCGGCGAAGACGAAGAGTAGTTAGTTCCAGTCTGCCCGCAGGGGGTCTTTATGCACACGCATACTGATCCCCTGCGAAGGCAGGATGGAGCGCAACACAACAAACCCGGCAGGAGAATCGCTCCCCTGCCAAAGAAAAACAACACAACATGAAAACACACATCAAGTTCAACCTCTGTGGCTCAAAAGTCATGGTCTTCATCAAGCCGTTCTCGGATGAGAATGGCGATCGGTTCAAAATCACGACCCTGCTGCGATACAGGTTCGTCAGTCCGCTGAAATCCGGGAGGTCCGGATTTACCTGTAATCCGGTTCGTCGGGCCTACGTCTTCATCGACGGCGGCACTTCAACGGAAGCGGTCGCCGCGCTGATCGTCGAGCTACTGGTCGATGAGATGGGATTCGGGCTGTCTGAAAAAGGACAGTTCGGAGACAGGCCGGACCTCATCAGAGAAGTCTATTGGCAGCTCACTAAAAACACGCGCCTGCCTCGCTATTGCGTGTGCGACTACTGCGGCGACATCGGATCATCGGTGGTGGATGGTCGCCCCGGAAAATACTGCCCTTCGTGCAAGGATGAATGGCAGACACACTGGGACGGAGTGCGTGCCACCGTAGAGGCGGATCGCATCAAGCACCTGTGCCCTCAGTGCAAGACCAACCAGCGTGCCATCAACATGCACGTCTGCTGGGGCTGCTCCGATGAGAATGACGAGCGCGAACTCAAAGCGCTCGAAGAGGCAGCCAAACAGGCCGCAGGAAGTTAGCTCCTGTCAGCCGCCAGGTATGGGTCATTGGACCTGGCGGTTGCAGGGAGGTAACTCCAATGGAGAAAACAATCCGAGCCTACAACTAGGCACGGGTCTCCATGCCCGACCGATCTTCGAGTGAAGATTGGTTATTTCACACACTCGGACCAGTGGTGTGTGATCTCTTCAACAAGCTGGCATCAGTAAAACAAACCAAATGAAACAACAACTCAACAGCCTGTCCCAACTCGGACAGCTCAACATCAACACCAACTCAGCCAAGGCCCCGGCGCAGCGCCAGGAGCCCCGCCATGAGTCCCGCAAGCCTCAGCAGGCTCAACGGCCCATGCAGCACCAGCAGCGCCCACAGCGGCTCTCCCTCGGGGAGGCGCTCTACAACATCCGCATGACGGACTGGGAGGCGCAGTGGATCAAAGCCCCAGCCACAGAAACGCTGGTGTTTCACCCTGAGTCCCAGCAGTGGGAGCCAACTCCGAAGTCGGCGCTCGCTGAGGTCAAGATGAGCAACTGCCTCTGGCAGGAGGCTCCGTCCAGCAAGTTCATTCGCGCAGAGGATCCGTCCAGGATCCAATACGTGAAGAAATCTCCAGCGACCCTGGAGCGAATCTGCATCGAGCGTGGCCTGTGCGTCCCGCTCACCATCAACGGCAGGAATGCCGGCAAGGCAGACCTCGTTCGAGTGCTCGTGGCGGATGACGCCAAGGAGCGCGCCGAAAGGCATGTCCACCTCCAGTCCAGTCAAGGATGGATGGCGAGGAACCGCAAGCGTGCTGACTCGAAGCTCAAGAGCCTCCGGGCTCGGGCTCGGGCCGCAGGGCTGGCTGACATCATCCGGCTCAACGCTGAGGTCAACGGCGATCAGTGGATGCTGAGCGCCGCTGGAATCCCGGAGCTCGCTCCGTTCTGGATCGAAACCGCCATCCGCAACAAGGATCGGGCATACGCCCTATCCATGCAGGCCGGAACGGCAGACTCCTACTGGGCCAAGGAGAATGCAAATCGCGTGAAGCTCCAGCAGGAGCGCCAACACGCAGAGTTGGTTCGCCGGTTCAAGGCCACGGCCGCAGCGGAGTTGCTGCGCGGCGTCATCGAGGACCTGGGCAAGCAGCCCAAGCACCTGATGAGTTGCGGCAAGGCAGAGGAAGTCCTCTGTGAATACTACCGCGCTGAGGGTGCTCAGCCCGCAACCGAGGATAGGGTGTTGGCAGAGTTCCGGGCATACGCCCAGACTCAGTTCCTCGCAATCACCAACCCTGGAAGGGCGTTCGTGATGCCTGAGCGCAAGGAGCCAGTCCTGTTCGAGCGCATCAAGAAGACCAGGGCAGAAGTGGTGCAGGATGCCTACCGTAAGGTGCAGGCATCCCCGAGGTTGGACGGCAGCCGCGGCCGCAAGCAAGAGTATCTTGCCCAGCGCCTCGTGGAAGCCGGAGCGATAGCTGATGAGCCGAAGACCCATGCGGTCAAGATGGCCGCAGCGCCAGCGAAGCCGAAAGGCGCGCTGAACCTGCTGGAGGTGTGTGTGGCGCAGCCCCGCCGCCTGAAGTAGTTCGAGTGCGAGATACCAGCCTAGGGCCCGATCCCCTAGGCTGGTGCCACCGTCCCGGCGAATGCCGGATGATGGTGTGCGGTTTAAGTCCGCAGAGTTAGAAACAAGAAAAGGAGAATAGAAATGATTGAGACAATTACAGTGAATCAAAACACCCTCATCCTGGGCGGCGTGGCCTTCACGCTGTTTGGGATGGTGATGGGTGGGATCTGTGCGTGGCTCTGGAGGAAGCTCCAGTGAGCCGGGATCAGTTGGCGAGAATCCCTCGCCTGCTGGATGTGAAGCCAGGCAAGGAGAAGTATCGCCCGAAGATCGCGGCGATGCTGAAGGCTCTACCGCAAGAGGTGGAGCGACTGGCTGAGAAGATGAAGAAGGAGGGGAAGTGAAATACCTCCGGATGTTGGAACTCCTGGAGTGGATAGACACCACGCTCTTCTGGCCCGACTTTGGGACAGAGGAGGAGAAGCAGGAGCTCCTGGATCAAGGGTTCATCATGGTGGACGGCGGGTGCTGTCTGCTGACGAGCCTTGGAGAGCTGGAGTGTGGATACCCCGAGACCGGGGAGAAAGGAGACGTATGAGCTTAAAGGAAGCACTCAAGGCCGTCCCGCAGTTACGGGAGAAGCGGCGCCAGCGGGTCATTGATGGGATGAAGCCCGTCAAGAAGGCCCTGCTTCAGTATCGCCGCGACTTGATTGTGAGCGACATGGGCATCAAGTCCCGCAAGGGCGGGTGCGCCAATCGTATCGTCATTGATACGAAGAGCGGAGCGGTTGTGATCAGCATCGACTCGGACTATCCGGGCTGCGTGCTGGTGCTCAACCAGAATGAGCAGAAGCTACATCAGGACATGAAAAGCGTGCTCCTGCATGTGGCAGAGTTGATGACGGAGGAAAAATGAGCCAACTAATAAACGACACTCAAAGCCTGGTCGGGGCAACGTCCCGATTCGGCCACAAGATCCCGGTGTATGATGACGGCTACGGCCCTCTCTTCATCCATCGAGACTCAATGGGAATCAGCGGCATCGTCCGGGCAAAGACCTGGGAGGATGCCTACGGAATCTGCGAAGATGAGTTCTTTCCGGAAGCGGATGAGACCGTCGAGCAGCTCGTGAAGGAGTATGGATTCCGCCGCGAGCATGTGAAGGTCATCCATCCACTGAAGGATGGGGAGATCGACCGCTCGGTGATCAAGGACTCCGAGATGGCTGACTACGAGGCCGCTGGCGGCAACTTGCGCGAGGGGCAGTTCGTTCGCTGGGAAACCCGCGAGACACTGGACCCTGACGCATGGCCGGAGAACGAGCTATTCTGTGAGTCGTTCGGCTTTCGCCCAAATGGGCCTAACGCCACCGACACAGTGAAGCATGGTATATACGCCAAGGATCTCAATGGAGACTGGCTACACCTACTGACGCCAGAGCTGATCAAAGAGCTGGAGATCACTCTGGAGATTAAGAACGAGGAGGAAGCATGAATAAAGCAAACTACCCTGGACTGGATTACTCTGGTCCCGGTTCGACAGCAAACAGGGATGCCGAGACAGGCATCCGCTACGGGGTCATCAGCCAGAACTCCATCCAGTATGATGCAATGTCGGACATCTGGCAGGGGTCGAGAGACCTCAGCTACGAGGCGGCAACCACTGAGGCCAAGAAGCGCCTTCTGGCCTGCCTTGAGGATGATGACGAGGAATCGCAGAGGGCCGCTTTCTCTGCCGTGCTCAAGGAATGGTTCTTGAGCCGCAAGGAAAATCAGATCATCGACGACCTGATTGACCTCAAGCAAGAGTATGGCGAGGGCGCCGCAGAAGAGTTATGGGAGGTCGTGGAGCAGCACTTCAATGATTCCTACTACAATGACAGGAAGAACTGGCTGTGGGAGAAGGACGGCTACGAGCTGTCGAACTGTCTGGTCTCAGACGTGTTCGTGAGCAAGTCGCCTTACTTCACCTATGCGCAGTTCTGCTCTCCGTGTGTTCCGGGAGCGTGCAACCTCGACAATCCATTCGAGGGGCTGGCAGTGCCTAGTGGCCGCCACGGCTCGTTTGCCGAGGACTACGGAGCTGAGGCACAGGCCATCGGATACGTGAAGTGCTACTGCTTGGGTCACGACTTCTTCGATGGGGAGAAGGCTCCCTACGAGGTGTTCTGTGTCGCCACCGGGAAGCGGGTGTTGAAGGTGGAGGTGGAGCAGTGAGCTACAAACTCATCTGCATGGCCTTCGATGGCGACTACCAGACGGAGCGCCCGGAGTTCGAGAGCGTAGAGGATGCCTGGGAGTATTCAGGCGGCCTCGGATCGAAGTGGTATTTCTACCCCTACCACTTCGTAGTGAGCGCGAGCGGCAAGACAGTCATAGCCGCTCCCGAGTTGCTTGAGCCACTGGTGGGGATGCGAGTCTCCTCGGTGGCAAAGAAGTTCGCAGAGTTTGCGAGCACAGAAGAGGCGCAGGGTATGGATGTGGAGCAATTCATGTTCGCCCTGCCGGTATAAAGAAAGGATAAACAATGAAGACAATCCAAGTAAAAGCATACGAGTTCGATGAACTGTCGGACTCTGCCAAAGAGAGGGCGAGAGAGTGGTGGCGCAGCGGAAACAATGACACCTTCTGGAGCGAATGCACGCTCGAAGAAGCTGAGGAGCAGGCCGCATTGATGGGGATCGACATCACCAACAATAAAGACAGTCGCGGCGCTCACATCTACTTCAGCGGCTTCTGGTCACAGGGCGACGGCGCCTGCTTTGAAGGCACATGGCGCGCGAGCGACGTGAAGGCCGACAAGGTGGCGGATGGCTGGGGCGAAAACCCGGCTACCACGGAGATCAAGCGGATTGCCGCCGTCTTCGCGGAGATCGCCAAGAAGTATCCGCACGCATCGTTCACCGTGAAGCACCGCGGCCGTTACAGCCACGAGCACTGCACGGAGTTCGAGTTCAACAGTGGTCACGAATACTGCGAGCCGAAAGACTTGGAAGCATTCCGTGATTCTGCTGATCAGACCGATGATGGGCTCTCGGATAAAATGGATGACTGCTTCTTCCAGGGAACGGATGACGAGCTCAAGGAAGCCGCCAAGGACTTCATGCGCTGGATCTACCGGCAACTGGAGAAGGAGTATGAGTATCAGAACTCGGATGAACAGGTGGATGAGAACATCAAGTGCAACGAGTATCTGTTCACGGAGTCGGGCAGCCGATCGACAGTGTTGTGAGCGCCTTCACTGAAGCAGTGGAGCGCAACCTGAAGGGCGTGCATTTCTTCTCGGTCGGGGCTTGCCCTGGCTGTGAGGAGTGCGGGCTAGAAGCGCCGGGCGCTGATGGCGATCAGTGGTTTGGTCAAGAGCATGAGCGCCGCAGGGCGGCCGTGGAGGAGGGGTTCTTTGTGAACTCAGCCTCCTGCGACAGTTGCGGGTCCACGCTGGGCGGCCAGCGATACCCGGCGCACGGGGTCATCGCGGAGACAATGTGGGAGGCACAGAAGCCGGGGCGGGAAATCACCCACTTCGACGTGTGCGTGGACTGCGTTCTGTATCACGCCAATGGCGAGGAGCCGGAGACATGGCAATGAGCCCGGCGCACATCCGATGGTCGCGCCAGCAGTGCGACATGCTGAGTATCGGCGGAGTGTGGGCGGTTCCTCGCTCCGGGTTGTTCTTTACAAAGACCGGCCCGGATGCGATGGCGCTGACCTCCATGCTTCCGATGACCAGGGAGATGGCAGAGCTCGGTGGCGGGGAAGACATCCCGCTGCTGGAAGAGCTGATGCCAGAGTATCAGAGAGCGGACTTCGAGACCATTGCGGCCTATTTCAAGGCAGCGGGGATCGAGGTCACAGATAAGACGAAAGGAGAATAACGATGGGATTCAGCGGGATGTATGGCTCATTGAGCGACACTCCGATCTCGAAGGGCTACAAGCACTTCAAGTCGGAGCATGAGATGGTGAAAGCCTTCGCAGAGCAATCTGCGCCGGATGGTCGCCACAGGAAGAGCAGGATGGGGTTCACTGGGGAGCAGTTCCTCTCCTATCGGACTACCATCGCGAGGTTCATCGGGAAGGGAAAAACCCGGTGCTGTGTTGTGGACATCAATAACTTTGGTTCCACGGTCACGCCGGGGCACCGCAGGGAGGTAGAGAACGCCCTGAAGCGTGCCAAGGTCAAGGTCTTTCATGTGGACTTCGGCGGTCGTGGGCAATCGCTCCATGTCACTCCGGAGTCGCTGAGGGAATACCACCTCGATGAGTGGAGGGTCGTTCCTGGGCACAGGAAGGGCACCAGGGCGGGGATTATCGCCCGGGAATACCTACACCGCTACCGGCACCTTCCTGAGGCGCTGGAGGCCTGCAAGTGGTTCAAACTGCCATCTGCGAAGATCGAGAAGATCATCGTGGGCGAGGAAGCGAACCGGCATCGGAACACGGAGATCCTTGAAGCCTATGAGGCGAAGATCAACGCTGCTACCGATGCACGCAGAGCACATGAGCAAGCTGAGCGGGAGAGACAGCGGGCTGCCGACATCGCAAGCGCCATTGGGCGCGGCGAGGAGTATGCCAAGTGGGTGAAGCAAAACCCATGGAATCTCGGCGGCCTGCCAGAGAAAATGCGGACGAGCCTCTACTCGTTCGGCTACAATGACGAATTGCTGGTTGATCGCATTGATCTGCTGGCAGTCGTGCTGAAGCTGCGACTGACGTTCGCCAAGAAGGAGTCGGAGGAGAGAATCTCCGACCTGCAACGCGAGAACTGGGATTTGGAGAGCAAGGCTGAAGAGCTTGCTGCCATCCAGGAGAGAATGAAGCCCGCTCAGAATACTGGGGACAGGGCGATAGTGTTGGAGTAAAATATGAGCAAAACAATCGAAGAGTTCATCGAAGAGAACCGGCCCGAGCTGGATGCGTGCGCAGGGCGCGCTCTCAGCTTCGTTCCGAGACAGGCGAGTTGTGACTGCCCAAAGAGCGGGTCAGACCATCACCACGCCCCACCAAGGCTGGATGACGATGACCTGCGAGGATGGATCCTCAATGATGAGGGTCTATACCGCTGGGCGAGGAGAGAGGGAGTGGAGATATGAGTAAGGAGACCAAGGCCAAGTGGGTCAAGGCAGCCGAGACGGTCATGGAGGTGCTTGGCATCATGTTGATGCTGGCTCCCTTCCTGACCAAGAAGAAGAAAAATAGGAGGAAGTAGTATGAAGAAAATAACCAAAGAGGAGTTCGTGCTGACGTTCAGGAACTCGCCCATCATGAAGAACATTTGCAATAACATTGCGTGCTCTGCATGTGGGGAGCGGAATAACTTCCGCGTCGAGTTCACTGGGATATGCACCATGACCGATATGACCACGGATGATACTGGAGATCATTCGTGGGACGCTACCTCGTTCTGCAAGTGCAACACTTGCGGGGAAGAGGGCGTGGTTGGCGACTTCACTATCCCGGGACTGGATGACTACATTCAGGAATCCCTGGAGCCAAAGACGCTGCTTGAGAAGATCTCGGACGCCCATGTGGCAGCAGGGAGATCGCCTGTTACAAGCTGGATGTCGGTCGAGAGGTTCGACATCGAGTTCTGGAGGGCAAGCCAATACAAAGACTACGCCGCGGCCAAGGTCAATGGTGGCGTGTATGCTGGCGAGGTCTGCTACGGCGGATCGAACTACGCAGACGCCATGACCAACGTGAGATGCGCGATGACCTGCTGCAATGGCGCCTGGCGGGACGAGGAGCTGATGATTCACCTGACGGTGGACGGTGTGTTTATCGGAGATCTCTCGTTAGAGGAATCATACTGATGTTCCTCGAAATCCTATTCCGGAGGGGCTCGGGCTATGCCTGGAAGCACACCAACCGGGGCTTGGATGACTGCGGGATCAGAATCCCGGTAAGTCATTGCTGGCAGGAAGGGCCGGATGATCTGCACGTTCACTTCATTGATGACGACTGCGGATACTGCCCGATCAACTGCCCGCATACCAATGACTATGTGGTTCCGGGGCCAGATGGGAAGGGACTCGTGAGAGCCTACCACCTGATGTTCTTGGATCACATCTGCGCGCCTATCCCAATGGCGAGCAAGGAGTATATGGAGTCGTTAAAGGAAGTGTGGCCCTCTCCCAACGCTGAGCGCTGGAAGGGCCGGAGAAGAGTTATGAGCTTTTTGAACAAGCTCGCTGAGACAGTGAAAAAGGAGAAATAACATGATCAATCAAATCATCATCGCGCACGTTGAAGGTGCGCCGCATATCCACGGCCATGAGGCTGTGGGGATAGTTGGAGTGGCCATCGTATTCTTGATGGTCCTTTGGGCAGCAGTGAAGAAGGAGAACAAGTAGCATGAAGAAACACATCGAAACGCTCCTACAGCGTGTGAGTCGGGCCTTCCCGTTCATCGTTGTAGAGACAGACAACTACCAATACACGCTGTCTGACATCAATGATGGGATCAAGGAGAAAGCGAATGGGATGGCCCTTCTGCATCACGATATGGCTCGTGGTGCGATCGGAATCAATGACGCGGGGGCGCTGGCCTCTGGCGTCATGAACAGCGACAAAGAGCCGGCACTGACCACGGCGAAGTTGGAAGAGTGCTTACAGAGAGCGCTCGACCTGCTGCCCCCGAAGTCGATCCTGGTGATTGACGACATCCATCTGCTGTTGCAACACAGGGATGAGACGGTTCGGGCGCTGTATATCCAGTGCATCCGCAACTGTCGGGATGAGTTCAAGTCGAGCAACAGGCACTTGGTATTCCTGTGTCCGAAGTTCGTAGCGAACGCGGAGATCGGGAATGACTTCGAGGTGATCGTATCGCCACCCCCAGGTGACGAGGAACGCATCCAGATCGCCAAAAACATTGCGCGGGCATCGAAGATCGGGGAGCCATCCAAGGAGGATCTGTCCGAGGTATCGGATACCCTTCGAGGTCTGAGTTCGTTTGGTGTTGAGCAGTTATGCTCCGCAGCAGCAAGCAAGAGCGGCTTCAACATCAATATCTTGAGGAGCGGGTCTATCGCGGCGGTCAACGCCACGGCAGGCTTGAGCGTCATTGAGAACAAGATGACCCTCGACCAACTTGCCGGCCTGGAGCAGGGCAAGAAGTGGGGCAGGATGAAGGCTGGCGGCAAACTGTGCCCGCTGGCTGTGGTGCTCATTGATGAGATGGGCGACCAGTCCGCAGGTCAGGGTGACTCGAACGGCATCAACCGTGATGCTCGGTCGGTCATGCTTGGTGCCATGCAGAACTATGGCTGGCGCGGCGGCATCTTCAACGGTGTCGCAGGGACAGGCAAGACTCAGCTCGGCGGTGCAATCGCCGATGCGTGTAAGGCCATGTTCATCAACTGGGACCAGGGCGAGATGAAGGGTGGCATCGTGTCGGACTCCGAGCGAATGATCAGGGCGGCCGTAGGGACGCTCTGGAATCGCTTCGGGAACCGGGTGCTGTTCATCGGCACCACGAACAGCATGGAGGACATCGCTCCGCAGATGAAGAGACGCTTCGGCACCATCTTCTTCTTCGATGTTCTCACGGAAGCTCAGCAGAAACCAATCTGGGACTTCTACATGAACAAGTTCGGAGTCACTGGCGAGCTGCCTGTCTGTAATGGCTGGACGGGCGCAGAGATAGAGCGCTGCTCGGAGATTGCGTGGGAGTTCGGTATCCCGCTCACCGAGGCGGCCCAGTTCATCAGTCCTGTGGTTGCATCCATGGGTGACGGGCTGGACAAGATGCGGAAAGAGGCTGACGGTAAATACCTCTCCGTGAACTATCCGGGATACTTCACCACGAAGAAGACCCTGGATATAGCAAGCATCCGGAAAATGGCCATCAAGGGCGCCGGGAATAACTAAGAAAGGAAAACATGAACGAAGAACTCATCAACGACCTGATCGATTTGATCTGGCCGTATCTGGACGCTGGCGCAAGCAAGGAGTCCATCAAGTGCGCGTTCGATAACGCGATGGACTCATGGGAACCAAAAGAGGAGGGCGAGTAAGGTGCCGTGCTACGCAACGCGATCGGTCACTCAGGCGCTCAATGACGTGCCTGACATCAACCTTCTGGCCAAGGGGCTGGAAGAGATGGGGTTCACCACCCGAGTGATCGGAAAGACAGTGGCGTTCTCCGGGGTCGATAAGACCACCGGGGAATACCAGAGCGGGGAATACAGGGACGGGAAGCTGACCAGCAGCACCGGAATGAACCTGGTAGCCCTGGGTCAATATGTTGGGAAAGCCAACATCAAGAAGCAAGTGTCGGACAATAACACGGACAAGTATAAGGCGACCAAAATCACCCTTACTTGGACCAGTGAGTTCGACTTCGTGATAGATAAAGGAGCAAAATAACATGGCTGATAACCAAATCAAAGGAACCATCCTTCCGGGTGGTATCATCAAGCTGACCACAGACTTGATCAGTGATAGAGACCTGCACATCGTTGCAGAGGAGTTCGTGAAGAATGTCGAGCGCGACAGCGGCGGCACCTTCAAGGTGGTATCGAATAAGAGCGGCAAGGTCCACACGCATCATCATGCGGATGGGTCTCAAACCACGCATCAGCACTAGAAAGGAAACTAACATGAGCATCGACGATGCGATCCGACTCCTCCAGAAAGAGCGCAAGGCCGGCATCCAGAATGTCGTCTTTGCCTACTGGACCCCGGAGATGTTCGGAATGGAAGAAGGCCCGGAGTGGGCCGCAGCAGCAGAGATAGGTGATGATATTGACTGGTCGAACACACACGACCAGATCAAGAGCAAGATAGACGAAGAAGGAGATAAATAACATGACTAAATACCAAGAATACGCACGCAAGAACTACAAAGTTGGCGAGGCCATTGATGAGATGTGGCACAACGACATCCAGGCAGAATGCACCCAGATGAACCTGGAAGAAGCGGAGCGAGTAGCCCGTGAGCGCATCAAAGAGGTCGTGACCAGCGTGGCGGACATCAACGCCGAGCTGGCTGGCAGGATCGTGGTGAGGGTTTCCTTCGCCGGGTCACTGCCGAAGACCAAGAAGCTCACCAAGGCTGAGAAGGCCATTGTGATGAAGCTGGAGTCCGAGATCAATGAAAACTCGGCCAAGCTCGGTCTCGGCCTGAGTGGCGAGATTGCGGATAAATCGGGCGGCCTGAACCTCGCGCTAGTGGGCGGGGACAAGACCCTGTGGGCATCCAAGGAATACGATGCCCTTCAGAAGTTCGTCCAGGATCGCCGTGATGAGTTTGCGTCGTTCGGTATCCCGCATGTGAAGTTCCAGGCAGCTCATGTCGTGGACATCACCCGCATCCCGGAGATCGAGATGCTGGCGGAGAAGACCGAGGTTGAGCTGAGGAAGCTGGTAGAGGCCCTGGTTGCCTCGTATCCGGCTCAGATCACCCCGGAGGCGGTCAACCTAGGGCCGCTCTACAACGAACGCGACTACGCGGCTGTGGAGACGTTAATGGGCCGGTTCACGTTCGGCTATGAGTGGCTGAGCTTCGGAGTGCCGGAAGAGTTGAAGCAATTCGACGTTCGGATCTACGAGAAGGCCAAGCTGAAGGCGCAAGAGACCTGGAAAGAGATCGAGGCCAATGGGGTTCTACTCCTGCGGCAGACGGTCTCGGACTTGGTGAGCACGCTGACGGATAGTCTGACTCCGAAGGATAATGGCGAGAAGAAGAAGTTCTACGCCACGACAGTCACCAACATCCAGGAGTTCCTGGCCACGTTCGGACGCAGAAACATCTGCAACGACACGGAGCTGGATGCCGAGATGAAGAAGCTCGACCAACTTGTGTCAGGCATCGACCTCAAGGCGATGTCCTCAGATACCAAGCTGAGGGAGAGCGTGAAGAAAGACGTAGAGACGGTCAAGGCATCACTCAGCAAACTGCTGGTGAATGTCGGGGACCGCAGTATCGTTCTGGAGTAGTTATGCCGAAATTCATCGTCAAAACACCAGTGACCATCACGGTCTGCATAGAGGTGTCCGCCAAGGGGGAGAAGGATGCCATACGGAAGGCCGATGAGGCTATGAGTGAAATCACGGCCCTGTTCTCAGGGTGCGGAGATGACCTCAGCAGGCCAAGCATGGCAGGAACAGAAGAAGGCGCATGGTTCGAGGATCTGGACCAGAACGCCATCTTCCTCAGTGCCGAGACGCGCGCAGAAGAAGAGGAGTAAAACTATGATAATACGAAAAGTCGATGGAGTCACCATCACCTCGATAGAGGAGACCACCGGGATCTGTGTGAACATCTACAGGGACTCGGACAACAAGAAGCTCGGAGGGGTTCTCATTGAGAGCTTCGAGGGGCTCAGAAAGATCCACGTCTATCTGGGCGAGGATGATGAGCTGGTGCAGTCGTTCGATCCGGAGGAGTAGCCATGTTCAAAATCGAAATGAACTTCACCTACGGGTGGGATGATGCCGGCTGGACAGAGACCGATCCAGACTCGGACAAGGAGCGCCCCTGCCGGTTTCCCACAAGGGAAGCCGCGCAGGCGGCCATAGATGAGTTCATCAAGGACCAGCACGAAGCAGTGGATGCTGGCGACATGGTGGGCAAATACGACCCGGAGGATTACCGGGTCACGGAGGTAAAATAATGACCTATAAAGTCTGGGTAACGGTAGAGATGGTGGATGAAGAGAAGGATGAATACATGGAGCTGGATTCCCCGTTCGCAAGCACGGCTGAGTTCGATACGGAAGAAGAGGCGCAGCAGTTTGCGCTGACCATGCACAGGGTTGGTGGGGTATTGGATGAATCGAAGGAGCAGCAATGAGCGACCCAATGGACTACTATAAAGAGTTCGGGGTCGATAAAGTCGGCCTCACTGCGAGTGATGGGATGGGCTCGCTTCACGGGGTATTGAAAACCCCGGAGAAGCACGGCCCGGGGCATTGGGCCTGCGCCTACCTCACGCCCAAGGAGATGAGAGCCTTGGCCAGCGAGCTGATCAAGCTCTCTGTGGCCATTGAGAAAGAGAAGAAGAAAGGATCGAAATGAGCAAGCCAAACATCGTAGAGGAGCGCCGGGTTCTCCTGGCCTTCAAATGCAGTTGTGGAGACGTGGATACCTACGCGGGAATCCACCCGAAGAGACTCGCCGAGTGCGGGACTCCAGTGTGCGAGAAGTGCGATCAGGATATGGTGTATACGCACACCGAGGTAGAGCCGCAAAAAGCAATGCCTCCGTTCAGGTATCTAGTCACATGGAAGATCGACTTGGACGAGAGAGGCCCGAAGGGCGCTGCGCGCGAGGCTTTGCGCATCCAGCGCGACCCAGGGAGCGTGGCTACCGTGTTCGAGGTCACAGATCGAAAGGGGAATACAGTGATGGTAGATGTGGAGGAGAAATAACATGAGTAAAGCAAAAGACAGCCAGATAGTGCCAGTGAAGCTGAAGCGCGTGCGCAAAAAGCGCGAGCTCAGCAAAGTGGAGCACGCAGCAAGCGACTTCACACAGACAGTGGACAAAGTAGCGGATGCAGTGAAAGCGGTTGGTAACTTTTACCAGACGCACGTTGAGCCGCATGTGAAGAGAATCAAAGGAGGGAAATAACCATGATCATCGTGATAGTGGTCAAAGGCGGATGCGTGATGAACGTATTCGAGAAGTATGATGCGAGCAAGGTCATCCGTTCGGTCGTAGTGGACCAGGACCAGCTTGCGGTCGGAGAGCCGGCATTGGGTGAACTCCCAGTGGATCTGCTCGAAGACTCGGAAGATGCGGACCTGATTAAGTCCGTGAAGGAATACATGGAGGAACGTCTATGAAGCTGAAGGAACTGAAGACAACGCCGCTGCCGTGGAGCATCGAGATTGGAGAGCAATGCTGCTTCCATAAGGGAAATCGCGTGAGCATCGTCCGGTGGTCAAAGGACGGACCGGAGGAAGATAACTGCGAGACTGTCGCTGAAGTCTGGTCCACGGCCGGGGATTCGGACATTGCGGACGGGAAGTTAATCACCCACTGCGTCAATCACTTTGGCGCAGTGGTGGAGGCGCTGGAGAACCTTGCGCACGCAGCCAGGGTGGCGGCCACAAGGGCCGTAGGCTTCGACAAGATGGCGCTAGAGAGAGACTCGGAAAAAGCGGCCTACATCCTCGCCGCAGCCACCAACATCCCCGACATGGGGAAGGAGAAACCTGAAGCTGAGGGCGAGTGCCCGAATTGCCACAACGGAACCATCGGCCTTGAGAATGGTCGCCTGATCTGTCGTGGTGAGTGCGGGCATGACTTCGGAGCCTCCGACATGGGGAAGGAAGGAGAACAGCAATGAAAACCGAAAGGGCAATCCGGAAGAAGATCGTAGATATAAAGAGAGTGTGCAAGAACACCCTGACGGGATCGCTGGCAACCATCCAGTGCAATGCCCCAAGGGCGCTGATGCAGCTCGCCACAGAGGAGAACCTGAAGGCACTCCATTGGGTTCTTGGCGAAGAGTATAAATCGAGTCTGAAAGGAACAAACTGATGAACGAAGAACTGATGAACCAACTGATCGAAGTGATCTGGCCGTATCTGGACAAGGCTGCCGAAGCCTGCACCGGAGGGGCCGAAGATTGGGATGAAGACATCGAGCGCGCGAAGGGCGACATCAATGATGCCGTCTGCAATGCGCTGGACTCGTGGAGCGCCAAATGAGCGCACGCGAAATGACCAAGCTCAGGAAGAAGACCCTGATACTGTCGCTTAAAAAGATGAGCCGGTATCTGGAGGAGATAGTGGGAGCCCTGGAGGCCCAGGACGACACCACTTCGTTCAGTCATCTGGATACGCGCAGGCTTATCCAGTCATGCCTGGCCGATGTGTTGGAAGACTCCGCCGCCTATGACCTGGCGGTGGTGCTGCAAATTGAGAGAGGAGAAAAGTAATGAAGATAGCGATCCAACATCCGCCTTCGCCAGCCGATGCACCCTGCCTCACGATTCGGGAGTTCTTCTCGGCCGCCAGGGCCGTGAAGGAATATGAGGAAAAGAAGGGTGTATGGACTGACGGTGCGGTAATCGTGCGACTGGAGCCCGATGATGCGCTGTTTCAGGCAATTCCTCGGGCCTACCTTAGTGACGCGGCATACCTGGGGTCCAGGGATGTGGTGGACATTGACGAGGTGCGCTCCTTGATATGAGGAACAAACTCCTACCATGGCGCTGGTTCAGAAAGCAGAACAAGCGCAGGAACGCGAGGATACCCTACCTGCTTGAGTCGCTCGTTGCATTCAACGGGCCGGTGAAGTATCCGAGACCGAACAACGTAGAAAGGAAATAGCTGATGAAGATAATGGAACATCCAACGGACCTGGACGAGTGGGAGTCCGAGCAGGTCGCCATCACCCGGGCGATCGACGAGAAGCACGATGGCAGCAATGCCTTTTGTAACTTCATGCTCGGCAGGCTGACGCTGGTAAAGATAGCGACACTGCCTGGCGGCCCATTGCCGTTCTGGCAGCGCGCAGCCTACGAGGCTCACGTCCGGGCTATCCGGTCGGGCGAAGCGATGGATAAGAACATCGCTGAAGCCCTATGGGCCTTCGTGCAATACATGCAGAAGGAGTATGAGATCTGCGGCAGGCCGGAGTCGGTGGAGTTCGTAAAGAAGATGCTCGGCGAAAGCGCTGGCGACTTCGACTTCAGCCCGGATCAAGACTAGGAGGGCAAACAAAGCCGCGCAGGGGGTTCACTCCTCCTGCGCGGCAGTTTGCTTTCCCGTTAGCCGGGGCCTGCAAGAGCCCCAAGAAATGAGCTGAAACAATACTCCTCGGCGAGCACGGTGAACTGGCTATGTGAATCTACACTGGAGCTTTCCGTGAGTCAATAATTCGCATGACGATCTCCGCCATCTCCTGCTCGGGCAGGATTTCAATTCGGTCATGACAGACGCAGCAAGCAAGCGCCACAACTGACAGCTCTCCGGGGCCGAGGTTGCGGCGCTTTTTCGCGTGGGCGAATCCCAATCCGTTGTCATACCAGCATCCGTGACCCTTGATCTCGCAAGTGGTGATGCCGGCACGCTGGAACTTGACCTTGAGCTCCTGCCTGCATTTCTCCCATGCGAGACCTTTCTTACCTAGACGTTTCAGTGGTGAGCGTTTCATTCGAGGTTGATGATTCTTTCCTGTCCGATGGTGATGGCGAGTCCTGTTCTGGTCTTTGGCTTTTGCTTCGGCGGCTCCTCCGGGATGTTGAGCCTCTTGAAGTCAGACAAGAACGGGCTGGCTTTGACGATAAATTCACCGAGACATCTGCCGCTATACAGAAGCTCCTGATCGCTTATTATGATCTCCTCCCGTCGCCCGTGGCACTCGAATCTTACGATGTGCCTGCGCATGGAGTAGTCCTCCTGCGAAGTCACTCTCACTGGCTTCTTGCACAGGCAGCAGTCTGGAGAGTATCGGGTTGAGATGGAGGTGGTGTCGGAATATATCGGTCCGCCCAACTGCCTGAGTAGCTCCTGCTCCTGAATGTCCCGCAATACCCTCATTCCTGTGCCGGGGTTGTATTTCTCTGGGATGTCCTCGGAGTCGAAGGATAATTCCTTCCACTTGGGGTCCTTAATCTTCCACCGATCATCCTTCATGATCTCCTCCTGCGCCCGCTTCGCAACATCCTCGAATGCCTTTCTTCCCCTCTCTGGGTCGAACTTGTATTTATCGCGGGGGTCATCAATAGCCTTCCAGTCATCGAACTTCTTGGTCTTCCAGTCCCGGTAGTCCTCGGCCTTCTGGAATCCGCCTTTGTTGCTGAATGCCTCCAGCATCTCCAGGTAGATCGCATAGGCCCCTCGCTCCACCAACGTGGAGGCATACACGAATTTGCCGGCATTGCTGCCGTGACAGCTCGCTTCGATCGAGGCACCCAATGAATCACATACCACGCGGATCCTGGAGACAGGTCTATTGCACTTGCCGCAATGAGGAGGCGGCGGCGGTGCGCCTCCGATCTTGTCGGGCATCTCGAAGAAGTATGGTTTTATCGAAGATAACCCAACGATGGTGCCGTTCCTGTCCATCTCCGATCTCACCTCCGGATTGAACTCCGCCACGAAATCAACACGCCTCCACTGCTCCAGCGCGGGCGATTCACTCGCCTTCACTCCCATTGGAAGATCGAAGAGTTTCGATTTGCTCCCCGTGTCTTGGATTACGGTTCCGCCGCCAGCATAGACGCCGAGCGATTCACCATTTGTGCCGCGCATGATTTCACCTATAACTGGCTCTCCGAATCCTCCGGTCTTTATTGGATACTGCGGCATATCACCCCTTCTGGTTGGTCCAGACGGCCACTGCGCAGATGAGGCAGAGAGTGGCGAGCGCCCAGTGGTTGTTGATCCCGAGGTGAGTGCCTCCGGCGGTGAATGCGATGGATGTGAGTGTTGAGCAGATGAGTTTCATTATTTTGTTGTTTTTGGTGTGATTGGTTCCCCTGTCATTACGATTGTCCACCGGATCTTCTCGGCGTCCATGATGAATGTGCCCTTGTTTCCCATCTCCATCGACTTGTGAAATCCATCTCGGAATGAGTGGGCCGGAGTGAGCGAGACGCTGGTATGACCAAGGGCTAAATCAAGCTTCCATCCAGATTCGATGAAGGCTTTCACGCGCTCCATTTCTTCGGGGATGAGTCCGGACATCTTCACCAGCTCGCGGCTGCTGAGCTTGACGGTCTTCGTCCATGAGTCTCCAAGGACTGCCTCAATCCGGCGCACAGCAGCCCCGTGTGCCTCGCTTTTAGCGTCTGCTGCGGTCTTGGCTGCGTGGAGTGACTTCTTGCCCTCCAGGACCTCCTGAGCACCTTCCGGGTCTTGCTTGATGAGCGCTGCGGCTTTAATCACAGAGTCGCGGCTCACATTTAGGACCTCGGCAGCCGTGTCGATCTTCTGTTGGGATGGCTTCTTCTCCGAGGGTCCGGAATTCCGGACCCCCTCGGTTCCGGCCTCAAGCTCCAGGGTGAGTTTAAGGTATTTAGCCCCGACAATGCACCGCTGGCCTACATCCAAGTGCCTGCGATGCAGGTTCTCTTGAATGACGAACTCCAGCGGAGTGTTCGCCATATCGGGAGCACGGAACTCGACGTAGGTGGGCGTGATGCCGGTGGCGATGCAGGCCAGATTTCGATGCCATCCGTCCAACACCATCCCTTCGTGCAGGACGATTGGATGTAGCTCCGAGAAGCCGGTTGTTTTGATGTCCATACAGAGGGTCTTGAAGTCCTCCTCTGGCATGTGTGGGAATAGCGCCCCGTAGGGATGTTGTTGTAGTTCTTTGGTGTTCATGATTTTGTGAAGAATGACGGTGTTTCCTTGCCCATCCAGGCGCCCTCGATGTTGAAGCTGAAGTAGTCGAGAGCGTCGTCGTAGGCTTGCGACTTTGAGAGCTTCTTGTCAGCCTTCCTGAAGTCGGCTGCGAGCTTGTGGATGACCTTATCCCGGTCGTAGAGGATGGTCGTGGTGTTGAACTGGGTGGTGAGTCCGATGATGCAGTCATCGTAGCCGTCGCACCTGAGTAGATTCCCGTAGGTCTCTCTCACGTTCTCGAACCATGCGTTCGTTCCCGGGGTCTCTGCGTCCTCAGTGAATACCTCACAGAGGGTCTTGGGTTTCTTCTTTCGGGCGCTCATGATTCTGCCCCCTCTTTCTTTTCATCCATGCTCTCAAATAGGGCGCGGGCCATTTCGGACGCGCGCTGCTCTTCGCTGCGGACCTCTGAGAATGACTCCTCGACTTCCGCCTCTACGGTCTTCTCCTCCATCTTGTCGTTGCAGTCGATTCTTCTGGATACGATGACTCTCATTTCTCTTCCTCCTTGGGCTGCATTGGGCGCTTGAAGTAAAAGGTGCGATCCATTCCGTTGTGCGAAATCACGGATACCATCTCCCATCCCAGCGCACCGATCTTGTTCAGCTCCTCGCTCAACGGCCTGCCGCTCTCCAGTGGCACTCGGATCGTGATGTGCGTGTATTGCCAGTTCATTTTTCTCCCTCCTGTGGTTGAGCTTCCTGCATGAAGACCGAGGCTGCATGTAGCAGTTCTGGCGTGACGGGGCCGGCAACCTTGATGAGGACGGTGGTGTATCCGCCAGAGCTGGTGATCGAGAAGCTGGATTCATCTCGGGTTGCTTGCTCTGACTGCTGGCGGGCGTATTCACGAGCGGCGGGCTGAACACTCACCGGCAGATCGCCAATGGGGTCCTGCTGCGCGTCATCTGGCTGCTCTGGCTCGTCCTCGCCTTGGCCGAGGTGACTCATGTGGGTTCTTGATTTTCCACAGTCAGCGCATCCTATGCGCCCTGCGGCTTGTCTGTATGGGTGTGGTGTGTTCATTGGATAAGTGATGCGATGTTCGGGGTGAACTTACTGGCTCTGTCTGAGTATAGGGTCCACTCCAGCGGGGTTCCGAAAAGGTCGGCCTCACTGCGTCCGATGGAGAGGCGCTCCGCGGCTGCGTGCTCCCTCCAGAGTGGAAGATCTGGGTGGACCTTGATGGCGTATGTGGTGGATGGGTCGCTCTTGGTTTTCATCTCTCTGCCGTTGAAGTGCAGGAGGAGGTAGCACCGGGCTCCGAACTCCGCGCGCTTGAGCATGTGGCTAAACTGCTTTGGGTGCGCTTTGCCGGCCTGGTGAATGGGGTAGCTGGCCTGCGAGCAGACCTTGGCTTCGATGATGATCTGCTGTCCGGTTCCAGACACGATTCCCTCGAAGTCAGGCAAGGACGGGATGGGCTGCCATCTTGGTATGCCGTGGTCGTCATTCATCATAACCACCTGGGTTCCGTATCGTCCCATCGTCAGAATCCCCTGCTCTTCGAGCCTGTGAGCCCTGAAGAGAATGAGATTCTCGAAGTCCTTGCCTGATAACTTTTCGGGGATCATACTCCCGGGATTTCGAGTTGGTTCGGGTCTGGTAGATCCGCCTCACAAGAGTCCGAGAACTTCTTGGAGAAGCTGATGGCCACTTTGATGCGCGAGTCCTTGTCGCTCTGGGTTCCGGCTTCCGCCTTGCGATCTGTGATGATGATCTTGGTGGCGATGGAGACCTCCTGCTCTTGCTTGAGCATCTCCCCGATGTCTGCCCAGTTACGGGAGAGGAGCAGGGCGAGCTCTTCGGTGGTCTTGTTGATGATCGCTGTCGCGTGTTCCGCTTCAGGCGAGACTTCTTCTGTTTTTGGTTTGGCCATTTGGTTTGGTTCCTTTCGGTTTGGTTTTCTTCTTCGCTACTATCCTCAGCACCACACTGCGCAGTGCTATGGAGCAATAACCGCGGATGGTCTTTGCTTTTGAAATTCTCTGCTGGATGGACTTGCACCCTGGGCAGCGGTAGTTATTCAGCTTTGAGTCCATTTTTCTCCTTCTCGATGTAGTATTTTATGATCAAATCCAACTCGTAATTTCTTACGCGCTTCAGATGTTTGCATCGCATCGAATCGTATGGCTTCTTGATGCCCCTCCAGCGAGGAAAGCGTCGGCCCGTGAAGTCGATACAGGAGCAGTATCCGAGTCCATCGTTCGCCTTGATGTCTAAAATATATGACACCCCTACCTCAGACTGACTTTCTGCGACATAGCAGCCCCTTCCGGTTCGCCGTATCTTCATCCCTTCAAGGGTAATTTCCTGAGCTAGATCTTCTTCTACACCCATTCCAGTTTTAGGTTGAGGTTCACACCCTGAGCCATGCCGGCAGCGCGGAGGACGTTGGAAAGGGACAGCTCGAATGGAGGATCCATCAGCGCACGCTGGAGATATTCCTCGATGCGGATGGTGACGGTGGCTGTGGTCTCGGACTTCTCCTCGATGATCCATGCGGAGGTCGGGACGATGGATTCGATGATGTCCTCAACCAGCTTTCCGATTGCCTTCCGGTTCCACTTCGGATCGAACAGGACAGGTAGGCTGGCGTTCATCTTACGTGGGCCATCAGGCTCAAGTAGCTTCACTGCGACCGGGCTGAGCTCCTGAATGACGCTGGCGAGCCAGATGATGCGAGAGATGCTGGCGATGACGTTGCCTTGCTTTCCTACACATCGCCCGTGGTCCTGCGGTGAGACCCGGAAGCTGATGATTCGCTGCTCCTCGTCGTATTCCACGAACGGTGTCTCAGATCCCTTGGTGATTGAACGGACGATCTCCGTAAGCAGGTCGGGTATGGTGAGTTTGGATTTGGTTGGTTTGGATTTCATGCTTGGGAGCGTGATGTCACCTACTCTGTAAATTCGATCTCTGGAAGTCGAGCACTATTCTTCCGTGGTGGTAGTTTCGCAAAGAGTTCTTCGCATTGCTGGTATGCCAGCTCTGGGACCGCTTGCTTGTGGGATGCGACCCGGTTGAACATCTTCTTCCAGTCGTCAAACGGGGTTCCTGGGCCTCGGTCTTTCTCTTCCAATGAGTCGTGGACCATCTCGATGAACTCGTCCCGGATTTTATCGAGGTGGGTCATTCTGATACCTCCGAGAATCGTGTGTATTGAGGCTCCCACTTGATCGGGATTTCGCTGCCTGGCGCGGAGCGGGCTGCGATGACGCTGATCTTGCGACCATTCCCATCCTCCTCGATTGCAAGCACGCAGTTGGCGTCTTGACCGAGCGCGCGTGACTCGCGGAGCTTCCCGTGTTCATTGAGCTGGCTCAAAAGGATGACCAAGCAGTTACATGCGCTGGCAGCTTCCTTGAGCATTCCGGAAATGCTGGCCACCTCGCGCTCCCGGTTGTCTCCGTCATTCCGGATCCCACGGGTGAGCTGGGCGTAATCAACGACTGCGAGATCGAGACCTGTGGTTGCCTTCATCCGGTGCATCTCAGCCACGATGGCGTCGATCTTCTTAGTCTTCTCGAAGATTTGGATGTTCCACTGTGCGATTCTGGCTGCGGCCTTGGTGAGGCGCTCAAATTCGCTGGGTCCCTTGTCGAAGATGTCGCGTGGCACCGGTCCGTCCATCTTGAGGCTGCGGATGTTCACTCCAGCCTGGCTTGCGAGCATACGCTCTGCGTTCTGGCGACCAGACATCTCCAGAGAGAACAGGGCGACGGCTTTTCCGGCTGCGGCTACGTTCTCCACGATGTTCCCGGCGAGGGCCGACTTGCCGCGCTTGGTCTCTCCGGCGATGATCACCAGATCTGAGCGGTAGAATGGGCCAGCAGCGCGATCGAGCCCGAGTCCGAGTTCGATGGTTTCGTGATCCTCATTATCTCCATTGAGCTTGCTGGTGATGGCTGCGATCGCCTCCGTAACAAACCCCTTGATCCCTGTCTTGTTCTCTACGGGTCGAGTGGTCACTCCAGAAAGTTGGTCGCGCACCTCGTCCAGAAGCTCCGTGGTGGGCTCGGAGAGGTCAAAGGCTCTCGCCATGAGTCTGGAGCCAATCTCGTGCATCCTGCGGGCTGCTGCGCACTCCAGGAGGGCGTTGATGTGAGACGGGGCGGTGTGGATGAGCGTGTCGGCGTAGATTGCGGCCTTGAGGCTCTCTTTCTCGCCGTCCCGGGTGAGCTTTCCGTGGGTTCTCATTCTCTGGATGAGATCGAGCCAGTCAAACTCCTGGCTATCGGCCCACATGCCCATCATGCAGACGAACACGGTGTCGAGTGGTGAGGCGAAGTGGTGAGCGGTGATTCCTGCTGACTTTGCGAGAGCCCCGGCGCGGAGAAGGTCGGCCCTCATGCAGGAGATCAGGCCAATGGCTGCGTCTTCCTGCTTTTGGATGAATGGCTGGATGGGTTGGCTCATACCGTGACTTTCTTCGGTGCTGGTTTCGGTGCCTGCGTGACTCCTGCCTTCTGACTCGGGAGGTAGCCGCATGACTTCCATGAACGGATCTTAGCCTGCCAGTTCTTTGGCCATTTCTCGGCCTCGTTCTTGTGGAAGAAGTAGTCGCCGTCTGACTCTGCGACAGCGATGGACTTGCAGAACGCGCGCATCTCTTCGATGGTCGCCTTGTGGGTGCTTTTCCTCTTCGGGGCTGGATCAACGATCACCAGGTCTTCCTGTGGCTGGTTGAGCATGGACTCGAAGATGTTGGCGAGCGTTCGCATGATGGTGATGGCGGATTTGAGGACCGCTGGAGACGGAAGCTTCATTGGTAGTCAGCTACACACTTAGTAATATCGCCCAGACGCTTCCCGGTCCTGCGGATGTATTTCATGCAGAGAGGAGCGAGCGTCTTGGCTCTTTCCTCGGAGAGTTCCTTCAGAGAGTCCTCGACCTCTTTATTTTCGAGGGTGTATCGCAGCGCCCAGTATCCGTTGGCCTTTTTGGAAAGGATGCCAGATTCAAGATCGGCAGCCCGCTGGATTTTTCGCTGCTCGCGCTCCGCCTTTCTGCGGGCCAAAGCCTGTTCCTCGGCATACGCCTGGGCGCATTTTGGGCAGGCGATCTCGCCCATGCCCGCAGGCTTCCTACCGATGCAGTAGGCTTTGCCGTCTTCCATGAGTATGTGCAGTGGATGGGTTTTCATTTGACCTTGCTCCAGTGTTCGTGGGCCTTGGCGAGCTGTGCGGCTTCGTGCTTAAGCTCCTCACTTCCTCCCTTGAGGTCTTTTTTCTGGAAGGAGTTATGAAGCACTTCGATCTCCTCCTTGCTGAAAGAGTCGAGACGCTTGCCGCGGTATGCAGCAGACTTCACGCACGTAATGATGTGCTCTGGCCACGGCGCATCTGCTGTGGGCTTTGGCGGGGGCTGTGGAATCTCGCTGCCCTTGACCAGCTTACAGTTTTCGAGTCCCGGGATGTCGTCGGGCGGCTCGGCCCTGACCAGCTTGGCCATCTTCTCATGCTCCGGCCCGACCTGCTCAAGCTTCGCCGGCTTCTCATTGTCCCATGCCTCCTGAATCTTCTGGCGCATGTCTGCCGCGAGACCCTGATACTTCTTGCGCTCCGGCTCTGTGGTGGCGTCCAGCGCGTTTTGTTCGTGCTGGGCCAGGATGGACCGCATGGACTCAAGATCGTGCGATGGCGAGGCTCCTGCGTCTTGCAGGAAGGATTCCTTGGAGTCTTCGATCTCCTCGGGTGCGTAGATGCCGGCGACCACTCCCGGGGCGATGAGGCGGACACCTTCTGTAATGACTCTTGCTGTGAGCATCTGGCGCGGGTTGGCCTGCCACACATGCTTCTTCTTGAACTGACGGGTATCCTTGTCCCACTGCATTGAGGTTCTCTTCTTGTCGGCATCCTCCATCGTTCGCACGATGGTTTCCTCTCCTGGGTAGGAGTTCTCCATCACGGTTGCGTGGTCGTTCTCCAGCATAGCTGCTGCACGGGTGCGGGCGCGCTCGATGGCTTTCTCGTCCATCTTCTTGGCGTCGATGAAGAAGGTGGCAGCTACGATCTCGTCACTGCGGACGTGCCAGATGACTCCTCCGCCTCGCGCCGCGAACTCCGCTAACATCGCATCTGCGCGCATGGATGGCTTGCCTTCAATGAGGTGGTAACGTCGGAGCGCGAGCACCGGGTTGATTCCCTCAGCCTGGCACAGGGCCATGAGGCAGATTGCCTGGCTGGGGTTTTGGAGCCCGAACATTCCGCTCTTGGCGGCGTCCTGGGCGAGTGATTGCATTTCTGCCATCGGCATTGGTGTGATTTCTGTGGACATGGTGATTTAGTTTTTGGGTTGTCGTGGTCTGAATGAAAGGGACATGAATACTGGCTTGTCTGGGTCGTGGTCTGGTGACTTTGGATTGTTTTTAATCCATGCGTCTATCCACACATCGTTGCCTTCGACTACTCCCTTTCCAGTGTAGTCTGAGTCGTTCTTGCCTTCGCGTTTCCGGTCGTTCTTAAAGAGCGAGCCGCTGTTTGGTTTTTGTTCGTATGCCATATTGAAATTATCGGCTCCTGGTTGCGAACACATGGCGCTTCGTGGCGCTGACTCCTGGGAGAGTCTGTCCTGATTTGATCATGGCTTTGATCATGGCGAGGTCGGGGGTGAGTTTCACGCAGACTGGCATGTGCTTGTAGAGAGCATGGATGTCTGTCACCTCCACATCAATCTCCTCCCTGAGCGCTCCTCCTGTGGGCTTCGCTTCTTCGGCTTTCTGGCGTGCGGTCATGCGCTCTTCTTCGAGTCGGCGCAGTTCACGCTCGCGGGCCTCCTGCTCTTCCTCTGCCTGGAGTTGCTCCTCCAGCGCTTTGACTTTCTGGGCTGGGGTCAGTTCCTTGCCCTTGGCTGCTGCGGCCTCCGCTTTCTTGCGTGCCTCTTCCGCGAGCCTGTCGGCCTCCTGCTGGGCTTTTCGTTGCTCCTCGGCAAGTCGGGCCTCCTCGGCGCGGCGGGCGCGCTCCTGGGCTTCCTGCTCGCGGCGGCGCGCATCCTCGAATGAGCCGATGAGGTTGTTGAGGCGTTTCAGATATGACTCAAGATCCTCTGAGTGCTCCTTGGCTGCGGCGTCGATTGCGCGGCCCATTTGAAGAAATGGCTCCTTGATTTCCTTGCGGGTCTTTTCGACGGCGGAAATATGGGCCTTGATGTTTCCGGCGGCGACGAGGGCATTGTCTCGCTGTTCGGCGGTGACTATCTGCGCGACCTCAATGGCCGCGTGAATCAGCGTGGATTTGATTTTCTGTCCCTCCTCCGTGATGTGGATGGATGGGGTTTCGCCGATTGGAGGTGCGATGATGAGTTGGTTCATAGTCCGTTGATGGCTTTGAGAACAGCCTTAAGGTCGAGTTTTTCGACAGTTTGTTCCAGAATCGTGGTCTCCACCTTGACCTCCGCCTCTCGGTCTGGTGTGTAGCCGAATGGGTTCGGTCCGGTATCGCTTACCCTCGTCCATTCTCCCCGGACGACCTTGGTGACTTCCTCGATTTTTTCGATGGTGATCTTGTATTTGGTTTGGTTCATTTTGGTTTGGTTTGGATACTCCGGACTGTCCGAAGTGGGGCGACTAAATCATCTTGCTAAGAAGATGGCAAGAAAAACTTTCAGAAATCTTTCCGCGAATAATTCGACCTTTAGCTTTTACCTGTCGCAGTTTGTCTTGCGACTTTATTCGGTGACAGTTTATGAGGTTACTACTTCACGTTGGCGCGGTCTGTTTCGTCGGGAAGGACGAGCAATCCGAGCTGCAATGCGCGGATGGTGACATGCGATTCGCAGTCCGCCAAATGGTTCGTCTGCGTGAGTTCATGCCACATCCACTCCACGCGACCTGTGCGCTTGTTTTTCTGCTGCCTTCGGATGCGGCTATTGAGGTGCGCCGAGTAGCCGGGATTGACGTTGGCAGATGCGTGCCAGATCGCCGGTTCTGCGTAGCGCAGCGAGGATACCATGTCGAGCGCTCCCTGCTTGCTGAACAACACGAATGTCGCGCGCTTGAAGGTTCTGTTCTCCCACGATGTCCCGAGCATCGGATCGCGGAACTGCGGGACCGAGTAGGGTCTCCACACTTTGCGCCCGTCGATGGTCCACTGGAACTTGCGGGTGTCGGATCCCCAGATGCCGCGCCAGTTGTTCTCGATGATGATTCTGGCCACTGCGTTGGGACGATGGGCCATGTCGAGCGTGATGTTCTCGCCGGCAACTCCGTATTCCTTTTGAAGTTCGACAATCTCCTCCACGGTCTGCACGAAGTCCGCGAATACCAGCCAGCTCTCGCCGTGTGGCCTCTGCGGCGTTGGGCGCTGGAACTTGCGGATGAGCACCCAAAAGCCGAGCTCCTGCACATCGACCGCCATGACTGGAACTGTGTCCTGCGGGATTTCTTTTCCAGTGAACACCTCGAAGCGGAGTTCCTGGAAGTCGTATGCCTGGGATTCGTCCCACGGCTCCGCCAGCCAGCCATTCACGAAGTTCTGCAATTCTGACCTGAGCCCATTGGCGAGCAGGAATTTCACCGCAATGCTCCCGAGCGACGTTTCCGGTCCGAGCACGGAGTAGAGCGAGCTGAGGTGGTAGCCGTATCTGCCGGCTTCGGCCCTCGCGCTCTGCGGAACCCACAGCGCCCCGTTCTCGGGCTGGATCATGTCCTCCCGCTCAAAGTCGTGGATCTTCCCTCCGCAGCACTGGCACTTGTAAAAAGCGTTGGCCTTCACTTTCCTCATGTCCCATTCGTTATCGGTCTTCGCCTCGCTCTCGTGCTCCTGCCACCAGCGAACTCCGCAGTCTCCGTGAGTTTCGGACCGGACGCGCATCTTGAGCAGAATCTTCTGGTCGCACCGGGGACATGGCACCCAGTATTGCCGCATGTCGGTCTTGAGGTATTCCTGCCAGATCATCCGGTCCACGAGGGTTGGGCTCGATGCCTTGACGGAAAGCGGGAAGGACATGGTTTTCTGCCGCTCCTCAGCCAACTGGATGGAGCCGGCGTCGAATCCGAGCTGGTCGTAGTATTTATCGCACTCGTCGAGCTGCAGGAATCCACGGGGCCGAGAGGCCAGGTTCGCCGGGGATCCCGCTCCGACAAAGTTCAAAACCATGCTGGTGTAGTGCTGGGCGGTGAATCCCCACAGGTTCTTGTCCACTGCGCCTTTTGCGGTTTTCGGCACCAGGTCCATCACAACCCTACACAGGCGGACAAACGCCATGAACCGTTCCTTGTTGAAGTCGCGGGCCTGGTCTGCGTTTGCCATTACCCACATCGCGTCCTCCGGGTCCCGGGCGATTCGGAAAAGCATACCGAAGATCAAAATCGTGGTTTTGCCCAACTGGGTCGCGAACACCATGACGATGTGCCTGGTGGTCTTGTCTCCATACCTCTCCAGGATTTCCCTGGCATACGCTGTTTTGGAAAGATTCGCTCTTCCTGTGATTGCTCCAGTGGGGAGATCGACGTTCTTCTCAATCCACTCGCAGACCGACTCCATGCTCATCGGAGCCCACAGCGCCCCGATCGCGTCAGATGTCTCCTGAATCAGTTTTGCGATCGGTGTCACGCCAGTCCTCCTATCGCCGCCTGGCAGGCAATTTTGATCTCATCGACTTTCCTCTGTAGAACCTTCATCGCCATGATGGGATTGTCGGGATTACACTGAGGGCCTTGTTCTGACGGCAACTTGTTCAGCATCCTCAAAACCGATTCCATCCCTTTCCTGCACCGCTCGATGATGACTGGCTTCGGAACCAGCACTCCCCGGCGCTCCTGCTCCTCCCTGTAAGCTTTTTCCACCACGATCCTCACCTGGGTAGCCTTTGAGCTCTCCGAGAGCCTGGCGGCCATTGTAGGCGATTCCACGAGCACTGCGTCCTTGTAGGCGATATACGCCATGTCAGCCGTGTAGATCGCGTTGTTCAGCGCGTCGAGCAGTGAGTCTCCAGTCTTCGATGGCTCGGGTAGAGTGCGCGGCCTCCCTGCCTTTTTCCCTTTTGCCGGCTTCTCCGCCACCGGGGCCTTCGCTGAAGGCGAGACCCTCTTGCTCGCGTGAGCCTCTCTCCACTTCGTCGCCGCCGACAGACTGTGAATCGGGCATCCCTGCTTCTTCATCTTACTCACATACGGGCGGGACGTGCCCCAGGCTTTTGCAATTTCGGTTAGGCTCGGCATTGGATCGGGTTTGTGACCCTGTTTCGCCTGTCAAGGTCGTAACCGTAACCGTAATTAAAAAATTACCTGCTTAAACGCTCTCGCTGCTCGTTCCGAGGTGACC
>Ga0209596_1000129_pt1 | contig 65818 bp, 70 predicted proteins | sample M_130807_MF_Meta_FD_187314 | JGI IMG/M metagenome (GOLD analysis project Ga0209596, IMG submission 187314) | Freshwater microbial communities from Lake Montjoie, Canada to study carbon cycling - M_130807_MF_MetaG (SPAdes) (version 2) | ecosystem: Environmental > Aquatic > Freshwater > Lake...
TCTTATCTTATCTTATCTTATCTTATCTTATCTTATCTTATCTTATCTTATCTTATCTTTATCTTAGATCTTATCTTATCTTTATCTTAGATCTTAGGTGTCTTTATTAAATGTACATTTAATATAATAATTCAAAGTATAGAAACCTTCTTAACTAATTTAAGAAATATTATTAATATCAAAGAATATAAATATGCCAACATTTAATACCAAAGACGAGATATTTGGATCTAAAATAAAAGACCAGCATCAAGTGATCTTTGTCGCCGACCTTTTCGTTGAGGATTATATCGGTGGAGCAGAATTAACATCAGAGGCCCTTATTTCTGAATCGCCTTATGGCGTTTTGAAGCTTAAATCGCAAGACGTTACTATGGATCTCTTGCAGCAAGGTGCCGATAAGTTTTGGATTTTTGGAAATTTTTCTGCGCTTAACCCGCAACTAATCCCCAGCATAGTAGCTAATCTTAAATATTCAGTGCTTGAATACGACTACAAGTATTGTCGCTATCGATCCCCAGAAAAACACTTGTCCGTTACAGAAAAATCTTGCGACTGTCATGAACAAATTAATGGTAAATTGATATCTGCTTTTTATTGCGGAGCACAAGGGATGTGGTGGATGTCAGAAGGACAAAAAGACCATTACACTAGTTTGTTTCCGTTTTTATTAGAAAAATCAAACGTTGTTCTATCCAGCGTTTTTAATAAAAAAACTTTAGGGACCATCAGGGCGCTCAGAGAAGGCATTCTAAAGTCAAAAGAGGAACGTAAAAAGTGGATTGTTCTTGGGTCAGAATCGTGGATAAAAGGTTTTGATGATGCAAAAAGTTGGTGTAAGGAAAATGTTAAAGACGTCGATGTGTTATGGAACATGTCTTATGAAACGACTTTAACAAAAATTGCTATAGCCGAAGGATTTGTTTATTTACCACGAGGTAAAGACACCTGCCCACGAATGGTTATTGAAGCTAAACTATTAGGTTGCACGCTACACATTAATGATAACGTTCAACACAAAAATGAAGAATGGTTCGCTACTGATGACATTGAATCGATTGAAGCATATCTTTATGCAGCGCCTGGTTTATTTTGGAATGGAATTAGAAGTATGATGAACTATAAACCAACCATCAGCGGATACACACAAACTCGAAACTGTATTGAACAAAATTACCCGTGGGAACAATCTATTAAGTCGTTACTAGGATTTTGTAATGAGGTTATTATAGTAGACGGAGGTTCAACAGACGGTACTTGGGAAAGACTTTTAGAGATTCAGCAAATCGAACCTCGAGTGAAGCCATTTCAAATAACAAGAGATTGGAATGATAAACGCTTTGCTCTTTTCAATGGGCAACAAAAAGCTGAAGCCCGATCTAAATGTATAAGCGAATTTTGCTGGCAGGTCGATATCGATGAAGTCGTACACGAAGATGACTATTCTAAGATAATTGACCTCGTAACGAAATTTCCAAAAGGTGTCGATCTTATAGCACTCCCAGTTGTTGAATATTGGGGTGGACCTGAAAAGGTTCGCGTTGATGTTAATCCTTGGAAATGGAGATTAAGCCGTAATAATCCTAACATTACGCACGGTTTACCAAAGTCCCATCGTAGATTTGATGATGAGGGTACCATGTTCTCTATTGGCTCAGATGGAGATGACTATATCTACAAGGATACTTTGGAAAATGTACCGTGCGTATCATTCTACACGAACGAAGTTGATTCTGCTCGCCAAGCGGCGATGAGCGGCAATAAACAAGCTCTTGTGGCTTATGAAAATTGGCTTAATCAAGTTGTCGAACAACTTCCAGGAGTCTATCATTATTCATGGTATGATCTCGAGAGAAAGATCCACACATATAAGGGTTTTTGGTCGCGCCACTGGACGTCGCTCTATAATCAAGTACAAGAAGATGTATCAGAGAACAACAAGTTTTTTGACAAGAAGTGGTCCGACGTGAATGACGAAGAGATTAAAGATCTTGCAGTTCGTATGAAGGCCGAGCTGGGTGGCTGGATATTTCACCATCGTGTTGACTTTTCCAAACCGACACCATGGTTAATCATCAAAAAATCAGAGCCGGCAGTAATGACAACCAGGGGACAAGTGTTTAGTTCGGAGATCGCCACCACATGAAGAATCGTTTTGTCTTCGTCGTTCCGTATTACAATGCGGAAGAAGACATATCAAAGACCCTCCACTCTATAATGGCCCAAAGTTATGATGAGTGGAGGGCTATTGTTATCAACGATATGTCTACCGACAATGGATCTAATCTCACCTCGCGAATAGTCGATGGGTCCATCCATCGAGACAAATTTACTCTCGTAGACAGGGTAGAGAAGCATGGAGAAGTTCGTAATACTCTTGTATCGTTAGATTCGATAGAAGATGATGAGGTTGTATGTCGATTGGACGGCGGAGACTGGCTACTGGAAAACGATCTACTATGGGTGCTTAACGAAACGTACAATGATCCATCTCAGGCGGTCGCCTGGACAGCGCACAGGTGGAGCTATACAACAAGAAATATCTCTGGACCTTTAAATTTACAATCGAGTCAAACTGTCTATCAACACCCGTGGGTTTCAAGTCACCTGAAGACATTTCGTGCAGGACAACTTCGTAAAGTTCCAAAAGCTAACTTTTTTACAGACTCAGGCGAGTACATAATGATTGCATGCGATCAAGCGATATTCTTACCAATGATGCATCTCTCCCATGGAGAAGGAAAAAAGTTGAACTTCGTACCTATTGTCGGATACCATTACAATATCAATCTAGGAAATAAAAATTTATTTACTTCGAATAGAGCGATCAATCAAAAGATGTCAGCTGAGACGATCCGCGAAAGAGGATTTTTAGAGTGAAGATATTGTTAGACAACGTTGATATCAATTCTTCCTCAGGCCCAAACTCTTTTGGTCGATTGTTATCAGAAGAACTCAAAAGAGTTGGTCACCATATTAGCTCGCGATTAATAGATCCAGACGTTCAACTTTCTTTTATAGTCGCATCTCAAAAAAAAGCTAAACTAGCTTTACGCCTTGATGGAATATACTTTAACTCTCGACAAGATTGGGAATCCATGAATTCGTCTATTAAGAATTCGTTTAATCTTGCAGACGTAGTAATATACCAATCTAATTTTAATAAAACATTGACTGAAAAGTTTTTTGGATATGCAAAAAACTCATTCGTAATAAATAATGGTACTTGTTTAGAAACTATTCGTAGTATTAATCCATTAGCTCAACAAGAGCTTGACGAGTATTCAGAAGTATGGTCGTGTGCATCCTCTTGGAGACCTCACAAAAGACTAAAGGAAAATATCGGTTATTTTTTAGAAAAAGCGCCTATTGATTCTTGTCTTATTGTTGCCGGTGAAAATCCAGATCACGTCATTAAGCACCCTAGGATATTTTATGTAGGACAACTTTCTTGGAGAGATTGCATATCTCTATATAAAAGATCAACTACTTTTTTACATTTAGCATTTTTAGATCACTGTCCTAATGTTGTTATCGACGCTGTTGCTTCTGGTTGTAAGTTGATTGTGGCATCTAGCGGAGGAACAAGCGAGATTGCAGGACTTAATGCTTTGGTCATTAAAGATTTGGATTGGGATATGTCGCCGCTTGACCTTTATTCGCCGCCTGCTTTAGATTACTCTAAAGAAAAGCAAAATTGTGTTATATCAAATATTAATATAATCGATGTCGGCACTCGCTATATAAATGCGCTAGGATCAATATGAAAAACATACACGAATCTGTTAGTTGTTTGTTGACAGCAAAGCTTGTTAAATACAAAAACGAGAAATTGAACGTCGCCACTTGTACTTTAATATATCAAGATATATTTGAAACTTTCGTTGATGTAATTCAAGAATCACAAATCGAAATAAGCAATGAAGCAATGAATATGATATGTCAAATGTATTATGACGTAGTTGCCATCAACGGAAATCAAGAGTTGGATCCAAACATTTTCTCACAAAGAGCTAGCGTAAAAAATATAGAAACAAAAGAACTAGCATTGTTAGCTAGCATTTTTTCTAATACGCCTTTTGCTGTGCCTTTTATTCTTGAAGTAAAAAAGAGGTCGTAATATGAGTAAGCGTGCTTTCATAACAGGCGTAACTGGTCAGGATGGTAGCTATCTTGTTGATCTTTTGGCATCAAAAGGTTACGAAGTACACGGTCTTATCAGACAATCTACGCAATTTACGCCTGATCGTTGGGGACACTTAAAAGGAGCAATGTTGTCTAAAAAGCTAGAAGTTCATCATGGCGATCTAATGGACGCATCAGGAATGAGAGTAATATTAGAAACCATTCAACCTGACGAAGTTTATAATCTCGCAGCGCAAAGCCATGTTGGTATATCTTTTGAACAGCCAGTTAATACTTCAGAAGTTACAGCTCTTGGCACGCTTTATCTATTAGATGCGATCAAACGTTCTAAATTAAATTGTAAATTTTATCAGGCATCATCAAGCGAGATGTTCGGAAAAGTTAAACTGACTCCGCAAAACGAAGAAACGCCTTTTTATCCTAGAAGCCCATACGGTTGCGCAAAAGTATACGCTCATTATATTACACAAAACTATAGAGAATCCTATGACATCTTTGCATGCTCAGGCATTTTATTCAATCATGAATCCGAGCGAAGAGGAGAAAACTTTGTGACTCGTAAAATCACAAGAGCCATTGGTCGTATTAAAGCTGGTTTGCAAAACGAGTTGCGAATGGGAAATACGACGGCGCTTAGAGACTGGGGATATGCACCTGAATACGTTGAAGCAATGTGGCTAATGTTGCAACAAGATCAGCCTAACGATTATGTGATAGGTACAGGAACGCAACACTCTGTTCAAGAATTTATCGATGCAGCTTTCGCCATCGCCGGCCTTGATAAAGATCAATATATCAAAATAGATCAGAAATTTATGAGACCGTCGGAAGTAGATACACTTATCGCCGATACTTCGAAGGCTAAAGAAGTTTTGGGTTGGACACCTCAAGTTGACTTTAACACGCTTGTTAAAAAGATGGTAGAGCATGATATTGCGTTGGCAGAGAAGGAAAAATCTCTTTTCTAATAATCATGAATAAAGTTTTTGTATTAAGACCATCAGAAGATTGGATCGTCGATAGACTAGTCGATGAATGGTACACGGGCAATTCTGATATGTCAGTCCATGATTCAAATCAAGCAGATGTGATATGGTTACTCGCAAACTGGTGTTATAAGCGTATTGATAGAAATTTATTGATAAGCAAAAAAGTGATCACTACTATTCATCATGTTGTTAGTGAGAAATTTGATCAAGCTAAATTGTTAGATTTTCAGTATAGAGACTCTATAACCAGTGTTTATCATGTACCCAATGGTCACACAGAAAGTATCGTAAAACAATTAACTAAAAAAGCTATACATGTAATTCCATATTGGGCTAATCAAAACATCTGGAGACAAACTGGCGACAAGTTAATGTTAAGAGAAAAATACGGTTTGACTATCGACGGATATTTGATAGGGTCATTTCAAAGAGATACAGAAGGACATGATTTAAAGACTCCAAAACTAGAAAAGGGTCCTGACCTACTGGTAGATGCTATAGAAAAGCTTTGGATAACTAATAAATCAATTCATGTTGTTTTAGCTGGTTGGCGCCGACAATATGTGATATCTAGACTTGAGCAAGCTGGTATACCTTATACATACTTTGATCGACCTTCGCAAGAAACAATAAATGAGTTATACCAAACGTTGGATCTATATCCTGTCACCGCTAGAGCAGAAGGTGGGCCACAGTCTCTAATAGAATGCGGATTATTGAACATCCCAGTAGTTTCTAGAGATATTGGTATAGCAAGTCAAGTTCTTCCTAAAGAATCAATTTCAGCTGACGTTGCGAGTGCTACACCGAATATACCGACAATAGATAACTTAAAATTGCCTAGTGGATATCTTAGCTATAGAAATTTGATAAACTCGCTATAAAAACGTTGGCGTGTTTCATTGACGAAGTTGGAGTTTAAAATGCAAAACAATTGGTATGATGATTTGTGCGAATATTATAAAGTGACGCCTGAAGTCGCGACACAACTAGGTACGCGTAGCGCCGGTAGAAAACCAAATTTACCAGGATCATCTACAACACATGCTGTTAGCAACAAGACATTTGAAGAGATATGGGCTTCGGCGCCTAGAGACAACGAAGAACAAATTTTTCAATTTTATAAAGATCAAGGTGCATGGTCGGCTTTTAGACAAGTCGTTCGACATAAAGATATGACGAACCTACACTTAGATCTTTTGTCTAGAACAATAAAAACAAATTCTACTTTTTGTGAGTATGGTTGTGGAGTAGCGCCATTTACTTATACATTGTTAAAAAATATTGATGTTAATGAATGTTTAAACATTTATATTTCAGATGTAGAAAGTGAACATTTTACATTTGGTGCTTGGCGATTAAAAAAATTAATAGAGTCTAGAGATTTAAAAAATATAAAGTTTGAACCGGTAACTATATTGCCTAATTCATTACCTCAATATTCAAAAATGTTAGATATAGTTTTTATATTCGAGGTCTTAGAACACGTTCCTAACCCAGTAACATTATTAAAAAATCTTTCGTCACAAATGAGTGCCGGCGGATTATTTTGCGAAAACTTTATCAAACATGTTCATGATCCGAACGAACAACCCGGACCTGATTTAGAATCAGCTGCAATGTTAAGAGATCAATATTATGAAAACTTGAGTACGGACTTTAAATTATTTATTGGCGAATTTCCCAGTCTTAGTCCGAATCAAACTAGGGTTTGGAAAAAAAATGAAAATCTATTTTAATAGACGACCTGTTAAAGGTCCTTGGGGAGGCGGTTCTAAAGTGCTTTCTTCCGTCGTAGAAGAATGTCACAAGCGTAATCATGCAGTGATATTCGAAGAACAATTAGATCTTACTAATGGAGATGTTGATCTAATCGTGTGCTTGGATCCTAGACCTAATCAAAGCGTTGATTTTAAAAAGATGCTTGAATACAAGGAGAAGTTTGGAAAAAAAATTCTTCAAAGAGTCGGTGATCTTGGTACACATGGGAAACCAGAACTTTTTGAACTTTTGAAAAAAACTACGCCACTAGTAGATGTTCTCGTATTTCCTAGTAACTGGGCAAAAAAATATTTAAATCAAGACGACTCAATACAACAATATGTAATTAAAAATGCGCCATTACCAGCGTTTGTCTTTAGCAAGAATTACGAAAAATCATTTGATGAGAAAATAAATCTTGTAACTCATCACTGGTCTGATAATGTCAATAAAGGATTCGACTTTTATCAAGAGTTAGACAATTATTGTTTAAATTCTAAAAAGTTTACATTTACATATATCGGAAGGGCTCCTCGAAATATTTCCTTTAATAGACACCTACCTCCACACGATGTAAGCGGATTAATCGATGAGTTGCCAAATTATCACATATACGTTACAGCTTCTAAACTTGAGGCTGGCGCTAATCATGTTCTTGAGGCATTAGCGTTGAATTTGCCTGTACTTTATCACAGCGATGGAGGCAGCATACATGAATATTGCAAAGATCATGGATTTTCTTATACCAATTTAGAAGAATTAACGTATATCTTAGAAAACCATATTGAACACATCTATTCCATTTTTATAAAAATGTCTGTAACCAGGCAATCCTTAGACATGGCAAAAGAATACGTAAATTTATTTGAGACCCTCGCGTGAAAATTAATATTAGTATAGACGATGTTTCTCCGCATCCCCTTTCTTCTATACGCGTTATAGAAAGATGTAATGAGATTATATCGATATTCCCAAGCGTAAAGTTTAGTCTCTTTGTTCCGGTCGCCTATTGGCGAACAGTTAAACATGGAACTACCACTGACAAACCTTTAAATATCGATCTTTTTCCTGATTTTTGTAATTTTATTAGTAAACTTTCAAAAGAAAATTTTGAAATTTGTTATCATGGATTTTATCATGGTATACCTGGTATAAGCGACAACGATGAATTTCAACGATTAAATGCAGACGAGGCTAAACAAAAATTTCAAACCATGTTTGAAGTTGTTGATCGAGCAGGCTTAGGGACTATTTTTAAGCCTATATTTAGACCGCCTGCGTGGAGAATGTCGCCAGACGCTATTAACGTTGCTCAATTATCAGGTATAGAAATATTAGCTCTTTCTCCAAAGACATATGCTAGAAAAATTTACGACGGCGCAGAAAATACTTTTGATAAAATTGTTTATTATAATTGCAATCCTCCGTTTGATGAGCTTAACGCTTTTTCTCCTTATACCGAAATTGTCTACCACGCTTGTGAATGGGACTCGAATTATTTAAGCAAAGAAAAAACAATAGAATTAAAAAACTTTTTGCAATTACAAAACAATGCAGAATTTTGTTTTATGAAAGATCTTATATGATAATCTTAAAAAAGATTCAAAAGATAAAAACGCCGGATGGTTGTATGATTCCCATATATAGAAATTGGGATAATGAAACCAACGAAGGTCATGAACCTAAAATGGTTTATGCTACAATGATAATGTCTAAAACAGAAAAAGATATTATACTTCACGAACGTAGAATTGCTTATATGACCTGCATACAAGGCGTTGTCCAATTAGAAACTCACGTTGAAAATACGATTAAGACAACTTCGCTGTCTTCTAAAGAAGATGTAAACGGGATGATCGACCTTGTTATTATTCCTGCCAATATGCCAATAAAGTTGTCAAATCATGGTGACGAAACGGCGATTATCATAAATTGCCCCAGCCCGTCTTGGCATCCAAATGATCCTGACACCATAAAATTTAAAAATTGGAGTGAATTTAAAAAATGGAAAAAAGACTAAAAAAACCTTGTCACTTTTTAGTGACAGGCGGTTTGGGGTTTATAGGTAGCTTCTTCATAGAAAAATGCTTGTCTTTAGGTCATAGCGTAACGAACATCGATAAGATCACCTATGCTTCGAATACTGATATAAAGTTTATCGGAGAATATAAATTCATTCAAGAAGACATATGCGACATTAAAGAAATACCCAACTGTGACATTATAGTAAATTTCGCCGCCGAGTCACATGTAGATAATTCAATAACTGAAAGCTTTAACTTTTTGAATTCCAACGTTAAGGGTATTTATAACTTGTTGGAAATAATAAAGAACAACAAAATAAAAAGTGCTTTGGCGGCTCAAAAATATGCTAGTCCATTATTTGTACAGATTAGCACCGACGAAGTCTTTGGAGATATAGCTGAAGGATTTTTTAAGGAAGAAGATAGACACAAAGCCAGCAATCCTTATTCGGCGACTAAAGCCGCCGCAGAACAAATATTATTTGCGTGGGCCAGAACTTATGATATACCTTTTTTGATGACTAGAACAACGAACAATTATGGTAAAAGGCAACATCCTGAAAAGTTGATACCGAGAGTTATAACGAAGTTACTAGCAGGAGAAAAAGCCCCTATTCACGGTAACGGTTCATATATTAGAAACTGGATTCACGTCGAAGATAATATCGAAGCGATATTACGAGTTATCGATCTTGGAACTCTAAATGAAGTTTATCATATTGCTTCCGAAGAAGAATATACTGTTAATGAAGTTGTCGAGCGAATTTGTAGAGTTTTAAATTTAAACTTTAAAGACAGAACAGACTATAGTTCAGATAGAGCCGGTGCTGATTCAAGGTATGCACTTGATTTTCAAAAGATAACAAAACTAGGCTGGGTTCCAAAGAGAAGCCTTGAAGAATCACTAATAGAAATCGTAGAACACTATAGAAATAAAAATGATACCACTTTTTAAGATTCATTCGCCCGCAGGCGTCGGAACAAAAATACAAGAAGTTTTTGATGCAGGAGTTATAACTGAAGGAGAATTCTCTGATAAATTCGAAAGCGAGTTTGGTTCTTACGTTGGTAATTCAAACTGCTCTTTAGTTAATAGTTGTACTTCGGCTTTGACACTTGCATATAGATTATCAGATCTAGGTCCTGATACGGAAATTATCACGACCCCTATGACCTGTATGGCAACCAACGAACCAGCCCATCTAACAGGAGCAAAGCTGGTTTTTGCTGACATTGACCCGACAACAGGTAATATTGATCCAGAATCAATAAAGAAAAGGTTATCAAAACGAACTAAAGCAGTCGTCGCCGTTCATTGGTCTGGTCAACCTTTCGATATTAACTCAGTACGACATGTCGTTAAACAATATAATCCAAATATCAAGATTATAGAAGACGCCGCCCATGCGCTTGGAGCGTCTTATGAAAACAAACCTATAGGAGGTCATTCTGATTATGTTTGTTTTTCATTTCAAGCTATCAAACACCTAACGACCGTTGATGGTGGAGCAGTATGTTCTCTTTTAACAAATGACGACGCCAGGATAAAAAAAATTCGTTGGTTCGGTTTAGATAGAAAATACGTTGGTCCGCGGTGGGAACAAGATATAACAGAATCAGGTTATAAGTTTCACATGAATAACGTAAATGCTATCATCGGATTAGAACAGATGAAGCATTTAGACTTTATTGTTAATTCTCATAAGAAAAATGGTAAACTATACGATACAAGGATAAACAATCCTAAAATCGAAAAGCTTCGTCGAGATAGTTGCGCAGAGTCTTCTTACTGGATCTATTCGTTACTCGTTGACAACAAAGAAAAATTCAAACAACATCTTGCTATGAACGGGATAGCTTCAGATGTAGTTCACGTGCGTAACGATCACTATAGCGTCTTTGGAGATTTTAAACAACAAGACCTCAGCGGGACCGATAAGTTTTGTAATAAGATGATTAATATACCTGTAGGTTGGTGGTTGAGCGATGCCGATTTAGATAAAATAGTCGATGTCGTTAATAACTACTAAATGTATATGATGATAAGTTTAAGACGCGTTAATAAAAGCGATCTTGGTTTTATTAACACCATTAGAAATGACACGTCGACAAGAAGTCAGTTAGAGAATACTAATACTATTTCTTTAGAAGAAACAGTCAAATGGTTTAATGAAAAATCTCCAATTTGGTTTATTATTAATCGCGAAATTGAACAAGTAGGTTATATTAGAACTAGCTTCGATACGGGTACTTCTATCTGTATAGGCTGTGATATAGCGCCAGCACAAAGAGGAAAAGGATATGCCGAGGCAGCATATCGACACTTGATTCCTGAGCTATATGAAAAAGGCTATTCAATAATTTGGTTAGATGTATATCGTGACAATATACCTGCATATAACTTATATAAAAAACTAGGATTCTATGAAGTCGGATCAAGTTGTAGAATTATTAATAATAGAGAATACATCACGATGATCCACGCGAGGAAGAATACGTGACAGTAGATTTGCAAATAGCGATACCGTGTGGTCCTAATAGCGAAAGATTCGCCAACTTTTTAATTAAGACTATCGAATCCACAATATCGAAAACATTGAATTATCGTTTTTTAATAGGTGTCAATAAACCTAAAGTCGATAAGACCATAATAATCGGTGACCATCCTGCAAATAAATTTGATTTTATAGAAGAATTTTCGCAAGAGACAAGTAGCCTAGGCCACGCGCATTGTCTTAATCTCATGTTAAAAAACATGAATTCTAAGTTTGGATTTTTTTTAGATTCTGACGTGGCAGTTCTAGAAAAAAATTGGGATATTCTATTATTGGATAAGTTAAAAGATAGAACTATCATGATAGGTAGCGAATATCATCACTCTGATGGCAAGATGGTGAAAAAGCCTAATGTTATTACTTGCGCGTTTGACATCGAAATCTTTAAAAAACTAAAGCTAAACTTTACGCCTTCTTTAAAAAAGATAGTTACGACTCATGAAACAGCACAGTTTTATGGAACACAAATTGGGCAATCCATTATGTTGGATACAGGTTGCGAAATTATGGAAACTATCTCAAAAAACGGATATGAAACAGACACTCTAAAAATAGTGTCTTCTCGTTATCAAGAAACCGTGTCTGAATTAAAGGTCTTAGATTCTTATCAACGCGGTGAAGAATATCATCTAAACGATAAGCCTATTTGTACTCATATAGGACGATCATTAACTAGAGATTTCAAAAAAGACCCTATCGTCAAGGCGTGGAAAGATAGCGTTGAACATTGGCTTTATGGGAAAATCTGATCCTATTATACTCAAGGAATATGCCAGATTTCTTGAAAGCGAAATAAGTTTATGTAACTCGGTGGCATTTTTAGGATTTAATCAAGAGAATTCTTTTACGCTTGGTGTCAAGGCAGATGTAAGACATTTTTATGATGCGCAATTAAACAATTGGGATATTAACGATGACTGGTCATTGAAACAAAATTACGATTTAATCGTGTGTACGCGGTGTGCTTATTTCTCAAAAGAACCTTCAAGGTTTATAGAAAAGTGTAAACAACATCTTAACGATGCCGGCCTTGCGATGGTCGACTGGGGCTTAGGCGACCATTGGAGATTTAACAACTACAAGGTAGGTTGGTTACGAGATGGGGAACACGAGTTTGCCTACAAACAAGAAAATTTTTTGTATTCTTGCTTTTGGAATGAAAATCTACGAAAAGACGTTAATGTAGAATTATTTTGGAACCAGATTTTAACAAACAAAAAATTTGGCTACACGTTAAATAACGACTTAGAAGAAGTCATAAAAGAAGAGGTGCCGAGCTTAGTCAATTATGACATAAAAAAAATTAAAACTATTTTTCTTTGGCCTGAATCTCCGCAACTTTATATTATTACATTAATTCAAAAATGAGCGAGATATGACAGCAATGCCAAAACTAGGATTTATTCTTGACGGAATGACATATTTGAAGTATTACATTCCATTGATAGAGGAAGCAAACACACGTGGCTTTCACTCAACTTTTTTAATTTCTAGAAGCTACAAATATAACTGTCCTTATGTAAGTGACCACCAGCAGATATTAAAAAATATTTGCGATATCTATAATATAGACTTACAAATCCTCGATGAAAAAATCACTAAAAAGCTTGACGTTATATTCACTGTAGAAGGAACAAAGATACAACACATCGAAAAATCTAAAATCTTTTCTTTGTGTTACTCAACAGACTTTACATTATCGTATGAATCTTATATTGATAACGTAAAATACGCGATTATGTCTAGCAAGTTTATTGCGAACTATTATGGGAAAACAAAAAGCAATAATCTTTATCTTGGAACTCCAAAGTTTGATGTCAAGTTAGATGATGCAATAATTAGAAATAAATACAATTTAGATAACGATAAATATGTCACCATATTTTATCCGCGTTTAAGAGACATCTCGAGCGCGCCTTTAAGAAAAATAACGGAAGATTTAAATAAATTAGGTTATAAGCCTATTCTTAAAACTAGATTAAAAGATCCTATCGCAGAGGCTGATTATCATTTGTCTAAATTTAATTTTGCAGACGCTTCATGGCATCCCCATACATCGCTTGAATTAATAAAAATTAGCGATTTTGTTATTAATTTTAGTTCCAGCGCAATAGAAGAAACTACAGCATTACAAACACCACTAATTAATTTCCATATTAAGCCATTTAAAAAGCCTTTTGAATTCTTATATGAGTCTTCTTTCGTTCAAAATATGGACACAAATTATTCATTACAGGAATTCAAAAATGCGGTTGATAGACTAACAACGCTTGATTTTTCTAATGATTTCTTTGAAGCTAATAAAAAAATGTTCGATACAAAAGTTTCATCAAAAGATATTATTGACAAAATAACATGAAAGTTACAGTAATCATTCCAGCCCGCGGAGGTTCAAAAAGATTAAAAAATAAAAACGTGTACCTAGTTTGGGGTATGCCTATGATTTATTGGGCAATTAAAGCATGCAAGGAATCTAAGCATAATCTTGATGTATGGGTCACAACTGACACGTCAGACATAGCAAAAATAGCTGAATCATTCGGTGCTAATATTATTATGCGAGATGATTCTACTTCTAATGATTTAACATTTAAGCAAGTTGCCATTAGAGAAGCCGCCGCTAAAATAGATTCACAAAAGGGTCAAAGCGAAATTTATATTTCATTGCAACCAAATTCTCCTGAAATTAAATCTATCGATCTTGATGGTGCCATAGATTGCTTATTGAAAAACAATAAAGATGAAATAATTAGCGTAGACTCAAACTTTATGCAAAATGGAGCGTTTAGAATTTTCAAAGGAAAATATGTTTATCAACAAGATCTATCAACAAATTGCGGGTTTTATATTTGCAATTTAAAGGACATACATACAGTTAAAGATGTTGAGGCCTTGATAGACGAAAAGAAAAATTAGATTTATAGATTGCAGTGCGAATATCGGTCAATCAATAGAGCGGGCAATTAAATGCTTTAATTAAATAGGATTAATAACATGACATATATTATAAGCGAAATTTGTGGTCAGTGGGGCGGTTCAGAGAGAAAAGCAGAACAAATGATTCTTCAATCGAAGATGATGGGAGCCGATGCAGTTAAAGTACAACTATTCGACACATATAAACTGCCAGGACAAGATCGACACCTATGGGAATATTTGTCGATGAAGAGAGAATGTTTTATTCGTTTGGCTGAGTTTAGTAAGAGATTGAATATTGATTTTTTTGCTTCCGCTTTTGACGAAGAGAGGTTTCAATGGATTCAAGACGCCAATCTAAAATATAATAAAATAGCAAGTTCATTAATAGAACTTGATCCAGATCTTTGCAGAGTTATGTTAGATTCTAATATGAAAACTTTTTTCTCTTTAGGTAAGTGGAACAATACAAACTTACCTTTCGAAGATACTAATATTGAATATTTTCATTGCGTAGCAAAGTATCCGCATACATTCGAAGAAGCGCTTCAAACCTTGCCACAAACTTTTGATAATAGAGTGTCTGGTTACTCAGATCATGTAGTCGGAATAGATGCAGCGAAAGAAGCTGCTCGCCGTGGCGCAAAATATATTGAGAAACACTTTACGTTAGACAAAAATTCGCAATCTAAGACTGAAGGAGCCCACGCGTGCAGTATGGACATGGAAGACTTAAGATGTTTGAGATTATTTTGTGATTCGCTATGATAGATTTTTCTATAATCGTCACAATAAAAAATAGAAAAGAACATTTTTTAAAAACGTTTTCTTCTTTGGTTACCCAACAACAACCATGGTCATACGAGGTTAATTTTATCGATTATGGTTCTCAGGATGGCTTTGGCGAATCTTTAAAAAAAGAGACGATAAGATACACGGATCTTTTTTCAGATTCGCTTAAAGCGATTAATAGAATCTTTATAGAAGACGATCTTAAGTTCAATAGCGGCAAAGCAAAAAACATAGGTTCTTATTTTTCTAGTGGGAATTTTGTTTCATTCTCCGACGTTGATGTATTTCTTGGTATGGATTATCATCGACATTGGCTTCAGCTGTTGATGTATAATGACAAACACTTTTTTTCTTCTCGTGTACAAGAAACTACAGAAAGATGTTCTAGACGATTAACTTCAAAAACCAATTATGGAAATATGATAGTTGCTAAATCTAGCTTTAATGTTGTGGGTGGTTTCGATGAAAATAATCCGACGTGGGGCGGCGATGATGATGATATCGTTCATAGATTAAAGTTATATGGATTAAGAGAAATTAATCCTCATGATGTTTATGAATCACATCACACTAGCATTATTCATGATGACGAGCTTAGAACTAAATTTCTTGAATCATCGGAAAAAGATTCTATAATATCAAAACAAAAGCTAATTGCTATTTATAATAATACAAGTTTTATTAATCCCAATTTTTTGTTTTTTTACAATGATATAAAAAGTTTAGTTAAAGTTGAAAAAATATATGAACGTACCTGATGTTTCAATAATCGTTACTAACTATAACTATGCGCCTTATCTTCAGCGTTGTTTAAGAAGCATTTTAAATCAAGAAAGTATTAATCATGAAATCATTGTTATCGATGATTGTTCTACAGATAATTCTTTAGAGACACTAAACGTTTTTAAAAATGACGTCAAAATTCTTTCGACACAAACAAATTCTGGCGTAGCAGCAGCCGCTAACATCGGTATAAAAGCAGCCCGCGGACAATTTATAATAAGAGTTGATGCAGATGACTACGTGTCTTCTAACATGTGCTATTTCATGAAAACATATTTAGAATCAAATCATGATGCATTCTGTGTGTCATGCGATTATCATATAGTCGATAATCACGAAAACTCCGTACAAAGAAAATACGCAGAAAAAGATCCTATCTCATGCGGTATTATGTATAGAAAAGATCTTTTCTTACAACTTGGCGGATACAACGACGCTATGAGACATAGAGAAGAAGAAGAACTTCGAAAAAGATTAGGCGAATATTATCAAATACATCACCTAAAAATCCCATTCTATCGTTATAGAATGCACAATAGTAACAAGACAAAAACGTCAGAATATAGTGAATGCAAAATTTAATATTAAAAATCGAGGTTTTATGAGAGTCGGTATTCTTGGATATGGAGAGATAGGACAAGCTATTCATAAGTTGTATAGCAATTCATGCAATAACTTGAATACGCAAATATTCATTAAAGATTTAAATAGAAATGATGAATTTCAAAATTTAGATGTTTTAAACGTGTCTATTCCATATAATGATTCTTTCAATTTTATAGATGTTGTAAGCACCATTGCGATTGAATCAAATGCAAAAATGTTGATTGTTCACTCGACGATACAGGTCGGCACTATTAAAAAATTAAAAGAAATATTGCCGAATACAAAAATTGCGCATTCTCCGTGCAGAGGAATTCATCCAAATCTTTATGAAGGATTATTAACATTTCCAAAATTCGTTGGAGCAACATCAACGTTAGACGCTGACGAAGTTGCGCAACATTTGCATTTAATTAATATTAAAACTTTTATTTGCAAAAATTCTGAAACAACAGAATTAGCTAAATTATTAGATACAAGTTATTATGGAATCTGTATCGCGTTTCATGGAGAAGCTTTTAAAATATGCGAAAAAGCTAATGCAGACTTTGAACAAGCCATGACTATATACAACACATCATACAACGATGGATATACAAAATTAGGAAAACAAAACGTTGTAAGACCAGTTCTTACTTCCCCCGTTGACGGAATCGGTGGCCACTGCGTTGTAGAAAATGCAGAATTGTTATTAAAACAATTTAACTCGACTGCATTAAATTTGATTGTTGAATATAAAAAGGAAAACAAATGACACCAATTGCGATTGCAATTATCGGACAAGGTTTTGTAGGAGGGTCTTTAGCTACTATTTTTTCCGAACGAGGTTTTGATGTTTATGCTTATGATAAAGCAGGAAAGTATGCAAAAGGATCTCTACCAAGCCATGGAGATCCAGTTGCAAGTTACCCAGGATCCATTGCAGAATTAATTGGGGATAATGAGAATGGTGGAACACCGGGGTTTTCTAATGTTTATTTTGTGTGTCTTCCAACACCAATGAATGAAGATGGATCAGCCGATCTTTCTATCGTAGAAGGTGCATTAAAAGAATTGGCAGCTGTTCCTGGTGAACGAATTGCAGTAGTTAAATCAACTGTTCCACCAGGATCGACTGATCGCTGGAATAAAGAGTTTTTAGAATCTGGACTTCATGTAATTTTTAATCCAGAATTTCTAACAGAAGCAAATGCGTTAGATGATATGCGAAACCAAAGTCGTATCATTCTTGGAGGTCCACGCCCGTGGATTAATACCGTTAAGCAAGTTTTTCAAACAGCATTTCCAAAAGTTCCTCTTATTAAAACATCATCTACTACTGCTGAAATGATAAAATACGTTACTAATAACTTTTTAACTGTAAAGGTTATGTTCGCAAATGAAATGTATCAAATTTGCAATGCTTTAGATAAAGCCGGCGCCAATGTAGACTATGATAAAGTAATTGAATATGCAAAATATGACAAGAGATTAGGCGATAGTCATTGGGCAGTGCCAGGTCCAGATGGTCATCTTGGAGTAGGTGGAAGCTGCTTTTGTAAAGACATCAATGCAATGACATATGTTGCTGATCAATTGAATATTGACACGCCTGTGTTGGACGGCGCGTGGAAAAAGAACTTAGAAGTCCGTCCTGAAAGAGACTGGGAATTGCTTATAGGCCGTGCTGTCTCCACTAAAAATAACAAGTAATGAACTAACACATGCTTGCGTAATATAATTGTTTTAATGGAAGAAGATGTTAAGTTTGAGATTCTGCCTACAGGAAAACAGCATGTTTCTTTTTCAGAAGTAAAGCTTTGGAAAGAATGTTCTTATCATCACAATTTAGTTCACATCAAAAAGTTAAGTCTTTTTAAGCCTTCACCGGCGCTTGATTTTGGAACTGCTATTCACGCTTCATGTGAACACTATCTTTTAACTCGCGAAATGAAACCTGAAATTGCTTTCGACAGCATGGAAAAAGCATGGGCAACAAATTCGACGCCTGAAAATCCAGACTTTACCCAAGCTTCATTAGCAAAATCAAAATTAGAAGCCGCAACAATTCTTTCTGAACTCCCAAAATTTCTTGATGAAACATTTCCTGAATGGGAAACAATTTCTGCTGAACATCAGCTATACGAACCGATCAATAATCATCCTCATGCCTTTAAGGGGTTTATCGACGGCGTGATTAAAGCGAAAGGAAAACGTGGTGAAACAATCTATTGGGTTATCGATTGGAAATCGACCGCTCGTGGATGGTATCGAGATAAACGTTCAGATCCAATGGTAGCAGCGCAGTTAGCATTATATAAAAACTATTGGTGCCAAAAAAATCCCGAGATTCCATTTAAGGATGTTCGTTGCGGTTTCGTTCTTCTTAAGAAGTCTGCGAAACAAGGAGAGCATTGCGAGCTATTTTCAGTTCCATTAGGCGAAGTACCAATTAATCGTTCTCTTAAGGTCGTTAGTAACATGATAACTGCTGTAAAAAAAGGAATTGCTTTAAAAAATAGAGACGCTTGCACTTGGTGTGAATATAAAGATACTGAACACTGTATCTAAAAAGATTACAAGACTCAAAAAATAGTTACGATAGGATGGTAATGAGCGACAAGAAAACCATATTAATGTTAAGCGACCACCCACTCTCGACCTCGGGCGTGGGTACACAAGCCCGATGGTTGATTCATGGATTGATTAATACAGGAAAATATAGCTTCAAGTGTTTTGGCGGTGCAGTAAAACATGATGACTATAATTTAAACGTAGTCAATAAAGATTTTATTATTAAACCAACCGACGGCTTTGGAGATAGAAACTTATTAAGACAAACGTTGGTTCAACTTCGTCCAGATGCGTTAATGCTTTTTACTGACCCACGATTCTTTATTTGGGTTTGGGAAATGGCAGATGAGATTAAACAAATTTGTCCAATAACTTATTGGCATCTTTGGGACAATTATCCTTGGCCAAGTTTCAATGAAGTTCTTTATGAGTCGACGGATTTAATCAATTGTATTAATTGGCCAACTTATGAAATGGTTAAAGAACGATTTCCTGAAAAAGCGAATTACGTACCTCATGCAGTACCAAAAGAAGTCTATAAGCCACTTCCTGAAGCTAGTGTTTTAGCATTTAAGAAAAAGCTTTTAGGAGAGAATAGAGCTGATCACTTTGTAGCTGGTTATGTAAGTCGTAATGCAAGACGAAAGATGCCAGGCGATATTTTAATTTCTTGGAAGATGTTTTTAGAAAAGCTGGAAGAAAAACATGGACATCGTAAAGCTACGATGGTTATGCATACTGAACCGTTAGATCCAGAAGGACCAAACCTATATCACGTTATAGACATGTTAAACATACAAAATGATGTTATTTTTTCCAAAGATAGAACGCCGTTTGAAGATATGGCATTGTTGTATAACTCTTTCGATACTATTGTTAATCGTAGTTGTAATGAAGGATTCGGTTTACCTACACTAGAATCAATGATGTGTGGTAAACCTATCATAGCAATTAAAACGGGCGGTCTAACCAGACAAGTTGAAGACTTAGAGACAGGCGAACAATTCGGAATAGGATTAGATCCTGAAGTAAAATCATTGGTTGGGAATCAAATGGTTCCATATATCTACGAAGATTTTATTTCGCATGAAACTATGGCCAATGCGTTTATGAAGATGTACGAGTTAGGTCCTGAAGGACGTAAGGAATTAGGATCTAAGGCGATGGCACACGCTCATAAAAATTACAATATAGAAAAAACAGTTGAAACTTGGGATAAAACATTGTCAAATACAATAAACACATGGAAAAACGATAAGTTATGGTCTCACAAGGAGATTTGAAATGAAAAAAGTTGTTGTAAGAGGTCCCGCTTTAACTCAATCAGGATACGGTGTTCATTGTAGGCAAGTTGCTGCGTGGCTTTTATCCAAATCGAATGTCGACGTAAAGTTTCAAGCGCTACCTTGGGGAAACACTCCTTGGATATTAGATAAAAATGTCCAAAGAGGTTTAATAGATAAGATTACAAAGAATTCTGTAGAGCTGTCTGTGCCCGACGATAAGCGGTATGATGTTTCTTTTCAGCTACAGCTTCCTAACGAATGGGACCGGTCTATAGCAAGGTTTAATGTTGGTATGACAGCCGCAGTCGAAACTGATACGTGTAATCCAGCATGGGCCGAAGCATGCAATAAAATGAACTTAATCATAGTTCCATCGGCTCATGCAGCAAATTGTTTAAAAAATGGAGGAACAATTAATGTTCCAATTGTCGTAGTTCCCGAATCTTTTTGCGATGAAATATTAGAAGAAACCAATGATCAATTGCCAGATTTTTCTACGAACTTTAATTTCTTAATATTTGGTCAAATCACTGGCGACAATTCGCTTAATGATCGTAAAAATATCATACTTACGATTAAGTGGCTTTGCGAAGTTTTTAAGAACGATAAAGATGTTGGTATAGTAATAAAAACAAATCTTGGTCGTAATACGGCGATAGATAAACGTCGTACAGAACAATTGATAAATACTGTGGTTAAACAATGTAGACATGGAGATTTTCCTAAAGTACATTTATTGCATGGTGAGATGTCAAATTCTGAAGTTGCTACGCTTTATAAACATAAGCAAATAAAGGCACTCGTATCTTTGACCCGAGGCGAAGGTTATGGTTTGCCGATTCTTGAAGCCGCAGCCAGCGGTTTACCTGTAATAGCGACAGGATGGTCTGGTCACACTGAGTTCCTTAAACATGGAAAGTATATTTCGATATCGTATGATCTAAAGCAAATACATGCATCTAGGGTTGATAATCAAATATTCGTTCCTCATGCGAAATGGGCAGAAGTAATTGAGGAAGATGTTAAGAAAAAATTAATAAAGTTTCGAAACAACCCTACGATTCCTTGCGAATGGGCAGTAGAATTAGCTTCTGTTATAAAACAGAAGTATTCTTCTGAGGCTATATTCAAAACTTATGATGAGGTGACTAAAGAAATAATATGATTATTTTGATTTTTGTTTCGTTGATCGTTTCTATAGCTTCATTTTATGCTCTTTATTATAGTGTAAAAAGAAACTTCGAACTTATCGATTTGCTAGAAGAAACTAACGAACAAATTGATAAAGCCATAGAAACGTTAGACGATTGTTATAAAAGAATAGATAAAAAAGCTAAGCTAGAATTATTCTCGAACGAACCTGCAGTTCGCGAATTAGTCGAAGACATGAAGATGGCCCGCTCCGCGATTCTATTAATTTCTGAAAAACTAACTGGAGATAAAAATGAAGAGCGCCTCGCCGCGGCCGCGCAAGAAAGTTAACGACGATGATAAGAAAAAACAAAAAAGAACAAGATAAGAAACTCGATGAAAAATCTTGTTCTGTAAACATTGTAGACGTTGTAGATGCTGTAGATGCTGTAGTCGTAGTGCAAGAAAAAGAGCAAAAAGAAAAAATAAAAAAAGTAGATCCTGCAAAGCTATATTTTAATGCAGATACACAACGTGCCATCGTCGAATTTCAATCTACCGAAGATCGTGTCGTTCGTGAACGACTTTACGTATTGGAGATAATGCCAGCTTTTCAAAAGTTGGTAGAAAATCTTATTAATATTCATAAATTTGCAGGATTACACGACTCGTATGATGATCTAAGAAATGATTGTATTAATTTTTTATTTGAAACTATTTGTAAGTTTGACGACTCCCGTGGAACAAATGCGTTTTCTTATTTTAACGTCGTAGCTAAAAACTGGTTGATAATAAAGTCTAAACAGAAATCTCAAAAATCTAAAAAGAATGTTAGCCTAGACGATCTTAGTCTTCTTTCGGCTCATGAAAAAAATATACTTGAAGAACATAACGTTTTGCCTTCGCAAGATTTGTTTTTAGATAGTTTAATATCATCTAAATCAATAGGCGTCTTACTATGCGATATTAGGGAAAAGTTGCGAACAGAAAATGAATTAACGTGCATTAATTCTATCATAACGATATTTCAAAATATAGAAGATATAGATTTATTAAATAAAAATGCAATATTGTTATATATGAGAGAATTGTCTGGGCTTAGTCCAAAACAATTGACAACGACAATGCAAGTTATAAAAAAACATTATAAAAAAATTAAAAACGAACAAAGAAATGAGTTGTGAGTGGAAACGTCGCTAGAAAATTCCGAACTTAAACTAGAAACCAAAGTAAGAGATTTTTCCAGTTTGCTAGATCAAATAGACGGTTTATCAGATAAAAAGAAAAAACTTTGGAAAGAAATATATGAGAACGCTATTTGTGATAGACAAAATGCTTATGTTCTATTCGCAAAACTAGTCAACATCGTCGAGGACAAAAGTTCAGAACATGCGGTGCACGGTAAATCGTTATCTTCTTATATAGAAAAGATGAGTAAAGCCAACGATCAATTAATTAAGTTAGCTGAACTTATCTCAAGAAATGAAAAGACGAATGACGAGATAGACTCGGACGAAATGTTTAAAAAGATAAACGGATAGTATGTCGCTATTTAATAATACAAAACCTGGTAACATGATCTCTCGCCTCGGTGAAGGCGGAATATCAAGAGTTACAAATCAGATTAAAGATGCGATTGATCCGCCTCAACCAACTTTTAAACGTATGATAGTCTTGGACGTTATTCACGATCCGCAAATAATAGACGACAATAAAATAAGCTATTGGGAAAACGTAATTAGGGTTACAAATTCTAGATTTGCTAAAATGTTGCCTCGCAATTCTGTTATTGCGCAACCTGCGACCATCTCGTCCACGCGTATTTCTCAACCAATGTTTTTGTTGCCTTTTTTCCCCTCGCATCTAGCCTTGCCATGCAAACCAGGAGAAATGGTTTGGACAATGTTTGAAGATCCAAATGCAGAAATTAAAGAAATGGGATATTGGTTTTGTAGAATTTCAGAACCTCATTTTATAGATGACGTAAATCATACGCATCATGCTATGCAGCTTGATCAATCTCTAAAAGCTTCTATAAAAAAGAATATGCAGGGAGAAGCCGGTACAGGTCCTGTTTATGAATTAAGAAATGGAAAAACTATAAGTACCAAAGATGGTGTTAGAACAACAATTATCGATTCAAAATTAATACAAACAGATGATGAATCAGTATTCGAAAAATTAATAACAAATTCAGATGCTGCACAAATTATTCAATACGAAGCGATTCCAAGATTTAGAAAACGACCAGGCGATATTGCCTTAGAAGGTAGCAACAATACACTAATAGTCTTAGGAACTGATCGCACTGGTGAGGCTGCAAAAATTTCGTTAGACGCGTCACAACCGGGTAGAGGAATATTACCAGATCGTACATTTGATTTTTTTGGATACTCAGGTGCTATCGATCTTGTCGCAGGAAGAGGAATGACACCTACGACTGGCGGCACCTCCGCAATAACAAAAAAAATTAGCGATGGACAAGAACTAAAAAAAGAACTTTTAAAAATACCGGACGAATTGTCACCCGCCGAAGGAGATCCAGACTTTACACAAGATCGTAGCAGAATACTGATATCGCAAAGAACTCTCCCAGACGCAAACTTTGGTCTAAAAGACTACATAAGCAAAAAATTATCAATATCTGATACCGCATCTGGCGATGCTGGCATCGTAATAAAGTCGGATAAAATTAGAATCATAGCTCGTTCTGATATTTCTTTCATAGTTACAAACTTCGAAGATCTACAAGTCGCAGAACAAACAGTAAAATCTGGTTCATCAGATACAGCAAAGTGGGCGTCAATTACTATAAGAGCTAATGGCGATATAATTTTTACCCCTAGCGACAAAGGTTATATCAAATTAGGCGGAGACGATGCAAAACAGGCTATCGTTTGTACAGCAAATCCAGCCACCACGACTGAAGGATCAGTCACATCGTTGCCGATTGCTTCAACGTCAGGAGGATTTATTGGTACAACAGGTGGCAACGCCGATGCCTCAGCAACAAAATTGTCTTCAGCTCCTGATTTAGGAACTTTTTCGAAAAAAGTTTTAATTAAATAGCATGGGCGTTTTAGATGATATTGGCGTTTTAGAAAAAGGAGGAGTACTTTCTACAAGCGCTTTTTCTGGTTTTGTTAATGACGTAAAAAAAAGATTAACAACAGGCAAAGGCATTTTTAAATCGCCGACTATCGGCAAACAAGCTGATCCAATAGAAAATTTTAATCTTGCAAAAATAGAAGATCCACTTTTGTTTCCAGATTTTCATAGAATTTGGAAAGATAGATACACAAAAACAGTTCAACAATTAAATGTCGTAGGTGCATTTAATTCTGTTCCTAAGATTCCGGCGGCGCCGTTAATAGACCCCACTGCGTTAGCTAAAATAATGGGCGCGCCGTCGCCACCACCTGCAAAGTTTCCTGACGTGCTGCTCGAGATGCAAGGATTGTCTGCTCCTGGAAACAACCTACCACCTCCTACCATCAAGGATGTTATTGTACTCCCCCAACCCAACATAAATACTGCAATATTTTTTGATAAATATTTAAAAGGGTTAGATCCGCTCGACCCTAAAATAATACCAAAACTGATAGCCGCGCTCAATAAAGAGCCGGCCAAGATAAGTCCTAAACGACCTAATCCATTAACAAAAAAACACGGTTATATTGAACAACACGATTTTGAAAATGCTGTATATGCTGCTCAAATAAACGCGCATGCACAATTAATGATTCGCGCAGCAGACCCAACGTTTTTGCCTATGTTAATAGCGCAAATGGCATCTGGACAAAATGAGATGCTTCTTACTGAAGTATATGCTTTAGTCGCCCAATACCAACCGACACAAATGGCTACAAGCGTATTTGAGCTTGCAGCACAAGAAGTGCTAATGCAACATCAGGTAAAGTTGCAGTGTATCGCTCTCCTAGGACAAAATATAGGCAGCGGTGAAGTAATAAAGGCGCTTGCAGCTACTCCTGAAGATCAAGGCGGATTAGGTCTATTGAATATGTCAAAATCCAAAAGTGACCAAATACCTGGCGACGAGAAGCCGGCATACGCGAGTGATGCAAACGCAGGATCGACTGTATCTTCTCCTACGCTTTCAGGCGGTGGGTCGCAGGCAACGACCACGGGAGATCAAAATCCTTTTATGCAAGGCCAGTCTGTACAAGATGAAATACCACCAGGACCTACTCCTACAAGCGAGACGACTTATGGAGGTGGCAACACAATAGGAGGAGACACTCCCCCAGATGAATATCCTCCTGCAGCTAGCACAAGTCCTGACGCACCATCGCAACAACCATCAGGATTTGGATTTGGAGGACAACCTGATGAATCACCACCTGCCGAAGGTCAAGCGGGTTCTTCGAATCAAAACGCCCAAAACTCCGGCGCATCATCAACACAACAACAATCACCATTTGGGTTTGAACCACCGGATGAAGTACAACCTTCTGGTGTACAAGGTAACGGAGGCAGTTCTCAATCTAACGTTTCTCCATGGGCTAGCCCGCCTGCAGACGATTATCCTACTCAAGGAAATCAAGGTCAAACTTCTCCGCCTGGCGCAGGTGGTGGCTGGGGCGGCGCGCCGGCAGACGAAGGTTCAATATCACAAGAGCCTGCGAAACTACCACAAGAAGCACCCGAAGGTGGTCAAACGGGGGAAATAGAAAACCCGTCAGATCCTGCTCAAGACCCCGATGTACCGTTAGAGCCGGTACCAATTATCTCTTCAGACAAAATGGAGGTTCCTCCTGGGCCCACGGGGAGTGCCAATTCTTCTAATGACGATGACGACGAATATGCGAGTCCTGCTGGCGGCAAAAGTAGTAAAAGCGGAATGAAACCGTCAGGCAAAATCAGACAAAGACTTAAAGACCTAATCGAAGGCGGAGATTCTTGCGATGGATGCTTAGGACCATTACCCAACTGGAGCAAGGATCATGGCGCGCCGAACACAAAGAATCAAATCAACTTTGTAGGCTACGCGCAAGGTGCATCAAGCCCCAAGTGGAAAGACCCAATTCGAGGCGCCGATGGCATCATCGGCGCTGGCTTTGGCGACAAAGAGACAATCCAGAAGCTGCTTGACTCACCAAATAAGGGCAACCCCGTTCAAGCTGTTCCGACTTCTTGTGGACAATTGTCTAGTTGGATATTCAATAATTTAGTAGGTACTGGAACAAAACAGATAACATTTATTGTTAACGAAGGTAATGACAACAGACAGACAACGAATTCGACCTTCGCCCATGGCCAAAACTCGTATGGTCGAAATAATAGCGTAAAGCTTGGAGGGACAGGCTTCGAATTCGTATATCTTGGCGCCACGCTCGGCGCGTGGACAAGCATGTTTAAAACCGAAGACCTTGTTAATAGGACGCCAAGATATGGAGATGTTTATCTCACTTGCGAAGGGTCCGGCGGCGGAGGGCCAGGCACCATCCGCCACACAGGTGTTATAGTAGAATGGCGTCCTGACGAAGGTTGGTTTGGTACCGCCGACGCCGGTCAAGGCAATATGGGATCCGCCGTCGGGGGGTCGGCGAGGGACGCGACGCAAGGTATGGCGTATACTATAAGACTGTTACGTCTCGATGCACCGGGGACATCATACTTCGTCACGGCAGAAGGTCACCAAGCCAAGGCACCTGTCTATTTGGCAGGATTTATGAATATGCAAGTTTTTATTGAAAAAATCAAATCTTATGGCGGTGCAGTATGGGGCGAGGATAACAAGAATAAACCTACGTGGATACCTGGGTAGATTTGATCTTATAGGAAAGTTACTATCCTTAACGAATAGTTCTAGTGGTATTGTAGTAAGTAAGTAGGTTTCATTTTAACAAATTAGCATAGATAGAACTGTATGGCGACGATAAATTTTAAAAGCGTAGGTACAACAGGTAAAAAGCTCATTGAGAGTAATTTAATGCCTAGTTTAAAGCCTATTGGAATAAAGACGCCATTAAAATTAGGTAAAAAATACGGAATATTTGACATGTATACGAACATGTCAGATACAATCCATGATAACTTAAGAAATCTTATACTCACAAATTGGGGCGAAAGATTAGGACTTTATTATTTCGGTGCTAATTTGAAACCGTTAGTTACTGAGTATTCGGTTCAAGAACAATTCGATTCAGAGGCTGTAATTAGAATAAAAACAGCTGCTAGCTCATGGATGCCATACATAAATTTAATTGATTATGTATCGGATTTTGAAAGTTTCACGAGTCTTTCGTCGGTTGCACATATGAAAATATTGATAACCTATTCAGTTCCGCAATTAGCGGTTGAAGATCGTCAGTTACGAGTTAATTTATTCGTATTATAATGGAAAATTAAGAAAATGGCCACTGACCCTAAAAAAATCACAAAAGAGATAAGACAACGTCGTTATTTGGCTCGCGACTTCGATTCGTTTCGTCAAACGTTGTTAGATTATGCTCGTCAATATTATCCAGATCGTATTCAGGACTTTTCTGAAGCCTCTATAGGCGGTTTGTTTTTAGACATGGCTGCGTACGTTGGTGACAATCTATCGTTTTATTTGGATCATCTTTATGGAGAGTTAAATCCAGAAACTGCAGTTGAGAATGGCAGTATCGAGCGGGCCCTTCGAAGTTCTGGCGTGGCCATTGCTGGCTCGGCACCTGCGTCTGTCAACGTCACTGTGTATATAGAGGTGATGACAGCAAATTCTGGCGATGATGGTCCTGACATAAGTCTTTTGCCCGTGATTAAAGAAGGTTGTCTTTTTACAAGTGACAGTGGTATACCCTTTACGCTGGTCGATGATATAAAGTTTATAATAGATCCTGATGAAAATGGCGAATATACTATAAATCCAGCAGTGAAAAAGAAGATTGGACGTCGAAGAACAGACGGTGCTATAGTAAGTTATTTTCTTTCGCTAGATGGACTTTGCGTTTCAGGTAGAGAAACGCGACAAGTTGTTTCTGTCGGCGGATTTATCCCGTTTCGAAAGATTCAATTAGCACAATCAAATATTACAGAAATAGTGAATGTATATGACGATTATGGCAATACATATTATGAAGTTGGCGCGCTATCACACGATGTAGTCTATAGAAATGTATTGAATTCGTCCTATGATAGTAGTCTTGTAAAAGACGGACTAAGAGTCGTTCACGCGCCATATAGATTCACTAAATTAACAGATTTAGCCACGCGAAAAACGATATTGGTCTTCGGAGGTGGTTCGGCAGCTTCGCTCGAAGATGATGTCATTCCAGATCCGACAGAGTTTGCATTGCCATTGCCATACTCAAAAACGATTAAAAGAACTTCCTTAAATCCTGAAAAGTTATTAACGACAAATACGCTTGGCGTAATTTCTTCTGATACTAATATAACAATTACGTACAGACACGGTGGAGGCTTAAGTCACAATATTTCTCCAAATTCGTTAACAACTATTACAAGTCTAACGATGGATTTTCCAAAAAACCCCTCTAATGCCGATGCTGTTAAAGTTAGAAACTCTATAGAAATAGGTAATACCATGATGGCTTCTGGCGGTGAAGACGCGCTATCTTCAAGAGAATTAATCGCCTTAATTCCTGCAGTGAAAAACTCGCAAGAAAGAATAGTGACAAAAGAAGATTTGTTGGCCCGCGTATATACGATGCCATCTAACTTAGGAAGAGTATTTAGAGCATCTATAGCTGCGAATCCGAATAATCCGCTTTCTACGCAATTGTTTATTATATCGCGAGATAATAATCAAAGACTTATCATGTCGCCTGATAGTTTAAAAATAAATTTAAGAAAATATCTTAATTCCTATAGAATGATATCTGACGCAATTGATGTCCTAGACGCGCAAGTTGTCGACCTACAACTAAAATTTACTGTTGTAGTTGACCCTTCGTTGAATAGAACATCGGTGCTCTCTGTAGTTTTAACTAAGCTTCAAAGACAGTTTGAGATTAGAAAAATGTATATAGACCAGCCGCTTATTATATCCGATATAACTAACACGATTTATTCGACACAAGGCGTTGTGGCTGTTGACTCAGTAGAGCTAGCTAACATTTCTGGCGTTGTTGATAATAGAGTTTATAGCGATGTCTTTTATGATGTAAAAAGCAATACGAAACGCCAGATGTTGTTCCCGCCGATGGGAGGAATATTTGAAATAAGATATCCTGATGTCGATATCATAGCTAAGGTGGTGACCTGATGTTCCGTATATTAAAGGCTAATAAAGACACATATATTACTAACAAGTATGTAGATAGCGTTCAAGCAAAAAGCGGTAACGTTGGTACTGCAGGAACGGTGGATCTTTTTAAGTTGTATGGAATTACTAATATTGATGGTACACCTCAAAGCGAGCTATCACGAATTTTAATACACTTTGATTTGGATCCGCTTATAGATCTAGTAGACAAAGGAAAAATTGATATTTCGCATTCAAGTTTTAAGTGTCACTTAAATTTAAAAGACGTATATGGAGGACAAACGACACCTAACAATTTTGTGGTAAACGTTTTCCCATTATCTGCGTCGTTTGATGAAGGCTTAGGTAAGGACACATCATATTATGTAGACGAAGATATTGCAAACTTTTTTTCAGCATCTAGGACAGCTAAATGGTTTGGAGAAGGATGCACTTTAGCATGTTTTTCAACTGGTAGCGGAGACTATATAACAAGTTCTGTCACGATTAATGACACGCGTGTTTCTCAAACATTTATAACGGGAGAAGAAAACCTGTTCGTTGATGTAACTAGGATAGTATCTGCAACATTAAAAGGAGATCTACCTGATACAGGATATCGAATTTCTTTTAACGATGCTATCGAGACTGACACTTACACTTACTTCGTTAAAAGATTCGCATCCAGACATGCGTATGATGAAACCAAACACCCGCAACTGTTCGTTAAATTCGATGACTCTATATTTGATGAAACATCAAACTTGCGAATTGATCTGCCTGTTTCTTCAAGCATATTTCTTTATAACTATGTTCATGGTCAATTAACAAATTTAGTTTCTGCCTCGAACCACGTTACTGGAAGTAATTGTATTTTGTTAGAACTCAAAACAGAGGCTTCAGGCGTCGGTGCTTATTCGCTATTTTTTACTGGGTCGCAACATTATTTTGGCACGCTACCTGTTGCAGGAATATATTCTGCATCTATATCGATACCATTAACAAACGCTAATATCAAAGCGAGTTATTTACAAACAGGTTCTATTAGCTTTGTGCCTGTATGGAGTTCTATCGATCGAAAGCTAGCATATGTAACAGGATCTAGTATCATTGCATACGCGCCTGATAGAACTAACAGTAAATTAAATCCGCGAAAATATACGGTTAACGTATTGGGAATAAATAGCGATTACACAGAAGAAGAAGAAGTTTCTTTAAGAGTAAATATTTTTGACGAAAACAGTCCAATAATTAAAGCCGTTAGATTGCCACATGAACTACCCGGATTAGTGTTGAAGAACTCTTATTACGCTATTAGAAATTCAATAACTAATGAATATGTTATACCTTTCGACACTATAACAAATTCTACAAAGTTAAGTAGCGATTCTAAGGGCATGTATTTTAATTTTAATACGACGGCGCTGACGTCTCAACGATCATATACAGTCGATATAATGACTATAGTTGATGGTCAACAACAGAAATATCTAAACGCTTCTCCTACGTTTAGAATAATAAAAATCTAGGCTTTAATCGATTATGATTACAAAAAAAAATTATATACAAGCGTCGTCATTTATCAAAGCCGCGTTGACCGAAACCAGGCCAGTACAACTAACGTTTAAAGACTTGTTACATACCAACATCGAGAGTACATCGTCTTTTCAATATGACCCGTTAGATTATCCTATAAAAAGTACGCAACAGCTTAACATCGATTGGTCGAAATTCGAAGAACACACTTTCTTTCAATCAGCAGAAGTAAAAACTAATATTGCGTTCGATCAAATCATCAATGGGTTTCCTTTTGATGGTACAAGAATTGAAGTAGAAAGATTTTTTGAAAAGCTAACAGGATATGAAAAGTGGATATATGATCAATTCCCAAAATTTGCAGGACAGCTGCACTTTTCAGGTACTCAAGTAGGGGAAAATCCATTAAACGGGTATGCAGCAGGTCGAGGTTCACGTGTCGAAGTTAAGGATTCTGCAGGATGGATGTTTCCTGAAATATCAAAAAACGATTCAGGCGCCGCTGTGTTAAATCCGCCTATCGATAAATCATTCACAATCGAAACGCATATATTCGTTCCTAATCAAAGCAATGATAGACAAGTTGTTTTTCAAAAGTTGTCTTCAAATAAAAGTCAAGGTTTTACTTTTTACTTAGAACCTTCAACTAACTCTTATGTAACTGGCACTTTTTGTATAGTTTCTGGCGGCGTTAGCAATTTTGTAGATTGCATTTTCGCTAAAGGAGAATTTAACCATCTATGCATGTCTTTAAATCGAGAAGCAGGAGATAACTATCTACAAGTTTTTGTTAATGAACAACTACGAAATGAAAGTAAAAAGCAAAAAGTCATTAAAGAATTTACTGACACTTCTTCTTTAATCATCGGTTCAGGCTCTTCTTTTTATGTAGACAACGTCTACAAAACGCCTGAACAAACATTTAGTGGAACGTTAGACGAATTTAGAATTTTCCACGCGTATAGAACTATTCAACAGCAACGAGCCTATTCGTCTAAAGGTCTGTACTCATCAGAATATTTGAAGCTATATTTTAGATTTAATGAACCATCGTCTTCTTTGTCTTCAAATCCTAGTGACACAGTTAATTCTATCGTTTTGGATAGTTCGGGAAATTCGCTTCATGGACTTATCGAAAACTTTGACGTGTCGTTAAGACAATCTACAGCCAGTGATTCTTTAAGTTTAATGACGGCAGAAAGACCTGAATTTAAAACTGTACTGTTTCCATACAATCCTGACATAATATCGTTAAATGAGACGCTACTATTTTCTGCTAGCGTATATGACGAAGCTAATCCAAACTTAATTACGAAATTAATTCCGAGACATTATCTTCATGAAGGCGGAGAAGTTGAAGGATTAAAACGTACTGAAATAGAAGGAACCATTGGCACTTCTTATGGTGGAGAAGGAATACCTGGACAAGGCCAATTAGGCTCATCACAAATAATACTGACGTTTCTATACATCTGGGCAAAGTTTTTTGATGATATAAAAATGTTTGTCGACGCGTTTGGCACGCTGAAAACAGTCGATTATGCGCTGCCAGGTACCATGCCAGATAATTTCTTAAATAGCTTTGCAAATTCATATGGCGTATTTTTGCCTCCATTTTTTAACGATGCTAGCATGCTTCAATACATCGATGGAGAGGACATTAGCAAAAGCGAATTGTCAACTTCAACGCTTAAACAAATACAATCTAATTTATTGCGACGCATCTTAGTGAATATGCCTGACATTCTAAAGTCCAAAGGCACGCAGCATAGTATTAGATCTTATTTAAGGTCAGTGGGAATAGATCCTGACAATAGTGTTAGAATAAGAGAATTCGGTGGTCCTTCTTTAAATCAATTCGGTATAAGTAGAGAGAAAAGAACCGAATATTCTTCTGCGGTAGATTTTCAAACTGCATCATTGGTAACAACATCGTTTCTTTCTGCTTCAAGAGTAGAACCTGGATTTCCTTATGCTGTTGGTCCGTTTAGCGAAGGTGTGTCTACAAATAATAGCGATGGTTTATTGACGTCAGGTTCTTGGACATACGAAGGTTGCTATCGATATACTGCAAAAAGCTTAAAAAAATTCGGCGGCTCATTGCAGTCTCTTGCAAGACTAGAAGTAACTGGATCAGCAGCAACCATACGACCAGGTGTTATTCTTAATCTTGTAGCTTCTAGTTCATTAATCGCTTATATTCGACCAGGTATGTCTTCAACTTCGCCTACGTTACAATTGACTTTACCTGTTAATATACTTAATGGAGAAAAGTGGAATGTGTCAGTCGGTTGTTATCGTAATGATTCAATAAAGAGCACTGTGTCTTCATCTTATTTTCTTAGAGCCGGAACACAAAATGATGGCGATATTTCGAAGACATATACAACGTCTTCTTTCTTTTATGAAACACCATCTGGCGAAGCTAACGCTTTTAGAGTACTGTCTTCGACGAATAACGCCTCAGGTTCAAGAATAGCAATAGGAAAAAACAGCAGCATTCCCGAAGGAAACATGGGTTATTTATATCTTAATAACACCGTTGCCGCCATCGCTGATGCTCGCGAAACCGAATGCGTCGGGCAAGTCAGTAACGTTCGCTTTTGGTCAAAAGGACTAACGGAATCTGAATGGAGAGAGCATATTAGAAACCCGAAGTCTGTCGGCGTAGACGATGCTTTAACGAATTACAATTATGTAACTGCTAAAACTGGTTCATTTGAAAAATTACGTTTAAGTACTTTAGAAAAGCAAACCGCTAGAACAGCTTCTTTATCTGGTGAAATAATATTTAACGACTTTAGCGAAAACGGCATTAATGTAATTGGTTCACAATTCGTCGCTGCTCAACAAGTATTTGTAGGCGATATTTACGGATACAGTTACTTATCTCCGTATTTTGATGAATACTCTTCCACAGAAAAGATTCGAATTAGAGGATTTAACGAGCTAGAATATCTCAAGGACGCGCCTTACGCTACGATAGGTCCTGCATACGAACTTCCTCCAGGAGAAACTCCTCAAGACGATGTCAGATTCTCGATAGAGTTTTCATTAATAGATGCGCTAAACAAAGATATCATTAATATGTTCGCAAATCACGATGTCCTGGCAACAGCTATAGGCGCTCCTGAATTGATGTTCTCACCAGATTATCCTGATTTGGAAAAATTACGAGACATTTATTTTAATCGACTAAAAGATAAAATGAACTTTAGAAACTTCTTTGAGTTCTATAAATGGTTCGATTTATCAATGAGTAATTTCATAGAGCAACTTATTCCAAGAAAAACAAGATTTAAAGGAATGAATTTTGTAATAGAATCTCATATTCTAGAACGCCACAAAGTGGAATATAAGTCAAATGAAATTTATTTAGGTGATTCAGGTCTTCGTAGTCGTCTTAAGGACGTTCTACTAGCGCAGCAGGTCGTAGGAACTATAAATAGATTTTAATAAAGCGTAATAACCATGGCCTTATTTTCAAAGAATTTTTATTCATCGATCCAGCAGTATAGCGCGCTAGAAAAGCGAGCCTTTATCGAGGCGCCCCTTATCTATGACACGGTGATTGGTGTAAACTCCTCCAGTATTAATACTTCGGGGTTCGACGCCTATAGACAAGGTGTAGAAATTACTTTAGAAAAACATTCTGTTGGTTCTTTTAAAATAACCGCCGGAACGCCTGGTCATATTATCAAACCTGTTTGTTACGGTATTAATGATTTAGACATTATCTCGACAGGCTCTTTCGTTGAGATGGATTATTTTAAACCTATTAATTACGTGCTATTACAGGAATCCATCAAAGCGCCCATAGTCGTTTCTGATAATAATCAAGCAGAAAATTATATCTTAAATGGCATCATCGAACCTTTAACAATCCGTTCCGTTATTTCTTTTTTCTCCATAGAGTTTCCTTATGAATCTCACGCTTTTCGTGCAGATATGATGGCCGGTAATCAAGAACACTTTAAACGTTCTAGTGATAGAATTTTAACTATAGACTATACACCTAAAAAACTTGTTCCACTAAAGACATTAGCTTCAGGGACGGTATCTAGACGAGCGTTTGTTAATAACGAATTATTCCTCGACGCGTTCGAAGTCATACATTCAGGTTCATCCATCGCCCGCCAAAGCATGGGTTTCTTAGACGATCAACACAACTATATAGATAGCTTCGTTGATGGTGCTACTTACGATTATTTAAAAAATCTAGGAATTACTGTTGCAACCCATGGTGAAGACATGGTGAGGGTTTTTCAAATAATGACGGGCTCCACAGACAACTACGTACCGCCTGGTAAAAAATCTGCGACATGTGGTTTTATATATGATAATATAGGGAATGTAGGAACTGACTCGATCGCCTTTGGAGGCATGACATACTGAAATGGCAACGACTAAAGCACTGCGCGCTCGAGCGCCTCGTAAGACAGAAAATTACGTTGCGTCAATTAAGCGATTGTTTGGAGATCCACAAACAGTGCCAGATAAACAATTTCTGGCAGGGAAATATATCATTTCTGGTACTAATCTAATAACTCCGAGTGCAAATGAAGAAGCTTATTCCATCGTAGAACCGATCGGATTCGGAATAGAAATAAACGGTAAAACGTATACAGAGTTTTCTGTCGCCATGGCAGGCTGGATATTTTTAAGAGACCCAGCAGGTGGTTCGACAGCCGTCGACTTTTGGACCGATATCTTAAACGGATTTACTAACATTTACGATAATAACTCGATAAGCGCCTCGTTTTCTTATAATCACATTTTTTTACCTATTTGGTTCGACAGAAATCATAGTCCTGGCAGCACTGTCGCCGCGATCAAAGCATTTGATGCTTCTTCAACAATAACTGACAACATACAGGCTAACATCGAAGCAGGAATTGATACTGATCAATGGCCATATGATTCGCTAGATTATGGTGTACGTTATGTTAACTATTATGATAGCAATAAGGGTAAATGTTTGCTGGTTAGATGGACAGCTTCACAAAGATTTTATAATCATAGACTAAAGTTTGAGATTGCATTATTCGAAAATGGCGTAATCGAATATCGTTATTGGCCGTTAAAAAAGTTTAAGTCTCCTTATCCTGCTGCAGCAGCCGCTTCGTCGGCCACGGTAGGCGTATTTTGGCATGAATCAGGAAAGTCTTATCAGTGGCGAGATTTTGCGCCACTTTTAGGTTATCAATTAGGCCAAAGAAATATGTCGCAACTCGGTGGCGCAACTTATTCGACCACGTACACTGACAACTCCGCGGTGTATGCTAATAGACTTAGTGCGACTGAGTGGCCCAAGAATGGCGCGATTATAACCTATACCCCACCTGTAAATCCAGGTAAGTTTTTGCCTAGAAAGATCTCTTCTCTTATTGGCACGACAAGACATCTAGCTCCTAATAGCGGATTGTTTGATGATAGAAAAACAATTAACTTTTATTCTGGCAGCGCAACTCGCACAGTAAATATGCCTTCCACGATACCATCTAGATTATTAGGCGACACAAGCGGAGATGTGAACATTTCTTTGAGACAGCTATTGTTTACATCTGGTAGTTTAGAAATCCACGGTGCGATGAAAAAAAGCGTTATTGACTCAAATCTCGAAATATTAAATGTTCTAGACGTTTTACAAAAACCATTCAATAATTCTTTTAACGAATCTCAAAAAAATTATCAAGAAACTGCATCAACGTCAAGTTTCTATATGACAGGATCGGCCCTCGAAATTTTCGGAGACGGTTTTACCGCGCCGCTTAAATCAAAAACGCAATTTCACTTTTCTTTGCCAGTGACAAAACAAGTCACGATGCCTTCGCTCACGTCATCGCTTTATTATTACGATTCGAATAGAAAAACGTGGACAATGGTTGATTCAAGCGGTTATAGAAATCCTGAAAGAATTTTTTCTGAATTTGACAATATCACCTATGCTGATAGCTATAACACCGATTTCACAACTATATATCGAGTTGTAGAGACCTCGAGAGGTTTCGATTCGGTCGGTAGAAAATTAGTTTCTGGTTCTAATGTAAGCGACTTTGCTTATAATAACGCCGGTTCCGGTGCACTAACGTTTCAAAGCTCCGACGCGTTAGGAGCGATTGTCAATGATTACAATAATGTGCTACCGCAATTGAGAAGCAATGTTACTCCTATCTCACGAGACTACAATAATTCTATAACTGATAATCCTGCATTTTTCCCAACGACCGATCAAACGTTTAGCTTTCCTGTTGAAGAGGCTTTTTTAGTAGAAAAGATCGTTGTTGATATACCGTTATATATAAACGGCGCGTGGTTTAATGATTTGACGACGTGCGTTCGCCCTCATGCACATTTTACAGGCGCAATAGCAAACGATCCCCAAGCAATTGGAAGATTTTTAGGTCCTATAGATTTTGGCGGACCTGGTATCACATTCGCATTAATGTGTGGAAGAAGAGGCGAAAACAATACGTACTTGGATCTAATAGCATCAGGCACGATTACACACATGAATGATGCAATAGCAGATGTAATATTAAAAAAGGATCCTAGCGCGCACTATCACAGTATGCGTCCTACGGGTTTTCTTTCGTTTTCTAATCCGACTTATATTATTTCTGGTAGTAATAATATTTTTGAAGGAACTGTCAAACTCGAGATGGAAGCTTCTGTAGCAGGCGGCCTAACATTCGCTAGAAATGACAGGTCACTTTTGTCAGCTTCAGCTGATCCATTCGATCCTGATGAGTATGACTATCTAGTTAGCAATAGAAATAAAGCGATAGAACTGTTAACAACAAAATCAATTCTCACTGATGGTGGAGTTGCCTTTAACACCTATGATCGACTTAGAACAACATTAGGTGACTATCTAACAAGAACTCCGCGCGTTTATCTACAACAAGTAAGTCCTTTATCCCGCGGCTCTGCAAAATTTAATTTCAATGGTAATTCAATATTAGGCGGAAATATAGCTAGTTTTAATCTAGAACCTGTCGTAAAAAATCCGCTATATTCTGGTTACGCTACATCTGCTGAGCTATCAGCAAAATACACTGACCAAATTAATAGTGCGAGTTTTGGTTTCGATGCAGTTTCTATTTACTCTACAGTAGATAGTCGTCCTGCGCCATATTTGATATTACCTGGTGACAAACTTACAATTTCCATGTCGAAAACTAGACCTGTGATTCATAAGGCTGTCGATACAGGCGATGGCTTTGTGAATTTCGGTGCACGCTACGAAACATATATATTGACAGGCAGTCATGGAACTGTTATGTTGAATACAGGTTCTATTAATATAACAGTCTATGGTAGCTATATCCAGGAAGGCATGGAATATCACCCATGAGTCACTACGTAAATTCAGAATCGATATTTAGTGTTATTGGTGACTATCCTATAGTTGATCAATATGATATTTTATATTCAAATCTGCAAGCAGGTTCAACTTATGACAACTATGTTACGGGATCATTGTTAGCCAAAGTAAACGTGCTTGGAAGAACCGTGTATGTTCAAGGCGAAAGAGGACTGGCATTTAGTAAACTCACCGTCGACCGTGATGCAAGACCTTCAGCGTTATTAACAAGCCAGAAGGCTTCATATAATTTGCAACCTTGGCGTGAGCGCGCAGGGACAATAAGAAACGTTAAACTATTTTCGACTGACGAAAGATTCTTCGACTCGCTAATACCTTCATTAATAGAGACTTTTAAAAAGCTCGACGGACAAATATTTAAACTAGATCTCAGGATACCATCTAGTCTTGGCGAGCATAATGTTGTTGTATTCGATAATGATCCATTTAATCCATTTGAAGAACTCGTTGGCGCATCGCCTATAGGTTTTGAAGCTTCATTTCCATTCGAACCTATGTTCTCTGGAATAAAAAGGAGTAAAACAATTGCGGAGTCATTCTCTTCAAAAATGGAATGGACGTCGTCGTCGGGCCTAAGCACAATGTCAAGCATCGCCGAATTTAAAACCAGAAATTTGCTAATTGTAGAACTAAATTCTGGATCAAATTTCGCTACGCCATATTCATATGATGCTAATTATTGGCTTGGAGATCTTAGATATACTCTTTTTGGTAACGGAACACCAGCAATAGATGCTTCAAAAATATTATTTGGATTTGGAGACAGAAGCTCGATTAAGAGCAAAGTCTCACCCTTCACAGGTTTATCGCATATTACCGGAAGAAGAAACTTAGTCGAACGCCGCCTGACGGCCAATGTAGCGTCGGCCTACTATTTTTCGTTAAGCCCAATCATCCGCGGATGGAAGTACGGATTAATCGATGGCAATCCTTGTTATACGAACTGTTTATATCGGCGTGATCGATATGGACAGTTTAGAGATATGCTTGAACAACGTTTGAATTCTGCTTTTTATACTGATGAAAGTAATTCCCCTTTAAAATACTCAATGAGTGTAGAGCAACCTGCTGTATCAGGAGAATTGCCTGTTAAATCTACGTTTAGCTCCGTAAATTCGTCGCAAATAGCAAGTATGCCTTCTCTCGATAGCGTGATCAATGAGCCACCTATTCGTGTCAATTTTATGAGACAAGCATACATCGAAAACACGAGAGAGTTAGTGTATTATTCAGAAAAACCAGAAAATACATGGTCTTCAAATTTAAGTCAATATGCTACATCTTCACTTCCATACTTCGATGACATTAGTAGAAATAGGAATCAAACAACAATACAGCGTGGGTCTACCGTTTTGTCTTCTCTTTCTGATTTGTTCGGCAATAGAACTATCGGATAATACAGGAACGTAAAGATGCCTATCCCGCCAACAATCAAAAAAATTGAAGAATCTGGCCTCGTCTTTGCTAAAGACAAGACTACGAATCAAGTCACTACTATTGCAACAACTGCAGACATGCAGATAGGACTATCTAATAGTCCTGCAAATTTATCGATAAATGGAAGTCTTAGTGTTAAAACCATTGATATTGCTTTAGCAGCAGGAACTGCTTATGATATTCCAAACGCCGTCACGAATGTTAATGTTACTACGTCAGGCGCTTCAGGAACAGTTACACTTCGTCTACCATCGAATCCAAAAAAAGGTCAACTAATATACATTAAAGACGCCGCGGGAAATGCTACGGTAGTTTCCATTACTGTCATAGGGTCTCCTTTAGGAACAAAAAAGAACAATAATGTCACGGCGCACTTAATTGATAAAAGTAATTCAAGTTTAATAACAGCCAGTTATGGTGCGCTTCAGTTATTGTGGAACGATGTTGAATGGTACACAGTTTCCACGGCGGCGCTCACGGCAGGCGGTGGCGGCGGTTCCGGTGATGTTGTAGGTCCTGCCAGCGCAACAGACAACACTATCGCTAGATTCGATTTAACTACTGGAAAGTTGATACAAGGTTCTGGCGTTGTAATCGATGATAGTAATAACATCACGACAGCTGGCGATTTTGCTGTTAATGGTGGAGATCTAACATCTAGCGCAGTTACATTTAATCTTTTAAATTCTACAGTAACGACCCTTAACGTCGGTGGAGCAGCTACCACAATCGAAATAGGCGCTGCTACAGGAACTACTTCTATCAACAATGCATTGACTGTCGATGGTAGCACAACACTAGGCGATTCATCAGTCGATACGGTCACAATAAATGGGACGACGACGTTTGCTGGCTCTTCAGTAACTACGACGTTTAACGGAGATATTGCTGTTAACGGTGGAGATTTTACCTCCTCGGCAGCGACCTTCAATCTTCTCAACTCGGGCGTCACAACTCTTAACATCGGCGGCGGCGCATCGACTGCGACGAATATCGGGCATGCGAGCGGTCTCACGACAATTGCTGGCGATCTCAAAGTTGCAGGAAATAATATCAGGTCATCTGGCGGATCAGCCGCGATCAACCTTTCTGGCACTAATGTTACCGTCTATGGTGATCTAGAGGTCGCCGGCGATGACATCCTGTCGTTTGGCGGCGTTTCCGCGATCAAATTGAACGGTAGTGGTAACGTTGCTATCTCAGGTGATCTCACTGTCACCGGCAATAATATCAAGGCATCTGGCGGAACAACCGCAATCAGCCTTTCTGGTGCTGACGTAACAATCGCCGGCGACCTTGCTATTAACGGTGGAGATATAACTACCACTGCTGCAACGATGAATCTTGTTAATGCTGCAACAACTGTTAATTTAGGTTCAACAGCCGTTGCTAGAACCACGAATATAGCTACAGGAGGTGCTGTTCAAACTGTTACACTCGGTTCTACAACGGGAGCTTCTGCTACAACAATTAATGCAGGTACAGGCGTTGTTACAATAGCATCTACCACGACATCTAATGCTGATGCATTGATCGGTGCAGCTGAAATTGGTACACATCCATATGCAGGTAGCAACTACGCTATGTTTGGTCATAAGGATTTAAACCATGCTGTAGACGGAAATTATGCCCTTGTTCAAAGTAACGTTGGTGATACATTTCTTGGGGCTGCTGCAGATAAAATAATTTATTTAAAGAATGGAACAAAGTTTCTAGGTTCTTTTTATTACGACAGTAGCTTCTTTAACAAAACATTTCTTTATTTAGACGGTGCCGTAGGATCTCCAACAGTTGTCACGATAGGTTCAACACATACCACTTCGACCACAACAATTAATGCAGGCTCAGGCTCAATTGATATTGGTGTAACTCCTCAATCAAGAAGTATAAATATAGGAACAGGTACATCGGTTCAAACAATTGGTATCGGCACGGGAGCTGCTGCCAATGCAATCACGATAGGCAGCAACGCTGCCTCGATCGTTTCAATTAATGGCGGCGATGCTTTAAATCTATACACTGATAACGGTTCATTAACGATTGATAGCGGTACAGGCAATACAAATATCGGAACCTTCGGTTACGCAAGAACCACAGATATAGCTACGGGAGCAGCCAATCAAACTGTTACACTAGGTTCAACACACGGCGGTTCTTCTTTAACTTTAAGCGCAGGTTCTGGGAGTTTAAATCTAGGCACGTCAAATACTGCAAGAAGTATAAATATAGGAACAGGTACATCAATTCAAACAATCGGCATCGGAACAGGAGCTGCTGCCAATGCAATTACGATAGGCAGCAATGCTGCCTCGATCGTTTCAATTAATGGCGGTGATGCTTTAAATTTGTACACTGATAACGGTTCATTAACGATTGATAGCGGTACTGGTAATACAAATATCGGAACCTTTGGTTATGCAAGAACCACAGATATAGCTACAGGAGCAGCCAATCAAGTTGTTGCACTAGGTTCAACCCATGGAGGTTCTTCTTTAACTTTAAATGCAGGTTCTGGGAGTTTAAATCTAGGCACGTCAAATGCTGTAAGAAGCATAAATATAGGAACAGGTACATCGGTTCAAACAATTGGTATCGGCACAGGAGCTGCTGCCAATGCAATCACAATAGGTAGCAACGCTGCCTCGATCGTTTCAATTAATGGCGGTGATGCTTTAAATCTGTATACTGATAATGGTTCATTAACTATTGATAGCGGTACAGGCAATACAAATATCGGAACCTTCGGTTATGCAAGAACTACAAGTATAGCTACGGGAGCAGCCAATCAAACTGTTACGCTGGGTTCAACGCATGGCGGTTCTGCTACAACAATTAATGCAGGATCAGGCTCTATTACAATCACATCTACTACAACATCTAGTGCTGATGCATTAATCGGTGCCGCTGAAATTGGTACACACCCATACGCAGGTAGCAATTATGCTATGTTTGGTCACAAGGATTTAAACAACGCTGTAGACGGAAATTATGCCCTTGTTCAAAGTAATGTTGGTGATACATTTCTTGGGGCTGCTGCAGATAAAATAATTTATTTAAAGAATGGAACAAGGTTTCTAGGTTCTTTTTATTATGATAGTAGCTTCTTTAACAAAACATTTCTTTCTTTAGATGGTGCCGTAGGATCTCCAGCAGTTGTTACAATAGGTTCGACACATACCACTTCGACCACAACAATTAATGCAGGCTCAGGCTCAATTGATATTGGTATAACTCCTCAATCAAGAAGTATAAACATAGGAACAGGCACGTCGGTTCAAACAATTGGCATTGGCACGGGAGCTGCTGCAAATGCAATCACAATAGGCAGCAACGCTGCCTCGATCGTTTCAATTAATGGCGGTGATGCTTTAAACTTGTACACTGATAACGGTTCATTAACGATTGATAGCGGTACAGGCAATACAAATATCGGAACCTTTGGTTATGCAAGAACCACAGATATAGCTACAGGCGCAGCCAATCAAGCTGTTACACTAGGTTCAACACACGGCGGTTCTTCTTTAACTTTAAATGCAGGCTCTGGTAGCTTGGGTATAGGCACATCAAACGCTGTAAGAAGCATAAATATAGGAACAGGTACATCGGTTCAAACAATCGGCATCGGCACAGGAGCTGCTGCCAATGCAATTACGATAGGCAGCAACGCTGCCTCGATCGTTTCAATTAATGGCGGTGATGCTTTAAATCTATACGCGGACAACGGTTCGCTAACGATTGATAGCGGTACGGGTAATACAAATATCGGAACTTTCGGTTATGCAAGAACCACAGATATAGCTACAGGAGCAGCCAATCAAACTGTTACGCTGGGTTCGACGCATGGCGGTTCTTCTTTAACTTTAAATGCAGGTTCTGGTAGCTTGGATCTAGGTGTATCAAATGCTGTAAGAAGTATAAACATAGGAACAGGCACATCGGTTCAAACAATCGGCATCGGCACAGGAGCTGCTGCAAATGCAATTACGATAGGCAGCAACGCTGCCTCGATCGTTTCAATTAATGGCGGTGATGCTTTAAATTTGTACACTGATAATGGTTCATTAACGATTGATAGCGGTACAGGCAATACAAATATCGGAACCTTTGGTTATGCAAGAACCACAGATATAGCTACAGGAGCAGCCAATCAAACTGTTACACTAGGTTCAACACATGGCGGTTCTTCTTTGACTTTAAATGCAGGCTCTGGTAGCTTGGGTATAGGCACATCAAACGCTGTAAGAAGTATAAACATAGGAACGGGCACATCGGTTCAAACAATCGGCATCGGCACAGGAGCTGCTGCAAATATAATCTCGATTGGATCAACAACAGGCGCCGCTTCTCTAACACTTAATGCAGGTACAGGTTATATTAAAGCGAGTACCAGAGTCGGAATAAATTTAAGTAGAGCTCCTAGCTCTATGCTGGATATTAAGCAATCATCAGATCCGACATTTTCTTCGACAACTATAACAAATAATGGAAGCGCGATTCGCATAGAAGATGCTGATGCTGACCCCAATGCTTGGATTATAGGAGCAGGTAGTAATGATAATCTCTGGTTTGGCTGGACTACCACTGCTTCATCAACAACGTCAACCGCGCAAGGTTTTCTAAGCGCTACCGCAAACGCCTTTACGCTAATGAATTTTACAGGCCAACATAGGTGTATCCCAGAATCAAGAAATATAGATGATTATTCTAACAAAGTAGGATTAATCGTAATAGCGATCGGTCAATACCAGAATCCAACATCCGGATCTACTATAGGAGCATATAATAGAAATATTGCAATTAATGATGCTACACCTATTATAGAATTAGCATCTCAAAGAAATGATAAAAGATCTTTTGGAGTAGTTTCAGAACTAGAAGATGTTTCTGACGGTGCCCGAGAATTTGCTATAGGTAAATTCGTAAGTGTGACTGAATCAGGCGGTGCAGAAGACAATCGTTTATTTATTAATGCTATTGGAGAAGGTGCAATTTGGGTGTGCAATATTAATGGTAACTTAGAAAATGGCGATTATATTACAACATGCGAAATACCAGGTTATGGGATGAAGCAAGAAGATGATATAATGCGTAATTATACTGTAGCAAAAATTACATGTGATTGTAGTTTTGATTTAAATAGCAGCATGTACGAATGTGAAGAATTCTATAGCAACGGAATAAAACTTATTCGGGCATTTGTAGGTTGTACCTATCATTGCGGGTAACAAACATGAACTACGATTAGTTCATATTTATTGATGAAAAAGCCATGATGGTACCTACACTAGGTAATATGTTAACAGTTTAGAAAATAACTTAATTAACATCTTTGTGAGTAGTCGGGTCTTTTTCCAATAAGCCTCTAGACTCGAATATCTCGTCGATGTTAAATTTGTGTTTTGATTTATTGGTAAGCCTTGTTCTTTTAATGATATCATCAGAACCTTTTTTAAAAGAAATCATATCTTCAGTAGTCCAGCCAGCATGAATTCCAATAACCTTATTCGATGATAGCAATTTTGCTTTCATGGTTTTAGCTAACCTTACCTGATCTATTCTAATAACATTATCTCCATCATCGATAAATTCGCAGCCTACCCACTCTATTTCCATTGTTTCGCCAGGTTTAAGCGTCACGACGGATCCTAAATCAGGATCTATTCGAGAAGCTTCTCGAAGCTCAGGATCATTTATCCACACATATAGAGATTCAGGACTATTAAATATAAAAAATTTTTTCCCTGACGCACCTTTATTAATGACTATTCTAATCTTTTTCAAAATATCTTGTCCTATAACAATAAACTACTAATCTTCTTATCGAAAGATACGTGTTTCTGAGCGTCTGACGTTCATTAAAAATATTAATTTTAAACTTACGTGGTTCTATAAGACTTAATAGTTCTTGTTTTTTTAAGAAGCTCGGGGTGAATATCATCTTCATATCGATTTCATATCGATTCTACAACAACTAAATGGATTTTAAATTACCCATGATTCTATTAATCAATTCTTCGTCGTCTGGACCGAATGCAGCACATAAAACTGAATCGTCTTCTGTAGACTTTGCATAAGAACCCGTGATTGAGTGAACGCTAATACCCAATAGTTTGGCTCGAAAAATTAAATCATCAATCGCTAATTGCGATTCAACGCCTAAGATGACAGGTTCACCGGAACCTTGAAGCCAAGCGACTTCTTCGTACGATAACTTAACGTATAATTCGTCTAATCTATCTGATTCGTTGTTCTCTGTTAAAAACTTTGTCGCTGCTTGTGAAGTTAGCGAAGCCACAGTTGCGCGTCTCAGCTTAAGATCTTTTCGCACAATAATAACTTGTTTTACATTTTTCATTTTTGAGCAAATTTAATACTATTTTTATTCAATTTAAAAAACTTGTATATCGTTATTGCTAATTAGTAATTCTTGTCGTAGCTCTTCCCTAACTTCCTCTAAAATCTTGCCTATTTTATTATCGCCTTCGCCATTATATACGCCCCAAAATCTATCATTAAACCTGTTATTCATAACTAACTTCATAACGCCTGTTTTTAATAATAAATCTCCTAAAAAAGGATTTTGAAACTTTTCTTTAATTAATACTTTCATAATATCGACCTTAATATCAGGCCAATCATTTTGCAATTGAAGACATCGTCCCATTTTTTTTGCCTCCAATGGTGTTGCAGCGTTTCTAATTATTTTCCTTAATTTATCATCGACTGTTTTGGCGGCCTGGTATGCATGTTCTACGGTCGGGTATAACATACCTTCGAAACGAATAGTTGATTGATAAAAATTTGATAAGAACTCATAACCAGCTTCTTTCGTGAAACGATCGATTACCTTTGAGTTTTCGTCTTTTTGTTCCATCGCTAATAATTATCGACAGGACAATATCGCAGTTAAATAATCGTGACTATTTGACAAAATATTTTCTATAACGAGTTAATTATATGCAAAACCTTGCTGACGAACCTAAACCAAAAACTAAAAAAGAAATTCTTGTTGAAGAAATTAAAGAAATAGAACGTCAAATAGAAAAATGTCGTCTAGCAAAAAAGAATTGCTCCAAGTTAAAGTCTGAATTAGTACGATTAATTATAGAGCTTGACAGCGTGGAACAAGATAACGAATATGACGATTAAAAACGTTAATTTAAAATAAAAAGTCTAGTGACAATTCGAGATGATCGTTATCATCATCGATTGAATTAGCACGAATTGCTTATAGGAGATCCTGACGGGAGTCGAACCCGCTTCTCTCAAATATACTTTGAGTATTTCGTTCCGCGATTACTGCAGGATCTATCAATACTATTAGATTGTTCGAAAATTCACTTTCTAACAGGCGTTTCGGTAGTTGTAGTCGTCTTTGTTCCAGCATTGCTAGCCGGGACGTTTACAGGAATTGCTTCTGCAACCGTCGCAGATGCCGACGTAACTGTCACGACTGCAACGGTGTCAGACTTAACAACACTAGAAACTGATGCTCCTGCATCAGTCACTTCGGTCTTAAGCTCAGGAGTCTTACAACCACCAAGAATAGCGCAACACATAACAACAATTAAATTCTTCATTTTGTCTTATCTTCCTATATAACCTTTTCAGGTGCACCTAAATATACACTAAAAATAAAAATTATATCATAAAATTTTTCTACAAAAAGCTATAACTTTTGATGACGCGTAAAATAACGCGTCAGAATACAAATAGAATCTTTTTCATCATAGTTGTTGCGAATGATGATAAACATTATTTACATTGTGTCCAATGCAGCCGATTATCTATACGGAGATAAAATGCCAGGCTTAACATTGACATTGATATTGAGTTCGCTGGTCACGGTCTGAGATGCGACTATTTGATAATAGTTTTTAAACTATAATGATACTTAAAGTAAGAAACACGTCAAAAAATCTCGATGTTGATAGAAGCTAATAAGATATGGTTGTCAAAAAAATCATTAATGACAGACAAAGAACTCGAAAAACCTACGGATTCGTGCGGCGGGTGCCTGATATCGTGTCTGCAGGGGTCAATAATAGCGAAGCGAGCATTATGTCAACAAACTTAGATTGGAAAGAATCTGTTAGGTTCGCGACAACAGGTAGCGTAACATTGCCACCTGGCAATGCAAGTCGAGCTATTGATGGCGTGGGGAAGACCCTCGCCGACGGTGATAGAATTTTATTAAAAAATCAATCAACTGGTTCTGAAAATGGAATTCACATAGTCGATCTTACGAATAACAGCTGGACAAGAACAGATGACGCAGTACCTGGAGATACTTTGACTAGCGGTGCTACCGTATACGTCGAAGATGGTACATACAACGAAGGTTCCAAATGGGTTCTTGCTACAAAAAATGTGACTTTAGGTGGATCTCAAGATTGGGTACTATTTGATAGAGGCAACGATTGGATAGTATCAGGTTCAGGCGGACAGATGAAGACACAGGACTCTGTCGTTATTGGAGCTGATTTTGCTGAAAACATAGCTTCCGATATTTTCTTTTATGTCAGCGGTTCGAGAGCATCGCTAGGTTCCACAGGCGTTATAGCCGACAGATCAGTATTTGCCGGCGACGTTGTTATTAGCGGTTCTTTAAACATGACCTCCGGCGACGGCTTTTTTGGTGACATGTTAGAAGTTAGCGGCTCAGCAAAAATTACGTCGGGGTCGCTATACTTTCAAAAAGCCGGTACAAACGATTACTACTATTTTATCAACTCAAATGATGGTTCCTCATCTCAAAGTGGATCGTTTTATTTGTCAGGTACCTTATCACAAGGCTTCAGCTCACGCGCAGGCGCAGTGTGTTCTTCAGCAACAGGTCTTTTTTCAAAGACAACAAGATTTGGCGAATATTCTCAAGCAAGTAGCGGATTTACAGCGAACTATATAAACAATGTTCTTGGAAAAACGCAATATTCGAGAGTCGTTTGGTGCGGCGAGGCGACAAATGGAGCAGGACAACTTCTATTTAAGGGGTACGATTCCGCAGGCAGTCTAACGCAATTCTTTTCATTAGAAAATGATAAGACATATGCGATAAGAGCCACGGCGACCGTGTCGGATACTGCAGATCAGTCTGATAGTGCTGTATTTGTTAGAGACGCGTTGTTTTATAAAACGGCTAATGTTGTGACGCGTCTAAATATTAATTCAACGTTGTCATTACCAAATGCCAATACGCTCGACTTGGACATTACTGTCAGCGGTTCATTAGCACCGTATAATTCAGACATAACTTTTATTATCGATCCTGTATCACCAGCTACGTTTAGTGTAAGCGGCGTTCTACGAAGTACGATTACCGTTGAATTAACTGAAATTCAGGTAACTTGATTTGATATAAATCAAATTATAAACCGATATAACGCAATTATTACAATAAAATCGCTTATGAGCGCAAGTTGTCGAAATGATTTGACTATTTGATAGTATTTATTATGCGTCGATCATGACGCACAATATGCAGTCGAATAGAAAAAAACAAAGTACAGATCTTGCAATACGATCTAATTCGCTTGTTGAATCTGTCTACATGCCGCCTAATAGCACGTCTAGATCACCTTATATTGAAATTGGTAAAGACGTTACTTGGTATGTTAGCGGATCTAAAAACGTAGTTTCTGATCAAGGCACCGGTCGCCGTGTAGCAGTCTTCGGAGGCGATGTCGTTATTAGCGGGTCATTGCGTGTAGACGGCTGCGAGTTATCTGGTTCTTTTAATTTCGATTGTGATATACTAGAATTGACTGGCTCAATCGATGTTATGGGTACTGCTCGATTTACAGAAAACGTGGCAACCTCAAATTTGACGACATTATTAGGGAATCAATTTCTTGCTGCAGGAACAGGTTTGTCATCATCTATCGCTGCTGACGGTCAAATAATAATGTCTTTGTCTTCGTCTCCTAACACAATCGAGTGGAATGACAGATTAAGCGGTACTGCGGATGGATCTAATACACTATTTGTGTTGACATATCAACCTGTTAATTCGACTTCACTGATGGTTTTTATCAATGGTATTCTTCAAGAGTTCGGCGCTGAGGCTGATTTCATCATTAGCGGAGCGAACGTTACATTTAACTTTCCGCCTATTACAAATTCAAAAATAACCGCCACGTATTCAAGATAATTTTTTCTCATATTTTTTGCGGCGCGCTGCAAGATCTAATGCGGCTCTACCTGTACGAGTATTAGGATCCTGGTCAGGTCTTATTTTCTTCTTTAATTTATTTTCGCCGACGTCTTGTGTAGATCCTTCGATAGAGGCTTCTTTTGATTTTTTAGTATTTTCTTTTAATGTACTCACGGTTAAGTCATTAACACAAGATTCGTCTTTGCTTAAGCGTTCTTTATCTAGTACTTCAACTTTTTGTTCATATTCAAGTTTTAATTTATTTAATTTCTCTATTTCTTGTTTAAGAAACATGAGCTCGCCTTGTTTAAAAAAGTATAATTTTTCTGCATCGCCGCAAACCGAACTAACGAATAGTTTGACATTTTCAAGAATCATATTAATAAAATTTGAAATTTCAAGCGTTGTCTTTTGTTGCGATACCATGTCTCCAATAACAATCTGTTGTTTTTTGATGTGATCGCTTGTTTTTTCGATTAGTTCTTTTGAACCTATTGAATGACCTTCATGTCTTTTTATAGACTCGACCAACTCATTAAATTGAATTATTTTTTCAGAAATAATTTCCTGCAAAAACAAAATTCTTTTTAACAAAACATCTTTATCTATTAATTCGCTTTGATTCATTTCAACATTCATGTACAGTAATTTAATATCAAATTTTGTCAAGTAAATATGCAAAAATAAAAAGGCTCGGAGTTTCCTCCGAGCCTCGCAACTTGTTAGTCTAAGTTGCTATCGCAAAAGCCATTAACTATCAGCCGCGTGCAACAACAACGATGACGTCGTCTGCCATGAGGCTGCTAGCGATTCCTGCTGCTAACGTAACCGAGGTGGTCGTGATTGCAGTAAGATCATATACTGGTGATAACATTACACCGTTAAGGAAGACATCAACTAGTTTGTGATTAGCTGATGCTAACGTTTGAGAGATGAATGTAAGCACACCGGCGGAGATTGCTGCAGAGTTACCTGCATAAGAAACCTTTGAAAGATTTCCACCTGCAGAACCTGCATCCACATCTTGGCGAAGCTCATTAAGCATGCCAACGATAGTCGAAGCTGCGAAGCTGGCATCTGGAACCTGCGCCGCAGAAGCGAAGGCGATTGCAGCGTTACCAGCTGATTGAAGCTTAAGTTGTGCACCAGCATCAACAGCAGCGACAAGGAAATCGCTGCCGCTCTTAGAAAGAGAACCAACCATCGTTCCTTCATTAGCACCGATCTTTGCGACCGACATCCATGCTGGAACGAGAGCAGATGCAGCTATAACAGCTGGGGAATCAAAAGCTGTTTGTACAGCTTGCTTCGCGAAGACGATTTCGCCTGCGCCGACGCGTTGGCCCATGATAAGATCCCATGAAGCGCCAGCGCCTCTAGACAATACGAGACCAGAATCAGAAGATCCTGCAGATCCAGTTGCAAGATAGATGAATGCATCCTTTACTATCATGTTATCAGTCTGGATGTATGTGGTTGCACCCTTAACGTATAGATCGCCGTTAACTGTTGCGTTTCCAGCAACTAACAAGTTGGACGAAATAGAAAGTCCATTGCTACCAGTGATAGAAAGACCATTCATCACGTTGCTTGGTGAATTAGCACTTAATATGCCAGTAATACCAACTGCTCCTACGAGCGAAGATGGTCCTGCAACTGCGAGCCCGTTGCTACCAGAAACAGAGAGCGCGTTGAATGAGTTGCTTACGTTAGCAAACTGTGAAGCACCTAATACACCGAGCGTAGATGCAAACGTAGCAGCTCCGGAGGCTCCAACTGCTGCGAGTGAAGATGCACCCGAAACGGTCAAAGATGAGAGTGTTGAAGCGCCTGCGCTTAATGTAGAGGCAAGTACCACTGCACCTGATGCTCCAACTGTTGCGAGTGAAGATGCACCCGAAACGGTCAAAGATGAAAGCGTTGAAGCGCCTGCTTGAAGTGTAGAGGCAAGTACCACTGCACCTGATGCTCCAACTGTTGAGAATGAAGATGCGCCGGTGACACCGAGCGTTGTTCCAACTGTTGCTGCACCTGTAACGCCGAGAGATCCAAGCGTTGAAGCGCCGGCACTTAGTGTAGAGGAAAGCGCCACAGCGCCCGAAGCATTAATCGCTGCAAATTGTGCTAGCTGTGCAACTCCAAGTGTACCTGCAATTACTGTGTTACCGCTGCCAGATGCTACTGTAAACTTATCTGTAGCGATAGCAAAATTGCCGGACGCATTAATTGCTGCTTGCGTTGAAGTACCACTGACGCTAAGTGTACCTTGAAGTGCAGAGTTTGCACCAGATACGCGAACAGCGGCGTATATATCTGCAAGATCTTGACTTCCGTCAAGTGCAGAATACCAATTGCTCTTACCAACGATTTGCTTAATCTGCGAACGAAGCGCGTCGAGGTCGCCCTTTAGATTTGCCTTGCCAGCTAAGCCTGCGCCTGCTTCAAGCGTATCGTCGAAAGAAAGTGAACCACTGATTTGTGTTTGTTGAACTTTTGTAATAGCCATATAATTAATATCCTTTTGTGCGTCATGATCGACGCATAATAAGTACTATCAAATAGCTAAATCATTTCAACAACTTGCCCTCATAAGCGATTTTATTGTAATAATTGTGTCATATCGGTTTACAATTTGATTTATAGCAAAAACCGCTTATAGCTAATGATCGTGTCGTATCATCAATCGATGATTGAATCCTTGATTCTCAGCAAGTTTTGATCGACATCGCGAATATCACGTTCACGAATAAATACAGGAAAGCGAATTTTGCCATCAGAAGTTAATCCATCACCAGTTAATGGATCAGGCTGACCTTCTACCTCTACAACTCGCCCAATCCATACATCGGGATCTAGATTGATTTCAGATTTAAGTTTATCTGTGAAACCACCACCAACTCTAGTTACGATGTTGTTTGGTAGTTTAACTTCAAATCCGCCCCATAAACCTTCTCGTTTAGTTCCTCTGTTCCCCTCATAGTGGCCTACAACAACTCCTTCAAATGTCATTGTTGGTTTCAGTTTTTTAATATTAGAAGATCTTTTAAAGAGATACAGAGCATCAAGATCCTTTAGCATAACGCCTTCGAATCCAGCACTGGTCTCAGACGCATACATTCCTAATAATTCTTCCTGGTTCTTTACCAATCGGCCTGGAACTTGTTTAACTACAGGATTATCGCATTTTGTAACAAGCTCGCCAACAAGTGCTACACGATTCGTAAGGGTAAGTTCTGATACTTGATCTTGCCAATCAATAAATGGCATTGCATCAAAAACATGAAAGATCATGCTTGAATCGTCTTTGCCTTTCTTGTGAGACATTACAATAGAAGCTGATTCATTCCAGCTTTCTCCCATAATTTCGCCATCAAGCACGAATTCGTCCCATTGGGCTTTTTCTAACGCTAACTTAATTTTAGGAAGAGTTTCAAGTACATTTCCGCTTCTGGTAAACATCGTTACCGTGCCTTCGTGCTTTACAGCAATACACCTAAGGCCATCCAACTTTGGTTCAACACGAATTGGATAGTTTACATTATCTTCAATAATGATTCCTTTCCCGTTTTCGTGGCGTGTCGTTAGGCTTTCCGCAAGTTGAACAGAAAACTTTGTAATAGCTCCAGGCCAAACTTTATTAACAGTTGAAGATTGAACACCACACCGCAGATTTTTTAGCAAAATTCTTTGACACCACTTTGCCTGCCGGGCATCGATTCCTTCAAAAAAACTTTCGACAAGGCGCTTTGCTGCATTCCCAGTAACTTGTCGAGTAGAAAGCTTCTCATGAAGCATTTCAATAAAAGCCATAATGGCATCATTATCAGATATCGTAGATTTTTCTAGAGGCTCCGGAGCTTTAAATTTATTGATGTAAAAATTGGTATATGGATCACCAACAACAGTAAAAACTCGCTTTAATAAAAGATCGTCATTATAAACTTCTAAAAGTTCCTCTTTGAATAGACGAGAATTATCCGATTCTAGTTTCTCGAGAACATCGATGATGGATGACATATATTTAATATAACATGTCTATCGAAAAGATTGCATTTCATTTTAGGTTTTTTAACATAGAAAGTTTAAGCGCTGAAGAATCAATATCGTCCTCAACGCTAGTCGTTTCTCCTAAGCCGAAAGTTGAAGTTTCGATATTAAGCGTTCCTATAGAAGTGACGAATGTACTTTCATCTATTTTTGGATTTTTGTTTTTTTTTAATGTTTCATCTACACTTTGTTGCACTGGCAAAATTTCTAATATTTTTTTCGATAATGAATGAACGCCTCCCATGTCATCGACCATAATTAATTCTCCTGTATTTTCGCTTAGAAGCGCTGGGGAATCAAGTACAACTATTCCTTCTTGCGGAGAAGAAATTGCTACATTAACGATTTTTTTGAACTCTGCTTCAGAAGGAGGAGAAACACCCATACTATCACATTTTGTTATTAACGTCGAGTGAGTGACAATTCCATAATCATCTACGAATCGCTTTAGTGTTGTTTTCCGCTTTTTTAATAGATCGACTAATTTAATTTGCGGTAGTCGTTTTATTTTAAAATTTGCCATATACTTGTCTTAATAAGTAATTTCTTCTTTTCTAGTTGCTTCTAAATTGTGCAAAAGATCAGAAATTACATTTTGAAATTGTGGCGAAGTTGCAGCTAACTTAACCTTGTCAGGTGATAACTTCATATCCCATTCTTTATCGAAACCTTCAACAAACTTTGTCATCACGCGTAGGATATAGTTTCTTGCTGAGGAGTGATTCATTACGAATCCGATTTCTGACATGATCTCAGCAATCTCACGATAATTTATGCCTTCCTCGTCGAGAACAGTCGCATAACTTTTAGTAACTTTTGATTCCTTCTTAGATGTCATTTTCTCTTCTCAGATTTGCTTTAATTGAATATTTTCTATTTTGAATATCTAATAAACGATTACTTAAAATGTTTTGAACGTTAGATTCTTCGCTCTTTTGTGTGAGAGATTCCTGCCTTCGATCTAAACCTAAATTCGCCATTAATAACGTTTTTCGATAAATCATTATTAACAATAGAACGTTTATCGATCCTAAAACGATAGGCGCAAATTGCAACATTACATTGACCCTTTTCCTGACGCAATTAGTTTTGCTTCTTCGTCGGTCACCTGATACGATTCGGAAGAAATGTCATCATATAAACCAAATCGCAATCGCAAAATAGCTGCTTCTTTTGTAGACAATTCGCACATGACTCGTTTAACAATTTGCATCATTTCCTTTTTCGCCAAAGACTCAAAAGGATTGACTATAGGATTCATATCCTCTAATCTATCGCCTATTGTGGCAGAACCATCGTTGCTAATAGGTTGTTGCAACGAAACTACACTTCTACTCGATTGCACTGTAGCTTTAACGACTGTTTCTGAAACAGAAATCATTTCAGCTAATTCTTCAGAAGATGGTCCATATCCATTCATCTCCTTGAATGAATCAGTCGCAAGTAACATCTTTTTCTGCGCAGAAATAGCGTGAGCAGGCAATCTAATGATTTTTTTTCTCGTTAAAACATATTGACTAATTGCCTGTTTGATCCACCAAGTCGCATAGGTTGAAAAACGAAATCCTCTTTGCCAATCGAATCGATCGATTGCCTTAAGTAAACCTAGATTTCCTTCTTGAATAAGATCTTCAAGCGGAATATCTTTGCTTTTTTGCTTTTTGGCAACGTAAACGACAAGTCTAAGATTGGATTGCGCTAGCTTTTGGCGAGCTTTAATAGAATCATTTCCGCCTTTTTCATAAACCTGAAATAATTCAATTAGTTTATTATGTTCAAGTTGTGGATATAAACGTAATGAATTTAAATAACTCGAAATCACGGTTTTAGAAGAGTTTTCTAACATATCAGCTTAACTTTTCGAGACCACCAGATTCTTCAATTTTTGTGACAGTGTTGAGATCTACATCTCCTGATGAATCTCGTCCACTAGACCTTTGCGTAAACTCCATATGCGCATGCTCTCTATCATTTCGAATGATATCCTCACGGCGAAGGTATGCAATTTCGACCTCCCAAAGGTATGGATCTCTGCCCGCCCCAGAAAGTCGATTCCTTTCACCTTCAAGACGATCTATTCTATCGTGAATTGCTTCATCAGATGTGTATGCAATGTCGTCCATGCTATAGATTTCAGGAGCCTCATTCGCGAAATCCTTATTAACGTTTTTGTTCTTTTTAAACATTGTGATGTTACTCGTTTCGTTTCTAAATATAGATTTAATCGTTACCCGTAGAACACACTATATGTTCTATTCGTTATCTTCTATCTTCAATTTACTGCATTACTGACTGCTATTGCATGAGTTAAAATTCTATTACGCCCCATTCATCATGCGAGATTGTATAAACTGCCTTCTTCACGCCAGCAGATCGCATTCGACCTTGACAACTAACACAAGGTCTCGAAGTCGTCCATTCGTCGGTTGATCGTAATACTCTCGCCACCCATACAATAGAATCTGGCGTTAATTTTTTTATGAGTCGAGCTTCAGCATGGTGCGTTGGTACAATATCTCTAGCAGAGATATTCCTTGCTGCAACAATTACGCCGTCGGATCGAAGACCAACGGCACCAAGACAAAAAGATCTATTTTCGAATTTTTCAGGATTGTCTCTAGCAACGCTTGCAGCCATCACCAACATTCGTCTATCAATCGACATAAGGAAATTTTATCATAGTTTTTTGATTTTTTGCATTATTTAGCATTATTTAATATTAGGAGATCTATATGGGAATTAATGATGAAATTATAACGTCAAAAAGCGGTCTTGAATTTATTTCAAAATGGGAAGGATGTATATTAAAACCATATAAAGATATAGCCGGACTCAGAACAATAGGCATAGGACATCTAATTAAACCTGGCGAAAACTTCCTCAATGATGTAGAGATCACAAAAGAAAAAGCTCTTGAAATCCTCGCAAGCGATGTAAAGATTTGCGAAAGCTCAATCAAGGCAAGAATAAAAGTTCCGCTAAATCAAAACCAATTTGATGCGCTAGTGTCTTTTGGCTTTAATTGTGGAACAGGCGTGTATGTTCAATCAGACGCTTGCAAAGCATTAAATGAAGGAAAATACGACGAAGTTCCGCTAAGATTATTAGTTTGGTGTAAAGCAAGAGTCAATGGCGTTCTTCGAAAAAATCAAGGTCTATATAACCGCAGAAAATCAGAAGGCGAATTGTTCGTAAAACCCGTTATTGAACAATCATTAGTGAAATTGATTCCTTGGACAAAAAAATCTTTAACTGAGGCACAAAATTGCTTAACAAAATTAGGCCTCTACAATATACGCGTTGATGGACTATGGGGACCATCAACTTCGGCAGCAATTACGAAATTCGCTCTTGATAAAAAAATCGATATTGGACCAAATCCAAGGTTAGAAATCACAGAAACTCTTTTAGAAACATTAAAAAAAGCTTAATCCTTCCGCGAAGAAGAATAATTGTCTGCTGCCCAACACTCGCCCTTTAATGTGAATGTTGTATTTTTTGAAATTAACCTATTGCAACAAAAAACCTTGCACGACGGACAGTCCACACCAGACTCTTCCTTAATAGATTGTTGCACTTCAAATTCATTGTTACAAACGACACATTCATATTCATACGTAGGCATATTTTCTCCATCAAATAACAGGCAAATTACTCGAAATAATAGTCGGAAACATTACAATTAGTCCTTTAACAAGAGAAACATTGGGTTGTCTAGTAACCTTTAACGGCCCTTGATGACTAACTAGTGACGCTAAAGCTGGGTCGACTAACACCTCGCAAAATCTCTTTTCTATTCCATCAATCCAACAAATTTGCGAAACTAATTGACATATTTGCGAATAGTCGGTGTGTAACACGTCATGCGCAGTAGCGTTAGGTTGTATTACTCTAACTGGTTTTGATCCAAGCGAATTAAATTTCGAAGTAACCGGAAATCCTACTATGCCTTGATAAGAAGCTCCCGCGAAATGCCATCCGTAGTTACACGCGCGTTTAGGCAATGATTCCAGCTTTTTATCAAGAATCCAATGCTTGCCAGGATCAGCAATAAGACCTTCATTAATACCTAATTTTGCTAATTTTGTGTCGGTGCTTGAAGAATGTTTTATCATCGAAATATTCGATGTTGAAATTGCCATCGGCGACGGATTAATCCGCCTGATCGCATTAATATAAGCTAGATCTGCTACTTGCGCAGTCATTAATGATGCATCAAAAACATCAGCTAATTGTTGTTGCAAAGTCGCAGAAACGTTAACTCTAACACCATCAATTTTTAACGCGTCTTCCATGATGTTAAGCACAACATTCTTACCACCTATAGAATATGACAAATTAGTCCACCGCGCTTCAAACGTTCCAGCTAATATCCTGTCAAAAATATATCTTTCTCTTTCTGCAATTTTTTCTGGGAAAGTCATGATTTTTTAATTATAACATAAGAAGCGTATGTTTACAATAACACAAAAAGACTTTTTATGTTGTAAACCTGTAACTTTATCGTATAGTATGAAGTCTTATCCGTTGAGGTTTAACGGGCAAAGGTAAAATAACATGTTAAAGAAATTATTTGGAATTGTTTGCGTTCTCGCTACGTTTACTGCGTGCAGCGATAAGGAGGAGTCATGTGAAGTAGCAGTGACTGTTTCTTCATCAACTTCGACTGTCGAGGTTGCAAGCTCGTCTTCAGGCGGTGGAACAGTATCAACTGGTGTTGAGTCAGGAGGCACCGGCGGTTCGGTTGCATCAGCAGGCGGGGCAACGAGCGCTGAAACTTCTTCAGTAGCTAGCGTTGGTGGCTCAGGCGCTGGTGGCTCAGGTGCTGGTGGCTCAGGCGCCGGCGGAAACTGATCACTAAATAAACATGACAAATTAAGCCCTAATAATCTGGGCTTAATTTGTTTTTTATTGTTTTAAGGTCATTGTTTCATCGAAGCAACCTTTGTATGTGTCTGCTAACGGATCACATTGTAAGGGAACTTCTATATATATTAATTCGCCGGCAGGACCCTTAACAACGATGATTTCATAACCACATTGCCAAAAGCTGTTCTGGTTTTGAACGGCGTCGTTTTGAGTTGTACTACTTGTAGAAGATGGCGCCGGATAAGATCCATGAAGCTGTTCTGGCATATCATTCTCAGGTGTGATAGAATTTTCGCTGGTATCTATTGAACAAGAGAATCCGACGAATAATAAAAATAGTATCCCTAAATAACCAATCGGAGATTTCGGTAGATACTTAATCGCTGCGGATAAGACCATTTTACACCTTCAATGCCACCACGCTAAACTTAAAATGCGCGAATTCATCATTCGATACATCTTCAATAATATGTATTATCGTGACAAATAAAAAGCTCAATGTCGTTGAACAATTGATTAGGGAATTCGTTAAAGAATATGCGAGCAGATCAGGCTCTGCACCGGAAGAAAACTATCATGACGAATTACTAGATGATCCAGCATATACAGCCGGCTCAGTTTATGTGCCAGATGACATCAAAGAGAAAATCAATAAGTGGGCACTTGATATGGGACTATCAACGACTAAAAAGAAAGATCGATAGTTTCGATACAACTATCCTATTCAACCATACTTCAAAAAACGAAAGATTAAATTAGCGTAATAAAACTACAATCCTTCGTTCACTTCATGAATAATAATATAGCGTAAGAATAGTTACAATCAATAAAGGAAATACAACAATGAAAATTAGACTCTTTCAACTTCGACAAATCATTCGTGAAGCTATCGAGGAAATCGCAAGCTCAAAAAAAGCCGATAAGGATGCTAATGATGATGGCGAAAATGACTTCGAAGATGTTATGATCGCTCGTATGAAGGCAAGCGGCATGGATAAAGAAGACGCTATAGAGAAAGGCGAAAAAGCCGCAAAGGTCGCTGCAAAAAAGAAGTAATAAAATGGGTCACGCTCGACTAAGGAAAACAGGAAATGGCGGACTTAAATTCAAACGGTCACTTAGCATAGACTGGGTGACTGCCGATTTAAGCCCAGAAAATCTAGTCGGATCTGACGGAATTCTAGTACATGCAATTATATTCGGTGACCCATACGCTTCAAATATAAAAGGTCCGATATCAATACTCGATATCTCTTTTTGCTTTTTCAAAACATCGTCGAATATAAATCTAGCCTCATCAACAGGTAGAACACACAAAATCGTTGATGGACCATTCTTTAGATTATACGATCAAACAATAGATAACTTTAAATCGCTAATGTCACTCGGAGCCACGGCGCATAATCTGCCACAAGAAGAATGGCTAGATTTAACTATCAAAAATCTAAAGCCAGACAAAGTCTATCAAATTAATTGCGCGTTTTTTGACGAGAAAAACAAAGTGTCTCCTCTAATTACATTGAATCCAGGAAATCATCAAATCGCTTATGATAGACAACAAGGATGTATAGCAATCGGAGTATTCACTGCACCAACAGAAGAAATTACAATTAAAATTTCTTCGTTATCAATAGAATCGCCTCATATCAACGCTCTTGTCATCCGCGAAATTGGCGACAACCCTCGCGTGGTCATCTCCCGAATTAAGACAATCGCTCACTTAAAATCTTAATAAGAAATTCCTTTTTATCTTTTGGCATCGCTTCCGCAAGTTCAAGCAAAAACGCGTCCGCACCAGCTGAATTTAATAAAATATCAAAATAAGCCAATACGTCATCACCCTTATTTAAAATTACGTCGCCACGAGGTCCTTCAACTGATAAGGCTGTATACCTCTCGAGTAGTTCAACGTCTTGAAGCACGTCGGCATGTAATCCACAAATTAATGCAGGGAAACCCATCGCTGGACCGCCACCATATAATTTAACTTTCGCCGCAGAAATAATTGAAGTAGGAATCTCTCGGCAAACTAAATCTTCTATTCGCTGGGTGATAGTTCTAGACCGATCTAAAAAGCTAGTATGAACTTGCTTCAATGACGTCGACTCTTTTAATATGCCCAACCTGCGAAGCGTCGGATTACACGCTGGATCACCAAAAATCAAAGGAATACTTTTTTCATCAATAAGTCGTTGCCATCCATTTTTGTCAATATAAACAAGATCAATATCAGAAATAACTTCTATGCCTTCACTAACAGGTTTTGGCAAAACTGTAAAATAAGAAACATAAGCCCTATCAACAAAAGACGCATGCTCAAAGTTCTTAGGACTTAAATATGAAACTACAAAATCAGACGATCCTCCCGAAGGCGCAGAAACACTCACGATAAACGCTCTGCCATCTAACTTCAATTGAGTAGTCATCGTAACACCCGTATCCAACTCAATCAATAACTCATCGTTAGAATTAACTCGCAAAGATACACCACGCCAACCTAATCCACCGGCGACTATACCAGAAACATCTAAAGAAACAATCGGCGTACCACCACCACGCCCCGTTCTTACAAAACATCGAGATTTTTCAAGTCCAATCTCAATTCCACCGCTAGTCTTTCCATCTGGACTAATCGCAATATATGACCCACGAACCCCTCGCGTCATAATATTAACTTCTCTTCCTCCAGCAACCAAACAAAAATCAGTCGCCTTATAACGATAATCAGTCATTCCTGTGGAAACATACGCAGAAGGATCAACATGCTTTAATCTGTCACTATCTAAGGCTACTATTCTAGAATCCGTGCTACCATCGACAGGTATCATACTTCGCAAGCGCTCGGTTCCTAAATCATCAATCGTCAAATCTACAACTCTTAAAGACGTTAATGCCCCAGCGGCAACTAACTCGTCGGTAATTCTCAACAATATTGGTAATGTCGTTTGATTTCTTACAACAGTCGTCAATGTAATCTGTCGCATAATTTATTTTACCCTAGTCGCAATAATCTGTACGCTTCTTGGAATCGCAGGATCCTGTCTCATCGCCAGAACGGCAGCGACATTCTTCGCCGAATCATCGTAAAATCTAACTATCTGTACACCACGCTTAATGATCTCATCTCGAATAACATCAACTTTATGTTGCGGATTAGAACTACCCAAAGCAACAACGCGGATTCCACTAACACCCAATCCATCTAAAAATCGCGAGATCGGTTTACTGGAATTCCTCGCAGTCAAAATAAAAACGTTGTTCAAGCCTAAATTTCTTATCGCATATTGCAACTTCAATATCATGTGAGCGATCGGTTGCGCACCATCAACTAACTCAAAATCAGAAAAATCAAACGAATCACCCTCAACAGGACGATATACAGCATATTCGGCAGAAGTTAACTCTATACTCTTCCCCTCTTTCGTCGTTAAATGTATACGAGATGTCGTATGAACCAACGTGTCATCAAAATCAAAAATATTTACCTCAGACGGTGCAGCCGTCTCAAATAAAGTTCGATACAAATCGCGCAATTTATAACTCATAACAATAATCTATACTCGACGCCACACCATCATTCGCACATCTTTACACGCTTTACCAACAACGTCCCCAACGCAACCAACGCATTAATAACTTCGGGCCGGGTTAATAATGTTTCCGCAATTAATTCTCCCGCAAAAGAATCATCATCAAAAGAATCAGGCAACATCATCTCCTCTCCATCAGCAATACCCAATAATCGTAACGCTTCATCAGTAACGGCAAGAGAACTACCTCCAATAGACTCAACAACGGAATCCACTAACGAAGCTGCCATCTCTTCAACAATTTCTCGCTCTTGGCCTCTACCCATTATTCACACCTATCAATATTTCTTCAATAACTATAACTCAACCAATCTAGAAATACCAAAAGTTATATGCACTCATACCAACAACATATCAAAAGACACACCAGTCACAACATAAATGCCCCCAACAATCACTCGATTAATCTTTTCATGGATATACAGCACATATATTCGTTCATTTTACCGGGGCGCTCTAGCATCACGGATCGATATCGACGGAACACAAAATTCAATGAGCACCAGAATCATCCACATCATCATGGCCACCAAGCAACGCCTCGATTAAGTCTTCTTTAAATTGCAACAAATTATTGTGCATCGCTAACTCATAACGCTCAAAGGCATTCGATATATTATCTGCAATCTCATTAAAATCATCCCGATCTCCATCGTCATTTTCGTTTGGCATGGTCATACTATATCACGAAATATAGAGATTTTTCAAAATATCACAAATCATATTTTTACATCAATCAACTTAATCGAATCAACTAAGTTACCCTTGTCATCATAAGGACAATGTCGACAACTACCATTACAACAATACCCGCGATCAATTAAATACGCGGCGGTCCACGTCGCGTTTCCGCTGGCTGGATCTCTATACCAATCGACTCCTTCTATCAACTTCATAAAAATATCTATTTGACAACGTCAATATACAACGCAACCCCACCATCTTGATACATCACAGCGCTGGGGCTTATATCATAAATGTATATAATGCTACGTTTGCTTCGGCCGCGATTTACAACAAACCTACAATCGAAAAAATCATAAGCACCGCCCATACAACTCGCCCAACAGACAATATAATCTCGCACGCATTTTCAATATCAATTTTGCTATAGCGCATTATCTCAATGTCTCGATTTCGATTAATAAACACACCAGAGTCTCACAGCGTGTCTTGCCATCGGCAATCCACAAGTGAGCCACATATATCACACGCATTCATTCTATCATGCTTCAATATAACTCCCGTCGTGATCGCGTCACTCTTATTATCAAAATGCATCGGCTTCGTCAATTGCTCAACCACTTTCGATGATCCAACGGCCGGCACCGTCTCCATATCACTAACTTCATTCGCCTCAAAATAACCCGTGCTATATCGATACGAACAACCAATTACCAACATACCTCCGATTCCCAATGTCAAACTAAAAACCAACATCAATCTATCACAGCCCCACGATGGGGCTCTTAGAATAATCAAGAAAAACCTGTCACATAAACCGTATGACGTTTAATCAAAGTTATTCTGAGAGCACCATCATGTCACAATGCGTAGGTATCCACTGTTTTGAGTATCGCCATCCTCCACCTCGACATCATACATGTTTAAAACGCCCCTTGCGATGCGCTTCATTGCAGTGGAGTATCCAGTAATAATATGTAGCTCAAGCTTACCCCAATTATCATTTATGAATTGATGTACCAGCTCCGGCACGTCTTCATGACTTACTCCGTGCAAATCTAACTTTGGAGGTTTCATTGTGCAAAATCAAATTTACTACTTAAGAGAAATATTCGCTCCGACTCCTGGGGTCGAACCAGGGACCAACGCATTACTTTACCACTTCAGTTTTTACTGCCGATATTATCGTTTGTGGTCTGGACTATCCCATCATCCGTTCTGGATGGACTCATTATAGTCTCTGCACCTCCCGGTTTCCCGGTTTGGCTCAGGATTGCCATGCCTATTTGGCGAAGGGTTCCCTGAATTTCGAGTCTTTTCATCCAGGAATTCCTTCCTGGCGCTGCCTACGACAGTGCGTCGCTCTACCAACTGAGCTAAGTCGGAATATCATATCTTGTTTCTAATATTAGTCTATATTCTCTCGTTTGTTTAATGCTTATCTTCTTTGCGAATTAAACGCAACACACTTTGACTGATCGCCGGCGATCCGAGATCTCGCAACATACCCTTCTTCCCTTTGCCCGTTTGTGCAACAAGATAATCCGCCACATCCTTATAGATTTGTTTGCGAAATGTTGCAAGAAGACTCTTCGTGTACATCGCCTGAGCTACGAATATAACGAGAATTACTAGAAATTGAAGCAACACGACATATGCTATATCAATCATATCCATTATCCATGTATGTTAGTCGCCAATATTGATATTGTTAACATCGACCTCTACTCCTCGAGAGTAGGCACTATTTTCTACGCGAGGAGCTGGTACTGGATTCGTACTTGTGACGGATCCGACTGGAAATAGTTTGGGCGCGCCTAAAGACCCAGATCTTTTTTTTACAAAGTACCCATTAGTATCAATATACGATCGTTTCTCTAGCCAAACAGTTATGTTATTAATGCCAATAGCAGTTTTTTTCTTCGTATAGTCGGCGGCGAGTTTCTTGTATTTATCCTGAAGAACATTCATGTGATATGCAACTTGTTGAGTGGCCGCCACAAAAATGTCACAAACTAAAAGTCCATAAATGATTCCTCTCATTGTCATGTCCTTTCGTAGGTCACCTCACCCGCGCGCCGAGGCTCTGATACACGGTCTTCATAGTTCTTAATATATCCTGTTCGGCGATGCCTTTATACTCGCTTGTCAACAAACACGTAATATCTTTTCATCATGGATGTAATCAATAATCATTGAAGCCTAGTAACGCCTAGGTTTTGCGCAAGATTCGTATACAACACAACAATTTCACGATGATTCTTCGATTAATCGCTAGAGGAATAACTTTAGCCATGGTTAACCGCAAGGAGCTTGAGATATCGATTTTATTGACCAAAATTTTTCCGGAAAATTTTACGGCTA
>Ga0209596_1000132_pt1 | contig 64988 bp, 104 predicted proteins | sample M_130807_MF_Meta_FD_187314 | JGI IMG/M metagenome (GOLD analysis project Ga0209596, IMG submission 187314) | Freshwater microbial communities from Lake Montjoie, Canada to study carbon cycling - M_130807_MF_MetaG (SPAdes) (version 2) | ecosystem: Environmental > Aquatic > Freshwater > Lake...
CGTTCTCCCAAGCCTTTTCAGGAAAAGCATATTTATCTTAAGGAGATAATGTAAATGGCCCGTAAGTTTTTAACCCCGATTGATTTAAACAAATTAGAATTACAAAATGCAAGAATACAAAACTTAGCGACCGCTCCAGCATCTCCCGTAGTTGGTCAAGTTTATTTTGACACAGTATTATTATATCTACGTACATGGAATGGCACTGCATGGATTAATGCAAGTCAAGGTTCTCAAGGAACTACTGGAGCACAAGGTACACAAGGTACCCTTGGTGCACAGGGAACTCTTGGAACACAAGGTGCGGTAGGTAGTCAAGGTACTGTTGGTTCACAAGGAGCAGTTGGCTCACAAGGTACAGTAGGTTCCCAAGGAACTGCTGGTGCACAAGGTTTAAACGGTTCTAATGGTGCTCAAGGTACACAAGGTACCTTAGGTGCACAAGGTGCTGTAGGTTCTCAAGGAACTCAGGGAACTCTAGGTTCACAAGGTACTCAAGGAACTTTAGGTTCACAAGGTACACAAGGAACTTTAGGCGCACAAGGTACTCAAGGAACATTAGGTGCTCAAGGTCTTGACGGAACTCAAGGTACTCAAGGTACTGAAGGTTCATTTGGTGGTATTACAGTTGAATATACCTTCAGTACTAGCACAACTATGTCAGACCCAGGCGATAATTTTGCTCGTTTCAATAATGCTGCATTAACCGCAGCGACCAGTCTTGCATTAGACATTAACCCTTCTGATGGTAACTACGATGTCTCTAACTTCTTACAAACTATTGATGATTCAACATCTACTATTAAGGGTCACGTAAAAGTATCTAAGAAAAATAATACTTCTGTTTTTGCTCTTTATACAATTGCTAGTGTTGCTGATCAAACAGGTTGGTTTACTGTTGGCGTTGCTTATGTTTCTGGTAACGGAACCTTTAGCAATAACGATGAACTTCTATTTACATTTGCTCGTACTGGTGATGTCGGTGCTCAAGGAACCCAGGGAACAACTGGTTCTCAAGGCGTACAAGGAACATTAGGTTCACAAGGAACTCAAGGTACCCTTGGATCTCAAGGTACTGTTGGATCTCAAGGAACTCAAGGTACTGTTGGTTCTCAAGGTACAGTTGGCTCACAAGGAACTGTTGGTAGCCAAGGTACTCTTGGTGCACAAGGTGCAGTTGGTTCACAAGGAACTGTAGGTGCACAGGGAACTCAAGGTACTGATGGAACTCAAGGTGTACAAGGAAGTGTTGGTACTCAAGGAACCCAAGGTACTGTTGGATCTCAAGGCGTACAGGGAACTGTAGGTTCACAGGGAACCCAAGGAACTCTTGGAGCACAGGGAACTGTTGGTAGCCAAGGTACACAAGGAACTCTAGGTACTCAAGGTTTACAAGGTAAAGAAGGTAACTTTGGCGGTGTAACTGTTGAATATGCATACAGTACAACCACCGCAATGTCAGACCCAGGTTCAACAAATATACGATTTAATAATGCATTTTTAGCATCTGCAACTCATCTTGTAATTGATGATGAAGATGTAAATGCAACAAACATCTCTTCATATTTAGCAACTATTGATGACTCTACATCAACAATTAAGGGTCACGTAAAAGTATCTAAGAAATCTAATGCGGCTGTATTTGCAATGTATGCAATCAACTCAATGGTTGATGACACAGGTTTCTTTAATTTAGATATTACATACTTATCTGGTGCTGGTTCTTTATCAAATACCGATGCAGTTCTTGTAACTTTTGCTCGTACTGGTGACGTTGGAGCCCAAGGTACTCAAGGTACACTCGGAGCCCAAGGCGTACAAGGTACAGTCGGATCTCAAGGAACCCAAGGAACTCTAGGAGCCCAAGGTACAACAGGCGCTCAAGGTACACAGGGCACAACAGGTACTCAGGGAACTGTTGGATCTCAGGGAACTCAAGGCGTTCAAGGAACACTAGGAGCGCAGGGTACTCAAGGTACTCTCGGAGCCCAGGGCGTACAAGGTACAGTCGGTAGCCAAGGAACTCAAGGAACACTTGGAGCCCAAGGTACAACTGGCGCTCAAGGTACACAGGGTACAACTGGAACTCAAGGAACTTTAGGAACTCAAGGCGTTCAGGGCACTCTAGGTACACAGGGAGTCCAGGGTCTTATTGGACAAGTTTCTGCAGATCCTACAACTACGGTACTACTCTTTGGTGGAATGTAACTAAATCAGTTCCGTACTACCACTATGTATCTGACTGTATTGCGCTGCCTCTTGTAAAAACTTTATTGGACGATACTTACCTGGCTTTAATGTGTAGGTAAAGAACTTCTTTTGGTTTTCTTCTTTCTTCATTCTGAAGTTAAAGATGTACCAATCTACTGGGCAGTTAATTCCTCTAGACTCTACATCTGCCACAGCCTTTTCTGCGCCCCTGCGACTCACCATGTACCCAGCACATGACCACTGTTGATAAGAGACACAAACATTTTCGCCACTAATTCCATGAAGATCTTCATTAAATGCAAAGAGAGAGTCATCAGGAACAAAGAAGGAGAAGAAGTCCCAATCAGTAGGAAGTTCTTGCACGTACATTTCCAGTACGCCCTTAAAGTTTTTACTAATAAGAATGTCATCTTCAAACAGAATAAGGGTGTCGTAGTCTGACTCTAGGAACCTCTTATAAGCCTTGTAGTTACTGGCCCAGACACCCACAACACCAGCACTGGGTGGGAAGGTCTCTCCTGGCTGGCAGTAGTCTTCTACAGTATTAACTTTGAATTCAGGATACAGATTTATAAAGTTCTCTACCTTATCAACAGTATTGAGATACATCGTAGGTGAGCCCAGTCTGGGCAAAAAAGAAGCGCCCTTAAGAATCCCATCATAAGATTCATTACGAAGTTTATTTCCAGTATCGGTATGAAATACCTCAAAGCAGGCGTTACTTAACATCTTTGCTCTCTCTTTGTAGGTAGGCGTTATTAAGTAAGGCAGTTATAGATTGTTTCAATTGTGGTCTGAAAATAGGTAGGAACATTGATCCACCAAATCTAGGGTTGCTTTCAAATATAACGGGTTTACCATCACGGAGTTTAAAGTTTACATTTGCTGGACCACTGTAGTTAGCCAATTTAAACATCTTACGAAATATTTCAATGACTTCTGGTTCCATAGTTATAATCTTATTTGCAAAAGGTCCCATGTTCACTTTTCCTCCTTGAGGTACTGGACCTTCAAAGGTGACGTTCCAAAGAATTTCTCCATCTTTACACATAACCTGAGTGACGTACTCAACATCTCCCTCTACGTACTCCTGAACAAGGTAACGTTTATCTTTAAACCTGTGATTGTTAAGTGCCCACTCATACCGTTGTTGGTCCCAAATTAAGGCTATACCTACACCGCCGTAGAGGTCTAGCCTCTTCATAATAAAGGGGAACTCTGGTGTGTCTGATGTTATGTTTATAGTCTTTGGAAAATACTCTTCTAAACCATTATTACTTAGAAATTCATAAAACAATTCTTTGTTATTGAATATGTTTATTGTCTCTGGTGAGGAGACAAGTGTAGAACAACCCTTTGGATGATTGAGGTTATCTTCTACCGATAACGGTATAAGTACAGTCTTGTTATAGTCTTTACATACTTCCTGTAGCGGGAAATCTAAAGTATCAACTTGTATAACTTTTTCAATTGATGAGAAAGTTTTCCAGAATTCAGAGTCTGATCCAAGGGCCTCACCCCATGATGACCATAATCCTTTTCCATAAACAACTACTAGCACTTAGATATCCAGACCTGGTATCCCGTTTCTACAATACTAATCTCGCCTTCACACAGAGACAAGAATGCATCAATGCCCCTCTTTGGTTCTAGGAAGGGCTTACCACCCTCTCCCCATAAGTAATCATCAAATGCCATAACCCCACCTGGCTCTAGTACCTTGAAGGCGTTCAAGCCATCTAGTGCGGTCTGTAACGCTGTATGGCTGCCATCTATATAAACAAAGTTATAAGTCTTCTTGTTTTGGTTAAAGAACTCATTACTAGTCATCTTGTGTTTTATAACTTTAGAGTTATTTGCAAACCGTGAATCGTAGTAACCTTCAACGGAGTTAAAGTCTAGGCTATTGTGCTGTTGCTCTTCACTGCCTTCCCACGTGTCCACGTCATCAATTGTCACAATGTCCCTATTGATCAGAAGCCACTCTGTGGCATCGCCCGTGTAAGTTCCAATCTGTAAAGCACGCAACGGAGTTGTGGGGCATTTGCGCTCAAAGAATGGCACAGTGTTTTGAAACCAATTAGGAAACATTAGAACAACTTCAGGTTGTTAATACAACCACTCACATACTCTTCAGACATCTCTACATTGTCTAATAAATGATTGAACAATTCTTTGCTCTCCTCTTTGCGTCCTAGCCACCAGCCAACAACTGCCTTCTCAAACATCAAGACGTAGGGCCCATTATACTCAACGTACACTGGAAGAGATTGATTGTAATTTGCCATTGTATAAACAAGACCAATTTCTGCAAATGTGTACGCTTTCTGCCACTCCTTATTGCGTTCGTGAATCCTAGAGAGTAAGAAGTATGCCTCTGGTCTTCCTGGGATAAGAGCGACTGCCTGTAAAATGTTTTGATAAACGGCTGCATTTCTATCACCCTGATTACTGAAACAGAGGGACATCCTCAGTAAGGATGAATATGCAATAACAGGGTGAGTCTTATACCCACGATCTGCGGCTCGTAGATAGAAACCAGCAGCAGAAGCAAACTGACCTAAATCGTAATAAGCATTAGCAAGGGCAAAGTTCTTCTCAGGATTGAAAGAGTCAAAGGCAACATCTACCGCTAAGTCTTTAATTTGCATATGTCTTAGCCTCTTCAATCAATTCATTAACAACAGTATTTGGGACCTCTAATACAAATGCGGAGTTATCTTGAACACCAAAACTCAATAGTAAGTTGTCGTTAATGAGGGCCGCTCCGACACAGAACTCAATAGGAGTATCCATAAATGAGAAGGCTTTACTTAGGCCGACAAAATTAAACTCTTTATCCCACACAATTAAACGATGTCTATACGTTGAGTCTTTTTGGTTTAAATAATTTTTCCATAAGTTAACTTCATGGGTTACACACACGTAGTAATTACCCCAAGAGATTATGTGAGAGCCACCACGTTGATCAATAGGTGGAGTTGGCACCTTGTCATTAACAGTTACCTGTTTACATTCAGGCTCATTTGGATTTGCCCAAACAACTTCTGTAGGCATTGCCCACTTTACAAAGTGGTAAGGGTCATCTAGAACGGGCATCCAATTCTTTTCGCAATATGAAGTCGCCTCATTAATTGGCGCAGGAACTCGAACTCTCTGAACTTCTTTTACTGTCCAGTTCTCTTTATCAATTTCTATTTTGCTGTACTCCATACGACCTTGACCATTAGTAGTCGTATCACGACGTACACCAATCAAGTAGTAGTCACCATCCCACTGAACAACACGAGCATCTTCTAGACCAACAAACTCCCAAATAGGAGTGTGAAGATCTAGCATCTCCACCTTGGTGTAATTGATGATGTTGTAATTTTTGTCTAGGCGGCATAGAAAGTTGTTAGTTACAAGACGCTGATCCTTCTCTGGATGCAGGTAGGTGAGCGGCCCCCAAGGACTGAAGAAGCGCTTGTCATTTTCAGAGATGTATAGGGTGTAATTTACCTGTCTTAGATTGACCAGGATATCTCCGTCACTGTCTATATACACAGATGGGTTCATTAAGCCCAGACCATTACTGAGAGAGTTAGGTATAATTAGGGGCGCTAATTTTCCGCCATGAGAAACCGATTTATGCACCAAATTCATGTGTAAACTTTAGCCCACATAGTCTTTCTGTACCAGTTAACCTATGCTCATCCCCTTCGAAGGAGTTCCATGGCAACAGTTTATAAGGTATTGGGTCAAAACAACCCTGCCGCCACCACTAACACAACTCTTTATACAGTTCCAGCACTTACTTCGTCAGTTGTGTCAACTATTACAATTTGCAATCAGGCATCCTCTGCGGCTACATACCGCATTGCAGTTCGTCCTGCAGGTGCATCAATTGATCCTAAGCACTACATTGTTTATGGCGCAACAGTTGCGGCCTCAGATTCAACCGCTTTAACTTTAGGTATCACCTTAGCAACAACAGATGTAATTACAATTTATGCCTCAACTGCAACACTTTCATTTAATGCCTACGGGAGCGAGATCTCCTAAATGAGTATCTCAACAGCATCAGCCCAAGTAGCAACACTTAGCCGATATCGCTATGTTGCTGTTGGCGCTGAAACTTCTGTATCAGGCGTAGATGCCAATGGTAACGTTCTTGGCTATACAGCAGGTATGGAGCAGGTTTACCTAAACGGAGTGATGCTTGTTCGTACATCTGACTACACCGCAACTACAGGAACATCTATCACTGCTCTAACTGCTTTAGTGGCATCAGATGTGGTAGAGATTTTAACTTTTTCCCCATTCACAATCTCTAATGCAGTTGACCAGACTCTAGTAAACGCTAAGGGAGATTTAATTGTTGCTACAGCAGATAACACTGTAACTAACGTAACAGTAGGAACTGGTTCTACAAGCGGTGGTGGACTTCCACAAGTATTGATCCCAGACTCAACACAGGGGTCAGGTGTTCGTTGGGGCGATGACTTACATATTCTAGACGTAATGCAAGCAATCTAAGGAGATATGAATGGCTGTAACAAGTAAGAACCTCGCTAGAGCGGCGGCTTCGTTAACTACGACCACAGTTCTCTATACTGTGCCTGCATCTACGACCACAGTAGTGACTGGTATTGCGGTAACTAACACAACAGCAACTGCTGGTACCTTTACCTTGGCTTGTGGTCCATCTGGTTCACAGGTCGCACTCCACACAACAACAGCAATTGCTGCAAATACAACGGTCTATATTGATTGCAAATTAGTATTATCAGCAACTAACACCTTCACTGGTGGCGCCTCTGCAATCACAATTAACTTTAACATCAACGGAGTGGAGATAGCGTAATGGGATTATCAGTATTTCCTGCCGCAGCGGCTGGCTTTGACCTTACAAAAGTAACACTTCAACAAACAATTACATCTGGTTCAACCGTAACTATTCCTTCTGGAATTAACTGGGTTTATGCTGTATGCATTGGCGGTGGCGGTGGAGGCAGCACACTTACGTTAAACGGTACTGGTACTGGTGGCGGCGCAGGTGGAGTAACTATTGGTTGGGCTAAAGTTACAACTTCAACTCCTTGCACTATTGGTGCTGGCGGTGGTGCTTCTACTTATGGTGGTGATACTATTTTTGGCGGTCTTATTGCAGGAGGTGGTGGCTCTAATGGTGCTGGAAGAATAGGTAGTGGTGGTGGTGGTGGTAATACTGTAACAGGTAGTGCTAGTGGAGTTTCTTATTACGGTTCTCCTGCTGCGCTCGGTGGCACATCAAGTGGTGCTGGTGCTAACGGTTATGCAGGTGGTGGTGGTGCTGGTAATGCTACAACAGGAAATTCAGGCGCAGGTGGTATGGGAAATTCAGGTGGCGGTGGTGGGGGAACCGATAATACTGGTGCTTCGGGCGCTGGTGGTTATGGAACTTTTGCAGGTGGCGGTGGAGGTTCAACTCGCTCTTCAGGAACTGCTGGTGCTGGCGGTGCTAGTTCAACTTTTGCTGGTGGCGCGGCTGGAAGCAGCAGTGCTGGAGGTGGTGGAGCAGGATTTTTAGCAGCAGGTGTGGCTGGCTCTGGTAATACCGCAGCAGGCAATGGCGGTTCAGGTGGCGGTGGCGGAGGCGGAGGCGGCGGTGGCAATCCAGCAACTAATGGAACTGGCGGCGGCGGTTGCATCCTTCTTTATTACTAATTCTTAGGAGAATAATATGACAATTGAAACAAAAACAGTTATTAAGTATGAGTACAAATGTGATGTATGTTCACATGACTACGTTGAACAACGTGGCATTGGTGAAGATGCGTACTTCACTAAGTGCAATGTTTCTGGTTGTACTGGAGATTACGAATTAGTAACTCAAACAGAATCTACATACCAACAAGAAGTTCCAGACCCTGTTGTAGAAGCACCAACAGAATAAATTTTTTACCCCTTTAAGGAGATAAGATGACAAGAGCACAGTCCCTAGCGGCTTCGTTAACTAGTGGTACCTTCACAGGAACTACTTTGACTAGCCCTACAATTACTACCCCAACTGAGACTGCCCCTGTCGTTATTTCCCCAGAAGAACGTACAACAATTGCAGCCACGGCTGCTACTGGAACAGTTAACTATGACGCAGATACTCAAGGCGTTTTGTATTACACCACATCTGCCTCTGCCAACTGGACTCTAAACGTCCGTGGTTCAGGATCAACAACTTTGGCCTCAAAATTAGCAACCAATGACTCTGTAACAATCTCATTTCTAGTAACAACAGGTGCTACTGCTTACTATATGACAGCACTTACTATTGACGGAAACGCTCAGACAGTTAAATACTCTGGTGGAACTGCACCTGCTGCAGGTAACGCATCAGCAGTAGATGCTTACTCATTTACAATCATTAAGACAGCAGCAACCCCTACCTACACCGTCCTTGGTGCAGGTCCAGTAAAGTACGCATAGAAAAGGCGCCCAATAAAATGAGTCCTCTTTTTTCTCCAGTATCAGCAGGTGGAATAGGTAAGGCAACAGCAACTGCTTCTACTGGTTCTCCTACTATTGACTCAGCAACTCGTGCTGGTAAAACTATTTATAAATTTACTGGTTCTGGAACTATCACTATTGGTACTGCTGGAACTTGTGAAGTTTTTATATTAACTGGCGGTGGTGGTGGCGGCGGGTATTCAGGTGGCTCAGGTGGAGGCGGTGGTGGTTACTTCTATAGTACTACTCAAATTGTTGAAGCAGGAACTTTTACTATTAACGTTGGTGCAGGTGGAAGTGGTGGATACACAAATATCGTAACTACAACAGATGGTTCAGGAAGTTATGCTTTTAATTTAGCGCCAATTGTAGGTAAATTGGGTGCTGGCAGTTGCGGCGATGGTGGCAATAGTGGTAGTATTGGACCTATTATTTCAGCGTTTACAAAATTTACTGGCGGTAGTGGTAATCCTACATACGGCACTGCAGGTGGTGGCGCTGGATTAAGTGCAGTTGGCGGTAATGGTACGGCTGACCCTAGTCGTATTGCTGGTTCAGGTGGAAATGGAGTTTCTAACTCAATAACTGGTACCGCAGTAATCTATGGTGGTGGTGGCGGTGGTGGAAATTCAACTGCCAATGCTGGTGCTGCAGGTTCTGGCGGAACTGGCGGTGGCGGTGCAGGAAGTAAAAGTGCAACAAACGTTGGTGGTGCAACTACAGCCACAGCAGGAACAGCAAACCTTGGCGGTGGCGGTGGTGGTGGTCCTTCAAATATTGGTACTTATGGAGCAAATGGCGGTTCTGGCGTCGTAATAGTGGTGATTGGATAATTATGGCACATTTTGCAAGAATTGAAAATAGTATTGTTACTCATGTAACTGTTATTAACAATGAAGTATTAAAAGATGAGAACGGCGTTGAACAAGAATCTATTGGGGCGAAATTTTGCGCCGATACATTTGGTGGAGAGTGGATTCAAACCTCATACAATTCTAACTTCAGAGGTAAGTATGCTGGAGTGGGCGATATTTATGACGCAGAAAATGATATCTTTAAGGGTCCGCAAGTAACTATAGAGGAGTAACTAGTGCCAGATAAGAGTACCCGTGGCGTTAGTAACCTACCTGTTGCTATCCCTGATATTCCTGATGCACCTACAGTATCTGCTGTAAATGCGGGTACTAGTCGCGCCTATAATAATGGCGCAGCCACAGTAACTATTTCCAGTCCTACAGGTGGACTTCCCTCTTCTTACTCAATAGCAACAACCCCAATAACAAGTACTACTACAGCAACATCTAGCCCTGCAACAATTACGGGCCTAGCAAGTGCTACCTCTTACACAACTACAGTAACTCCTACTAACGTATCTGCTACTGGATCTGCTACTACCTCTTCGGCTTTTACAGCAACTACTATTCCACAGGCGCCAACTATTGGTGCAACTACCGTTGCTACAGGTCAGGCATACTCTGGTTCTGCAAATGTATCTGTAGCCTTTACAGCAGGTGCTACTGGTGGTTCTGCAATAACTACCTACACTGCAACCTCATCCTCTGGTAATACTGCAACAGGAGCAACAAGTCCTATTTCTGTATCTGATACTGTTGCTGTTGCTCGTACTTACACTGTTACTGCAACTAATGCCAATGGTAATTCAGTTGCATCTGCCGCTTCTGCCTCTACTACTCCCTTATCTGTGCCACAGGCTCCTACTATTGGTACTCCAGTTGCTGGTACGGATGCTTCAACTCAAGTGAGCGTTCCATTTACTGCTGGCGCAACTGGTGGTTCTGCTATTACTGGTTACACAGTTACATCTTCTCCAGGTTCGTTAACAGGAACTGGTGCATCTTCCCCCATTGTTGTTTCAGGATTAACTGCAGAAACTGCTTACACATTTACAATGACTGCAACAAATGCTCAAGGCAATAGTGCAGCATCTAGTGCATCATCTTCTATAACTACCTCTAAACCTTTATATTGGTTAGAATTACTCTCTGGACTTGCTATATATGTAAACCCATATCCAATTGGAATTACTTCAGTAGGGACTACCACTTATACATTAAATCAGGACTGGCCTGGCGCAGGTGACCCAAATGCTAGAAACGGAATAATTAAAAGAGATACTTATAGCACCATATCTTTACAAAAAGCCCTTCGTAATAACGCAGCAGTTTATAGTCAAGTTTATGGAATAGCAGTTGATAGTTCTGGAAATATTTACACTGGTGGTGGCGGTAATGGTAGTCCTAAAAACGCATACTTAATGAAGACAGATTCATCAGGAGCAGTTACATGGGCGTACTACACAAGCCCAGACCAAAGTTACAATTACAACTATACGTTAGCGTTAGATTCTTCTGCTGCAAATATACATGCTATTAGTTCGGCATACAAAGCGGCTAGTATTAGTTACGCACAAATTACAAAGTACAACTCTTCTGGAGTTAAGCAGTGGTCACGTAAACTAAGCAACAACCTTTCAATTACGTATCCACATGTGGACTTTAACGGTGGTTATGTAGACTCTTCTGGAAACGTTATAGGAGTAGGTCGTTACTATTTAAACGACTCATATCAACTAAATGTTATTTGGGTTAAGTATAACTCTTCTGGAACTATTCAGTGGCAACGAGCAATGTCACCACCAAGCCTTATTAATTCTTATTACACTCAGGCTGTTGGAGATTCTTCTGGAAATACTTACACGTCTTGGAGTGCTGGTGACTTTGGTTACTTATCAAAACATGACTCTTCAGGAACACTTCAATGGCAAAGAAAAGTAAGTATGACTGGTTCTGGTAATGCTGCTGGATTTGAAGGAATTGCAATGGACTCTTCAGGAAATCTCTATGTTTCTGGTTATGTTACAATTTCTTCACAGAAAAGCGTACTCCTTATAAAGTACAACTCTTCAGGAACACTGCAATGGCAAAATAAGTTTACAAGAAGTAGTGGAAACCTTTCACAAGCCAGCGGTCGTACACTCTTAACTGTTGATACAAATAATGACATAACTGTTACCTCAGCATCTGGCGACACAAATGAAATTTATACCTTTAAAGTACCTACTGATGGAACAAAAACTGGAACAAAGACCCTTGGCGCTTACTCAATAACTTACGGAACAGCATCTACAACAGATGCTGCGGGTAACTATGGTACTGCTACTCCTACATTTACAGACAGTGCTGGAGATGGCGCAACTACCGCTATAACAGTTACATCAACTACAACTGCTTACACTTCAGCAAGTGTTGGCTTGAGTTAAGGATGATGAAATTATGATATATCTAAACACAGAGACTAATGAGTATCCTCGGCATGATGGAGACCTAGAGTTATTAGGTTGGTCAGTGGGAGAGCCTCTACCTGAAAACTGGGTTGTTGTTGAGTACACAGAGCCACCTGAAATTGATGAAGAGACTACCTATTGGGAAGTTCCACCAACTTTAGTAAATGGAGTATGGAAAATTACGTATGCTACTAGAGCGTTAACAGAGAAAGAACTTCTATGGAGACAGTATCCTCGTCCTAATGACGGTAAAACGTACATTTGGAATGAATCAAAGTTAAAGTGGGAATGAGTTAAATGAGTATTCGTAACGCCAACGGAGAGTCAGTAGACGGTACAACAGGCAAGATTGCTGACCTTCCAAATGCTCCTACAATCGGTGCTGGTACCGATGTGGGTACTAGCCGTGCCTATAACAATGGCGCTGTCAGTGTTGCCTTTACACCAGATACAACTTATTGGGCGCCAACTTCTTACACCGCTACATCATCTCCTACTGGGTTGACTGGCACAGGATCTGCTTCTCCAGTTGTTGTTGCAGGACTTGCTAGTCAGACTGCTTATACCTTTACAGTAGTAGGAACTAACTCTGCTGGTAACTCTGTTGCCTCATCTGCCTCTGGATCTGTGACTGCTACAACTATTCCTGATGTACCAGTCATTACTGCAACTCCTACTATTGTCAGTACTACCTCTGTAACTATTCCATTTACCATTAATACTGGCGGCAAAATAATTAGCGCTATCACTGCTGTGTCATCTCCATCAATAGCATTGACAGTAACTGGTACTACATCACCTGTGACAGTTACTGGAACTTTTGCAACAGGTCAGGCTTATACATTTACTATGACTGCTACAAGTGCAAACGGAACTTCTGCAGCATCTTCTGCAAGTAACTCTGTTACTCCAAGCCCTTTTCCTACGGTTACTGGTGGAACACTTACCTCTGATGCAACTTATTACTACCGTACATTTACGGGTAATGGCACTCTTGGAGTTTCTGCTGCAACTTTATCTTGTGATTATTTAATAACTGCTGGAGGCGGTCCTGGTGGTACAAATCAAAGCAATGCTTCAACAGCAAGAGGAAGCGGCGGGGGTGGTGGCGCAGGCGGACTTGTGTACGCCTCTTCGCAATCCTTGGTTGTTGGCAATTACAATGCAGTTATTGGTGCTGGTGGTGTTGGCAACACAGAATCTGGACCCACGATTACATCTGGTAATTTAAGCAGTTTTAACTCAAGTAGTGCAACTGCTGGTGGTTACGGTGGTGGTGGTGGTGGTGCTGCTGCAACAGGTGGAAGTGGCGGTGCTAACAAAGCCTATTGGCAAACTTCTGGAAGTTATACATTTACTTCAGCAGGTGCAGAGGGAACTAGTGGACAAGGAAACGCTGGTGGTGGTGCTGGGTCGGCAACAGTAAACGCGCAAGCAAATGCAAGTGGTGGTGGTGGTGCTGGAGCGGTAGGTGGTACTGCAACATCTTCAAATGGTGGAGCAGGTGGGGCAGGCACATCTACTTACTCATCTTGGGGTGCTGCAACAAGCACAGGGCAAAATGTTGGTGGAACTTATTATTATGCAGGTGGCGGCGGTGGTGGTGCTGGATGGAGGGGAGCAACTTCAAGAACTTCAGGTGTTGGTGGTTCTGGCGGGGGTGGTGGTGGAGCAACTAACGCCAACGCAAGTGATGGAACTGTCAATACAGGCGGGGGTGGTGGTGGTATCGGAGATAACGCAACTTATGCTAATGGAATTTATAAAAGTGGTAACGGTGGCTCAGGAATTGTAATAGTTCGTTATACTAAAGCATCGGTAGGTGGATAATGGCACATTGGGCAGAAATAGATGAAAATAATATTGTTCTTCGTATAACTGTTGGAAGTAATGAAGACCCTGATGAAGGCTACCAATGGCTTATAGATAACCTTGGTGGAACTTGGATTAAAACTTCTTACAATAGAAACATACGTAAAAATTTTGCTGGTATTGGTTATACTTACGATGAAGAGCGTGATGCTTTTATTCCACCAAAGCCAGAGGGCAACTATGAATTAGATGAAAAAACCTGCCAATGGGTAGAGGTTATCTAGTGCGTGGAACTAAAGTACAAGGACGATTCAAAATTGACTTTGAAAACAAGTCTATCAATGAAGGCATTGTCGATGAACTCCGTGAACCTGTAGGTACAGAGGTTGACTGGTGGTCTTGGGACGATGCCGCTTTGGCTGCAGATTATGAGAACTGGGTAGATCCAATTTACGATGTCTCTAATCAAGAAGATGGCAAAGGCCGTCGTTGGAACGACCCATTCAAGATGCCCGTTGTACTGGCGGTAATACTTCGTGGTACTAACATCATGAATGAGCGTGGTTTTTACACCGTTGATACTTTGCGCCTAGTAATTGCTGTTGCAGATGCTCAGCGCCTAATTCCTTCTATGCTCACAGATCCTAACCCTAATATTCAAGATCGAATTGTCTATCAGAATGGTGTCTTTGTTCCTACCAGAGTTTTACCTCGTGGTCACTATGCGGAAAATTATGCAGTTGTTACAATTGACTGTAACCAAGTGAACCCTGAAGAATTGGTTAATGATCCTCAGTTCCAGGCTTACGCACTCTAAGGAGAGAAATGGCTAAGAAGGCAAGCAAGGGCAAAGTAGAGAAAGTCATGAAGGAATATGCTGCTGGAAAACTTCATAGCGGATCTAAAAAGGGTCCTGTAGTTAAATCAAAGAAGCAGGCCATTGCTATCGGTCTCTCTGAACAACGTAAGAAGGATAAAAAATAATGGTTAAAGAATCCGCAAATAGGACCGTCACCTGTGACATCTGCAAGAAGAGCGTGCCTGTAAAATCAAGCATGGCTAATGTAACTCTTACGGCTCACAAAAAGAAGGAACACAAGAAGTGAAGAAGCCAGAACCTTTAAAGGCTAAAAAACATAGACGTAATATTGGTGCTACTGCTGGAAAGAATCCTGGAAAGAATGTTCGTACCGCACTGACTGAGAGCAAGTACGACACAGGCGGACAAGGTATGAAGCGCAGAAAGGGTTCAATCATTCGTAGACCAAAGGCAACCATTCGTTACCCGCATAAGAAGAGTGACTGATGCCAGAGACAAAATTAAAACCAGCACCAGTTAAATACCCAGATGGAGGAGGACTAGCATCAATGGCAACTCAACCAAAAGAATCTCATAAGTTAGAGGTCGAGGCTATGGAGGCCAAGCACAAGGCTGAACTAGCAAAGTTAAAAGAGAGGCACGCCAAAGTCAATAACCCAAAGGCGGCAAAGTAATGGCTAAAACCATAAAGGTTGCTGGTGAGAAACACACTATTAAAAAGAACAAGAGGGGCGAGGTCATTGTTGATCATGCTGGTAACAAGGGCAAGTACGACAAGATCAACCTGACAAAGAAGGCTGGCTCTAAGACCATTGCTCAAGGAGTAAAGGCAACTAAAGATTGGCATAAAAATAATGGCTAAGACTGAGGCATGGACACGCTCTGAGGGCAAAAATAAAAAGGGTGGACTCAACGAAAAGGGACGCAAGTCTTACGAGAAGGCGCACCCTGGTTCAGATTTAAAACCTCCAGTTAAGAAAGAGCAAGCGGCTAAATCTGAAAAGTCTGCTGCTCGACGTAAATCTTATTGTGCACGTTCTGCTGGGCAAGCAAAGAAATTTCCTAAAGCGGCTAAAGATCCAGATAGTCGTTTAAATAAAGCAAGAAGGGCATGGGATTGCTAATGGCTAAGAAGACAGATCCTTGCTGGGATGGTTACACTCAAGTAGGTATGAAGATGAAGAATGGCAAGAAAGTTCCAAACTGCGTTCCTGCTAAGGGCGTTGCTAAATCAAAACCTAAGAAGAAAGCGAGCAAGTAAATGTGTAAAGGTTGTGGATGTGGTTGTTCAACTGCAGGATGTAAAGGCGCCTGCAAAAAAGGCTCTAAGAAGTTATCCTCAAAACAAAAGAAGATTGCTAGCGCTGCTGCACCAGCAGACAAGATTACTGGCGCAGACTTCAAGGCTCTAAAGAAGGGCAAGAAGTAGTGTGCTCTACCTGTGGTTGTGGTAAGCCAAAGGACAAGCACGGAATGAATACCTTGGCTGCGGCCAATAAGAAGTTCAATAAAAAGTCTGATGCAAAAAGCAAGGCAAAGAAACCAATGCTTGTAAGAAAGAAGGGCATGTAATGAAGTACAACGATGCCAAGCAAGATGCAAGGGTCATGAAAGGTATGACCCCAGAAGAAAAGAATAAGTTTAAGAAGGCTGATAAGGCTATGGATAAGAAGAAGCCATCTCGAACAGAAGATGAGAAGATGGATAAGGCGTTAGCCAAAAAGGTTAAAAAGAAGTAAGAGTTAGAGCCACCTGCGGGTGGCTTTTTCTTTATCCTTAGAGCATCAGAACACCGCTGCGGTGCCTGACTACAGTTCCCGCTGGTTGCGATTTAAGGGGTTTATATGGCATGGAAGCCGTGGTATCAAGAAGTTGCTGAGATGAACAATCAGCACGAACGTGAAGCCTTCATTCAGGGCGTGTTCGGATTCCGCCCTAAAGAAAAACGTCCAATCGTCGCAGGCCTTATCATGGGTACTACCGCTGCATACTTAGCAGGAGCAGCAGTCGTTGCGTCGAAGGCGAAGAAAAAGAAGTGACATACCTTTCAAAAGTAAAAGAGTCACTACATAAAGCCAGCATTGAAACCACACGGATGATGTCTGCTCAAGTTCGTTCAGAAGCCCGTGCATCTGGTTGGCCATCTCATATTGTAAGAACACTCCACATCTCTCATAACGATGGAGCATTTACTGTTCATTCTCATGAGAAGCATCGTGCTGAGGCATTAAATTTAGAGTACGGAACTCCTGGAACTCAACCAACAGCGGCCATTCGTCGCTTTGCAAATCGCACATCTGAATCTGAAAAGTTTCTTCTTGGACGTACTATGAAGCACTTAGGGAATTCACAATGAGTTTCTTATTAGACGAAGATGAAGCCCTACGAAACCTTTTAAAGGATATGACTGTCACTGACCAGAAGTCAGTTACTGAGGAAGGGGCAACCCGCAATGTTGGAGTTTGGTTTGGTCAACCTGATCAGGAAATTCGTAATCAGAGTTACCCATACATAACAATTGATATGATCGATCTGTCAGAAGACATTCAACGTGCAATGCGTGGTCGTGTAAAACCTTCATACCTAACTAATCCAACAGACCAAGTAGAAGGAACTCAAAGTGTTCAAGGCGTATCTTATGATGATGAGATCCATGACTGGGATATTAACTATCCAATTCCAGTAAACATTGATTACCAGATCACAACTTACGCTCGTCAGCCACGTCATGATCGCCAGATTCTGGCGCAACTTCTATACACAAAGATTCCATTACGATTTGCAGTTCTAAACACTGGTCCAAATACCAGTGCTGGGACTACACGTCGTCTGGATGTTCTTGACATCTCTAAGCGAGATATCACAGAACAAGGAAAGCGTTTATTCGTAAACGCAATAACGGTGCGTATCTCTAGTGAGATAGCGCCTGAAACATACAACCAACTCTATAAGACTCTTGAACTAAACGTCACAGGCACAACTGGCACCCAAGTAATTGGTCGTGGTCAGTTCACTACCATCGATACGTACACTCAATCGGCACCATAAGGTACCCCCTACCCAACTAGCAAGGAGAAAAAATGGCCTATAGCCGTCCAGGTATTTACATCAGTGAACGCCTACTACCAGCCCCGCTTCCAGCGGGTGTTTCCGCAAATGCTGCTGGTGCCGTTGTTGCACCTTTTGCACAAGGACCAGAAGCAGTAACTCTTGTCACCTCTTGGTATGAATTTACTAAGAACTTTGGAGGCTACAACGCCTCTTACCCAGCCACCTTTCAAGTTGGCGCATTCTTCCAGAATGGTGGACGTGAACTTTACGTTCAACGTGTACTAGCATCAAATGCTGCTGCGGCAGAAATTGATATTCTTACATCAGCAGAAGCAACTGTTGCAGTTGTTACCTCAAAGAATGCTGGAACAGACGGAAACAACCTTCGTGTTGTTATCACCGATGGTTCAGTAGAAGATACCTACACACTAACTCTTTACAAAGAATCTGGTGTTTCTGGAGACATCACTGATGACGTTCTTCTTGAGCGCTATGAAAACGTAGTGTTTGATGATGACACATCAAGTGACTACGCAGAGACAGTAATTAACCTAGTCTCACCAAATATTGAAATCAGTGCTTCTGCTGGTGGAACCCCAGTATCAACCACTTACCCACTAACAGGTGGAACTAATGGAACTGCAGTTGCATCTACTGACTACACAGCATACAAGGCTGGCAGTTCAGTATTTGAGCGCTTCACTTCATTGGATCGTCCACTAGTAGTGTTCCTTCCAGCAGTAAATGCTCTAGCCTCTGGCTCTGTTAGCGTGTTTGACGACGCAACATCTTGGGCAGAAGCCAATAACGGATTTGTAGTTATTGATACTGATCCAGACCTTACAGTTGCAAACGCTGTTACTTTTGCAGGAAGTCTTGCAGATACAAGCAACGCTGCTGTCTACTATCCAAACGTGTACATTGCAGATCCACTAGGACGTGGAACTGGCGCACTTCGCAAGATTGGACCAGCAGGTTCTGTGGTCGGTCTTTACTTAGCAACTGATGCAAGCCGTGGTGTGTTCAAAGCACCTGCAGGTATCACAGCACCTGTTCAAGGAATTGTTGCCGTAGAGAAGTCATTCTCTTCAACAGAACTTGACACAATGAATGCAAGTACATCTCCTGTAAACCCAATCCGTCAGATTCCTGGCGCTGGTCTTTCAGTTATGGGTGCTCGTACCCTTAAGCAAGATGGAACTGCAAACAAGTACGTGAACATGCGTCGTTCTTTAATCTACATCAATAAGAACCTACGTAACCTTACACAATTTGCTATCTTTGAAAACAATGATGAGCGCTTGTGGGCACGTATCAATACTTCAATTGGCTCATTCTTAAATGAGTACCGAAATCAAGGCGGTCTTCGTGGCGCAACTGCGGCACAGGCTTACTTTGTAAAGTGCGACGCAGAGAATAACTCAGCAGCACAAATTGCAAATGGCGAAGTACACATCCAAGTTGGTGTGGCTCTTCAATATCCAGCAGAGTTCATCGTCATCGACCTCAGCCAAAAGACGCTGAACTAACCCGAAGGAGATAATAAATAAATGCCTACAATCATTAATAATCGGTCAACATTAATCACCGATCCGTTACGTAACTTTCGATTTTTAGTTACGTTCAAGCCATTAACAAGTGCGGCTGGGGCAGCAACAAGCGCTGCAACAACTAACCTTGCATCAGCGGTAACGCTTGGCTTTACGTCTGTATCAGGAATGGCTGTAACAACAGATTCTATTCCTTACCGTGAAGGTGGATACAACACCACTGTTCACCAAATTCCAGGACAGACTACGTTTGCTCCAATCACATTGCAACGTGGTGTAATCCTAGGAACAAACCAAAACTACGAATGGATGCGTAACCTATTTGCAACTGTTCAAGGTGGCGGTTCAACCCGTGCTCGCACAGAGAACTTCCGTTGCGATCTAGAAATTGCAGTACTATCTCATCCAATTCCATCTACTGGTGAGACAGCACAAAACTCTCCAGCAGCAACAGACCACGTCGCTATGCGCTTCAATGTGTATAACTGCTGGCCTACTGCTGTAGCGTACTCAGATCTAAACGCTGGAGATAACGCTCTGTTTGTTGAACAGATGACACTTGTCCATGAAGGATTTGATGTTAACTGGGCAGCAGACTTAACTACTTCAGCAACAGCATTCCCAGCATAATCTAACAAAGGAATATAATGACGAACACAATTAGTGCAGCGGTTAATCCCGCATTGGCAAACCAACTTCTATCAAAGGCGCTTAATGAAGTGCCACAGGAGATCGTTCCTGAAATTATCCTTCCTTCGGATACTTTGGTTAACCTGCCTGGTGGCTATGTGACAGCCACTGGGGAGGTTATCCGAACCGCAGAGGTTCGTGAACTCAACGGTAAAGATGAAGAGATAATTTCAAAGTCTCCAAATTTAGGCAAAGCCCTACTAACAATACTTAGTCGTGGAACTGTAAAGATAGGTACTGAAGCAGTGGATGAGAACGTCCTTGATCAACTTTTGATAGGAGATAGAGACTCCCTTCTTCTTGGTATCTTAAAGACAACCTTTGGTTCAAAGGTAGAGATTGCTGCATACTGCAATGGCTGCACTGAATACAAGGTGGTACAAGTAGACGTTGATGCCGACATTAAAGTAAAGGTATTAACAGATCCAGTTAACGACAGAGTGTTTACCGTAAAAGGAAAGAAGAACGAGTTTGTTGTTCGTCTTCCAAACGGAGTAGTACAAAAGAAAATGATTGAAAATACAGACAAGACATCTGCAGAGTTAAGCACAATTATTTTAGAAAATACATTAGTACGTATTGATGAAGCCCCAGTATACGGAGCAGCACAAGTACAGTTACTAAGTATTACAGATCGTAGAACTATCGTAGAAGCGATAAATGATAGAGCGCCTGGTCCACAGTTCTCAGACGTTACTGTTAACTGCCCAGACTGTGAAAGTGAGGTAACGGTTCCTATTAATTTAGGTACCTTATTTCAGTTCTAATGTAACAGGTTATATGCGTCTGTTCTCTGAATGGGCTGCATTAACTGAATTCTACGAAGGTTGGACTCTTGAAGACATAAAGAACTTGTCTAAAAGAGAAAGAAGCAATTGGTTAGAAGTAGCAATGACTAGACATGGAAGGAGTTCAAGTAATGGCTAAAGATCCAATTAATGAACTCTCCCATGTCAATAGCCAACTAAAGGCTACTAACAAAGAGATAAATCTTCTTGAATCTGGTTTAAAGAGGATAACTGGTCTTGCCAGTGCAAGTTTTTCTACAGTAAAGAACGCCTTATCATTTAGCACTGGACAAACTAGCGGTTTAAATTTAGGTTCATCCAACGCTAATTTTGCTAACAACGCTAGTAATCAAAGCACCAATAACATGCCTTGGGCATACTCAAAAACTGGTGCAGCAACTATTGGTGGCGTTCAACTTGGCTTAGGTGTTGCAGGTGCTGCTTATGCTGCTCTACCAAGTCTAAATGAAGTAGTACCTCGTGCAACTGGCTTCTACCAAGCATCAAGCCGAGTTACTGGAATGAATAGAACTCAGTTAGCAAATATGGCTACCTCTGCATTCAGAGGTGCAATATCTGGAACCAATGATGACATGGCAGCACTTGCTGTTCTTTCTCAAAGTTTTAACATCACTGACACCAAAAACTTAAGTCAGTCTATGAGAGAAGCCAGGGGCGCAACCCTGGCATATGGAATGTCAAATCCCCAGGCTGCCGCAGCAATTGGTGGGTTGCACACAGGTGCAATGGGTGGAAACCTTTATCAGTACGGCATCAGTACCTTTGATACAAAAACTGGAATGATGCGTACATCAGAGGATATTGCTAAACAAATTTATAAAAGAGAATTTGGCAACAAGAAGTTAACACCAGAACAACTATCAGTTGCTATGCGTGAAGGCCTATTAGGTGCAGACATAAATAACCTGTTCCAGGATCAAGCAACAAATGATTTAATGCGTCGTAAAATTACTGAAATTAGTCAAGGTAAAAACTCTAATCTTTTAACTGAGACTGGTGCTGGCAACCCACTAACAAATACTTTGTATAAGGCAAACACTTCATATACAGACCTTCTTAATAAAACTACTGATCCTGCACTTGCAGGTTACGCAACTGCAGCAGATGCAATGGTTGCATTTAACAAAGCCTTAGAAGGAACACCAGAATCAATAATTAAACTAAAGGCAGCAATTGAAGCCGCTTCAGGTTCTAACCTAGGAAGTGCTAGTAGCGCCCTATTGAGCGGTGTTTTTGGTGGAGTTGCAACTATCACCGCAGCGGCAGGTCTTCGTAAACTAGCGGGGACTGCTGCGGCAAAGGCTATTGCAGGAAAAGTTACAACTACAGCAGTTGAAGGAGCAGTAAAAACTACAGCAATGTCTGCTGCTAAAAAAGTTGGATTAAAAGGTTTTACAAAAGCAGTGCCACTAATTGGTGGAATTTACTCTGCTGCAACAGGTGAGGGGTTCATATCTAGCGTAGCAACCAGCGCTGCAATAGGTGGCGTGTTTGGCGGACTTCCTGGAGCAGGAATTGCTGCTGCTGGAACTGCAATTGGTTGGTTAGGAACAAAACTGTTTCAAGCATTTAAGTCTATGACTGCCACATCTGTAAGTCCTGGTAGTGGACCAAATCAAACAGGTATGGGGCTACCTAATGATGCAGATCCTCAACTTGTACAAACTTTACTGAGTGCTGGATTCAGCGGTCAATCACTTGTTACTGCTTATGGCGTTGCAAAAGCAGAGTCTGGAGGAAGAGCAAATGCATACAACCCAACTGGCTTAGATAAATCTTATGGTCTATTCCAAATCAATATGGAAAATAACGACCCTAGAAATAAAAATATGGGTGTTAAGAGGAACGCTGATTACTTAAAGAAGTACAAAAACATTGGCTACACAGGTATGGAAAGTTTAAAAGATCCAGCCATTAACGCCAAAATTGCTTACGATATATCTAAGGGCGGCACAAACTTTAAACCATGGACCACATATACAAGTGGGTCTTACTTAAATCAACTTACCCCTGGTGGGAATACCTCTCCTAATGGTCCACAAACTGTCAACATTAATCTTACAATTTCTAAAGCGTCTGATGCTGAAGCCGAAGCCTTTGCTAAAAAGGTAAAAAGTCTTTTGGTTAAAGATAAGAGTCTCAATGCTATAGGGAGTAAATAATGGCTGGTCCTAACCCATACTTACGTAGTGCTGATATTGAAGCCCGATTTCAGGACCAGTTAACTTCTCAAGCAAATCAAAGAGAAAAAGATAAGAAAGCAAAAGCAGAAACAGATAAAAAAAAGGCTCTAACAACACAGTTAGTTACCTTACGCCAACGTGAGGCTTCTTTACTTGCCCGCAAATTAGCAGCAGAAAAAAGTTTAGCGCCTAATAAAGCGCAACTGTTATCTCTTCAAAACAATGCATTGAGTTCTGGCTCTCCTGGTGGGTCTACAATTACATCGGGAGAACTAGCGGCAATTAGTGCTTATGGAAACTATTATGTTGCACCTTATTTGGCAGAGGTGGCTGCTCTAACTAACGAGTACAAGAATGCCGTTGATGCCACAAAGGCAACAGAGAAAGCATTAACACCAAAAGTTGAAGCAAAAGCAAAAGTAAATAAGGCTATTAAAAATAAATCAACAACTAAGGCAAGGTCTAAGACTGGCAGTACATCTGGTAACAATGGATCAGACCCAATTAAGAGTGCAGCGTTTAACCCGCCTTTATACAACTACAACGCACCAATGGTTAAGAATGCATACCTTAATCCTGGTTTAGGAGCATTAGATCTAAGTCCACAACAAGAGACTTCTTCTAGAAGCATTTCAGATCCAGGTAATTATACAGATGCACGTAATGCGTGGAAAGACACTCTTGGTGCAAAAGGCGTTATTCAAATGGATCGAAATACTCAATTCAATATGTCTAACGTTTCAAGTACTGGCTCTCAACAACTTGATGCAAACTTATACGGGTTTAAGTTCTTATACAATCCAAAAGAAGTTGCTATGCATTGGGGTATGACCGACAACTCTTATAATCCAGAGGTTGGAGCAACAGGGCAAACTGGAAGGGGTTTCACTCTCTCGTTACAAAATAGCACAATTACATTCTCTCTTTTACTAAATCGAATTGGAGATATGACTTGGCTTGATTCTAACGGACTTAAATCAAAAGGTGTAGGAGATGTTTACTCTCCAACTAGTAGCACTGATGTCTACCCAACCTCTGTAAACAACACGGAATTAAAAGACATATATAAAAAAGGAACAATGTATGATCTTGAGTATCTATTTAAAACCGTTGGTGGGGCTAACGCTACATATACAGACTCGTTCGATACAAAGACCGCTGACAGGGGATGGTTACAAGGTATTCAAGTAGAGTTACACCTTGGTGCTGGTATGAGGTATCTGGTGCGAGTTAACTCACTTGACGTAAACCATATGATATTTAATGAAAACATGGTTCCAATACTTTCTGAAGTAAACATCTCATGTTCACGTTTCCTAAATGTTAAGGACACTCCTCAATGATATTTTTAGATAGCAGGTATGCAGATGGCAGACTTACCAAAGTTTGGCACGCTAGAAAACAGGAGTACCACTTAGTAGTACTAAGAGAATGGCCTGAATACGTTCAGTCTTATTTCATATACGAATGGGTAGAGAACGATCGTTTAGATAACTTGGCTGTTAAGTACCTTGGTGATTCAGGGTTGTGGTGGGAAATTATGGATATAAATCCAGAGATTATTAACCCATTAGAAATCCTTCCAGGTACTCAGATCAGGATTCCAAATGCGTGATCCCCAAAAACAACACAGATTTAATAACTCGTTTAAAGTTTCATATCCAGATTTTCCTACATTAGGTGGTCCTGCTAGAACAGTGACAGTCATTCAAGAGATGGGTAAACATGACGTTGTTCAGATCCGTTATTCAAGATTTAATAACGCTTTCTTTAAAGCAATAAAAACAGGTGTTCCTGTTGTAGTAACTTGGAAAAATGACAAGGTTTCTGGAGAGTTTGTAGGTTATGCGGTGGACGTATCTTACCCAACTGTTCATCAACTAATACGAGAGGTAACTATTACTTGTGTTGGGTCTTCTTATCCTTTAAAAGAACGTGTGTCTAAAATTTGGAAGAATAAAACAGCATCAGAAATTGCAACAGAAGTTGCAAAAAAGTTTAAACTAAAACCTTTTGTAACACCAAGTTCAATACGGTTTACCCAACAATCTTTATCAGGTCATTCTTACTGGGAAAAGTTAAACGAGTTAGCAGAAAGAATTGGTTACGGTGTTCAAGTTGTTGGTACAGAACTTCACTTTCATCCAATAGACCAAATGATTGACCAGTTCATGACAACAGTCCCAATAATGTCTTTTAAAGACCCATTCTTAAATCCAAACGCCAGTTACATAGCGCCAACTTTGGAGTACTTTGAACCCACCGTTGGAGACCACATTGAGTCTATGAGTTTTTCTAGAAGTAGTAACACTGTCAGTGGAGTTGATCCAGTAACTGGAAAAGCCTACACAGCAAAAACCTCTTCTAACAAAGTTGGGAAGAATCTTAGAAAAAATACAAAGGATCCGTTATTTTCTACCGTAGAGGTGAGCACCGTTGTAGCCAGTAACACAATGGCTAAGTCGTTGTCTACTGCTAGAGCACAGATGGGAAGACTTTCAATGCCAGCAAAAGCAAGTGGTCAAGGTGACCCACGAATTGCGCCGTGGAGAACTGTAGAGATTAAAGGCACTGGAGATACTACCGATGGATTTTGGATTGTAAAAAGGGCAGAGCACACAGTTTATTTTGATGGAAGATACTACGTGGAGTTCACTTGTTTATCCGACGGTGTTGGTACTAACAAGCCAAGTGTTACCAGGCCCTCTAGTGCTGGGTCAGTACCTACAAGAAACATCACAAACGAGATGTCTACTGCCAACAAAAGAAAGCCAACATCACCTAAACTAAGCGCTACAACTATAATGGTTAAACAGAGTGCAGCAGGGTACGCCGTGACCCCAAGGAAATGGAGTGGTAAATAATGTCTGAAAAGTCTTTGGCATTGCCCTTCTCTATTGATGCCTATGGGAAAGTATCTGTAACTAGTGATCAGTCAAAAATTTGGGCAGATAGAGTCAGGTCTGTTCTCGGAACTTCTCTGAGAGAGCGTGTAATGAGACCAACTTTTGGAACTCTAATACCTTATGCAATTTTTGAAGGAGTAGAAACTGCAGAGGCTGAGATTAAAGCAGAAGTTGAAAGAGCCTTTAATGGACAACTTCCGTTACTTAATCTTCAAACTACCAATGTGTCTTTTGATACTTATACAAGTGTTTTTAACGTCGAAGTAATCTATGGATTGCCAAACAATGAGACCGTAAGTACCCTCATTGGTTTGGTCCTTATTGATGGTACTACCCCAATCTACCAGGAGTTCTTATGAGCATAACACCAGTATCTAATATCCCCATTGCAATTGATTACACAGGAAGAGATTACTACTCTTTGCGTGAAGATCTAATTGCAAGAATACAGGACCGCATACCTGAGTGGACTGCTTCTGACCCAGCAGATTTTGGTGTTGCTTTAGTTGAAGCCTTCTCGTACTTAGGAGACATGGTCTCTTTCTACATTGACAGAACAGCCAATGAGTCTTTTATTCAAACCGCAACACAGCGTGACAGCATTTTAAACATTGCTCAGACTTACGGGTATATTCCAGCAGGCTTTAGACAAGCAACGGTAGATGTAACTTTCTCTAACTCATCTGATGCAAACGTAACAATTCCTTCTGGAACCGTTGTTAGTGCTCAAGTAGTATCAAATGACACGGTGGAAACTGTTTACTTTACAACTAACGTAGATGCAACAGTTCCTGCCCTTGTTGACGATGTCCCTGGCGAAGATACAGTAAGTGCTGCAGAGGGTAGAAGCATTACTTTAGTTTCAGATGTAGCCAATACCTATGGCGAACTTGTGGGGACATCTACTGGAACTCCTGCAATGAGTTTTGAACTTGGAGAAACACCCGTAGTAGAGGGCTCCGTTGAGGTGTACGTTCAAGATGGAGATGTATACTCTAAATGGACACAAGTACAGCACCTACTTGATTTTGGTCCAACTGATCTTATCTACTCTGTGTTTTTAGACCAAGACAATGTTGTTTCAATAACGTTTGGTGATGGGGTGTCTGGATCAATACCAACTATTTATTCTGAGATTAGAGCAAAGTACACAGTAGGTGGCGGTGGACTAGGAAATGTAAGTGCAAACCTTGTAGACACTATTGAACATATTCCTGGTTTATCTGAAGGACAAGTTACCGCTATACAGAGCGCTGTCACTTTAACCAATACTGCAACTGCTCTTGGTGGTGCAGACCCAGAAAGCAATGACCAGATTAGAGTTTCTGCTCCATCTTCTTTGCGTTCTGGAAACAGAGCAGTAACATTAAAAGACTTTGCTGATTTATCTTTATCGGTAAGTGGGGTTGGAAAAGCAAATGCAACAGCAGCAGTTTGGACTTCTGTAACTGTTTATATTGCCCCTAGCCGTACCGCAATAGACACTGATCCAGCACCAGGGTTAGATGATCTTGGAGACCCTACAGCAGAATATGTTCGTTTAAAAACAAACTTAGAAACTTTCTTAAGTAATAAAGTGTTAATTGGCACAACCGTTACCATTCAACCTCCAACTTATGTTGACGTTGTAGCAAACATTCAGTACACAAAACTTGAACAGTACACAACAGAGGAAGTAGAATTAAGTTTAAAGAACGCTCTTTTAACTGGCTTTGGTTACACAGGTGTAAAGTTTCAAGACACTATCTATCCACAAGACATTGAGTTTGTTCTTCAACAGGCACCTGGGGTGCAGACTGTAAAAGTATTGGATCTCCATGACACTCTTGGAAGTGGTCTTGACACTATGGTTGGTGAACCAGGGGAGATATTTAGGTTTACAGAAGACAACACAAGTCTTAGCGAGATGTAATGGATCCTGTTAAACGTCTTTATGGAATCTATAGAGGTGTTGTAAAGGATACTAGAGATCCAGATAAGCAACGTCGTCTTAAGGTTTCAATACCACAAGTTTCGGGCACTGAAGTATCTGAATGGGCTTGGCCTATTGAGCCATCAAGTATTAATACTGATGTCCCTATTGTTGGCCAAGGTGTTTGGATCTCTTTTATTGGAGGAGATCCTGATTACCCAGTTTGGTCTGGAGCCTTTGGAAAGAACCAAGGCAAGAATAAAAAAATGTTTATTAAACCATTAGATAATAAGACATCTCTTACAGGTTTATCGGCACACGTTATTACTATAAAGAATTCTGATGGAACTACAGATGTAGATTTAACGGCTACCCTCATGGCGTTAGCAAACAAGGTAAAGACCCTAGAAACAAAGGTGACCACCCTAGAAGGCAAGGTCACAACTTTAGAAGGTCAAGTCACAACCTTACAAGGTCAGGCTCATACCCATTGATAGTTCAGCAGGTAAATAGGGGGCAAACCAGAGAAAATAGACCGTTAGGTCTGAGAGGAAAATAAGTGACAGCATCATATCCAATATCGGTTAAGTCCTTTTCAACAAAGGTAGATTTCACCGACACCGTTCTTGCCGAGCACGTAAACACCCTTCAAGATGAAGTTGCCTCTATACAGGCAAACCTTGGAACCTATATCAAAACTGGTTCTGGTTGGGTTGGGTCTTTTGACCAAATCACCACCAGTTGGGATAGTCTAAAAGATCGTCTTGCAAATATTGAGTACGGATTAAACACTGTTTATACAGAACGACTTCCAACGGGTGGAACAACTGGGCAAGTTTTAGTAAAGTCATCTGGTGATGACTACGATACCTCTTGGTCTACATTTGATGGCTTACCTTCCCAATCTGGAAATTCTGGAAACTATTTGACTACAGATGGATCAAGTGCATCTTGGGCTGCTGTTGCTCAAGGTGGAGAAACAATAAGTTCTTTCTTACTTGCTGGTTGTTAAGGAGCATTAGCCTGTGGCTAAATATGGAGTAAATTATTATGGTGCATCTAAGTACGGTGCTACCCCACAACTTAGGTTATCTGTTGCGCCTATGTCTGTACTTGTCTCTTCAATCATATCTACTGGGTTTAGAAAAGTAACAGTATCTTGGCAATCTCCTACTGGTGACTTTACAAGGTTTAGACTAGTAAGGAACCAGGCTGGGTTTCCAGAGACCGCTGAAGATGGTGTAATTATTTTTGATGAGTTTGCTGAATCTGGTTCTGTGTCTCGTTCATTTTTTGTAGATGGAGAAGACAACCCAACAGATGTTCCTATTGTTCCTGGTCGTCAGGTTTACTACAGAGTATTTTTGTTTACAACTTCAAAGTTTTGGGTTACTGCTGGATCTATCTCAGCCATTGTTCCATCAGATCATGGTGCACAAGATAGTTTGATGGGAATGATTCCACGTGTGTTTACCAGTAAAGAACAGGGGCCGTTGGGTGCTGTTGATGAAACTTCTGCTATTTATGACTTTATGTATGGGTTTTCTTTTACAGTAGAAGAATTTTTTACACTTATAGATTTGCTACGTCCTAGACACACTGGTTATGAGACACCTGTTTCCTTGATCTATGCGGAAAGAACAAACGTCGGTTTATCTGCTGAGCCTGGGTTACCAACTAAAAATCAAAAAAGATTAATTCGTGAAGCGCTATACATGTATGGACATAAAGGAACTAAGAATGGATTAGAGACTTACGCAGAATCAGTGACTGGATTTGCTCCAACAATAACTGTTTCTGAAAATCTTTTATTATCGGTTCAAGACTCAACATTTTATGACTCAATAGGTAACTGGGTATTTGAAAATGCAACGGCGGAAAAAAGTGAGGAGCAGGTACCTGCTACAGGAGACAATGTAATTGACAACGCCTATACCTGCAAGGTAACTGCTACAGATGCTTTCTCTATGGTCTTGGGTGCTGATAACCCAATAACAAAAGGTGTTCCAGTTATTGCGGACACCGAGTACGTTGCTTCTTGCAAAGTAAAGTCACCACCGAGTGACGGAAATGTGTTCATATCCATAGACTGGTATGACGGTACTGGTACATTTATTAGCGTAGATAATGGGTCTAACGTTTCTGCTAATAACACTTGGAAAACTGCAAGCGTTACCGCGACTGCGCCATCTGATGCAGTGTATGCGGTTCTTCAAATTTCCTCTAGCGCTGATGGACAATACTACATAGACCAAGTCTGTATGCAACTTGGGGACACTGTTGTCTATGACGAGGCTCGTGCTGTAGACATTTTTTTAAATTCAAAAAATATTAACTACATTACAAATCCATCTTTTGAAGAAAATGTAACTGATGGTTGGACGCTCTCTGGCGCAGCAACTGCGGTTCAAGATTTAGACGTGTCTACTGCAGCATACTCTGGAACTAACAGTGCAAAGATAACTGGCTCTGGATCATGGTCTATTACAACTGACGATATACCAGTAACTTCTGGTAACTACTACACGTTCTCTACTTACGTTAAGTGCGCCGAGACGTTCTCAATAACTTTTGAAGGAAAAGATTTTGAAGGTACAAGCACGGGGCACTTAGAGACTGTAAACTTTGAAGCAAGTCCAGATTGGACTCGAATTTCAGTTACTGATTTAATTGACGCAATAGGTGAGACAGAAGTTAAGTTCTATAGCATAAGTATTAACGGGGATTCTGGAGATTACTACATAGACTGCTTACAGTTTGAAAAGTCTACAAGGGCTTCGGATTACTTTGATGGGAGCCTGCCTTCTAACTTTGGGGCCGTTTGGGAAGGAAGCGCTGACGACTCTTACAGCCACCTGTATCCAAACAAGCCAAGTAAGAGCCCAAGACTGGCTAAGACACTTAAGGACTGGGTTCCACAAAATACCTTCTGGCGCCTGAGCACATACGCTGGGTTGGAGTACACAAACCTAACGGTGTAGGATCTGGGTCATGACTGACCTACTACTAACCGTTTTACTCACAGGAGTTGCAGTTACTTACGTAATTGAATTCCTAGATATGTTATTTAATGGCTTTGATTTAAAACAGGCCTTTAACAAATACCTTGCAATGCCGTTAAGTTTCCTTGGATTATTTTCACAAATGGAAATTAATTACGATTTCTTTGTACTCGTTCCAGCCACAACCCTTGTATCACTTGTTATAGGTTTGTGGTTAAATAAGCCAACTGTTGTACAGACACAGCGACTCCCAAGATTGTAGGAACAATGAAACAACTGGCCGTAATTAGTTTTAATACAGACGTAGATGTATACGACGGCTTGTCTAGGCTACTTGTAAAGCATCCTGATGCAACGGTTTTATTACCAATTATTGAGTATGGAGTATTTGCAAAGAGTGCTGTCAAGGCAGCGTTTGCATCTGGAAATCGAATACATTTTTTCTTATCTGAGACCGCTGCTATAGAAGAGGTAGCGGTTGTTGCTGAAGACATAACAAACTGCGTAGACCCTAACCGAGAAATTATTAGACACATTAAGACGGAAGACGTCTTAGGAATAGTTTGGGATGAGAGCACAGAGGTTCACGTTGCTCTACATGCTCTAGAGGATTACGGGTTAGAGACTTGGAACATTGCTGACGGTCTTGACGTGATTGAGATCGACTACTCAGAAGAAGGACCAGAGGATCTCCTAGAGGGTATGATGGATAGTCTGAGAGTCTTTGTGGAGAACATGACTGAGTACATAACAATGTCAGTCTTAGACGTATTGACAGAGACGATAGCCGAAAGATTGCGGGAGGATGAGGATAATAAAGACGTATCCCCATTTGAGGACGATGGTCTGTGAGGATCCCTTTAGGGGCTTATTCGGCTGACCTTACCGATTATCAGTTCCGTCTGCTCGCCACCTTGTGCCACTTAGCAGGCTCTGAGAGCCGTGTACAGACATCAGCAGCCTCACTTGGTATAGAGACTGGCAGTGTGAATGAGAAGACCGTCCGCAGAGGCCTCCTAGCCCTTGAGAAGGCTGGGTTCATTAAAAGAACTAAGACTAGAAGAGCAAACGGTTTTCGTGGCATAGACTTACTGGACATTACAGGCCCAGAGATAGCGACTGGGACTCTAGAAGCCCAGATCGAACGGGCCTCAAATGTCCGCACCTCACATGACTATAGGTCACGTAGCAGTATTACTAATAAGTCATTAGTACCTAATAGTAAAGATAGTAATCAATTAAAAGATATTAGAAACACCGAAGGTGTTTCAATGAAAGAGATACGGGTACCTATGAGAAAATGGGAAGATGATGGAGATGATCTGGCAGGATTTGGGTTGGTCGAACCTAAAGATGAGCCGAGCCCTAAGATCAGAAAATCCGATCCACGGACTAGGGGAAAGCGACCAGAACATGAGTGGAGTGCGATGGACGTCGCTGCTGAATTCTCATATCGAGTTGGTAAACGCTACCCGCTCCTACCAGGCACCGTTAACGTCAGACAGTTATCAGGAGCCCTCAGCAAGTTCCGCAAGCAGTACAACACCACAGCCTTAATTGAGTTAGAGTTACTCCGTCTGTTCTTGACAGATGAAAATAATTTCCGCAATATTGGCGATGAGGCTCCGTTCCTTTACAAAATGTACCTAGCCTCCTTCGGCAAGAAGATGAACCAAGCACGAGAAAATCTTGGACTTGGAAAAGTTAACGCCCCAACAGAAACTGTGGTTAAGATGGGCACACTCGTAGCAAGCGATGGACGTGTGTTCCAGAATTCTTTATCTGGCAGAGCACAACTAGAACGATACGAACGACAACTTAAGGAGAAAGCAAATGGCTAAAAAAGAATCACGTAAATTTGTAGTAACTCTAAATAAGAACCCTGAAAAGGGTGGAGCATGGCTAGCATTTGTAGCAGTAGTTACTGATGAAGATGTAGCGATTGCTCAACTGACAACAGCATGGGCTAATGCATCAGCAGCAAAGCGTTGGGTAAAGGCACAGGTGCAGGCAATGACACCTCGTAAGTCTGTAAAGATGATTGCAGGATCTGCAGTTGACTTGAAAGGCAAGCCAGTTTCATTCACTGGTGAGTTGGCGTTTAAGATATGAGGACTCGTTTAGTTTATGGAAGTCAAAACAAGTTCTTGCAATTTTACGGGGATGTAATGCTGACCGTAGGTTCCTTCTTCCAAAACATCGGTTTACGTTATGGCGGGATGTACGAGATTGAAGACTGGGAATCAGGGGACGACGATCTATAACATCCATGAGTTGTCTTCTCTTAAGAAACACTGGCTATTAAAGAACTCCAATATCCCACGTCGTTTCATTGGCTTAGATACAAAAGACATAATTGACCGTGCAGGTTCAATACCGCAAGAAGTTACAACGTGGATTGATGATTGCGTTAATGGTCATGTAATTAAGCAGGTAGGTAACATTGGTATAAATGGTGTTGGTCTGTTGTTTGATGGTGGTCCTGGAATTGGTAAGACTACCCATGCCGTAGTTGCGGCTATGGAGTTCTTAAGACGTCTACCAGACAACGATGTAGAGGCTGCAAAAGTCCTTGGTATGAACTCCGCTGACTATGGGTTAAATGCTCGTCCTATTTACTACATGACTTACCCAGAATTTTTATCTCGTAAGAAGGCGACGTTTGATGCAGACCTTGAAGACAAACGGGAGATGAATTATATCGTTGATGGGTTTCATGGAAGGTCTAAATTTGACTGGTTAAACGTCAGAGTTCTAGTCATTGATGACCTAGGAAAAGAGTATGGTTCAAAGTACGATGACACCTCATTCGATGAGATACTAAGACTTAGATACGACAAGGCACTGCCCACCATTGTTACAACTAATGTCAGGTTGGAAGACTGGGAAGCACAGTACAAAGAAGCAATGGCAAGTTTTGCTAACGAAGCATTTGTACGAGTACCTATAGTCGGCGCAGATCAACGGTCAGCACTATGAAAGGGATGAGAATGGAAAGTCCGTGGAGGACCATTCAGTTATTCATCTCTGCTCAGGCTGCTGGAATATTTGAAGTAGAAGTAGACACTGACACTAAGAAGACCCGTTGCTCTTGTCCTATATGGAAAAAGAGTGCTGACTGTAAACACACACGCTTTGTTGATGCAAAGATGTCATTGAACAGGGGGCACTACTCAATCCTTGTGCCTAATGAAATTCCAGAGGATTTGGCATTACAGGCAAGTGATGACCCAAAGAAGTTTCGTGACTTTGTAGTTAGGTATGCTAAAGTCGAGGTATTATGAAAAACGGAGACATATCAAACGTCTCCTCTCCGCAAGTAGTCTGTGTAACAGATGTTGTTATTGGATTAGTTGAAGAGGAAACAAAACGTTTGTTGTCTAAAAAAACAAAAACTAAATTGGGAGAGATCAACTTACAGAACGCAAATAAACTTTGGATATTATCTAACAACTACGGCATCTCTCTTGAGTTGGCTGGGTATGGTGACTTAGGTTGGACGGAAGAACTTTTAGAAGAGGCATTTGATACATTAGAACAAGAAGTAGTAAACCCCTTTAACTACTGGCACCTTTATGCAGATGTTGGAGAGTTAGTTAGGAAACTTCCATACCGTGCTAATCTTCGGGGCATTGTTGATGTACCAGGAAGAGTTGCAATGTATGGATCAGCAGGAGTAGAAATAGATAATCTGTAAGAGGGAGCATAATGGCGGCGGATAACGAACATCGTTTAGTCAGTAAAGTAATTCGTGATAGAGATATCACACCCGCATTACAGCGTGGGGTTTCTGATGCATGGTTCCTAGATGACGACAACAAAAAAGTATGGGCGTTCGTTCGCAAACATTACGGAGAATACAGTGAAGTACCAACAGCAGTAACTGTTAAAGATCATTATCCAAACTATAAAGTCTTAGATGTTCAAGATAGCGTTGATTATCTTCTAGACACAATGGTTGACTTTAGAAGAATGCTTCTTACTCGACAAGGTCTTGAAGTAGCAATCGAACAACTGCAAGATAACAATCACGATGCTGCGCTGCTTGCTATGGAAGCAACAATCACCAAAGTTAATGAGCAGGGCATCCTTGGCACACATGAGGTGGATCTATCTAAGAACACAGAGCAACGCTATAAAGATTACCAAGCACTACAGAACCAAGAGTTCTTAGGTATACCAACTGGGTTTGCAAAGATTGATGAAGCAACTGCTGGATTACAAGGCGGACAACTAATCACAATCATTGCACCTCCTAAGACAGGTAAGTCTCAGATAGCATTAAAGATTGCAATCAATGTTCATCAACAGGGTTATATACCTATGTTTCAATCTTTTGAAATGAACAACCACGAACAGCAACAGCGCCACGATTCAATGCGTGCGAATGTTTCACACAGTCGTTTACGCAGAGGTAAGTTACTTCCAGCAGAAAACGATAGGTATATAGATGTGTTAAACACTATGGAAAAGGAACACTCTTTTCACCTAGTGGATGCGGTAAATGGAATCACTGTGTCTGCATTGTCAGCAAAGATTGAGCAGAACAAACCAGACATTGTATTTGTAGACGGTGTTTATCTTATGCTTGATGAAGTTACTGGTGAGATGAACACACCGCAAGCCATAACAAACATTACTCGTGCTTTAAAAAGAATGGCTCAAAAGATAGACAAGCCAGTAATCATTACCACACAGACACTGTTGTGGAAGATGAGGGCTGGAAAAGTAACTGCAGACTCTATTGGATATTCATCCTCGTTCTTTCAAGATTCAGATGTAATCCTTGGTTTACAACCAGTCGAAGAAGATGAGCAAATTAGATTACTTAAAATTGTTGCAAGCCGTAACAGCGGACCAAGCGAGGTTGCTCTTACATGGAAGTGGGAGACTGGTTGTTTCCATGATGAGGATGACGCATTGAAATGCTCATATTGCACTGACTGGAACAGGCAATGATAGATGTCGAAAAGGTTTTGCTATCTTTAGACCTCACACTCTATTCTCAACGTGGTGAAGAGGTGCAGGGCTTATGCCCTATGCATAAAGAGAGAACTGGAAAAGAAGATCACAACCCATCGTGGTGGATTAATACAGACACTGGTGCACACATATGCTTCTCGTGTGGGTATAAGGGTAACGTATACACACTTGTAAAAGATTTAACTGGCCTTAATTTAAATGGCGCTAAGTCTTTTATAAAGGACAAGGGCAATGCCCCTATTGATAGTCTTATGAAAAGGATTAAAGAACTACCCCAGTATGTTCAAGCAGAAGAACCCGTATCAATGAGTGAAGCAAGACTGGCTGTGTACACAGACGCTCCAGATATTGAGTTAAAGAAAAGATTCTTAACTAGAGAAGCAGTTAATCATTGTGGTGTTCGTTGGGACTCTAAGAACGAGTCTTGGATCTTACCTATTCGTGATCCAGAAACTTTTTCATTACTGGGATGGCAAGAAAAGGGTGCCAGAGGTAGATTCTTTAAGAACCAACCAACTGGAGTGAAAAAATCTAAGACGGTATTTAATGTAGAGAATTTAAACCCAGACTTACTCGTAGTTGTTGAATCACCGTTAGACGTCGTTCGTCTTGCATCCTTAAATCGTTCAGGAGCCATCTCTACATATGGAGCAATAATTAGCGAAGACCAAGTAAAAATTATGCGTAGATCTAAAAGAGTAATTGCAGCATTTGATAATGACAATGCTGGTAAAAAGGCAAACGAACAAATAAAAGATTATTCAAGAAAATATGGAATTGATTTATTGTTCTTTAACTATGAGGGTGTAGATGTAAAGGATGTTGGAGACATGACACCAACCCAAGTTACAGAGGGACTTGCTAATGCTAGACACGTCTTGTCTTTAAAGGAGAGTTACTTGTAATGGATCTTAGAGACAAAGAAAGACCCCTGCATGTGTGCGTCTGCGGCTCTACTTTATGGAACGTAAAGGCAATGTTTGAAGATGGAGAGATCTCCTTATACATGCTGGACATGGAGTGTGCACTGTGTGGTTCCCTAGCAACCGCCCCAACTCCGATAGACAATGTTTAAAGGAATTTTGAAACCGTATCAACCCGAGGCAGTAGCCAAGATGGTTGATAGAAAACAAATGCTTGTTGCATATGAGATGGGTCTTGGAAAAACTTGTATGACAATTGCTGCTATTGAAAAATTGCGGGAACAGGGAGAGGTAAATAGTCCAGTCTTAGTTATTGCATTGTCTAGTTTGAAATATCAATGGGAAAAAGAAATACAAAAGTTTTCTAATTCAAGCACCACTGTTATAGACGGAAGTAAGTCTACAAGAATACTTCAGTATGACCGTGGGGCAAAGAGTGAATACATCATATGTAACTATGAGTCTGTAGTTAACGACTGGGACATGGTAAATGCCTTTGAATGGTCAGCAATAATATGTGATGAAGCAACTGCTATAAAAGGGTTTAGATCAAAAAGATCAAAAGCCGTAAAGAAACTTGCTTCTGCTGTTCCAATTAGGTTTGCTTTAACAGGTACTCCTATTGAAAACGGAAGGCCAGAAGAGTTGTACAGCATCATGCAGTTTGTTGATCCAAAGTTACTTGGACGATTTGATTTGTTTGACCAGACGTTTATAGTCCGTAACCATTTTGGTGGCGTACAGCGTTACAGAAACCTTCCAATATTTCATGAAAAAATGAAACAGGCAGCAGTTAGAAAAGTTCAAACAGACGCTGATGTTGCTCCGTATCTTCCAGACACAATTTACCGTGACCCACTTCTTGTATCTTTAGACTCTAAAACATCTTTGTTGTATAACACAGTTGCAGATGAGTTATCTCAAGAGTTGTACGAAGCACAACAGTTACTAGGATCAAACTTCTCTTTAATGGCTCACTATGGCCATGATCAAAAAAGCGGTGGTCCAGTTGATGCTCTTCGTGGGTCAATTATGAGCAAGATAACTGCTTTAAGAATGCTGTGTGACCACCCACAACTACTCCAAGAGAGTGCTGACAAATTTGATAAAGGAGATGGAGAGGGCAGTGCTTATTGTAGTAACTTAAACTTTAGAGGACTATTAGAGGGCGTAACTAAATCGCACAAACTAGATGAGTTAAAGACTTATGTAAAAGATCATCTAGATACTGACCCAGAAGCAAAGGTAGTTATATTTACATCTTATGTCGGCATGTTAAAGAAAATTCAGGAAGTTGTTGGCGGAACTCTTTACACTGGTTATATGAACTCAAAAGAGAAAGAAGCAAGTAAAGAGAAGTTCCTTACAGACCCAGAGTGTCGAGTATTCATATCTTCAGATGCAGGTGGTTACGGAGTGGACTTACCTATAGCAAACTTGTTAATCAACTACGACTTGCCATGGAGCGCTGGTCTGGCGGTTCAAAGGAATGGCAGAATTAAGAGAGCGTCAAGCCGTTGGCCTAGTATCACTATCCAAGACATGATAATTGAGAATTCGCTTGAAGAACGTCAGCATGATATGCTCCAACAGAAGAACGCCGTAGCAGATGCAGTACTAGACGGTATGGGGATTAACGCCAAGGGAGGCGTTGATCTAACAGTGGGATCTCTGATAGGGTTCCTACAAAAGGAAAGACCATAGGGGGTAAAAATGGCAAGAATAAAAAATATAGAACCAAGAATGTCTGATGAAAATGACTTTGGATATCAAGCAAAACAATACGTATTTGTAAAAAAACAAGTTGAGTTCTTTGAAACAGAACTAAAAAAGTTAAAGGAAAAAATCTTTGAACACATAGATTCCAATGGTGAACTTGACGGAAACGGCAATCTTTTTGTTGAGTTGCCTACGGAGGTTGAGGGTGTCAAGATGTTCCAAAAGCAACGTAGAGTTTCTCGTAAAATTGAGGAAGGTGTTGCAGAACAAATAATTTCCGACAAGGGAATGGAAGATGAGTTATACAAGACCATTCGTGTTGTTGATGAAGACGCTTTAATGGCTGCTCTCTACGAGGGTAAATTAACCGAAGAAGAAATTGAACAAATGTACCCAGAGAAAATTGTCTGGGCGTTAGTGATGAATAAGAGATAACAGATGGCTGGACTACGTGGAGAAGATGAGATCGAGAGAGCATTTGCTGATCTCGAATACATCCCTGGCTCCAAACGTAAACGCCGTGATCCAGACGAAAAGGTTTCTCGCCGTAAAAGCGGTGAGAGTAATGGTTGGGATAAAACACCAATCGTTAAAACACTAGGAGGAACAGAGACAGAGGTCTTTACTATCAGTGCACTAGCAATAGCACTAGAAAAGACAATTGTTACTGTCCGACTGTGGGAGCGCAAAGGTTACATACCACGTGCACCATATCGACTTCGGTCTAAGACCCTTGCAGGGAAAAAGACTGGAGGAAACCGTGTGTATACCAGAGCACTAATAGAGTCAGCAATCGACGAGTTTAATCGTCGAGGACTGTTAGGATCAGCCCGTGTAGAGTGGAATCAACACGATGATCTTACCGACGCACTCGTTAAGCGTTGGAAAGAGATAACCCAAACCGAGAGCCAGTAGTTTATTAATCCGTACAGTGATACGAAATAAACTGAGCGCCTCATTACCGAAAAGATAAAAAATGCCTATAACAAAACCAACAGTAGATGCTTCTGCTTACCTTGATGAGGATGGCGAAGACACAACACCTAAAGTCGGCACCACAGTTCAAGAGGGCTGGGATGCATTTGACTCAATTGTAAAGTCAGAAACTTCAGAGTTTCCGACTGACTTTCGCTTCTCTGAAGAACCGCAACTTGTTAAGTTCTTAGATGACGCACCATTTGCATCTTACGAACAACACTGGATTGATCGCCCAAAGGGCAAGAAGTCTTTTGTTTGTATCGGTGATGCTTGCCCACTTTGCGACGTTCTAGGGGACAAGCCTCGTGGCAAATTTGCATTCAACATTGTTGTATTAACTGGGGACACTCAGGGAGTACAAATCTTGACAGCGCCACCATCATTGGCCCGTCAAATTAAAAAGGCTCATGAAGATGAGCGTAAAGGACCTCTATCAAAAGAGTTCTGGGAAATTTCTCGGTTAGGAATGGGACCAACAACGCAGTATACCCTTAACTTCGTTCGTGGTCGTGACCTGGCAGAGGAATGGAAGTTGAATCTCGATGAGGTTCAAGGGCTTGTAGCAGCCGCTGTACCGTTCACAGCAGAAGTTATTCGTGAGACCCCTCGCTCCGAAATGCTTGAGGTTGCTCGCTCTGTAGCGTAAGCACACTTCCAAAGAAAGGGGGCCTGCTTACTTCCGTTTCCAGGTTCCCTTTCATTAACTTTGAGGGATATATGAATATTATTACAACCAAAGAAGAGTTAAAAGATCTTGTTGAGTTTTACTCCAAGGTAGATGCATTTGCTTTTGACGTTGAAACGGTTGGCGAAAACCGAATTCAACCTGTAGTTAACGACGTTATGTGGATATCACTAGCAACTGAGGGACGCACAGATGTAATACCAATGGGACACCCAAACGGAGAGTTCTTAAATTGGGATAAAGAACTGCTACTTAGTGGACAACGTAAAGTTACTGCTGGAAAAGATTTAAGAGACACCGACTATTCTAAAAACGAAGCAAAATGGAAACCCATATTTGACGCACCACCAGAACAACTTCTTCCAGGGGATGTGTTCAAGGCATTAAAACCTTTATTCTTTAGCAACAAACTAAAAATTGGTCACAACGTTAAGTTTGATCTTAAATCAATTGCTAAGTATTACCGTGGAGTAGTTCCTCAAAAGCCATTCTTTGACACAATGATGGCTTCTTTTGTTATTGATAACCGCAGTAGAAACAGTTTAGGACTTGCCGCTTGCGCTGAAAGAGAGTTAAAGATTAAGGTTGAAAAGGGAATTGGAGCAATGGTTGAAGTTCACTCATTTAGTGACGTTGCTCATTACTCTGGGTTTGACTCTGAAGTAACTTGGAAACTTTATAAGATTCTTGATCCACAACTCAAAGGAGACTTAAAAAGAGTTTGGGCTTTAGAAATGGATGTTGTTGGAGCACTCTGTGACATGGAACTTGCTGGAGCCAACATAGATGTAGAAGAATTAAAGAGGTTAAAAAACAGAATTGAAAAAGACATTGACAATGCAAAAGCCAGAGCATGGAAATTAACTGGTAAACCATTCTCTATGAACTCTATAAAAGAAAAACAAGAGTTACTATTTTCTACTAAAGAAGAAGGTGGACGTGGAATTAAACCTAACCTTCGGGTAAGGGTTGCTCTTACTGCAAAGGGGCAGACTATTGCTGCATCTGATCCATCTGCTTTAACTATAAATCAATACTCGGTTTCATCAGACGCTCTAGAGTTCTACAGAACAAAAGATGAACTAGTAGATGCAATATTGGATTATCAAGATTTAAACAAGTTAATGACTACATACGTTATGCCTTACCTTGGTGGAGAGATTACTAGAACAACTATGGGTAAAGAAAAAATTGTTGATAAGAAGAGCCTTATGATCAATGGTCGAGTTCACACTAACTTTAAATCCCATGGTGCAGAGACAGGAAGATTCTCTAGCAGTGATCCAAACCTACAGAACATTCCTAGCAGTGGAGAGTACGGAAAATTAATTCGTAATCTTTTTGTTGCCCCTCCTGGATACAAACTTGTAGTTGCTGACTACTCACAAATTGAGCCAAGAATTATTGCGGCATTCTCTAACGACCCAATTATGGTGCAGAACTATAAAGAAGGAGGAGATATCTACACAACAATTGGTAAGACAATGGGAGTAGATCGTAAAGCAGGAAAGGTTCTCGTTTTATCTATTGCCTATGGTGTTGGACCAGAAAAGATTGCTCAAAGTATTGGGTGCACAGTAAGAGATGCCAAAGATCTTTTGAATAGATTTACTGAACAGTTTAGTGACATCTCTAAGTATCGAGCCAAGGTGATTCGTCAGGCAAGTTTAAGACCGCCTACTCCCTATGTCTCTACCCTTTTAGGTCGTCGCAGGTACATCCCAGACTTAAAGAGCAGAGAAATAGGGTTGAGATCAAGAGCAGAAAGACAGGCATTTAATACAGTTATTCAAGGTTCTGCAGCAGATTTAATGAAATTAGCAATGGTGAGAGCACACTCTTGTTTTGTGGATGAACCAGATGTGAATGTCGTTTTGACTGTACACGATGAACTTGTTACCGTTGCTCGTGAAGATCTAGCAGAAGAGACTGCCGAAGCAATTCGGGAATCAATGGAAGGTATTTTCTTTCCAGAGATTACAGTTCCACTTATTGCAGATGTAAAGATAGTTAACAAGTGGGGAGAAGCAAAATGAGTAATGCAGACTGGTGGGCTAAACAACTAGGTGGACAACCTGCAGCACCAGTTGCACGTCCTACAGATATCCCAATGCCACCATCACAACAACCAATGGCAAGATTTGCACCGACACCAATGCGAGAAGAACAGACAAAAGCGCAGAGTGCAAAACAGACTCAAGTTTGTCCAGATTGCGGTTCTGGAAATTATATGGCACCCGCACAAAACATAGGATTAAGATGTTATGACTGCGGGTACCCACTACAACAATCGGGAAGTAAATTTGGCTCTTTAACTGGAGCAAAAGTTGAAGGAGCAGTAAAGCCGTCAACAGGAAATGATGTTCAAAGTAATTGGAATCCACAAGGTATTATTGGGAGAGTAGACGGATGAATGATGAAGCAAAAAAAATCATTGCGTTACTTAACAAAAAGTTCGGTGAAAACGTTGTCGTACTCGCTTCTGATATTCGTTCCGATCTTATTCCTCGTATTACCTCTGGCTCTACTACATTGGATTACGTCCTTGGAGGAGGATTTCCTGGAAACCAATGGAATGAATTAATCGGTGAACCATCACATGGTAAGACCGCTTTAGCGTTAAAGACCATAGCAGCAAATCAAAGATTAAGTCCAGAACACACAACTGTGTGGGTGGCTGCAGAGCAGTGGGTACCCGAATATGCCGCTATGTGTGGTGTAGACACTAGTCGGGTAATTGTTATTGAGACCAGTATTATGGAAGAGGCTTATCAAGCCGTAATTCAATTTGCAGAATCTAAGTCTGTAGATGCAATTGTTATTGACTCCTTACCAGCCCTTTCCCCTGCTCCTGAAATGGAGAAGGATATGAGTGAGATGACTGTTGGTCGTGGAGCACTGTTAACAAATAAATTTTTTCGTGTAGTAGGTACTGCAATGAAGCGCAGCCTTGTAGAAGATGAGCGTCCAGTACTTGGGTTAATTATTAATCAATATCGAATGAAGATCGGTGTTATGCACGGAGATCCACGAACAACTCCTGGAGGAGAAGGAAAGAACTACGCCTTCTTTACTCGTTGTGAAGTTCGTCGTGATGAGTGGATAGAGATTGGTTCTGGAACTAACAAGGTCCGTGTAGGACAAAGAATTAAAGTTAGAACCCTAAAGAATAAAACAGCACCACCGCAACGTGTTGCTTACTTTGACTTTTACTTTGCTGATGGTGGGGATTGCCCTGCTGGTGAGTTTGACTTTGCAAAAGAAGTTGCATCCCTTGCAGTTGTTAAGGGCATTATTGATCGCAAAGGTGGTTGGTACTATCACGGAGAAAGAAAGTGGCAGGGCATTGAACCAGTCATTGCCAGTATTCGTGAAGAAGTAGACTTAAAAGAAGCGCTAGAAAAAGAAGTGTTTAGTACAACAGACATGCCAATGGCGGGAGATAACGATGAGTAAGTCTTTTAACGTAAACGATCAAGCATGGGCACATGATTTAGAGAAGGGTGTAGAGGCTTACACTGACATGCTCTTTGAAGCAGTGTGGGACGCAAACGATGTTGAGATTGTAGAAACATTGTCTGGGGAACCTTTTTGTGGTTGTTCACCGTGTTTTTGGCGTGAAGCCTTGTTTTATATTGTTCCTAAAATTATTGAAGGGTACGAAGAAGGGAAAATAGAACTTGAAGACTGAAGGACAAAAACAGTCTCAGAAGCACGAAAAGAGAATCGCTAAGAAAGTTGGCGGATCTGTTAACGCAGCGTCTGGTGCTTTTTGGTCTAGAAAAGGAGATGTGAGATCAGTCGACCTACTGATTGAACATAAGTTTACTGGAAAGAAATCTTTCTCAGTAAAATCCGATGTCCTAAAGAAAATAGTAAGAGAGGCAATACTTGATGGAAGAATGCCAGTACTTGGTATCCATCTTGATGGGGAGAATTACGTGATTCTTCTTGAAGACGACTTCCTGGAAATGCGAGAGAAAATCAAGGATGCCTAAAATATGGATGAACCAGAATACTCCTGGAGATATGAAGCAAGGTGCTCAGGACAAGACACCGACATCTTCTACCCTCCTCGTGATAAAGAGCAGTACAAAACAATCGCTACTAAGGCAAAAGCATTCTGTCTTGGTGAGACAGGGAAGAACCCCTGCCCTGTACGCTCCGAATGTTTATGGGATGCAATCAAGCGAGATGAGCCACACGGAATCTGGGGTGGGTTAAGCCATAGAGAACGCAATGCACTTATACGTAAGTGGAGTAAAAAGTATAAGAAAAAAATGTCCCTAAAAGATTTTATATTCAGCATAGAAAAGGAATACTAAATGGCGCAAACAACAGACTTGAAAAAGTTTTTGGACACTAAAAAGGCTGACACAAGACTCATAGGTGATATTGAGCGCCACTTAATGCGTAGACCAGAGGGAGACAGAAGCACCTTAGTTCTACACCCATCTGAAATGATAAAGGCTGATTTTTGTCATAAGTATTCCTATTACTTGTTAACTGGTGGTAAGAAGAAGGGTAACAAACCAGGATTACGACTTCAATCAATCTTTGATGAGGGCCACGCAATTCACCACAAATGGCAGAACTGGTTTAGAGAAATGGATGTTTTGTTTGGTGAGTGGAAGTGTTTAGTTTGTAAAGAAATTACTGAAGGCATTTCTATAATGGAATGCGAACACTGTGGTTCTAAGGTTCTTAACTACAATGAAGTTACTTTAAAAGATGAGTCTCTTCGTATTTCTGGACATACAGATGGTTGGATCCGTGGCATTGGTGAAGATTGTTTAATTGAAATAAAATCTATCGGTGCTGGAACTTTGAGGTTTGAAGCACCAGACCTACTGTATGACGCTAACGGAGATGTAACTAAAGCCTGGAAGAACATTCGTCGCCCATTCCGAGGACATTTACTACAGGGTCAAATGTACCTTGAGTTAGCAAAGAGAATGTTTGGCGATGACGCACCAGATGAGATCGTATTCTTATACGAATTGAAGGCAGATCAAGACTACAAAGAATTCACTATAAAGGCTGATTATGATGTTGTTAGTCGAATCTTTATTGCTGCAGAAAAGATAAATGTAGCAGTTGATGCTGGGGTATCTCCTAAATGCAATGTAAGTCCTGATGGGTGCAAGCAGTGTGACTTGATCGGAGAATGATGTCTGAGTTAGACTTAATTACACAGCAGGGTTTAGACCTACCTAAACCTAAGTATGACCAAGTAACTTTGCCACCAGACATAACTGACTTAAGCAGCGAGCAGTTGGCTGAAATGTTCACCATCCTCACTGGGTGGGCTGACTACATGGCCTCACAGTTAGTGCAGGCTCAGTTATCTGAGCGTGCAACAGAACGTGACCTAGATCTCATGACCAACCGTTTACTCGTAGAGAAGATGGGTTCTGCCGCTAAAGGAGACAGGATCACGCTCGTTAAGGCTCAGATTTCTGTAGATGAACGTGTTTTGGATTTGGCTGAAAAGCATGAGAAACGCTACGCTTACCGCAAGATACTAGAGATGATGTTGAACAATCAAGAACGGGACATCACTTTAGTTTCGAGGGAAATAACAAGAAGGTCAAACGGAACACTACGAAGGGATACGTTTACAGTATGAAAAAGTTAATTGTAGTAATTGCATTAATTGCAGGTCTAGTAAGTCCTGCACAAGCAGATGTACCTCCATCAATTGCAATTATTGATAATGGGACACGATCTGCACTATTTCCAAACAACATTTCCTATGAGGTGTGTCTACTTTCATCAGGAAAGTGCCCAAATGGAAAACCAACTATGGAGGGTGCTGGCGCAGCAAACCTGCCAGCAACAACCAACAAGGATTTTAACCACGGCACGCAGATGATCTCTGTTGCTTTAAAACAAAATCCAACAGCCAAGGTTATTCCTATCCGTATTGTGGGTATGACTGCTGCGGGTAATCCAAGCATTTACTCATTAGATGATGTACAGAATGCATTGAACTGGATTGTTGCTAATAGAACTAAGTACAACATTGCAGTTGTGAGCGTTGCTCAAGGTCGCATTTTTGCTGATTGTAAAGTTCCAGTAGGAATGACAGAGAACATTGCAACGCTAAAGGCAGCAAATGTTCCTGTGGTCACTGCTGTAGGTAATGACAGCAATCGAACTTCAGTATTTTCACCTGCATGTATTGCAAATGCTGTTTCAGTTGGAGCAACAGATAATCCTTGGCCTGGTGTCCAAGCAATTGAATATGACAAGACAGCGGCCCCATACATTGCTCGTTATAGCAATGGTGCTCAAGGTCAGACTGACTTCTTTATTAATCCACGATGGATTGCAACCATGCTAGATGGCTCTACTAAGTTCACTTTAGGAACATCAAATGCAACTGCAGTCTTTGCTGGTTGGTGGTTACTTAATAGAAAAGCAACCTTTGATGAAACTTACAACTCATTAATGGCAACAACAATTGAAGCCAAGAATGAGTTCCAAGTTGGAAGATACATTAACCTTCCATGATTATTGGTCTATCAGGATACGCACAATCAGGTAAAGATGAAGTTGCCAAGATTCTGGTAGAAGAATTTGATTTTGAACGGGTGGCATTCGCAGATGCCATCCGTGATTTACTTTATGCGGCCAACCCAGTTGTTAATGGTTTAGCAAACGACATACAACACGCTGTAGATCACCGTGGCTGGGATGAGATAAAGAAAGTACCTGCTGTAAGAGCACTATTACAAAACATTGGTGTTGGCGCACGTGAAGTATTAGACGAAAATGTTTGGGTAATTGTTGTACTACAAAAACTAGGGGACATCAAACAAAACTATGTAATTACTGATGTGCGTTTTGAAAATGAAGCCATAATGGTGAAGAGCGTTGGTGGAGTTTTGTGGCGCATCAGTCGCCACGGTGTTAGCGCAGTTAATGAACACATCTCAGAAAATAAATTAGACGGGTATAAATTTGACCAAATTCTAAAGAACGAGGGATCTTTAGATGACTTACGAAAACTTGTTCGTAAGAGAATAAACTTTTCCCTCAATGCCAACTAAGTTAATAGAAGGCGGATCCATAAAGAAGGACTCTGCCGTTGCAGTAGGTATTGATCAATCATTAACTGGATTTGCTATTACCGTTCTTAGTGTGGAAGAACCATCTCACTACCTCACTTGGGTTTATAAGTCCCCTTACTTTGGTATTGAAAGACTTGCAGATATTAGAGAGTGGCTTATAGACAACTTAAACTACATGGAAGATCACTGGTCTATTACTGACATTGCAATGGAGGGCACTGTCTTGATGAGCCACGCCGCATTAGTTCTTGGAGAGTTATCAGCAACAGTACGTCTATCTATCTTTGATTTCTTTGAAGAGGGAGACGATCGTAGGTTTCCCCTGAAGGTTCCACCAATGACCTTAAAAAAATACGCTTCTGGTAAAGGTAACTCCAAGAAACAAGAGATGCTCTTGCAGATATACAAGCGATGGGGAATTGAATTTAATGACGACAATGCTGCAGATTCCTATGCTTTGGCACGATTAATCTCTGGAAACTCCATTACTAAGATGGAAGAGGAAATTGTGGCGCAAATGAAAGATGCTAAATACAGAGACCAACCACGACTTTAGCCTTACCATGTAGTCCAGGAGCGGCACACTAATTCGAACCAAAGGACTAATAATTGAATACTACACCTGAACTTCCAAATGAAGAGCCGTTCCTACGAGTTAGCGCATCGTCTAATCCTCAAAGCGTTGCATCCGCAGTTGCTCATGCAATATATGAGAAAAAAGAAGTAAAGATGCGTGCAGTGGGTGCTGGAGCAGTAAACCAAGCAGTAAAGGCCATTGCTATAGCCAGAGGCTATGTAGCCCCTCGTGGCATGGACCTATCATGTATTCCAGGATTTACCACTATTCAAAGTCGAGATGGCGAAATTTCAGCAATTGTTTTTGCCATTACAGCGCATTAAATAAGGTTTATCCTTAGAACAAATTAAGGAGTCACAATGGCAACTTGGGCAAGTATGGGACACGCTATGCGACGTCGTATGGGCGTTCCCTCAAACCACCTAGAATCGGCAGGTAAAGGAATGAATAATCCAACCCCAGAACAGATCATTGCTACTGGTGCAAGAGCGTACATGGGATCAGACGCTAATACATTTAACAATGTAAGCGGCGCTCCTTCTGTTGGCACATTAATGCCAAAGAAAAATACACAAGCAGCAGAACCAAATTACGGTACAAAAGCAAACCGTCAAAACATTGAACGCAAAGGTGCTCAATACAGAATCACTGCAAAGATGCCAGCACCAGTTAATATCGAAGCATCTGCAACAATGATGAATGCACGTATCGTTCCTTCAGTCAGTGGAAAGCAATCACCTAACTTTGCTGCTGGAATGGAAGGCACTTACTAACATGCCTTTATCGTCATCCCAATTTGGTGGAGGCGATACACCATCACCCAGTATTCCGATGGCGTTAAGCGCATCTACCACAGGGTCTATTGCACAACAGACTGCTTGGCGTACCCCTCGTAGAGATTCGGCTCCTTTGTCGTACTCTAAACGAAACGCTGGTACCACATACAAGTGGGATGATGACAAACTGCCACAAATGCCTGGCTCTGATAGGGGCGCAGGAAGCAATGGCTAACACATTAAGTAGTGCACAATTTGCTGAACACGTAAACCAAGGTGGAGCAAGTCGTAGTTTTAAAACTGGAGAAGTTCCAGAAAGTCCTGGAGTTATGGTATCTATTCCTGGACCAGAACGCATTAGTTCAACTCCTTACACCGTTAAAAAGGCAGATGAGTTTAAGAAGTTACACGCTCACACAGTTGATAGCAATGCTTATCAAGGTGGTTGGAAAGTTGGAAATAAAGTATACGAAGATGTAAGTATGAAACAACCTACACTTGATTCTGCACGTAAAGCAGGAGAAGAAGGAAAACAAATTTCAGGTTATGATTTAGGTAAGACAGATATTCGTCGCCCAGAGGGTGGGTTGATTTACTTTGGTCGTAACGTTCCTGGTATTGAATCTAATTCAGATTTTCGTTCTGGCCCAGCAACAACAAGCGAATCAGAGCGTATGGAACCAAAGCCAAGGGCTCAAGAGTTTGCAGATCAGGCACACATTAGTCGTGATGCAACACGTATGAACAGATCAGGAAATGTTGTTCCTGTTTCAGTTAATGAAGTGTACGCAAAGATTGCAAAGAACCGTAGAAATAGAGGCGTCTAATGGCTGGTGGAGTTAACAACTTTTCAGCCTCACAAAACTGGCAATCGCTAGGTGCTGGCGGATTAAATGGTTATAACAATCAAGGTGGTGCAGGCACACCTGTAGCACATGACACAATGGATGCACTTCGCATTGGTGTTGGTCGCATACCTTCCGCAGAATATCCAGACGGTTATCTTGGCACAATCCGATCACGTCGTGATGATCGTTTATTAGACTCAATCAAAAACCGTGTTAACCAGAAGGCTTATCAACGGGGTGTTCACAAGGGTGAGCGTATTGAGCCATCCATGTATTACTGGCCTCAAGATGTTGGGCCAATGCGTGGTATTGAGCGTCAGATGAAAGCAGTACCAGTAAACTACAATGGTGCCATAACTTACATGATTCCTCGCAATGCTCCACAGACACACCTAACTCCTGCTCCACACCTTGTTAACGACGGTAAAGCAAACACCGTTGCTAATGAGCCAGGTCAAATTGATGCACGTCGTCAGGCGATGATGGCTTACTTAAGACCAGCGTGGTCATAGGATGGCTAAATTTGGAGTAGACCCACACGGTCGTTGGGATAAAAATATTGCCGAAGCACAATTTAAATTACACGTTGAAAACATTATTAATAAATACAAAGAAGCCCCAGAAGAAATGCTAAAAGGTGGCCATGAGTGGTACAACAAGGCACACGATGTAGCAACCACAATTGGCCGTGGAGATGTAAACAAAGGCGCAGGAGTAATTGCAGCACTCTCTCCACTTAATGGGTGGGAACGAAACGTTGCTGAAGCACACGAACTTATTAGAACAGGTAATGTAGCAAGCGCTTTATTACCAGCCAACGTGGATAAGGCTCGTAGAATTCATGGCGGAGAAGATCCTGAAAAGGTACTTGGTGGTAACAAAGTTAAAAGTTTTTATCAAAACATATCAGATCCAAGTAACCCTGCTCCAGTAACAATTGATCGACATGCTTATGACATTGCCGTCGGTAGACCTTTTGTTGGCGCAGGTGGTGGTAAAGCAAAAAGTAATATTACTACTGGCCCAAGTGGTCACGTACCTATGACTGAAGATCTTGGATTAGGTTCTATTGGACGCTATAAACATTTTGTACATGCCTATCGACATGCTGCTGGTGAACTTGGTGTAGATGTACCTCATAAAGTTCAAGCAACAACTTGGGTAACTCATAGAGGGGCAATAGGATGACACAACCAGTTGATGGCGTCTATGACCACACCAAACCTTGGCGTGCACCCTTAAAACCAGACTTAGTAGCAAAGCGTTACCAATACAATGGCCCATGGGCATCTAACATGGAACGCTTAACACAACAGGCATTGATGGTTATGAACATTCCAGGAAAAGATATTCAAGAGATGGTTCGTCCACCTCTGCCACAAATTCGTTTGTTTCCAGATCGTTTTGGATACGGAGATCGCTCTCAACCAGGTATTGATGACATTGTGAGTGTAGACAGAAATTATGTAGAGCCACGTGTATCCTGGTACTCAGGTGGAGTGTCTGGTTTCCAGGCTGCTTCTCGAAATGGATTGGAGTCTAACTAATGAATACTATTGCATCACCAGCAGATGACTTTAATGGTAAGAAGCCAGGATCAGGTTACACAAATCGTGCTAAAGGCGAATCTAACATAGTTCCAAATCGTGCAGCAAAACGTAGACCTTTTTTAAGTTCTTACGAATATGAGCACGTACTTCGTGCTAAGCCAGGAGACAAAGCACCCAAAAGATGGGGTGGCGGTAGACTTGGCGAGTGGGATCCAGAGAGAGGACAGAATTAATGGATGATGGAGATGGCATGATAACAATGGAATTGCAGGCTCGGCAGATTGCCGATAATGCTACAAAATATAACGGATCCACGCCATGTCCAACCTGTGGGGTAGTCATGAACCCCGTAGAATTTATGGCTAATAGAGGTCATTGTTTGTCTTGTGTAACTCAGCGTAATGCCAAAAGAGTTAAAGGAAAAATGGCATGATATTTAATGATCGTAGAAGAACCCGCATTAAGAGTGTTAAAGAACGTCAAAGGGTACATAATTTAGTCAGGGAGTCAGGTGAATACATTTCTTCTCCAGAAGGAAGGTTTCCTGCATCCCGCAAAGAGCAGTACGCTCAATCTGCTAAAGCGGTAGACACCGTAATTGAGGCAAACAGAAAGAAGAATAAATAATGGCTGTTAACTCATCACGTTCAATGAACAAGTCACTAGATGACGGTGCAACTGATGGAAAGTATCGTAAGGCTCGTCCAGACACAGAAGTGACAATGGACTCTGCCCCTACAGAAGCCAATCGTCAAACATTACATCCATTTTATGGATACGGATTTCAAACCTCTGAGTACCCAGCAAAGGTAAACCCAGGTAAGTAATCATGGCATCAGTTCCAGACCGTGCTAATAATCCAAAACGTAAATTTCATTACGGTGATACATACCGTAGTGGTGATTTAGGATATGACCGTGATTTAGACTCTGGTATTTCTGAAGACTATATTGATAGATTAGACAAAGAGTTAAAGCGTAGACCAGGAAAGTTTGGTAAGTAATCATGGCTAAGAAAAAGACCGTACCTTTAAACTCAGAGGAAGCACTTGCTCATCTCTCTGCAGGCTTAGGTGGAATTCCTATGCGTTACGGTAATGGGCCAAGCGTTACTGCTGTTCCAGATCGTGGTAGTGACCCTAAGCGTAAAATTGATATGAACAAGCCTTGTAACGACTGTGGAATGATTCATAATGATCCAAATTTTGATTACAAAACACATTCAAAGGAAAAACAACTAGGCAATATTGTTGGCAACGCATTATTTAAGGGGATGTAATTATGGGAAGCACACAAGCAGAGGGATACGCTGCACACGATAAGCAGTTTAAACGCAACGGCAGTGCTGGTCTTCTTGCTCACTTGCAAGGTAATCATTATCCACCAGTTCCAGCATCAATGCTTGGACCGTCAAAGCGTGCTATATCTGCAGTGAACAAAGGCAATCACAATTCAAACATTAAACTTCCACAAGGTGTTTTATATAAAGGTAAGAAGTCAGCACCAGCATCTGCAATTGTTGAAGCACACCACCTACATGCGTGGTTAAACCCAGATCAATTTCAGGATTAATCATGGCAAAAGTAGCAAAAACTAATAGAGCAAAAGCCCCAGATTTTATTGCTAGTAAAGTTCCCTTTCAAGCATCAGCACTATCAGGTGTAGAAGGCTCTACTGGTACAGGACATATGTCGGATGATGAAACTCGTGAATACCGCAAGTCAAACCCAACATATACAGTCCGTTCTTACGGAACACCAATTGCATGGCACGGAGATGCAGGTTGGCAACAATCAACTACAAAGTACTCTTCCACCACTTCTCGTCATCAAGGCATTGTTCGTCGTGCATTAAACGACCACTTTGTTAGTGGACATGACATGGCTAAAGACCCGCAGTACGGAGTACCTCTTGGCTAAAAAGAATAGTGGGGGCAGAAATGATGAACGAAAGTGTGGCAAGGCTGTAAAGAAACACCCAAGATCAAACATTAGTAAGGGTAAATCCTGTTGCGGTTACTCGTTAAAAAGAACTGATCGTCTAGGACATGAACAAAATCATCGTAAAGTAGTCTTAGCCTCCTAGGACTACTACAAGGAGCACAATGAGTAACATACCTTTACTTGGGCAAAAAGAATCACCAGCAAATGAACCGATGTTTCGGTTACTTCACTGTCTTGTTTGTGGAACCCTGGATGAACTACCACCTTATGATGGTGACCCAGAACTAGACCACCTACTTGCAATTGCGTGTGAACCACACGTTTTCCCATCAGGAGAGCCACACAAAGGAAAACTATTCGTGTTACCTATACGAGCATGGGCAAAACTTGAATCAAAAAAAGAAATTATTCGTCAGATTAAAGACGGAGGATCCAAAGGTCTTGCAGAAATTGATGACAGTTTTTATGACTCACGTTCTACTTTTCTTGAGGGTGCTATGGAGTGTTACGGGCGTCATAACAAACCAAAAGATGGTTGTGTCGATTGGCATAGCAAAGAAAAATTACTTATACCTAAAACAGTTAAAGAGCGTAAGGCTGAAGGTATGGCACGTTATCAAGACGAAGCAGGCCCAAAGACTTACCTATGTGACTTCTGCCCTGTGTCAGTTGCAGTAAACCACCGCAAACAAAAATTGTTAGGAATTTAAAATGACAGATAAACCAATACAAGCAGCCTACACTGTAGGAATTCGAGCAGATGGAACTATCTTTACAGATATTCTTGATCCTAATGACGGCATTCAGCGTAAGGCAACTACCTTTGATATTTACCAGACTAGCAAAGAGTTGGTATCTGATATAGAGAGCCAATTGCTATCTGAACGTATTGTTCGGGCAGTTGTGAATGCTCTACAACCTAAAGATGAAACCGAAGAAATTAGGGCCAGAGTGCTAGATGCACTTAATGATAGGGGCATAGAAAAGCCTTCTGTCTAATAGACTAGTCCTATGAAGAGATCTGATGGGCTAGACCAGTTTGTGAGGCCTGTAGATATACGGGGATCTTCAACCTCTTATTTTTCTGAACCCTCAGAGGAACTAGACCCACAATTATTTACTGCAACAACCATACGGGGATCCATTCGAAATGGTCTTTTACAGTTACTGTTTGGTTTTTTAAATGAAACGTACCGTCATCCCGATCTATGGACACGAGTATGGATAGCGGGTTCAGCAGTCTCTTATCAGTGGGAAGCAGACCGTGAACCAGGAGATCTTGATGTACTAATAGGTATTGACTACATACAGTTTAGAAAAGCACACCCAGAATATGTCGGTCTAGGCGATACTGAGATCAGCAAGATGTTAAACGAAGATTTTCGTAACCATTTACAGCCAGATACAACAAACTGGAATGGGTTTGAAGTAACTTTTTATGTTAACCCTGGTGCTACTGATATCCGCACTATTAACCCTTATGCTGCATACGATTTAACCCATAATGAATGGACTGTCTTTCCTAAAAAACAAGGTGCAATGCTCAGTCGTGTAGGAGAAAACTTAGCAAGAATTGATAATACTAAAGCACAAGAGATTGTCTCTCGTTACTCTCAAGCACTTACAGATTTACAGAATGCACAGAATGATCCAGCACGACGTAACGCAGAGTTCCGTTTACAGACTGCGTTAATGCAGGGGTCTATGTTATTTGAAGATATTCATCACTCACGCAGGTACGCATTTAATCCTAGCGGTTATGGTTACGCAGATTTTTATAACTATAGATGGCAGGCTGGTAAACGAAGCGGAACAGTACCTGCCCTACGACAACTGTCTGAGTACTGGTCAGCATACAAAGCACATGAAGCAGATGAGACATATGGCATTGAACTGCCAGATACTCAGACCCTAATTAGAAGAGCGGCTACATACCGAACAAAAGGATAACACTTGAATATACTCGTATCACTAGATGGCGTACTCAGTTCGGACTCAGGAGATCCAATCCGAGCAGGAGTAATGCTTTACTATGCTTTAAATATTAACAATCGTGTAGCAATTATGACTTCTCGCAAAGAAGAAGACGCAAAACACTGGTTAAACTCTCACGGAATTATTAACTACGATGACTTGATTGACTACTCTTTTAATTTAGAAGGAGAAGACTTAAAGAAACGCCAATTTGTATTGAGCCGTAGTCGTGCTCCAATTGAGATGTATGTTGATTCTGATCCTGCCATGTGTGCATGGGTATTTGAAGAGCAGGGAATTCCTGCAATTATGTTTATGAACCCAGGTTATTTGGCTGTTGAACGTCGTCCAGACGCACCAAAAAAAGTTCGCCAATGGGATCAAATTGAAGAATCAATAAACAGGGTTAACGTTGCACGTTCAGAAGCCGCTGCTCATCCAAAGCAACTAGAGTTCTGGGATGACTAAGTTAATCTTCTCAGGTGTTGAAGTTGGTTCAAACCGCACCCTGCTAGAAGGTCAGAAGGTTGAGTCGATGGGACTCAACTTTTGGGGTCTTCGTAAACGAGGACTACCAAAGACAAAGACATGGCTTATAAGCGAACACTTTGACTCTGAGACTAAGGTGTACATAGAGTCTGGGGCTTCTCAGGCCGATAAGGCTGGGCTGTCCAAGGAAGAGTTACTTGATGTAGCGGTAGAGTACCAAGAGTTTTTAGTCAATAATGCAGACCGAGCAGAAGGCTTTTTAGAGTTTGACTCTCAAGTATTAGGACTTCCATGGATTACTCAACAGAGGCCCTTCTTTGCTAACGACTCAAAGTTATGGGTAATCTGGCACGAAGAATATGGGCTTCCATATCTTAAAACTCTCTCAGAGAACCACGAGAATGTAGCAATACCTAACGATGAGATAGAGGCACTAACTAACTTAGCGGCCGTTACCAGGAGTTACTCAAGTCAGTTCGGTACTAAGTATCATGCTCTTGGATGTGCCAAACCTGACAACCTAAGACAGATACCATTTGTAACTGCAAGCACATTGTCCTGGCTTTCACCTATGCGTCGAGGTGAGACCATAGTGTGGAATGGCACCTCACTTGCCCGTTATCCAAAGAAGATGAAAGACCAAGCCCGCCCAAGATACAAGGCAGTTGTAGAGAAGGCTGGACTGAACTATTTAGACTTTATACAAGATAGTACCCTCGAAGCGACTAGAGTAGCCATCTGGTCATACCTACAGTTGGAGACATCCATGGATAAGAAGACACCTGATCTACACATCATTGAAGGGGGTAAAAACTCCCAAGTATCTGATAACAGTGATACCCCACTACTATCGGGTTTGATGGATCTTATGGGGGGTGCTTCTGATAACAGTGGGGTAGAAGGGCGGAAAGTGGAGCGCAGTGGAGTGGTAGAACGAGACGTTTCTGAGATGCAAAACCTTCCTGTCTTTGGGTATAAAATGAAGACTGTAGTCGAAACCGATGATGAAGGAAAGGATGTTCTAAGAGATGTTCCAATTATCAGTAATCAATTTTCATCACTTCGTCAATGCAACACTTGTTTTGTTGCCTCGAATTGTCCTGCTTTCAAGCCTGACAATAATTGTGCTTTCAACCTTCCTGTCGAAGTAAAGACTAAAGATCAACTTAAGGCTTTACTTAACGCAATTATTGAAATGCAGGGACAAAGAGTTGCTTTTATGCGTTTTGCAGAAGAAATGAATGGTGGATACGCCGACCCTAACGTATCTCAAGAAATAGATCGTTTGTTTAAATTAGTTGGTAACTTAAAAGAATTAGAAGAGAACCGAGAGTTTGTTCGCATTACTGCAGAGAGACAATCCTCTGGTGGAGTTCTGTCCGCTATCTTTGGAGACAGAGCGCAAGCACTTCGTGAACTACCTGAATCTTTGAAAGAAGAATCTGTTACAAGGATTATTCAACAATCTATAGAAGACTAGTAATCTGATAACAGCAATTATTAGGTAGTGAAACATAGTTTACCCTTTTCCGCAAGTCAAAGGTAGTCAACCAAGTTAGCAAGTATATGATAGGTTCAGATCAAACATAATAGGAAACCCATTGAGGGGTATTTACACATTTATAGAAATGGTAGGGGTAATGTCAGCATTGTCTTTTAATTTAGTCGAAGAATTTATTGCGCCATACAGAGCAAAGAAGGCGCCATTCGGTTATCAAGATGCAGCAGGAAATTCAGTAGGAGAGATTACTTTTCTTAGGACGTATTCAAGACTTAAGGCAAATGGTACTAAGGAGACATGGGCAGACGTATGCGAGAGAGTGATCAATGGCATGTACTCTTTGCAGAAAGATCACGCCAAGACAAATAGACTTCCTTGGTCTGATGCCAAGGCAGCAGCCTCAGCAAAAGAAGCATTTGATCGCCTATGGAATTTAAAGTGGACTCCACCAGGTCGTGGATTATGGGTAATGGGAACTGACATAGTCAACGTTCAAAGAAACTCAGCAGCCTTACAGAACTGTGCATTTGTATCAACTGGCTCTATGACTAAAACAGACCCAGCCAAACCGTTTGCATTTTTAATGGAAGCGTCTATGCTTGGAGTAGGTGTTGGCTTTGATGACAAGGGTGCAGATAAAGACTTCACTATCTACGCACCACAAAAAGGAGAAACGTATGTCATCCCAGATACCCGAGAGGGATGGGTCGAATCCACAGCAGTCCTACTTAACTCTTACTTACGCCCAGACTTTAAGGCTCCTACCTTTGACTATGCACTTATCCGCAAAGCAGGGGAACCAATTAAAACTTTCGGTGGAACCGCAGCAGGTCCAGAGCCACTCATTAGGCTCCATAATTACATCGATGGAATCTTCAAAGAACGTGCTGGTCAGAAACTTACCCGCATTGACATCGCTGATATTGGGAACCTTATTGGGGTGTGTGTTGTTTCTGGTAATGTGCGTCGCTCTGCCGAACTTCTTATAGGTCGAGTAGATGATCAAGACTTCCTTAATTTAAAGAACTCAGATAAGTTTCCAGAACGTAACTCTTACGATCCTGCTAAACCAGGTTGGGCTTGGATGTCTAACAACTCTGTAGCAGTTAATGTTGGTGATGACCTAGACAACATTATTGAAGGTATTGCTTTGAATGGCGAGCCAGGTGTGGTCTGGATGGATATCTCTCGTCAGTATGGTCGCCTTTCTGATCCAATTAACAACAAAGACTGGCGTATTGCTGGCTACAACCCATGTGCTGAACAATCTCTTGAATCATTCGAGTGTTGCACGTTAGTAGAGACTTACCTAAACCGTCATGAAACTTTAGAAGACTTCAAAAGAACTCTCAAGTTTGCATACCTTTACGCTAAGACTGTAACTCTCCTACCTACTCACTGGGAAGAGACCAATGCCATAATGCAACGCAATCGCCGTATTGGAACTTCTGTTTCAGGCGTTGCTAACTTTGCGGACAACAAAGGTCTTCCAGTATTACGTCAATGGATGGATGAAGGCTACAAAACTATCAAGGCTTATGACACTAACTATTCAGAGTGGCTTGGCATACGTGAGTCAATAAAAATGACAACGGTTAAACCTTCTGGAACAGTGAGTATCTTGGCTGGAGAATCTCCAGGAGTTCACTGGACTGTTGGTGGTAAATACTTTAATCGTGCAATTCGTTTTGCTAATAACGATCCAATGCTTCCCCTATTTAAAATGGCTAACTACAGAGTAGAACCAGCAAGTGAGTCTCCTGATACGACTTCTGTTGTCTTCTTCCCTATTAAGTCTTCGGCTAGGAGATCTGAAAAAGATGTAAGTATTTATGAGAAGATGGCACTTGCTGCAACTGCTCAACGCTACTGGTCAGACAATTCTGTTTCAGTAACTATCTCTTTTGATCCTGAGACAGAGGCTTCCTCTATTGGTACGGCTTTGCATATGTATGACGGACAACTTAAGACTGTGTCCTTCTTACCTTCAGGTAATCATGTCTATGCACAAATGCCTTACACACAAATCACTGCCGAAGAGTATGAGAATGAAGGAACTTTAAAGTTATTTCCTATTGACTTTACTGGTGTTTACGCTGGTATGGCTTCTGATGCTATTGGTGAGGCTTACTGCACAACTGATGCTTGCGAAGTTCGCCTAATTAAAGAGCACCAAGTAACTCAATAATTACATCTGCATGGCAAGGAAGTGGTGCACAAAAACAAACCAAATCCTTGCCACGCAAAGGTTCTAACCAATCTGGTTTGTCTTTTAGTATGGCTTCCGCATGGGCTTTGAACTTTTCTATGACTTCTGCTCTATCTCCGTCTTTTCCAATTACAAACGGATTTCCGTAAAGACTCCCACGACCTACATACTCAGCACCCTTTGGTGCTTGGTTAATTTTGTAAACTTTCATTCTGATATGGCTTTTGGTATGGCTTTGCCTATGGCTTTACACCTGTCTTGCTCTATGTGCTTTTTAATGGTTGTCTTTGAAGCCTCAACTAGGCTTTGAATTGTTGTATCAACCCCTATAAGTTTTACAGGAACTGATTTCAAGGGCAAATCACATTCAGGACAAACCAGTATTAGTTGTCTGTCCCCAATTCTCCAAGGTTTAACGTCTAAGTTTGGTTCATCCCATTTCCAACTAAGTTGGGCTAAGTGTTTCCAAAACTCTTTTTCTACATCAATAACAATTTGTTTGCTTGTTATTTCTTTATTGTAGTGTTCTTTCTCAGACACAGACTTGTAATAATCTGCTTTTGATTTTGTGTAACCCTCATGATAAGTATTTGGGTTCTCAAATTGCTTGGCTTTATCTAGGTATCCCTTTTTCACTTATGCTCCAATCTAACTAACTAACTCATCTGGCGGCCAGGTAAGTTACTTACTGAGTAAGCCCCCTCATTTCTGAGGGGGCCTCTCTTTATGCTCCTGCTCTTGCTCTTGCTTTGGCTTTTGCTAAGGCTTTGGCTTTTGCCTTGTCCTTTGCTTTTGCTATGGCTTTTGCTATGGCTTGTGAATTGCTGTAAGGGAACTTCTTTAACCATGCCTTTGTGGCTGGTGTTAACCCCTTCCATGCTCTCCAGTTTTCTCCTTCATTACTCATAAAATAAGCAACTTGGGCATTTACCACAGGGCTTAACAGTTCAGCATTTGATTCCAAATTGAACTTTGCTCTGCGATCCACCCCTAATTGACCGATCATATTGACTTGAAATAATCCATAAGAACTATCTCCTGTCTTTCGGTTTCCGTTGTAGGCGAGTGGTCGACCATGTGATTCTTTTTTGACTATTGCCCACGCTTCTTGTAGGGCTTTGCCTTTAAAGCCAACTGCCTTTAGCAACTCTACCAACTGGGTGTCGGTCAGGGTATCTGCGTTTCGATACTTGGCTAGAGTATGTGTGTTTAGTTGTTTTTGTATCACTAGGGCTTCGGCTTTAGTTGGGGCAACACATTCGGTTGTTCCGAAAATAGTTATCCCAAGAGCCAAGACCATAATTAGTCCACCTACTCCTAGTGCTTTGGCTTTTGATATGGCTTTGCTTTTCTGCTCTGCCATAACCTTTTCTACTGCTCTTGCGCTTGCTTGTGCTTGTGCTTTCATTATCACTCCAAAAAGTCGTTAGCACCTTCTGATGCCTTTGACTGGTGTGAACGAAGGCGATGTAAGTATCGCTCTGTCGTCTTGATCGATTGGTGTCCTAATCGCTCTTTTACTTCATGGACATCTACGCCGTTTTTTAATAACTGCGTAGCGTTGGCATGTCGTAAGTCGTGAGTTCTAGGCAACCAGCCGATTGCGGACTGGGCTATTGCTTTGTTCCATATAGTTCTCCATACATTTCGTGGCAAATGACTCGTTTGGTCGATGAAACTCACCTGCTTCGGCTTCTGCTTCGGCTTTTGATATGGCTTCTGCTTTGCTTGCTTCGGCTGTGCTTCTGCTATGGCTTTGGCTCTGCGGTGATCTCTCACCGATTGCCTACAACCTTCGCATCTACAACCCCCATGTGTATAGGAGTAGAGAGTCCCATGCTGGAACAGTTTTCCGTTCCTTGCGAATGGTCGCAAGGACTCTGTGCCACGAATGTTTGCCTTAACCATAGCCTTTGGAACTACCGATGTCCTTGAAAACAGGAGATCATCTTTTGCTAGGGCTTTTGCTAGGACATAGGCTTGAATGTCCTGTAATAGAGGCTTGCTTATCATCAAACTGCGCTTGTAACCCGATTTTGTGGCTTCTATGACCATAAATCGAACTCCGTTGTTGTAATTCGCCCCAAGATCACTAACTCGGCGTTGAACGAATAATTCCCCAGTTTTGAAATTGAAATCTTTTACTCGGACTTCTGTTGCTTCCCCAAATCTAAGTCCACTAGCCACTAAGAACTGGGCAAATAATTGCGCCCCCTCTGTCGGTAAGTGCTTAACGATCTCTTTGAAATCATCGGGGTCGAGAACATTAGTCAGATCGGCTTGCTTGATCTTGATCTTAATTCCCTGAGTTGGATTGGAACTCAATTCCCCAGTTTGAACTAACTTTGAAAACGCTGATCCGAGCGATGCCTTCACTTGTCCAAGAGTGGCTGAACCCACCTTCTCGGACTTTAGATCGCTAAGTAACTGGCTGATCTCCCGTATGCTGATCGAAGTTACTTCCTGATCGCCAATTCGGGGCAGAACATAATTATCGAGAATAGATCGGTAACCCTTTTTTGTGATCGGCATCAGATCGGCAGTTGGAAGCCATTGATCAATATAGGCAGATAGCGTTAATTGGCTTTTAGAAGGCTTTGGTAGCCCTAATCTCTCGGATTGAATGGCGTTATACATGGCTTCGGTTTCGGTGTCCCAAGTCCCTGCTGAAAGCCTTTTACCAGCGTGTCGATAATAGCCAGTAAATCTATTTTGACGCTTGATCACATAAGCCATAACCCACCCCCTTCGGTTGTTACTGGTGAGTAATGTTACTCGCCAGTAGGTTTCAAAGCAAAAAATCACCCCCAACCCGATTAAGGATTGGGGGTGATTTAAATCACATAGGGACTAAGGCGAATTGGCTTATGTAGGGACTAACTCGAAGATCAGCCAGAAAAGTTAGTTCACGCTAGAACTAACTTATGGTGGCTTCAGAAAAGTTAGTTACCAACTTGCTCGGTAACTGAACTCTAGGTCAGCGTGTTCGAGTAACGAAGTGATCAGATCAATCGTGTATTCGAGTTGCCAATAATAAAAATCATCAAGTTCAGTATCACCAAAGAAAAATCCCTCAGCAGGTTGAACTGGATTTTCATACTGATCAGCATTGAGTTCTTGATTAAGAGAGTTCAAATAGTCGCATAATAAATAAAATACTTTGTTATTTGTGATCTCGTATTTGCGATCAGGATTAGCCAAAGCAATTAAGCAATCGTTTCTTAAACTTTCTAATTGATCTCTGCTCAGATGTATCTCTTGGCAGTTATCCTCACCACCAGCGCAGTTACTTACAACCCAGTTATGAATTGCGTTTGCTTTGCGCCAGTAACCAACCTTCTGTTTAACTTCCATACCTGAATACTCAGGAGTTGGTAATTGTTCCAACTTTGCTAACTTTTGGATTTCGTTAAACATAGTTGGGTGATCTTTGTCCATGAAATCTGATGAATGGATATACCGATTGGCATACAGATACATATCTAATCCCATTATTCGATCTCCTTAACAATATCGATCGCAACATCGATTGCGCTTATTGCGCCGTCTAGCGTTGCGTAATCAGTATTTCCGTCAGATTCAGCATTGATCTGACGATCACGCCAAAGCATTTGAAGTGAACTAAGTTCTTTTAATGCTTGATCTTTAGTCATTCTACGATCTCCCACTCAAAGCCTTTGATCTTGCCTTCAATCTCTAATTGCTCGATCTGATATTTAATTAGATCATGGGCAAACGCTGGTGCGTTATCTCCTTCGTGATCATCATTAAGTTCAATATAGATATTCATTAAAGCCATTAGTCGATCTCCTGTTCCATTATCGGGCGGTTAGACACCCAGTTGTCGATTGTTTCTTGTTTCCAAACTGGTGTTCTCCCGATCATCTTGTCGGGTTTGGGAAGGGTGTTGCGCTTTCGATACTTGTAAAGAGTTTTGAGTTTTAGCCCTGTTTGTTTTGCTATGTCTGTATTTGTGAGCCATTCGCTCATAACGCTTTCCCAACTTTCTTTTTACTCTCATTTATTTTTTTCCTTTCGATATACCAAGTTGTTATTGGCTTACAGTTATCGTAATTAGTTACACGATCTACCCATACATAAGGCAGATCATTAGGAACTTTGAACTGGTAATGATCAGAGTTCTTACGCTTTAAGTTACTTTGATGCGATCTATGAACTTTTTTATTACCTAACCATAAGGGCAAACCTGTGTCGGGTAATTCGGAATAGATCGCAATAAATCTTTCTCGCATAGTGTCCTTGTATCCACGACTAATCCATTCATCGCAGATCGCAATTCCGTATTCGCATAGTGATCGCTCATGTCCACGCCACATTTTAGTAATTGGGTGATTAACCCAACCCTTAGTCTGTCCACGAAGGGCATTAAGAACCTGCCACGCCTCAACTCGTTGCTTACCTAATCTCCTGTAATCAAGAGCCTTAGCCGATCGTTTAAAGTCCGAATAAGGTAAGAATGTATTAACCATTGTTATTACTCCTATTTTGTTTTCGTTTGATTGATTCTCTTTCGGCTTCGGTTAAACCGCCCCAAATCCCATAACGAATACTGTTATCGAGAGCAAAAGATAAGCACTCACTCTTAGTAGTTGTTTTACAATTAGCACAGATTCTTTTAGCATTTTGTATTTTTTCCTGATCAGTTGGGTCAGGAAAGAACAATTCGGGGTCAGTTGATTGACATGGTGCGTTGTCAATCTTGCGTGATACTGGTGTTTTTAATGGGAAGTGTTTGCCTTTAAGTTTTGATTCATCACTCATCAATTTCACCGCTTTTTATGAAGTCAACATACTTCTCCATTACTTCAACAAGATCAGTAGGAGATAGGTCATTGAAGCGCAATAGAACTTCAATAATATGAATTAGACCCCAAACCAACATCTCAGGTTCAAGATCATGCTCTTTGATCAAAGAGTTTAAATGTTCATTGGCTAAGTGTTCTTTGATCTCAGTTGGAAGGCTATCGGGGCGTTCTTGATCAACTTTAAACCCACGAATAACTTTTAAAAACTCTGTTGCGAACTTAACTGAGTTGATTAAATCTTTCTGATCTTTACTTAACTCACTCATTCCTTCTCCTTTAGGTAGTTGTTAGCAATCTCATTGAGTTGGTCATACTTTGAGAAGCCGTAATTGTTTTGATGACCTGTATTTTCTGAGCAATCAACACATTGTCCTGATACTGGAACTTCACAACCACATTCACAGTTACATTGGGGTTCTTGATCGAAAACTTCATCGAATAAACTTTCGTCAAGTGGTGCGCCGTCATACATTAGTTCTCCTTTGTCGAAAATACGCTGATTCAATTTTTCTGATCGTAATCCGATCAGTATTAAACATCTTTGCCACTTCTGCCAAAGATCGTTGGTAATTAACTCGCTGATCAATAATTTGATCAATCTCTAATTGCGTGAACATTAAAACTCCGTTTCTAATAGTGAGAAGTCAGGTAGGCGCAGATACGACTAGGCAAAGTCAGTTGCCATAATGATCGCCCTTCACAAGTAAAGGAGTAGGGGAAAATGAAAGACCCTACAAACCTTGCGTTAACGCCTACCCAACAAAGTTAATTAAGCGTTTAGTTTTTTCTTGAACTGGCGTTGCGCTTCAACGCAGTTGAAACAGAACCAAAGAATGTCCTGTGAATAAGCATCTGTGATCATTTGACCACTAGTTTTTAGTCCTTGTTGACCGCATTGATCACATAGATCAAGTTGATCAGGAGTAACTTTTATTATTTCAAAGTAACCCATTATTTATTCCACCCATAACATTCCAGCATTGATTTGAAGCAGTAACGATCTCCAACCCAATTAACATGATCAACAACCCACATTAGCCCTGAGAGAGCGACCAATACAGTTACCAGTAAAGAGATCGCAAATACGATCTCACCTCTACGAGTTAGGTTCATTTTAAGCACTCCTTTCCATAGCAAGTCGGTATCTCCAACTGTTTAATTCTTTGTGCGTTTTAATTCTGTGGCAACTAGAACAACGAACCACACATTTCTTGATC
>Ga0209596_1000133_pt1 | contig 64926 bp, 83 predicted proteins | sample M_130807_MF_Meta_FD_187314 | JGI IMG/M metagenome (GOLD analysis project Ga0209596, IMG submission 187314) | Freshwater microbial communities from Lake Montjoie, Canada to study carbon cycling - M_130807_MF_MetaG (SPAdes) (version 2) | ecosystem: Environmental > Aquatic > Freshwater > Lake...
ATGATGAGTTTTATATTCGCAATAATTTTGCTGAGTTTAAAAAACGCTATCAAGTGAGAATTGAGAATTTTAAAGAGTATATTCGTTGTTCTGATGATATAATATTTGTTTTTTCAAAGTATCCTGGAGTAGAATCAGACGGAAGTTTAGATTATATATGTAATGTCTTTAGTGGAAAATATCCGAATAAATCTTTTAAGTATTTACTAATATAAATGCCAACATTTAATATTCTGATTGCAACCGTAGGCCGCCCGACCCTACAACGAATGTTGGATTCACTTTCTCCTCAACTAGAAAAACAAGATTGTCTGACTCTTGTATTTGATGGAAAGTCCGAAATTCCGAAATTTAACCTCTCCGGATTTAAGTGTAAAGTAAATCAATACTGTGAGCCGGCAGCCCTTGGATTTTGGGGACATGGAATTCGAAATAAGTATGCTTCGTTACTGGAAAAGAGAGATTTTGTAATGCATGCAGATGATGATGATTACTATTATCCTAATGTTTTCCCAGAATTAAGAGCGTTGTGTACAGTTAGAAATACTTTATACATTGCTAAAATGAGATATTCGAACGGTGCCCATCTACCAGAAGGACCATTTATAGCAATGGGTCATATTGGAACCCCATGTGGAATTATTCCATACGAATTGAATATGAAAGGAACTTGGGCTGCAGCATATGGTGGCGATGGAAAATTTTATGAACAACTTACAAGAACCGGTATTTCTGTCGGGTATTTACCAACTTTAATTTACCATATAAGATAATATAAGTTTTACTATTCACCTTTCTGCATAATAAACCAAATATTTAAACCTTGTGTTTCGGTATAGACAAACTTACAATCAAAAAAAGAACAAATTTCATTTAGCAATGCCGGGTTATATACATAATGATGCAAGCAACGGTTATTGAAGTTGTCAAGACTTCTTCTCGTAAACTGCTCTAGATTTCCCGCAGGTGGGTCCATTGGAAGGTCGTGATTTTTTAATATTTCCGGAAGTGTTGATAGGTCATCTTCTCCTACGTTTTTTTCATACTGCGCACGCAAGGTTGAAAATAAACTATATGACCGTTTATGGTCAAAACATACAGACTTTTCTGGAAGAATCAGAATGATGTGACCTCCGGGTTTCGTAATTCTCAGCCATTCTTTAACAGCTTTTAGAGGATTTGCAATGTGTTCAAGCGAATGTGATGCAAAACAAAAATCATATGAGCTGTCACTTACCTTGTTAATGTCCGTTCCATCATTGATGATTACTTTTCCGGGTTTATTAGGAAAGTAATTGTAGGTTTCAGTATGTGTTGACCACACCGTATTATTTGAAAAAATAACATTATCCATTGAAGTAGAACATTCATATATAGTTTGTCCTGTCTGCGATGGACCACCAATTTCTACCCCATTTTTATTCTGGCACGCCGTATATAATGATGATTTTAACATTTATTTATAAGTATAAGACAAATGAAAACCCTTGTATTGTACGTATTTCATGTTTTTAATGGTAGAGTACAAACTTTTATTAATAAGGCTATTTTTGAAGACGAGAACACGGACTTTATTGTTATTTGCAATGACAAGACTATAGACTTTAAAGTACCGGAATATGTCAAAACATTCAAAAGAGATAACATCGGATATGATTTTGGAGGATGGACTGATGCTCTACTTACAGACGACTTATACAAATCATATGATAACTTTATATTTGTAAATTCTTCGGTCATTGGTCCATTTCTCCCGAACTATTTTACTGGTAAGTGGACTGATATTTATCTTGCAGGACTCAAAGATAATATAAAGTTATTTGGAAGTACAATTAATACATGTGCAAATTATGCAGACCCAGCTAAGTTCTCCCATGTTCAATCGTGTATATTTGCAATGAACCGGGAAACTCTGGATTTGTTGATTGATGGTAATATTTTTAGCAAAAATCACTATGCAAAAACATTCAACGAAGCAGTCTGGTTAAAGGAAGTTCATATGTCACGCTTAGTCCTAGAAAAAGGTGGAAATATAGGTAGTTTACTAAAACACTATCAAGGAGTAGATTTTACATTTAAAGTACAACCTAAGGTTGTTATGCTGGATGATTTACTAAATAACACAGATAGAAATGTTTACTGGAATGAATACGACCTTGTATTTGTCAAGGGAAATCGAGGCATTATTTTTTAAAGATGCTTTGTAAATGGACATCCCAGTATTGATAACATATTCAAACTACGGATACATAGACTTTGCTAAGAATTTGATTATTTCCTTAGCAAAGGTGTTAAAACACCATAAACTACACTTTTACTGTCTGGACAAGCAGACGTACGAAGAACTATCTAAACAGTCACACGACTTTTTAATTCTGGAATTGTGTGAACGCGATGTTTCGTCCGAGTTTCAGAACTATCAGGCAAAAGAATACAACAAAATTGTACATACCAAAATGAGCATACTACGCCTAGCATTCGAAAAGTACTCATTTGTTCATTTTATAGACTGTGATGTAGTCTGTATGAAGGAACCGGATGAAAGCCATTATGCAAAATATTCACAGTTTGACGTGATATTTCAATACGATTGGTATTTTGTACAAAATGCTCCAATTGTCCACTATGGATTATGGCAGTGTACCGGGAATATGAGCATGCGTAAAACAGAAGGAACCATGTATCTTATTTCACAAATTGAAGAGTATCAAACAAGATACCCAGAAAAGAATGACCAAGAATGTCTAGCTGAAATATTTTTAGACGCAAAAATAAGAGATGTCAGATATTATCGTAAAACTAGATTTTCTGTTTATCCGGTAGAAGAATACACAAATGGAGCATGGGAAGGAGACCGGTCAAAAATCTATTTCTTTCATGCAAATCACGTAGTAGGTAAACAAGCAAAGATAGATTTGCTTAAAAGATTTAATCAATGGTTCATTCAATAAGTAATGTTGCTTATTAAGTTCCCACCCCGGTCTCGACCAGAAAAGTTGCAAGAGATAGAGACGTATTCAAGTCTCGTTTGATGAACAACTTTTCTGATGTTTAAGAAAATGATACGTGGATTGCTTTTAGAATATGTTGGTTGTTTATTGATTGTGGCATCACTCTTTTTCACACATGCAAATCCGGTAGTAGTCGGATTGGCATATACATCAGCTCTTTTTATTGCAGATGGGAATTCTGACGGGTTTTTTACACCTCTTGGTGTCCTGTTTCAGTATCTTCTTGGTCGAGTATCGGCACTGAGCTCTCTGAAGTTGCTTGGGGTACAGGTTCTTGCGGTCCTCTCAGTATTGCTGCTCCACAAGAACAGACCAGTGGCGGCACACTGATTTATACATATTAATAGTGTAAGTAAAAAATGAGCACACTGTACATCTATACGGATAACAATGTGCTTCGCAATATGCTACTTGACATGGTGAACAATCGTCGTGTTACTGATTCCGGGTTTGATATTCCTATGATACGTGAACAGGTAAATCAGAATGCACATCTTCATACATTTAACCTGAACATTAAGGTTGGTGCAACTCATAATAACCGGCCGATTCCTTGTCTTCTTCTGCCACGTTCATCACTTTCAGCAACTCCCTTCAGAATGGCAAATTCAATTGGACTGATTGATATGGGATACCGTGGCGATGTAAAGGCAAAGGTTGATGTTCTTACTCTACAGAACGGTGACTACGATGTTCCTCGTGGAGCCCGGCTTTTTCAGATTTGTCGGGAGAACTTTATGCCTTGGGACAATGTTATGATTGTTCAGTTTGAACATGAGCTTCCTCCGGCTCCTGATAATCGTGGAGCTGGTGGGTTTGGCTCAACTAACTAGAGGATATATCATGATTAATGAGATGGTATCATGAACAATAGCTCCCCAATAAGCAAGGTATATGCTTGTTTTCAACCCAAAAACCATAAATAAAATCAGAACTATAGAACGAAGGAAAGTGTTCAAGATGGCATTCGCCGTCGGGAACAGCCAGACATTCATTTATCCTTAAAATATTTTTTTCTTGCCGTAGGACATAAACAAACATGGGTGGCGGTCTTATGCAACTTGTGTCTTATGGTGCGCAGGATATCTATATCTCCGGTAATCCCCAGATTACCTTCTGGAAGATTCTATACAAGCGCCATACCAACTTTGCTATGGAGTCTATTGAGGTGACCTTCAACGGTCAGGCTGACTTCAACAAGCGTGTAACGGCTGTGATTAACCGTAACGCTGACCTAATGTACAAGACCTACGTACAGGTAGTGCTGCCTCAGGTGTCTCTAAATAGTGGTGTAGTAGCAACTGGAGGTGGCACGGCGCTCAAGGCGTTCCGCTGGGTGAACTACATTGGTCACCGCCTAATCAAGCAGGTTGAGGTTGAGATTGGTGGCCAGCGCATTGACCGCCAGTATGGTGACTGGATGCAAATCTGGACCCAGCTCTCTACGGAGGCCGGTTCCACTGCGGCTCTTGACTCCCTGGTTGGTAACACGCACGACCTTGTGCTGCTGAAGAAGTCCACTGGTGCAAATCTTGATGCGACCTGCTCAGCGTCTGAGACGACTCTCTCATGCATTGCTCGTGCTGGTACGCCCGCGAAGACCCTGTACGTGCCTCTACAGTTCTGGTTCTGCCGCAACCCTGGTGTGGCCATTCCTCTGATTGCCCTTCAGTACCACGAAGTGCGCATCAACGTGGACTTCGAGACTTGGGAGAACTGCACGTATGCTGAGGGTGGTACGTCTGCTGCGACTGTCCCTATTCGCCCGGATGCGCTATCTCTAGCGGCTGCATCTCTGTACATTGACTATGTGTACCTGGACACTGAGGAGCGTCGCCGGTTTGCCCAGCAGAGCCACGAGTACCTGATTGAGCAGGTGCAGTTCACTGGTGCTGAGAGCATCACGAGCTCTTCCAACAAGATTCAGCTGAACTTTAACCACCCCGTGAAGGAGCTTCAGTGGGTTGTGCAGCGTGATTCCTTCGTGGACTGCTCTTACCAGCCGTGGATTGCTTCCGTGGGTGGCCAGCAGCCTTTCAACTACTCCGATGACTTCTCTACGGAGGGTATCATCATGTCTCTCCTGTCTATGGGTACCAGCGTGAGCAGCCCCAGCGTTACCCTCCCTCTTGGTGGCACTGGACAGGGAATGTTTCAGGCTGGTACGGGTGCCACTATCTACCCCGGTCAGGTAACATACGGTGCTAATGATGGCAACAACAACAGCGTTGGTGATGGCCAGGAGGCAGACTTTGACAACGGTGTGAACTACCTGCTCGCCAAGGTAATCCTAGACTCCGGTGTGCGCTGCGAGGGCAAGAACCCCGTGGAGGTTGGTAAGCTCCAGCTGAACGGCCAGGACCGCTTCACGGAGCGCGAGGGCAGCTACTTCGACCGTGTGCAGCCCTACCAGCACCACTGCCGCACGCCTTCTACGGGTATCAACTGCTACAGCTTTGCTCTCCGCCCTGAGGAGCACCAGCCTTCCGGCACTTGCAACTTCTCCCGTATCGACAAGGCGACGCTCCAGCTCACGGTGTCCCTCAACACGGTTACGGGCTTCCGCACTGCGCAGGTTCGCGTGTATGCGCTGAACTACAACGTGCTGCGTGTGATGTCCGGCATGGGTGGCCTGGCGTACAGCAACTAAACGTGATACAAGAAATATATGTCATTGCGACAAGAAATACACGGGGAAACCCAATATTTGCGGTCAAATGACCCTAAATATTGTTTTGTTTTCAAATGCCATCATCATCACGTCTCATCCACATATCAAACATTGCTTGGTTTAATTCCGGTTTTGTTAGTTCTATTACTCCATCTTCATTATACTCGATTATACTTGATACATCTTCTATGTGCTCGAATGGTTCATCTCTTGACATATATTGACGTTTAGATAATGGCCCGTGAAAAAGATGATAAATTTCAATATCTAAAAATCCAAGTGTAATATCAGATATTTTTGCAGCCCAATCATCACGTGTTTTACGATATAATTTAATTTTCTCAGTAATAAATTCAAGCTTATTGGTAGTATATGCAAAAATAGAATCACCACAACCAACAATTGACAAATCATAAAACCCGGAACTTTGATACCATTTTCTTGTAAAGGCCCACCCAAATCCAGGATGAAACTCTTGAGACTGATTTGCCCAAAAACCACGTTTTTTATCTCTGAGATATGTACACGCTAAAGCTGATTTCTCTATATTTTTATATGTTATATCTAACCAATGTGCATAAGAAAATGGCTGTACAATATTGCATGTGTCAAGCGTTTCAGATAGCATATCATACCAATCTGGATTTGTGTAAATAAGGTCTGCATCAAGACATACCAATTTAGTAAATGTGTCCGGTACCTTCTTTTCTAGCAAGCGGATTAGATGTTCTTTTTGAAACAAATAACTTGAAGCAAAAACATGAAATGCATCACTGATTTTTGGGCGTTTTCCGTGAATGACTAATTCCATAGTAAATACTGGGATGTTTGCTAGTTTCATTTTTTCAATCATGTAGAGATAGTTAATTAGAATTCTCGCAGACCCGGTATAATCAAAAAATACAAAAAGAACAGCAAGGTCAGACCTTGTTGGAGTGTTATAGGTTACACTTTGTAGTTTAATTTTATCCTCTTTCTTTTCAGAAAAGTTGAACTGCGGTAGTTTATAGTTAGAATACGTCGGAGGACTATCGTGTGTTTGTTTCTCCTCTTCTCTTTCCGGAAGGTTTAACTTTGGGAGTTTGTACTTAGAATAAACTGGAGAAACGAGAGGTGATTCTTCTTTCTCCTCTTCTCTTTCCGGAAGGTTAAACTTTGGGAGTTTTAAAGTTAATTTGAATGCTAGGTGAATATGTTTTTCTAAGTTAATTTCTTCTATTTTTTCTGGTAATTTGAAGTTAAATGTGGGCACTTTATATATCCGCTCGGCTACTTCTTGTTCTTCAATGTCTAGCTTTGCCGGTATAGGTAATTTAAGTTTTGGAATTTGATAACTGCGTGCTTCAGGAGGTGTATCAGGAACAGTTAAAAGAGCTGTAGTTTCTTTAGCCAAAAGTGCAGGTTTTAAGTTATATCTTGGTGCCTTGATATTAGTAGGAATTGCTGGTGCCTCCGGCTCAACTCCAGGTTTTATAACCCTTTTTAAATTATATACTGGTGGCTTAGGAACATCTTGATTCCGGGGTTTCCGTTCAACAAGATATTTGCGTTGTGGAGTTACCTCTTTAAAGGTATTGTTCAAGATATCTTGTAGTAAGTCCATTATTTTAGTGTTACAATTTTATTGTATACATTTACACTTGGTTCTGTATCTCGAAACATACTATATATTAGCACAGGAAGACAGGTCTTTTTATTTATATCTGCTTTATTGATTGCCCAAGCATAGGCTTCATTTGATGTTTTTTGCGTTACGCAATTCCGGTACGTAATATCTAGACAGCGTATGGTATCAAAACATTGAACAACATCATGAGTATTTAGAAGCTCTGATAGCATATTATACCAATCTGGTTCGGCAAAAATAATGTCCGGGTCAATAAATGCTATCTTTGTATACGTTTCTGGAATCTCTGTAAAGACAGGTATCTTTGCTACTTTCATTTTTTCAAGCATATACAAAAAATTCATATGACTTCTTGTACTTGACTTGATGTATGGTATTACTATTGCTAGGTCAGCATTTACCGGCTCGTTATAATACAGTTCTGCTATCAAGCTTGGCATTTTATTGTAGTATAATAAACAAATGCCATCTAAAACACTTAGAGTAGGGTCTCGCCGTCAAGTATATAATGGTTCAGCAGAGAAGACACAGGGCGGCCTAACAAAGTCAGACCTCATTAAAAATAAACATGGTCGGATTGTATCTGCAAAGAAACATCATACTATGCGGCGTAAATCACCGTAAAACTTCATTGCAATGAACACAATATCATTTATAAAAATGGAATGTTATTTTATAGAAACGATTATTAGTACTGAGAACATGGCTGCCGTCATGAGCACTCCCGGTGACTTCTCCTTTATTAAAGACAAGATGAGCAAAGACATGTTGGAAGACATGTACAAGGCTGTAAGCCTGAGCGAGAACTGGGGTAACCTGAAAGGGTTTGTGCCCGGCGATGGCGGATTCATGTTCAGCGAGATGCCCGTGTGGTTCTTGCTGATTAACAAGGCCGTTAAGTACGAGGGCCACAGCGGTGCAAGCCACGGCTGGACCATGCGCTGCATTGACTACATAGCCAAGCACGGCTGGGACAACTTCGTCGCGAAGATGTCTAACCCCGACGAGGCAACAAAGCGGCGGCTCCGGATTCTGGAGCTACCATACTCCATCCAAGAGGCGCGCAAGGCCCTCAAGGATTGGGAAGAGCTTATCAAGGCAAATCCGTCAACCGACGAGGATACCAACGAGCGCAGACGCGAGCGCACCTACGAAGCATTCATCGAGATTGCCAAACTGGAGCACGAGAGTCAGATGCTGAGCTAATACGCCGAAAGGCAATTTTTTGTAAAATGGATATCTTTTTATATAATAATTGCAGTGTTAAGACAGTCATGGCTGCAAACCAGATTGGGTTCACTTACGTCCCGTGTATGGTATGTAGTCCCTGTAGCGCAGAGGTATTTGCGCACTGCAATAACAACCAGTTAGTTTCCACTAACTCGCCAGAGGCTGCCCTATTTGCTGCAAAGCTTGAGGCAAGAAAGCCCTTCTGGGAGGCAGTTGAGCGGCTAAAAGAAAAGATGGCAAAGCAGTATGGTGGGCACAAAAACTACTATCATACCTGCGCCCTTCACGAAGTTGTCTTGTTTGGGTATTGAAACTCGCAGACTGATACGCCTTCGGGCAATTTTTAACTTAAACGCACTAGCAGAAGAAATAGAAATGTTCACCGTTGAAGCAAAGACCGTACAGACTGGAGCTGTCCGGACATTGATTGAGGCTCTTCGCTCTATTCTCGTGGAGATGTCTCTGCTTTTTGACAAGGATGGCATCAGAATGGTAGCAATGGATAACACTCGTACCGTTCTTGTTCACCTTCGTCTACATGCAGATAAGTTTGAAAAGTATGCTTATAATCACAATACGCCTAAGTTTGTGATTGGTGTCAATACTGACCACCTGTACCGAGTTGTTCGTACGGCTACGAATGATGACACTCTGTCATTTTACGTTGACAAGGATGACCCGAACTCTCTTGGTATCCTGATGGAGAACGGCGAGAAGAAGCAAGTGCATAAGTATAAGTTGAACTTGCTTGACCGCGACGAGCCTGACCTCCAGCTTCCTGACACTGAGTTCAGCACGCGTATTACAATGCCTTCGCTGGACTTTCAGAAGATTTGCCGGGACATGACACTTCTTTCAGCAAAGACGGTTGAGATTACCAATGTTGGGTCATCACTGACTTTCAATTGCAAGGGACACTTTGCTTCCCGGACAACTGTGATGGGTGATGGAGAGGCTGATTTCAATATTCACAAGAAGACTTCTGATGAGATTATTAGTGGCCAGTTTTCTTTGCCTCATCTTGTCCTATTTACCAAGTGTACTAACTTGTGCAACAACCTAGAGGTTCACATGAAGAATGGTTGGTTCCTGATGATTCGGTATGTGGTTGCCAATCTTGGTGAAATCAAGCTTTGCTTAATGCCATGTACAGCATAGCTAACAACCACCCAACTCCCACTTCACCAAGTTTAACAGCAGTATGATTTAGCGTATTTCCAGATTTGATAACACCCTCAAAGAGAAAGAACCTAATATCTAAAGCGTATTGAAGAAACTGGTATCCTATTGTGGCGTATAACACTTCAGGATAAAAGTACCCAATAAATCCCAGGATTAAATGCGTAATAAAATATACCGGGTGTCTTTTGAACATCACAATTGTATATCATAAAGACTATAAATATGATTCATGAGTATTGAAAGCAATTCAAGAGTAAAACATGATACTGCTATAGTTTCCCCCATAATTAATCGAGTCATTGCTTCTGTCAAGCTGGTTCCCATAAGTGTACTAAACATTTGAGATAAGTAAATATTTGATGGAGGAATAATCCGGGTTAAGCTGAGCTCAGCAACTGTAAAGATACAAACGTTCAAGAATATATGCTGCAACCATACCAGAACCATACAGATATAACATCCTAATTTGAACTCCCATGTTGGATATACTGTGTGTGCAAGACAAGTACAGAGCATCAGTGTAAATGAAATTAGAACATGTAAGACGGCTAAAATATAACCTAAAATTTCTGCATCAGTTGTTAACCACTTGTACAGAAAAGTTACTCCATGAATCATCCATTCTTTTAGGAAGCGTATGACCTCTTCTTTTTCCATTGAGTTTAAATTCGGTATTTATAATAACTAAAAAAGCATAAATGGATTACCTGTATGCTTTTTTAGGAGGATTAACATGTAAGATATACGACGATTTGAATGACAATGGTATGATTGGTGGACACGTTCAAGAATTACTCAAGGGTTCTCAGTGGATTCTATTGACACTTCTTTCATATAATGATTTTAACTTTTCTATATTTGCATATATTGCTAATGGTCTAAATGCACTAGTAAATTGGAAGGAATGGAACCATCCATACGAAACATCATTACTTGTACTCTACCCATTTCTGTTATTTATTAGTTTTTGGTCAAGAAGTTATCTGAATATGTATGACATCATCGTTGCTGTATACATTGTAATGACACTATTAATCGAACCTATACTTTTTAAGGAGGAATACAGCACTGCTAAATTTTACTCTAGAGTTTATGCATTAGTACTCTCTTTTGTTGCTATTTGCATAGCTCCATACTTTGATATTTCTCCTTTTTTAGTGAAATTTTTGTATTACTCGTTGGGATATGATTTATTCTCTACAGGATTTCAAGCATATTTACTTACGCGTAGTCCGGTTACGTGATTTGTGTTTTCTAGGTGTTCTGCGTCCACCCTTTTTTGTAAAATAGGACTGAGCTTTGTTTCTAGTTTCTACAATTTGCTGTTGAGCTGTATCAAGAACATTTGAACTAACACGTAATCCATCATCTACAAAATCAAGTGCACTTCCTCTGCTTAACCAAGGAACATATTGGTACTTGCTGCAGTCATTGAAAATGTTTGCAACAAATGTCTTATTAACATTTGAACCAGGAACTTCCTTTCGGTCTCCTTGTGTCTTTGCCGGGTTACCCATACCAGCAAGACGTTGCGAACCTAAAAAGAACATACCAAAATATTCCATGTGTGGATTTGGTGCCCAGCTAGAGCCCTTTACTCGCAGATAGTTTGCACCTCCTTTAATAGAAGGATTTGCTACAGTGACAGTTTCTCCGATTACTCTCTGAACTTCGGCATTTAACTTTAGTTTGTTTTTGATATCCCCCAACTCCATTGGTTCAGCAAATGGCCAGGTGGCTGCATTACGCTTATTCTGATTATCGATTGAAACACCATGCTGTGACCTGATAAAATCTAAGGTATTTGTTTTGGTTCCCCAACCCGGGTGTACCATGAGTCCAGGAGGCATATCTGTAACATTGTCACCAACAACCGCACCAACAGATTCAACACGAGTTAATGTGAACTTTCCTTGCTTGTCAGTGAAAAAGAACTTATCAAAAACGTCTTTTGAACCGGGAGCAATAATTTTTGGGGCACCATATGAAATGATATGAATTTCCTTATTTGGAAACTTTAGGGCTAACATAGCACCAGCTAACTCTGCTTCACAACCACCCTTAGAATGTCCAAAAACAAATATACGATTTGCACCAGGTGAAACTTTTTCTATAGATTCTACGATATCATTAAAGATTTCAACAATTGGAACTACAAATGCCGTAGCAACAGATAGTCCTGAAGGACCACCTGGAACAACTGATGCAATTGCAGTAGAAAAGTCCCCGGGGGCAACTGAGCGCAAATTCTTTTCCCAATTTCTTAAACTACTAGACCCCTTAAAAACTACCATACAATCATTAGCAGTGATAATTGTATTTGGGTTAGGCTTTAGCGCATTTGGGCTAACAACCATACATGTAGTATCTGTAGGACTACTAATGTAACGTATGAGAACAGGTTGTCCAGCATTGTCAATTCCTTCTGGACATGCTTGAAGTTCGTATGATTCTGGAGGAGTAAAGTTGGTTCCTCTGCTGAGAAGATTTGTTTTTTTAGTTATGTACTTTCTATCGTAATATGAGATAACTTGATTTAGAATATCCGGAGAAAGACCAAATCCTTTTAATGATTCGCGAATGATTCCAACATCTGAGTAGACTAGACGAGAAGCTTCTGCTCCGATAAAAAGCATGTATTCGAACTTCTTGACATCTCCACTACATATGGACATTATAGAATAGTCCGGTCCACCTTCTGCTTTTTGTGGAGAAGCAGATGTTATAGCTAATAGTGGTGTTTTTTCAGTACTTGAAGGTCCTGCTCCCATTTATAATCTGAAACTATTTTACTTTGGCCTTGCATTGTGGGAAGTATATGTAACATCATCGGTCACTTTGTAGTAAGTGAGTCCAGGATTCAAGTTGGACTTATCGGATACCTTGGTAGACAGATTCCAGATTTTGATGATATGAAATTGGCCTTTAGGAGATATAGAAATCCCAACAAGGGTTTCTTTGTTCTTTACTAGAAGTTCATCTGATGCGCAGTGAACCATCAAATCAATGAAGCTTGTTTGTGCTTGCGATGCATCAATCTTCTTTGACCATGCACCACCATTCTTGTTTTCTTCACACTCCCACAGGGGAGGGAAGCCTTTCTTCATGAGGAAGAACATGCCACACTCCCAAGCTTCCTTGGGAATGGTATCAGTGATGCTCCAGAATTGTTCGGGTGTTGATATATCAGCTATCATAATGTAGCTGGAAAGGGAATAATCCCGGTTATCAGGGTCATGATACCACAAAACCCAAGTTTGCTGGAATTTTGTGGAATCCATGGTTATGCTATTAAGTACTTATATTCTGTTTAATCCGTTTTAGATACCGTATGTTGCAAATAGTTCAATTTCTGGACTAAAATCAGAATCAAGAGATTGTAGCATAGCTAGTTCTGCCAGATATTCATCAGTTTCAGTATCATTGTCAGTAATAAACCGAGTTTCGATAATATATTCATCATCAAAGTCCTCGCAGAAATACTTCAAGTTCCGGTAATAGAAGAAGAGCTGTCGCAAGTTCTGAGGCGTGATAACTGCAATTTTGCCTTCAATAATGCTTACGTTTTTCGAAGAACTGTCCCATTCTAGAAGGTCAATCTTCTCTTTGTTGGAAATCTTATCACCGTTAATGGTTAGCATGAGTGTCTTCTCTTGCTTGATGTGATATGTCCCCTTATCGATAGCCTTTTTATGGATTGCTTCTTTCATCTTTGCAAGCTTATCCATCTTTTCGCCTTCTGTGCGATTTATGATATCACTTTCAGCCATAGCCACTGCAGGAGCTACAGTCTTAATGTAATTGTACAGGCACATAAGCTTTTCATCTGATGAACTGAAATCACTCTTTGTTGTCTGGGTTGCTGGGAGGTCTACAGTGTCTCCGGTAATGTTTATTAGCACCAGATGACCGCCAAATGCATAATCTCGCAGTAGATTCGTATAAATCTCAGTAAAGATTGCTCCCTTTACCATGCGACCATGCTTGAAGATGTATACACCTGCATTTGATGGATGTCTCCGGAAAAGAGGGTGATTCCTTGCGAAGCCTTTGTCAAGATGATACTTCCAAACTTCGACACCAACTTCCTTAGTTGTTTCAGAAAGTTTCATGTGCTTAATTGGCATCTTTCTGTCTCCTTTCTTATCAACACCAGCCTTATCATCAAGCGTGTATGGCTCGATATACTCATCATTAACATACACCTTAAACTTCTTGGAAAGAACATTTGAGTTCATCATCCAGAGAGTCGCAATATACAACTTAAGTCTGTCGATAAGAAGAGTATCATTGGGCTTGTTATTGCGTTCCGTCATGTACAAAGTCTTTAGCCGGGTATCGCTAATAACTGTTTGAATAACGGTTGAGTTTTCACATGTCATTGCTCCAATGTAAGAACTGGCAGTCTTGAGTTTCATAACGGGTGTATATGGCGCTCGAACTTCGCGTACGATATTCTTCTGCTTAATCTGGATAACCCAGTTGGCATTTGCCGGGTCTGTATATGCAAGAACTTGCTTTAGACCACAGTTGTGTTCATTAAGTCCCTTCTTTACAGTACGCTGGTCTTTTCCATAGCCAAAGCATTTGGTAAGAGTATTCTTGTCGATTGTTCCCCATGTGCCGTTATCTTCAACACGAAGAATGCGTTTGCCGGCTTCCTCCTTGATAGTAATCTTGCATTCGGATGCTCCAGCTTGGAGTGAATTATCAACAACCTCTCCAATAACATCTGCTAGTGTTTGGTAGTTGGTATTTCCCCACGCGGCCCACGTATGTTCCGGGTCTGAATTAATGCTAAACTCGATATCCATCTTTGTATGAAATCTATGAGGTCAAAAACGAATTCGTTTTCATGTTGGCTATTAATAAGTAATACAATGATTTCAAGTGCACTTATCTACTCTGTTCGCTTCGGCCCAAAGCTGGCGCTCCCTGAAGGAATACTGGCAAATATTGCCAGGCTCCGGACGGTGCCGGCAACATACCGACCCATGCGGCCAATGCGCCCCAAGTATACTTCTAAGAAGCGCGAGGACACATCTAATTGGCGGTCACAGGTTATTGTTGATTGCGTACGCCGAGTTCGCGAGACAGCTGACCCTCAGTACGATGAGATGTTTGGTATCTTCAATAAGGTTGCTCCAGCAAACCTAGAGCCTCTGTCAATTCAGGCGATTAGAATCCTGAAGGCGGGCGATGAGCAATTTCGCCTTCGCGTGACGACTCTGCTGTTTGATAAAGCTATCAAAGGTTCTGCCTTTGCTGGAATCATGGCAGACCTGGCTGCACGATTGAATACTGCAATTCCAGATGTATCGGAGGACCTAGAGACACACGTTCAGATGTTTGGAACGCTATACGACATGAGCGGAACACTGACATTTCCAAAGGTAGATGAGCCAGACTTTGAGGATAAGGTTGTTGCGTGGTCTAAGCAGAAAGATGTGCGGCGGGGATATGCACGATTCTTGACACACCTGTACAGTCGTGACCTTGTTTCCGGACAAGCTCTTCAGGAGTCAATGCAAAAAGTTATTACTGATTTGAATGATACACTGGTTCAACCAAAGTCTGATCAAACTGACGAGAATGTTACACAGTTTGCTGATTTCATATATGAGATTGCTAAGCTCCTGAAGCCCACAGCAGTTGAGCTGCGTGGTCTGATTCTCAGCAGTGTGGATACAATTCTGGAGCGTCCTCGCCCGGAACTTCCCAGTCTAAATATGCGTTCTCGATTCAAGCTAGAGGATGCAATGAAATGCGTTAAGGTATGTTGAAAACAAAGATATGAAGACAATAAATGTCTGTACCATCTGCAACAGTTCTACTTCGTGCGGCTCAGGTCAGCATTGATGAGGATAAGCCTATCTACTTTGATTACTATCGCGATAGCGTTGAGAAGAAGTGTTGCATTGGTGTTCAGGGAACTACCAAGTATCTTGTAAAGTCAAATGATGAATATACGTCTACGATTCAGACAGTTTTTAAGTGTGATACTTGTTTCATTGTGATGACTGAAAATAGCTTGTATGTTGTAGATGCCGGAATTCCTATTAAGCGCGTAATGGGGTCTACAGAGGAATCTGCTAAGTAAGTTAATGGAGTTCCCACCACCCCACTATATTCTTTTCGAACCTTTGAATGATGTAGAAACTAAGAATGCATGGGAACGGTACAAACAAGACCATTCTGATGTATGTGAGTTCGATGAAATTAATGCTGCATCCATGTTTTCAGTAGAGACCTTTGCTCCGTGGTTTGATACGTGGATTTCAAGTGTATCAAAGAAGCAGTCTACTCGGTTGCGAATTCTTTTAATTTGGCATTCTGAGTTTTTAACCTTTGCATGTCAGCAGATGTTGCGTCGTCAATTAGAACAAAGGTCATTCAAGAATCGTGTATGGTTTCACGTAGAAGACCCAACAACACTTCAATCGGCTATTCTAAGCAGATGTATTACAAAACGAATGCCAATTTTTATACATGAACCATCATATAAGGAAGTATGATACGTGTCTTTACAGATGGTGCATGTCGTTCGAATGGGAAAGCGAATGCCGAAGCAGGATATGCTGGTTATTTCCCTGATAATAAGGAATGGTCTTTTGCTACAAAGATGCCTGAATCAGAAATGCAGACAAATCAGCGAGCAGAATTAAAGGCTATTCATGATTCTGTGGATATCATTTATGAAAAGTGTGGAGCCCCAGCAGAGACATCTATTCAAATCTATACAGATTCTATGTATTCCAAGAATTGTTTGACAACTTGGCTTCCCGGCTGGATGAAGAACAAGTGGAGAACTGCAGAAGGAAATGATGTCAAGCATCGTGACCTAATCGAGCATCTAGCTTTGCGTTTGACAAAGTTTAAGGAATATACAATCACATATGTCAAGGCTCATACTGGAAAGACAGATGAGCTAAGTGTGAATAACGACATTGTAGATAAGATGGCGGTTTCAGTACTGATTGAAAAAGAAGAAATAAAGGTTATTGGCCGGACCGAAGGAATATTTCCAGATTTGGCACTATCTATTATGGGACCGCCAGTTGAAGAGGCAAGGATTATAGAATGGTGTAAAACCCATATGCATCTGCTTGATGCCCAAGCATTGAAGACCGGATTATTTGGTGCTTTTCAGAAGACAGTTAAGAAAAACGGATACAATACAGAGGTACAGCGAATGAGTAAAACTCGAGTAGTTCGCCTTACCACAGGTTTAATTAAAGAGGGAATTACTATAGTAAAGGAAGAATGAGTGCATACGTGTTCTCATCCCCTACTTGTCCGCCGTGTCAGATGCTGAAGCCGGTTATTGAAGACTTGAAGGAGGAATTCTCAAGTCTTCAATGGATTCATGTGAATATTAAGGATGACCCTGCGGGTCTAACTCAGAAGTATGGTGTGACAAAGGTTCCCACAGTTGTTGTTGAAAGTACAAAAGGAATTCACTCTCATTCTGGAACAACTGCGGCGGGTTATTACCGAATCCTACGCAACGCTACGCAGCAATAGAGTCAGTCACAAGCTGACCATTTTTATATAGTTCAGCAACGAAGGTGTTTTCGTCACCTCCCTGAACAGCCTGTGATGTTCCGGCTGTTTTATAAGGACAATTTCCATCAATCGGTACTGAACCATCCGGGCACTTTGATAGATGTGTCTGATTAGCTCCACCCGTAGTTCCACCAGTTCCACCAGCGCCTCCGGCAGTAGTCGATGTTGGGAATGGGTCATATTTTAGTCCACCAGCAAGTGATGTTGATAAGTATGTGATTAATGCAGTAGCAAATCCAATCACAATTGCTAGAAAGATATTGATTTGGACACTACCAAATAAAAGCATATAAGAAGCACTACAGCTGCCCAATAAAAATGCCATATTTTGAAAAATAAGAACACCAATAAATTTTGATAGCGTGATTATATAGGCTCTGTTTGTGTGCCATGCCCAGAATAGATAATAGAACATAATTGTTGAAGTTGAAATGAAGGCAGTAGGAATCCAAGGAGATTCAGCATTTTCCATTCCCGGAATTGTACACCATAAAAGACCGGAAGTATCTTGTGCTGAGAGGTCTACACCTTTTGTTGCAGCATACGCCTGTCCTCCAAGACCAAGTAGGAGCATCGTAATAAATGCTCCAATTGATGGAGCAGATAATCTAAATTCTTGGTTAATGAAGTCTCCAGCAAAACCGTATGTTAACAATGCAAACGGTATCAAGTTTGCTATAAACGTAATTGCAATCAGCGGAAGTTGCGGGACACTAGTTGGTAAAGTCCCTTGGTACTTTATTGCAAGATACATAGCAAGTCCGACTAAAAGTCCACCAACAATAAAAGATAAAACATCTCCGGTTACTGCATCCATCTTATTATACCTGATGCGAGATGCTTTTCATAACAAAACCTATTGAGGATATAAATGAGTATATTCTCAAGTAACAATTGGCCGCCAAGTTGTTCATCTGCTAAGCAGAGTCCCATCAATTTAACCCAGTCCGGAGCAAAGCCATGTAACTTAAAATGCGACCTTGTGATGGACGATGGTTTTGTTACGCAGGCAACCGTTAGTATTTCCAATGAGGGGATGATTCTGGAAAGCTCTTCTAGTCTTGGCTCTTGTAAGTATAGCGGTGAGTCTTACGTTTGCCAGGGAATATCGATTAACCACCCAAGTCATCACACAATTGAGGGCGTTCAAGCTGATGGTGAGGTAACTGCTATTTTTCGGAAACCAACTGGTGAACTGATGTGTATGAGTTCACTTTTTAGAGTGAATAGTGCTCAGACACCATCATATAGCTTCTTTAAACAATTTGTTCCATATGCTGTAACAACTGGAGAGACAAAGCTTCAACTGCGTGATTTCAGTATTACATCCTTAGTTCCTCCACAGGCTTCTTATTATATTTACAGTGGCTCGTCACTTGTTCCACCTTGCGTACCCTGTGAGTGGATTGTTTTTAAGCAGATGATTAACATGGACCAAGGGGACTTTGCGTATCTTGTACGAAATGTAGAAGCTGGGTCAAGACCAGTACAGGGCCTTGGTGACCGGGAAGTATTCTTTAATGACATCAACAATATTCCGGGAGGTCCTATGCCAAATGATGGTAAGTTCTATCTGCGTTTAAAGCCAACTGGCAACTCAAAAGTTGCTGTTTCAAAGCCATCACCTCCCGCAAACCTAAAGGAAAATACCGGATTATCTGCTACAGATGCAGCAGAAGAAGTAAAAAATCCTACGACAATTCAGGGTTGGTTCAAGCATATGTATGAAAAATATGGAGCCTGGTTTATTGCAATAAGTGTTCTAGCAGCAATTGGAGTTATAGGTGGTATTTATGCTGGATATTCAAGTGCAAACACGTCACCATATACTGCTGAGTTCGCCAAGCCAGCTGCTGCATGGACTGTTTCAATGTTAACATGGTTATGGTCATATATAGTATCGGCATTCAAGTGGGTATGGAACATACTATTTGGAGCATTTACTTGGCTGATTGGTATAGTCCCAAGAATGTTTGAGAAAGCCCAACAAGCAACGGAAGCCGCTATAGCTAAAAAGGCTGCAGAACGTGCAGCGCGTCCCCCGGCAACATCAACCCCATAGTGTATCCTGGTCTTCTGCAAGACCTTCATAATTATCAAACTCAGGTTCCTCATCCAAGTTGACTTCCTTCTTTGGCTTGCGAGGTTTTTTCTGTACTGTTATCCACTCATCTTCATCTTTTGGTTTGACTTCGATGGTTACCGGCACAGGTTTAGGTGTAGGTGGTAGAGCATTGCGACGCATACGATGAGAGTGAAGTGCTTTATATTCTTCTTCCTCTTGCCTGGCTTTATCTGCTTTGTATTCTGCCATTCGAGCATTAACGCGCTCTTTTAGTTCAATTGCTTGACGCTTTTCCTCCCACTCTTTTGCCTTTGCGCCGTATGATAGATTAGACTTAACAACAACCTGGCCACCACCGCCAAGTGATGGAAAGTGTTTATCGCTTCCTTCTTGTACAATTTTGATTGACTCTTCTACCATCTGGTCAGCAGATAGCTCTTTGCGCAAGCTTGGGGGGACATAGCGAGACATTTTTGTGTTTAGTTATATATTATATACATCATCCATTTTGAAAATGGAACTTAGTGCCTGGATAACTTAAATAGTAAGAATGGTTTTAGCAACAGTTGTAGCATCCAATGGCTCTCTGAGTGAAGTAACTATTCCAGCAAAGACAACTGATGTGCTGGAATGGATTCGTAAGAAATACAAGGAGCCCGGAATTCAATTTCAAGGAAAGCTTCCAGACCCTTTGAAGGAGGAACGATGGTTGTGTATCTTCGCAAAAGTATCTGATGAAGACGAAGATTCAAATCAACACATGCTTCCTTCACCTCTGGATGAAGAGTCTTATGCTGGCTCAATTGTTATCCTTGCTACAATGATCGAATCAGACGAGTACGGAAAGCCAGTAGCATCATACGTTAACTTATCTGTTGAAGATTATGAGACCCTTTATCACGAGTGGTCATTCAATATGTCTGATGATGAGGAAGAGGCAGCAGATGAGGAGGAATATGAAGTCGATGATGTGAGCGAAGAACCGGACGAAGCTCCTCGGCTTGCAGCACCAGTAGTAGCAAAGACTACAAAGACCAAGAATGTGTTTGTAGAGTCTGCTATTCGTGATAAGGTAATTGCTAATCTTGCCGAGTGTACGTCTCAAAAGATTGCCGGGGAGCTTGAGATTCACCTACTACATAATATTGTTAACTACTGCAAGTCAAATGGTATTGATGTTGATTGGGCAAATAAGGTATTCTGGAATACATACCGAAGCAAGGCTATTTCTCTGTATGAGAACCTACGAACCGATGGAACTGTAGAGAATACAGAGAAGTGGGCAGAAAAGTTACTATCAGGGGAAGTAGAAGCGAAGGCATTTGTAGAGATGCCTGCAGAAGAGCTGTGTCCTTCTCGCTGGAAGGCTGCACTCGATAAGATTGTTGAAACAGAGATTCTTCTCTATTCAAAGAACGTGAATGCAGCCATCTATCTGTACTGTTCTCGTTGCAAGAAGAAGTCGAAGTGCGATTACTATCAAATGCAGACACGCTCCGCAGATGAGCCCATGACAACTTTCGTTACGTGCCTGGAGTGCGACCGGGAATGGAAATTTTAGGCACTACTGGAGTTCCTGCAACAGTGGCTCCTCCAGGCCTAAGTGGCTCTGGGGTAATTTGTGCTCCTGTCGTAGGATGAAATAGTTTAACTTCAACATTTGATTTAGAATCGGGTGTGAATGCCTCAGAGTTCTCAACATATACACGAATCGGGTCTAATCCATTCGTTATTTCAGGTTTAGAAACATTTTTTTGGTCATGGAATTTTTCATTGAACATTGCAATGATTGGGTCCGGGATTTGAGGGCTCGTTTCCGCAAGGCGTTCAAGTTGTTCTCGAATAATTTTAAGCATATCTTTTGCCTTCATTCTTTCCTTACGAGGTAAGCTCAGCTCAATTACAATAAACTTATGAATTTTTGCATATGTCATTGATGAAATCTTATGAGCTTCCGAGCGCTTAGCAAATCCAAAATAGTTTGAAACTGTATTCATGATGCCAACACTTAAACTTATGACCCCGATAACAACACTGGCTGTCTGTGACTGTCCAAATAGAGATTGTGATGCAATAGACCCGGTTCCAGCAATTGTAGATAAAACAATTACAGGGAGAGCAATATTAGTATCATATTTTGAAACCATGGTTTGTGATTTGTTATGAAGCCATGCATAGCAGAGGGCGCGTTCTCCTTCCTGAGACAAAATTTCTTCAAGCTGTTGGTTCCAATGAATCTCTTCGGTCTGTTCCATCTCTTTGTTTTCTACATAAGTGAATAATGGCGTGGACATTAGAAGATAACCCTTTAAATCACCGCGAAGTTGAGATTTACAAGTACCTTAAGAGATACTCGGGCAATACAAAATTTGCGCATACCGTTTCCAGAATTATTGACTTGCGCAAATATCTAGATAATCATACATTTGAAACGGCTGCGGAATTACGTAAAAATATTCTGTCTCATGGAGTTCCTATTTTCTCAAGACCGGAATCCGAACAACTGTTCAAACTTACAGCAAAGACTGGCGGAGGTCAGGATGTTGACTTGATTGACAATGTTCTCCGTCAGTGGTTAAACTTTTTATATGAGTGGCAGCCAGCATTCTTGAAAGACGGGCTCGATATGGTAAGTCCATTTGTCTTTATTGCAGCCACACTGGAAAAATTACCAGCTGTCGGGCCAATGTATACTATTGCTTTGAATTCTGTTACGGCAACATTACCGGTCATTGCTGGATCAGTTGAAAACATTGCTACGGACCTTGGTGGGTTTTTACCAATTCCAGAAGGAGGACCAATTGGAAGTGTCATAGGTTGGATGATTGCAACACAGTTTGTAATTCTTGCTATGCTAATCAATATTTCACGAGAACATTTTGGTCAGGCATTTATTCTGTCGTTCTTATCCATTCCATTCCTTGGTACAAGTTTGTACAATGCTGCACTATCTGGTGAAAAATTCTTAAAGAAGTCAGTAAGTGAACGTGGCAGATTGATTGATTCAACTGAATCGCTGTTTGGTAAGTCTACGGCAGCAATTGTTGATGCAGTTATTCCAGACCCGTTAGCAACTGGTGATGAGCCAAAACGTGAGCTACCAAGTCTAAAAAGCCTTGGATTCCCAACTCTACATGACATTGCTGACCGGGTTGAAGGCCCGAAAGGAGGCAAACGACTTTCAAGCCGCGGACATAGCAAAGGTAAATGGCGGACCCAGAGGAAATTAAGGTAACTATTCGCGCATGGGTCGCTTTGGATGATGAAGCACGCAAACTACAAGCACGCCAGAAAGCAATTCGAGATGAAAAAGCTCGTCTATCCGAGAACATCCTTGGATTTATGCGTAATAATGAAGTAGATAACTTTACACTGGAAGGCAATGGTCTTGGTACTATTTCCCGGACTGTGAGAACTTCGCGTCCACCTCTGCGTCGACAGATTATTCGTACCCAACTTCTTCTTCAGTTTTCTGACCAGCCACAGCGTGTTGCTGAAGCTCTGAGAGCAATTGAGGGAATCCCAGAAGGCGATGATATGTCTGTTGGCGGGACTCAGCGTGAACTTCTATCACGTCGTATTCCTCGGACTGCAACTGTAAACTTATCCTAAGAATGTTCCATCCTCTTTGTATACGGGAGAGTCCAGTACATGACATATATCAATTCTCCCAGGACGCAAGTAAGACGCATCTAACTTATCAATTTCAGATTTGGATGTATTGCTTGTAAAGATAAGAATGATATTTTTATAGAATCTCATATTGTCCATAAATTTAGACCAAGTTGGCTTATCATAAATCAGCGTTGGTGTGTCATTGTTCAACTTTACATCATTTGTATGAATCTTTTTAAGCATGGTGTCTACTTCGTCAACAAGAATCACAATTGGGATATCGTCATCTCTAAGCCAATCTTGCATTCTTGATATGGCAATTGATAAGATATCGCCCGGTTCGGTTGGATTAAATGTATTACAGAAAGCCCCATTCAGTTCTTTAGCAATTAAATAACCAACAGAACTTTTTCCACTACAAGGTGGTCCTTCAATGAATACATTGCATTGCCTTTTTTTCCTAAAGACCCTAACAACATCCGAAACAACCTTTCCTTGGTCCAAAATTGGTTCTAAGGTTGTTACGTTAAATAATACACGCGAATAGCAAAACTCTTTATATGAACCATATCTGGAAAATACTGATATCTTAGAGGCCTCATTCTTTGGCTCCTCAGATATTTCTGGTTTGTCAGATGGTTTATAAACTTCGAACGAATCTTCCAAAGGTTGAACTAGATATTCAAAATAAGCATTTGTTGTCAAGATTGTAATCTTTATATCTCCATACGTGTCATGACATATACGACCAATAACTTTAGAACTCCAAAACCATCCGGATATTGTTTTCTTGAAACCCTTTGATAATGCTGTATCAGTACACACACATTCCTTCTCTAATCGCTTCATGATAGGTTTAATCAACTCTTTGTCATATGGGATAGTAAACCGATGTATATTATATTGCTTCAAGCCTAATAAACACAAGTCTACAAAAAACGAAGAATAATAACTCAAAAAACCAAAAATAATCATAAATGATGGAACTTCCAGCATTTTAGTCTACTAAAGGAATCTTTAAGTAAATCATACTTTGAACTTCTTTAAGGCATCTTGAGCAGCAAGTTGTTCTCCTTGTTTTTTAGTTGTTCCAGTTCCGATTCCAAGATGTGTTCCTTTGCCATCAACTGCTGCCATCGTATATCCGTTGTTCGATGATAGCATGACATATGTCGGTGTATAATGAAATTTAGTCTGACAGAACTTTTGTAGTTGGTCTTTGAAGTTTGTATCGTTGCGTAGAATGCCGGGAATGTCAATGTGTGTCTCGATAAGAGAAACTACGAACGCATATACAATTTGAAAGTTATACTCACAATCAATCCATAATGCTCCAATAAATGCTTCTAAGATATCACCAAGCTTTTTGACATTATACCGGCCATTACACGCATCTTCATTGTGCTTGGAAATGATGTAAAATTCATTGAGGCGAATTTTTTTAGTCAGTTCACCCAACATGTTGTTACATACAATCTCTTTACGCAAGTTGGTGAGGAACCCTTCTTGCTGTGTAGGAAACCGGATTGAAAGATATGTAGCGGTTGCAGCGCCCAAAATTGAATCCCCAAGATGTTCAAGACGTTCATATGATTCTGGAAATAATTCAAGACAGTCCGTGGGTTTTTCTGCTAGTTGGGCCGTATCTCCTTGTGGAGTTGTATATTCTGCTCGTTTCACATATGATGAGTGCACCATCGCATTCTGAAAGATAGTCAAGTTTTTTACAGTATACTCGCAATCATGCTTATGCAAAATCGAATGTATATCCTTCTGGGTAAACATACGATTCCGAGAGTTATATGGGTTATATACCGGAACTTCCATTGCTTTTGTACTTATCTCGAAGCATACAACTAAGTCCGTTTTCGTGACTAAAAAATTGGAGACTATGTCTCCATATGTATTACTCATTCTCAGCACCGCCACCAACGCGCTCAATGTCAAACGTGTCCTTGCGGAGAGTTGCAGAGTGTGCATTGTGAATGTACGCATAGCATGCATCTCCGGCCTGCAGGCCTAGGTGCTGCTGTAGATACTCGCGAAGCTTGTTCTTGGAAAGAGACCAAGAAGCGTTCCACGTCTGTGGCTTTTTGATGCGTATCTTTGAGCCGTCGTGGCTCACCGCCAACTCGCTGACAGATGCAAATGCAGGCTGCCGTACGATTTGAATGATGCGGTCCGCCACTGCACTGCGCTCATCGCGCAGGCGGTAGACCTCTGTATTGAGAGCACGGAGCCGGTCATCGACTCGCGTATACTGCAGCACTTCCTCGCGGAGGTTGGCGACATCTTCCTGGTTAGGGTTGTCCATTTTTATAGATTACTGACCTCCAAAGAAAAAATCCGTTTTTAAGCGGACACTCGAGTGGGCTACAACTTTATCTACCAAATAACCAATCTCCGACGGAGCTTTCCTTTTCAGTAGAGTTACCAATTCACACTGAAAGAACCTTGAAGCGCTTCTTATTAATTATTTTGACAGAACCATTATAGTCCTACAAGCCGTTTTTCTGTAAGAATAGAATCCGTTTTAAATACAAATGTTCGGAGAAGATGAAATTAAACACCTAAGAACGGTCTATAATTCTGAACACTCAAAGGAGCCTCCTATCCCGGACGGAACAGCAGCAGAAATCTGGAAACGTTTGCAAGACAGATTTCATTCCAAGTGTATTTCTGGTCGTACAGAATGTATCATTTCTCACATGTTGAATCGTCCTAAGGCTCCAGATGCGTGGATTACAAATCCTACAGAATGGTTATCTTCTATAGACATTGAACGAGCAGAAAAAGAATTTCAAAAACTATTCAAAAACTATGTATTTTTAGGTTGTCTTCCTATTGACTTTGATTTAAAGTCCAAAACAGGTCAATGTCTAGTCGATGCATTGTGTTCAATTGATATCAAAAGTTTATACCGCAAAGGAAAATCTCAAATTGGTATTGTCTTCAACACAGACATTCACACTGGACCCGGGCAGCATTGGATAGCGTTATTTTGCGATATCAGTCCAGAGCTTGAGCAACCACGTATAACATATTTTGATTCATATTCTGAAAAACCAGAGACGTCCATTCAGAGGCTGATGAAGAGATGGAAGGATTCATGGGAAACAACGAATGTTCACGACAAGCCTATGCTCACAACTTATAACAAAACTAGACATCAGTTCAAAGATTCAGAGTGTGGGATTTATTCCCTATACTTTCACTACTCTTGCTTGAACGAGATTCCTATGGATCATAAAATCCCGGATGCTGTCATCAATGTATTTCGCAGGCTTCTTTTTAAAGAGGATAAATAATAAGATGGACGGTATTCTAACATATTTTAGAGAGAACACTGGGATGATTTTAATTATGGCCGTAGGACTAATTGTTATCTTTGCTTGTGCCGGGGCTATATGGGCAGCTGTTCGTGGGAATCCAGCATCAGTCATGGTGATTGGTAAGAATAACCATAGCGCATATGGTCGTGTTATGAATTTGGCTCCACTTGGAGCATCAAAAGATAATACACGTCTATGCGATTATTATATTGCATCTTCAGCCTATTCAGTGTTTCCCGGAGCAGCCTCCAGTGATTACATTTCAGACCAAATGATTCCTCTTGTTATCAAAGATGGTGCTCGTCTAATTGAACTTGATGTTTATGCTGGAGACAATGATGTCCCGGTAGTTGGCTTGAAGAATGAAGCACTTGGATACGATTATGCATACAACTCAGTATTATTTGATGCATGTTGTGTAGCAATAGCTAACTCTGCTTTTAACCCAACTGAATGCAAGGTATCTAGTGACCCATTTGTGCTGAGCTTAGTGTTTCATACTGACAAGAGAAACGTCATTGATGCTTGTGCTGAAATTCTAAAAAACACTTGCAGGCGTTATATGCTTGGTCTCGAGTATTCATACAACAGTAAAAATGTTGCTCAAGAACCTATCATCAACCTAATGGGTAAGCTAATCATTGTATCCGGGGCTAGTGTGAAGGGAACAAATATGGAGGAGTTGGTTAACTTATCATGGGCAACATCTAATCTGCGTAGATTAACCTATATGCAGGCATCACAACCATATGACCATGATGAACTGATTACATCTAACCGTACAAATATTACTATGGTCGTGCCTAGCGCAATTCCAGATTTGAAGAACAGTAATCCAACCATCTTATTTAGTTATGGATGTCAGTGGAACTTAATGAACTATGGCTCAATAGATGCTATGCAAGAAATATACATTGGCAAGTTTCAAGACGCAAGTCTGGTCATGAAGCCTGAAGAGTTACGATACAAGCCTGTTGAAGCAAAGACACCTGTGTTGCCCGACCCCGCTACACATTCATTCCAGCCTATGGCTCACACTTCTCCAATTTATGATTCCAACCCGGCAACTGGAGATAAGTCTATCGTCATCTAAATTTCTCCTTCTCAGTCGAGAACTAATTATCTGCGTTAATCAATAAAATGGCAAATAAGTGGCTCGTACACATTAAGAAGACGATGAGAAAGATGAAGGCCACGGGCAAGTATGTTGCCGGGAAGGGTCTTGGTCAAGTGATTAAGGCTGCCAAGCTAACATGGCACAAGGCCAAGAAGGGCGGTGGCGAGGATTCTGGTTCTGATGATGAGAAGCCGGCAGCAGCAGCAGCGACCACTGGTGCTGAGGTGGCGCCCTTAGAGCCCCCAGCAGCTACTATGGGAGGCAAGCGTCGCCGCAAGACTCGTCGTCGTCGCGCCAGCCGTCGCCGTTAGAAAAAATGAGTATAACTAACATATAAAGACAAATGGGTGGAGGACTTCTTCAATTAGTTGCTTATGGAGCCCAGGATGCATACATTTCAGGGAACCCGCAGATTACCTTTTGGAAGGGACTTTTCAAGCGCCACACAAACTTTGCTATGGAGCCATTCCGTATCAACTTTTCCGGCCAAGTCCAGTGGGGTACCAAACAGACAGCCCTTGTAGGACGTCATGCAGACCTTCTCTACTCAACATATGTCGAGGTCACCCTTCCGCTATCTACTTCTGTTGGCGGAGTTCTTACGTCATATGAGTGGAATAACGACCAAGGATACCTTGGTTACAACTTAATCAAGTACGTTGAGATTGACATTGGTGGACAGGTTGTTGACCGCATGTACTCTGAGTTCATGGTTCTTTGGTCCCAGCTCACGATGGATTCAACCCAGCTTGCTAAGCTAAAGAACATGGTATCCGGACCATGCCCTAATTATGGTCCTTCTCTGCTAACATATGGAACTGCCTGTGCCTCAGATGGTCGTCAACAGAAGATGAACGTAATCTACATCCCTCTTCCCTTCTTCTTTACTCGCAATCCTGGAGCTGCACTTCCTCTCATTGCTCTTCAGTACCACGAGGTAAAGATTAACGTTCTCTGGAATGATGTCCAGTATATTGCTGGAAGCTTTGACGGTACGGGACTAACTCGCCTTCCTCAGGCTATCCAGGCAGCTCTGTACATTGATTACATCTACCTAGACACTGAGGAGCGTCGTCGTATGGCACAGGCCAGCCACGAGTACCTGATTGAGCAGACACAGTTCAACGAAGATAAGGGAATTCGCGGAGCCAATAGCCGCATTGACCTGACTTTTAACCACCCGGTAAAGGAGCTAATCTGGGTTGTTCAGCCTACTGCTTACACTGATTGCCGCCTTGCAGCTGCAGTTGAGCGGCCGTATACACTTGTGAAGAATGATGCCGACCACGCTACTATCCCACTAACGGCCGATAGCACTGCTCTCGGTGGTTTTACTACAGCTGCAACATTCACGTTTACATTTAACGTGTCTGGCACGATAACTCCTAGTTTAGTAGGAGTAGGAAGTGGCGGACTCGGGTATTCTGTGGGAAATGTTCTAACATTCAACCAGTCACAATTTGATCTTTATTCAGTTGGAAAAATTGAGATTGAAGTTCTTACAGTTGGTGTTCCTGATGGAAACATTCTTACATATAGTCTTCGCTCAGGCACTCAGAGTTACGTGGGTGAAACTCGTCTAAAGCCATTCACATATGACATTGACCCGGTGTTTGACCAGCTGATTCAAATTAACGGCCAGGACCGCCTAGACCGTCGCTACGGAGACTACTACAACAAGGTACAGGTCTTCCAGCACCACAGTGGCCAGTTACACCCAAATGATTCAATTGGTGCCTATGTGTATTCATTTGCCCTTCGCCCCGAGGAGCACCAGCCTTCCGGCACTTGCAACTTCTCTCGCATTGACACAGCAACCATTGTGATGAACATGGCTGGTCTAGCATCATCAACACCCGGCGGAGACTTTGATTTCAATGAGACAAATAAGAACAATGACGTGTTCAACGACTGGAACGTGCGCGTATACGCGACCAACTACAACGTTCTACGTGTTATGTCCGGCATGGGTGGCCTCGCGTACAGCAACTAGTGTCTGAGATTCAGCCAGTTGTTTAATTTTTTCAAGATAGAGAATACCATCCATTAGCTCTTCCTGAGCATGTTGAATCCACTGTAAAAACGTTAGGTCGTTACGGTCTAATGTTTTTCCATATTTAACTTGTCCAATCTCTGCGCGCTTCTGAAAAGCAGAGATTACACTTGATACTACTGAATCATATTCCATTTTATCTTATTCATTCATGCAATGTCTAAATTTACCAGCTCATGACGATATCATCCATACGACACTGTCCATCTGCATCATCCTTCTTCTCCTCCTGCTCAACTAGCGCATTTGCATGAGCAAGTTCTGAGTTATATAAGTCATGTTCCTCATGTCCTTCAGGCATCCGGGACTCATCTACTAGAATATCCACAAATCCAGTACCACAGGGTGGCTTCTGACCAAACATGATGTTTGCTGAGACGCCGCGCATAGTATCAAACTCTCCAGACACTGCAGCATCGAAGAGAATCTTAGATGTCATCTCGAAAGATGATTTGGCTAGAACACCATTCTCCAACTTGTTCATGCCAAACCGGTCAATCGCAATTAGATACCCATGATAGGTCATTGCATCGACCAGCAAGCATGGGTGCCGGTAATTGATTGAGTCCGCACCGAATACTGCCATCATCTCCTCGTATAGTGCCATGCGTGCTGCTTCAATGCCAAATACATTCAGAATCTCATGGATGTCATTTGAGAATGTACGCGTTGGGTCTACGTTGGGGAATACAAATAAGTCAAGCAGGTTAGTTCCCTCTGAATCCAGAACCCACTGAGACTGAGGAACATATCCACCAACACGCTCATCAAAGGTCAGCTCGCCAAGCTTCTCGCGAGGGAATACACGGCCAATACCATCAATACCAGTCAGTGTAGTGTCCAGCAGCTTGTCCTCAATGAATCGAAGAGACAGAGCATTCTTTGCTACATCGTTGCCAAATGTGATGCGCATTACCAGCTTACCCGTTGTATTTGTATCCGGGTGAACACACTCAAACACACGCAGAACCTTATTGCTTTCAATCTTGGTACGAATTTTGGTCATGTCCAGGATGTTTCTGGAAAGCATCTGATTTGGGTCAAGCTCCAGACGGACAATCCAAGGTGACACACAGTTCTGACCATGGCCGACACTGAACTTCTCGTAAGACAGCAGAATCTCCCGGTCTTCCTGAACAATCGTGTTTGAAGATAGAGGATTGGGGTCATAGTAGATACGTACAGACTTGGTAATGTCTCGTAGCGTTGTCTTCTGGATTTCCTTCATGCTTGAGATAGAACCCTGATGGTCTGCCATGTTAGGCATGAGATAGATTACGTTGGATGGATTCTTGGGATTCTGCGAGACGCTCAGCAGCTCCTGAATACGAGGAACACCTTGGGTTGCATTAGCCTTGATGGTACCAGCCTGGTGGAAAGTGTTCAGAGTTAGCTGAGTTGTGGGCTCACCAATGGACTGAGCAGCAAGGGGACCAACCATCTCTCCAGCATGGACAAGAGCCTTCTTGTACTTGTACTTCACATCACGAATCAGCTCATCAAACAAAGCAACCGTGAACCGGTTGATAATGATTGACTTCTTGGGGGCTAGATTGTAACGAAGCAAGCAGTGGAACAGGAAGTTATCTGCCATGTAAGGTGTTTTACATAGCTTGTCAAGTTCGTCTACGACATACTCGGGCGTTAGGTCAGTCTTGACTAGATAGTTGTTGCGATATTTGTCAACAAGGCGCTGAAGGTGAACAGGTGCCCGGATATCAGTCTTGTTTGTATAGCGAATCACGCGCTTTACAAACATATCACGGTCATTGAGAATCTGGTCAACCATATCACTTGGGGAATCACCAGTGTCTGGAGAAACAGCCTTAAAGTCATCCTTTGTAGCTGCAAATCTAGCATACACCTGTTCCATAGTCAGAACACCAAGGTCACAGTCTTGCTTCTCAATGCCAGTTGCATCAATGCCATCCTCACCGTAGAGGAACTGAACAATAGACCCATTAATGTCGCGTACAGTTCCATCCTGCTCTACGTGAATATCTTCCATGAGCTTTACCAGTCGGCGCTGGATGTAGCCAGTATCTGAGGTCTTTACAGCAGTATCAATCAGACCCTCACGTCCACCCATGGCGTGGAAGAAGAACTCAGCAGGCCGGATACCAGCAATGAATGAGTTCTCAACAAAGCCACGGGACTCTAGACCATCATCATACTTTGCAAAGTGAGGAAGAGTGCGGTTGTCCATGGTGTACTTGATGCGAGCACCATCAACATACTGTTGACCTAGAAAGGCAACCATCTGAGTGATGTTTACAGCTGCTGTACCCTTTGCGTTGGCTCCCTTGTCAGACATGATAATCATGCGATTCGTGTCCGGGAGGTTGTCTACTACAGTTGTGGTACCCTTGCTGTTCATGTCACCAATGGCTGCACGAATGTTGTTCTCAAGTTCCTCGCCATCTGCACGTCCTGAAAGGTTCAGAAATCGCCCGGCATGAACGGATGATAGAACATCAGAAATCTTCTGCTTGCTGTCTACGATAGCCTTGTCAATTGCTTGATATGCCTCGATAGATGTGATAAGGTCTGAAGGACCCGTAGAGAATCCAGAAAGCAGATTGTATTTGGTTACAATGTTCTGAAGAAAGTTGATGAAAGCTCCGCAACGCTCGGGTCCAAACTCATTGTAGATTGAGTGTACTACACCCTTGGAAGCTCCCTTGAGTGCTCCATCATTTAGTACGCCCTTTATGAGCTTACCATTCTCGATTGTCACAATACCTTTTAGGTTCATTAAAGGAAAGGCATGTGATACAACATCTGTGCCAGCCATTGGAAGGTCCATGCGCTTGAACTCTGAAATGGCACGCGGACTACGAGCCAGAATGTTCATTGCAAGATGTTCCGGGATGGTGACATTGGGCTGTGAAATGCGGTAAGCGCCAGTCAAAGTGTCCTGGAATACAGAGATAATAGGCTGGCAAGTACGCGGTGATATAATCTGACGAAGCAGAGTTGCAATGACGCGTAGTTCGGTTGCTGATGCAATACTCTGTGGCACGTGCATGTTCATCTCATCACCGTCAAAGTCTGCATTGTAAGGCTTGGTAGCGGATACGTTGAGACGAAAGGTTGAGTAAGGAAGAACACGAACACGGTGACACATCATAGATGCCTTGTGAAGTGATGGCTGTCGGTTGAATAGCACAACATCTCCGTCCACAAGGTGGCGGTGAACAATATCACCTTCCTGGATATCAAGGTAACGGGTTACAAAGCCAAGTCGGAATGCCTTTCCTTCGTCCTTCTTGAAGACGTTCTTGGCACCCGGGTACTTGTCTGGACCGTTCTTAATAGCAGCCATAAGCCGGTCACGGTTGTAAGATGTGACAACTTCTGGGAATGATAGATTCATTGCAATCTCCTCTGGCACACCAAGCTCATCGACGTCGATGTTGGGGTCCGGAGTGATAACAGAACGTGCTGAGAAATCAACACGCTTGCCCATCAGGTTACCACGCACGCGGCCAGTCTTGGCACCCAGACGAGACTTGAGAGTCTTGCGGGGACGGCCGGAGCGGTCAGCAGTTGGTGGTAGGCCCTTGATATCATTATCTACATAGGTTGCTACATCAAACTGAAGGAACTCAGTGAGCTTATCAATCATATCTGCATTTTCTCCCTTATCAATCTTCTCACGAAGCTTCTTGTTCTGCCGAACAATATCGATGAGCTTATGGGTAAGGTCATCTTCCATGCGCTGGTTGTCATCCATCACTACTGAAGGCCGGACTGTCAGAGGAGGAACGGCGAGAACCGTACAAATCATCCAATCCGGGCGTGAGAACTTGGGGTTGAATCCAATCATTGTCACGTGGTCATCTGTAATGCGCTGAAAGCAGCGAAGTACAAGTTCTGGCTGGAGGGGAATAGGCTCAGCATCCTCGTCGTATGTGTGTGCCTGAAGAGCTGCTACTGAGTTCTCAATCTTTGAGACCTTAGCGATGGTGCGAGCTCCGCAGTGTGCACAGGCACGAGATTCCTTAAGGGAATGAGTCTTATAGTGTTTGGTTTCCTCACGTACCAGGTCGAAGCGCTCAACTCCCTTTGCGAGTTTGCCGATACGCTCAAGTTCCTCGTCGGGTAGATAAGGATTTGAGCATGCCAGACAGACAACTACTAGGAGCTTCTGAACAACATCAATGAACTGGTATAGGTATACTGGGCGTGCCAGACGAATGTGTCCGAAATGGCCTGGGCAAAGCAGATTAGTCTGCTTGCACGTGGCACAAATCTTTCCATGGTCGGTTACGCCGAATCGTGAATCAAACACGCCACCGGGAATGGGCAGGCCACTCTGGTAGGTCTTGTCAGTTTTTACTTCAACAACACTGCGTGACGTGATGTCATCAGGGTTGGCGATGCCGAATTGAACTCCAATAATAGTGTCACCCATTCTTTATAATATTGCGATAGTCTTTAGATGGATTCGTTTTTGTTTATACCTTCGTAATGTAGTACACGGGCTGGAGCAGGAGGTCTAGAGCACCAAAGTGGTACATGACAACAACAAGACCCAGCTTTACAAATCCAAGAACCCAAGACTCCTTAAAAATTAATAACACAAGGTCTCGAGTATTAGCATCAGCACCTTTTAAATCAAATGTAACAACCTTGTTATATATTTGTTGCAAACGCTCTAAGTAATTGCTCTGGAAGAAACCAAACCCTAATATTGTCATTAGTGGGTCTACTAAAATTGTAAGAAGCCCATGGAAAATGACGTAGTACCATAGGAGCAGGGGGATTCCGATATAGATATAGTATAGAGAGCGCAAAGCAAAGCCGGTCGTTGAAGACGAATGACGCTCAGCGAGCAGAGCACTTAAGAAACCACCCTTAGCCATTTATACTTCACTTATAGATTTTTCTTAATTTGAGTGTTAGTTCAAAAAAATCATCATTCTTTAAAAGGTCCCGGACGGACTCCTCTGGAAATTTGATATCTTCAATTAACTTTTCATAATCCGGTCCAAGCCGTTGTTCAAATTTACGCATATCCTTAATCTTGCGTGTAACCATTGCTTGGAAAATTGCTTTGGCCATATCTTGAAATTGTTTAGGGTTCTCTTGGTCTGCTTCTAAGGTCCGCACTAAAACATTCCACTCTTCCATTTATAAATGAGACTGAAAACTATCCGCCGTTCTCACCGCCCGGAAAAGAAGTGGGATGCCTTATTTGAGAAAGATAATGGGAAAGAGAAAGTTGTTTCATTTGGTGCAGCAGGGATGTCAGATTATACAAAGCACAAAGATAAGACACGTAAGGCTCGTTATCTGAAGCGGCATGGGAATATGGGAGAATCTTGGAATAAGCCGGATACGCCTGGGGCATTATCCAGATGGGTACTATGGAACAAGCCGTCTTTTAAAGCAAGTGTAGCTGACTTTAAGAAACGATTTAAGTTATAGAAAAACGGAATTGATATGTATAGAAAAATGTTTTATATCGCTGGACAACATGTCTCTCTTTGGCTCTCAGTCTGAGGTTCCCAACTCGCCCATGTGCGAGGTGGAGCCCTATCAGAAGCCGTGGGAGCAGATGCAACCGGCAGATTCGCTACTCAATACGGCGTTTTACCTATACCAGAACGACTCTTTGCCGCCCATCGTCGCGCAGGAGGTCTGGAACATGTCGCCTGACTTCCACGGCCTTGCGGGGCCGATGGAGATACCCCCGCTGGAGCCTGAGCCAGACCCAGTCACTGTTTCCCTCATCAAGGATGCAGAAGTCCAGCTCAAGTTTGCGCAAGACAAGCTCTCCGCCTACGAGGCGAAGATTGCTAAGAATGACATTCACAAGTCCAAGGCTATGCGGGCCAACAAGATTAAGGCGCTAATCACGAAGATAGATAAGGCTGAGCGCTGGCTAAGAATGATGAGCGCATACTAATACGCCTTCGGGCCATTTTTTTTTATTAAAAACGGAAATATTGTCCAGCAATTTCAATATTATTAACAAGATGGGCAGTTTATTCCGTGTTGCATGGCGTTCTCTTCTAACAGGCTTTGAAACCGGCGGAATGTTCCTCTTTACTGAGGTAGAAGCAATAGAAATAACAGAAAAACTGAATACCAAATATTCTGGTATTATCCATCACTGGGTAGTGCAAGAATAAACGCCTTCGGGCAATTTTTCAAATAGTTCACTCCAGGTTAGGGTATAATCAGATTCTTTGTATAACTTCATTATGTGATTGAAAGAATGCACATAACATAATGCAGTTGTTCCTATTACAATTGGTAAAAGCCAGTTCATTTGTAAACAATATGAATTTAAATACGAACCCAAACACGCGGGTGAGTTAATTTCCAATCGCGGTATCCCGGGGGATTTACTCCAAAAATAGTCCTTTTAGAAATACTTGCACCCCATCGATTATTTGGTCTTCTATCTGAATTGATTGCTGCGATAAACTTGGGACCCATCTCTCTTGCTACTTTACGTGCTGTAACCATTACTGCACTTGCAGAACTGTAATAGTATGACCGGTATTCTTTTATGTTTAGCTCTTCTGCTCTTTTTGTAATCCACTCTCTGGATTCTTCTTGAAGTTGACGTAATACTTGTTTATATTCTTCTTTGCCTGTCTCAAATTCTTCTCTTACAGCTTTAACTCTGGGGTCTCGCTTTACAGCTAAAAGAGTTGTCCGTATTAGACCCTCAATTTCCAGTTGCTTTTCCGGGGGCTTGTTCTTGTTACAGCTTGGACAAGCATGACGTGTTTTGGTAAGAACAAGAATAATACACTTTGTATGGAATGCATGGCCACATTCAAGCTTATGGCAGGTGTCCGTTCCTTCTGCTGCATCATCATACTCCTTCATATCCATATTTTCATAGCATATGGGACATGTCATTTAAAGTATTAAAACGGATTCAATCTAAATTCTTATTTAGAGTTTAAAAATGGACCCACCTAAACCTCGCAAGGAAAGCAAGAAAGACCAGAAGGAGAAAGGTCGGGGAAAGGATGGCAAATACTCCCAGAAGCATGTCCGGTTAGTTCAGGAGCTTCAGGAGAAACGACTAAAGAAGCCTTGAATGTGTTAAGCGATATGTTCGTTTTCTATCTCGATTCTTAGTATACCCGGTCCCAACTTTTTTACATGTTTTTCCTTTGTATGTCTTCTTGGTACATCCTGATTTATAGTATGCGAGTTGTTGAGTAATTGACTGAAGAGATTTCTGTGTTTTCATCTTAGAGAACATCGAATGAACTGATTCCAGATATGTTAAGTTGTTATCTAGGTTAGGCATGGATAGTTTGCTGCGATATTCTTCAAATGGAAATGATTTGATCAGTGACTGCCAGAACATATAATGAACATCATGCTGTTCCTTTACGTCATAATTGTATGCTATACTATATAAGAAATCTCGTCCAGGTATTTCTTTTGGTTCTGACCTTAATATGGCATCATATGTTGATCGTACATGATCAAGGTGAGGAGTTGGAGCCGGCAGTGGACACTTTGGATCATCCTCGTGTTGTTTTCTAAGTTTTCTATTGACTTTTTCATGAAAATAGAACAACCACTTTTGTAGATCACCTGTTGGCGGATCTTGCTTTCTGAATCGTATTGCAGATTTACGGCAATATTTACACGGCAAAACAAGTGGCATTAAAAATAGGGTTCTTTCGGCGTCTTTTCCGCCTTCTTCAGCTATTAAATGAAGTAATTGCCATCCTGACGGTCCCCAAAATGAGACATCCATTATTCTTTTGTGTGAAAAGAACTAAATGGCAAGCGTTGAGAATCAGGTACTGGTCTTTGCTTTGGCGATTCACGTAGGAATATTGCTGAGTAACTTTTTTAACGCTCTAACGCGGGACTTAGTGTTACCTCTGCTGTCACCAGTTGCAACAGAAGAAGCTGGTGTTTCAAAGCTAGTTATACAAGCCGGTACTATGAAATTTAACATCGGCGATGTAATTGTTCAGACGTTGAATCTGTTTATTGCTCTCGGAGTTGTATATGTCACGCTCCCATATGTAAAGGAATACGTTCCTGTAGCTGGTCGTCGTTAAAAATCTTTTGGATAAAGTAAATGGCTCGTCATCATAAGAAAACTAAAAAGCATTCTAGACGTCGCCGCATGCGGGGAGGTATGTTTCCTTTCACGCGCTGGGATGGTTCTCCATGGTCAGCTCCTGCGGCTGTAGCGGCTGAGGCAGCACCAGCCGTTGATGCTACACTTGGTACTCCTACTCAGCAAGCAGCTGCTCTTGGTGTAGCGCCTGGGGCTCCTTCAGCCCCTGCCGGATTGGCGCCCGCTGCAGTTCCTCTAGGTGGTCGTCGCAGACGTACCCGTAAGCACCGCAAAACTCGCAAGCACTAATCTACCATTCTGAAATTCGTCCAACCCCCAGCAGGATACTTCCCATACTTCTCTGTGACTCGCTTGACCAAGTCAGACACAGATAACGATAGATTCTCATTAGACAGCTTCCACTGCTTGAATACTGACTGTAGCACTGGCTTCATGACTGCACGTACCTCATCACCAGCCTTGAACTCCTCCGTCTTCTCTGAGAGAAACCGGGCAATACCATCCGTGTCGTTGCGATACTCGGACGTGTACTCCAGAACCTTCCCAGGAGTTGGCAGCTTGTGAAACCCATTACCCTCCTTGAGAGTTGTAACAAGGAAGTTCAGGAACGGCGTTGCCCAAGCCATTGATGTTACAGAATGCTGAATCGTTTCATCAATAGGATAGTGGTGGGGCTCACAAGGCTTGTCTACGAATTTAGAAGTGTAGTTCACAACAACTAGACGACGCCAAGTACCGCCATCCGTTGTGTTAATTTCAGGCTTCTCATTACAGGCTAGATGAAACTTAGCCTGAACCTCGAACTCGCAACCAGACTTGAATAGGTCACGGGCATACATCTTCTCGCATGATGAAATCTCCTTCATCAGACCAGTATTCAGGGCAATCTTCTCATCAGGCTCCTGCATAGTTACGAAGCGTCTGCCCTTGAGACGGATAACCTCTGGAGCTGCAGCACCAGACTTACCACGCTTCTGAGTGAAGAGTGAGATTGGTACAACAGCTGCATAATCACCCAACGCCTTGGACACCAGATTCATAAGCATAGACTTGCCGTTAGAACCAGAACCGGTCAGAATGTGAAACTTCTGAGCCTTGTTGCCGCCCATGAGACAGGTTGCCAGGTGGCGCATGAAATACATACGAACCTCTGGGTCCGGAAGAACCTGATTGATGAATGCCTGAATAGCAGGCCACTCAGGGTAATCATAATAGTTGCGTTCCGGGTCGTAATCAATCTCAGTGCTGAATGAAATGTAATCCTCTGGCAGACCATTGCGGAATACAAACTTGGATGTATCTGTCATGTCCAGAACGCCATTGTTGAATGCAATTAGGTCCTTGTTAGAGTCAACCTTCTTGGCAAACTGCTGGTCAAAGAACAGCTCGCGGCATTCCTTCATGACATTGTTCTTGAATGTAGTTGTCTTGAGCTTGGTATACATCTTCATGAAGCTAGTGCGCTGATTCTCGCGCTGGCAGTATTCGCAGACACCACAATCTCCCTTGCCTTCTGTGGTACAGCTCTTTCCTTCTAGTTCAAGTCCCATGCGGTTTGCACGCTTGAAGAACTCCTGAGCAATCTCCTTGGAAAGCTTTAGCTGAAGGTCAATGCCGCAATCGGTCTCTGCCCAGATATGTCCGGACCAGCGATACCAGACATTCTTACCGAAGTCAGCGCACTTATAAGAATCACGAAACTTAGCATAGATAAGAGATGCTACATCATGCTCTGTGCCGGAGCAAGCAGTGACAATAAGACGTTCTACGTTTCTGGATTCAATCTCAACATATCCATCAAAGTTGTCAGTGCGAGACCAGAACCGGAGAGTTCCAAGTCCTACACGGTCACCATCATTGCGGAAAGTCATACCATTCCACTTCTGGATACAGTCTGCCTCATTGAACTTGTCCTCGTACTGAGCGCTGAAGTCTAGAAAGACATCAAGCAGGTCGGGATGGATGTTGTGGAGGCATAGACCAACTTGAAGCCACTCATTGTAACCAGTTGCACGCTCAAGTTTGAGATTCATGACGTGGTCCTTGAGGAAGTCCTTCTCCTCTGCTTCAAGAGGTCGTACAATGCGTCCAGCAGGAGAAGAGCCACGAGAGCTGGGCTTCTCACCGCGAACAGCTGGGCGTCCACGAGCAGGAGTCATTGCCCGGCCACCAGAGATGCGAACCTCTGGGATACCGGAATAAGTTGCCTTACCCTTCTCAGTCATAGGCGTCTCATCTTCCTCCTGACGGCGAATAGAGAGCTTACGAATCAAAGCAGAAGTCACAGCAGGGACAGTTGTGTTAACAGATACCTTGCCAGCCTCGTAGTTTACAATGTACTTGGTCTCATATGGGCGAGAGTTGTCATCACCTTTGCGTGAGCCATAAAGCATCCAGTTAACGGAGCGCTTGACAACGGCCTCATCATATACCTTGTCCCATGTCTCGGTGAGAGGCAGGTCAGGGAAGAATGAAGCGACTGTCTTCAACAGATTACGGCGAACGGATTGCTCGACCATAGAAGTTGTACAGACACCGGGAACTACCATATGGATTCCGGATTTCATGCGGTTGCCCTTCACGTCGAGTGTGGGCTTGCGCTTCTCCATCACATAGACTTCAACCTTTGGGGGAAGTTGAACGTATTCTCCAATAGCATCCATATATGCTTTGCAGAAGTTCACAACTTGGTCACGAGTGTGTTGGTGGGTTGTGATATCAGGCTTGTAGATGAAGTCAAAGTCGACTCGAAGGGAGCCAATTTGAGTATTCTTCTCTACTAGGTGAACATGGTCACCGTCTAGAATGGACTCAGTATATAGGTCATAAAACCGGTCGAGGTCCTCATCTTTGATGAAGAACTTCCCGCCCTTTAGGCCGGTATGCGTGAATACGCTATCGGACTTGTTTGCAGCAAGAAACTCACGTAGAGTCATCCGGTCAGCCATTCGTATTTGAGGTTGAGACAATTAGTTCCAGGGACGTCCGTTTTTAACGCAGCAAAAATGGAATTTTATATTGCCTTGTAATTATTCTTAATAAAAATGACTACCCTTCTTCTACAGACACTAAAAGATTCACCTTCTCTTCTTCTCGGGGATTACCCGGATATGATTAAGTTTCTTCACCGGCAAGGTGATTTGTCTCTTAAAAAGGGGTATGGCAACGCACCTACTGACCAAGAAGCTAGCTTTGCTGTGGAAGCAGAAAAGCTTGGGTTTAAGTTTATTAAAAATACTGAGACTCCGGACAAAGGGTTATTCTATAAATATCAGTTAAATGGGTCACAAAGTAAAATCGACTTTGTTCTTTTCGAAGATGCAAAGCCGATACGGTTTGACCTAAAAAGTGGTAAGGGTGAATCATTCTACTGGAATGATGGTTGGTTTGAGAAAGATGTTGTGTATGTAATCAGTTATAAGACAAAAAAAATAAATAAAGTATACATTGGTCTAGGCCATGAATCATACGAAGAGTGTGATAACTTAGCATGGAATCATATTCGCGAAACGATAAAGAAGATGAATAAGGAAACAAAAAATACCAAGTTCCTTAAGATTTATAATCGTCTTGCGAATCAGTATTCGTGTAAGCAGTTTACTCCAGGATTTACAGAAGAACGATTTAACTCGCTTCTTCAGTTTCTAGAATAGATTCAGTAAGCAACTCAATAATTTTTGCTGGAACTGCGTTACCAATCTGCTTGATTATTGAGTTCATATTTCCTTTGAAGGGATGATTTCCGGGAAATCCCTGAATCTGTGCTAATTCTGATGTAAGTAGGCATCGAATAAATTTTTTACCAGAAGGAGTAACTAGGCAGACGTACAGTCTTGGTTGAAAGGTGTACGCGCAGATAACAGTCTTACATGGTTTATTCAAATCTAGAACTTCTGAGTGATGAGCAGAAATGCGCTTTCCAAATGAGATAAGCTCTGGATGTTTGAGAACTAGGTATGGGTGCGGTGTTCCGGTTGGAATTAATTCCGGAATCTGGAAAACGCATTCAGGGGGAGGAGTTAATGAGGTTTCAATAGCACCCTCTAATGATGGAACTATATAATGCCTGATACCCTGCTTTGGAAGAGTAAAACTAGGCATTTCAAATGGAATACCTAACTTGTTTCCAATCATAAACAGACGCTTTCTTGATTGAGATACTCCTGCTGTTGATACGTCGTAGACTTTACATGACAAGGAATATCCGATGTTCGCAAATTCTGTCTTAATAACGTCAATAACCTTTGTTTTTCCATCATCTGTCTTTCGAGTCAGAAGTCCAGCAACATTTTCACCCATAACCCAATCCGGCTGAATGATATTTACACAACGAAGAAACTGATAGAACATCTTATTTCGTGGGTCATTTTCATCTTTTTTACCCGCATTTGAAAATCCTTGACAAGGAAACCCAGCAAATATTACCTTAATTTTTCCGCGATATGGTTCAAACTCAGCATCTAGAATTTTGGTGATATCGCCTTTCACCTTTGAACCAAGCCACACCGAGTCTGAAAATGCTGCTAGATGCGTTTGAATAGCATCTTTATTGAACTCAGAAAATGCTATAACATTTAAGCCGGCATTTTTCATCCCAAGTGAATCACCACCAGCTCCTGAAAATAAGCTAATGGCATCCATGTTTAGTATTCTTATAATAAGCATCAACTGTATCCATTTTTAACGCAGCAAAAATGGAATTATTTTATATAGAAAGTGTCTTTTACACCATTCGCAATGGCAGAAGCCGAGAACGCTATGCTTAAGCAGCAACTTGCCATGTACTACAGTGCAAACTGTGGGCTGACCCAGCAGGTAGCTTTTCTTCAGGGTGAGACTTACCGTCTCCAAGGAGAGCTGCTGCGTGCGAAAGAGGAGGCGACCGAGGCGACAAGCAGTTACCAGGCCCTTCTCAAGCACATCTATGGCATTAGGCGGGCTGCAATTGAGGCAATCAAGCGGCTTCCATACCAATGAGCATACCCCAAAAGGGAATTTTTAGCTTGGTCTAAAACGAATCTACATAAAGATAACAGATAACTAACAAAGATGAAGTTCTGCCCAGTATGTCGCAACATGCTATATGCAATTGATGAATCTACCAATGATGAGGGAACTAAGTTTGCAGTTCTCTCTTGTCGCAAGTGTGAGTATACGGAAGCTCTATCTCGTGACAACCCGGTAGTGTACGAGCACATTCTGCGTGAAGATAAGTCTAACCGTCTTGCGCTGAACCCATATCTGAAGTTTGACCCGACACTTCCCAGGTTTACTGAGATTGTCTGTCCCACAAAAGATTGTCCTTCAAAGCATGGGAAAAAGGCTGATGTCGTTGGTGTCAAGATGGACGCCAAGGACCTCGTCTGGATGTATCAATGTGCAAATTGCGACACTACGTGGAAGCAGAATGCTCGAGCTGTGTAAGAGCCTTCCATGATACGGGAAACTTCTCTTCCAGAAGTGACCCAATCTTTTTAGCATACTCACGAATCTCCTTTTGTGCGTGAGGGTCATTACGAAGACCGTATAGCCGGGCATATGCAGCCAGACTTCCTGTTTCAATGAATTCAGTCATCATACTCTGCGGTAGAACACAGCGCGCAATCTCTGGTGCTACGTTCTGTGACAGCAGATGATTATACAGACTCACACATCCATCAGTATGATTTTTGATAATCATGTGTAGGTATTCAGAACCCTCTACTGGAACATCCTTACTTCCTTGCTTGAGGTTCTTATCACGTTGACGAAGGTCATCTGTTGATGGAATCCAACACTCTGGGGGTGTATCAACATATCTGCGTGAAACTTCATTACGAGCAAAGCCAATCTGGTGGCGAAACCATTCACGAGCAACAAAGATTGGCATCTTGAGACGAAACCGGATTTGAGGATGAAAGAATGGGGAGTTATGGTTATGCTTGGCAAGGTATTTGATTAGCTTTTCATCGCCAAGGCTCATCTCATGAGATTCCTTAGCAAAGGATACACGGGCAGCATTAACAACAGTCAAGTCATTGCCAAAGACTTCGAGAAGCTCAACCATTTCTTATAGGATGTTTGTTCCAAGAAAACGGATATTTACATACATTCTAGATAGATACTACAAATGGACGAACTTCGTGAATCATCAAAGCTATTGCATCCTGAAGTTCTATCTGTCACTCGTCAGTCAGTCGAGGAGTCACAGAAGGGAAAGCGTGTTACGCTGCCATACTATTCTAAATATGAATATACAGCTCTGCTAGGAACTCGTGCACAGCAACTAGCAGAGGGAGCTAAGCCTTTGGTAAGTCTAGAAGGGTTGGTAGCATCAGCACCTGACTTCCCGGTAAATCTTGCTAAGAAGGAAATTTTGGAGCAGAAGTTACCTTTCATTATTCATCGCCGTCTACCAAACGGTATATCTGAGTATTGGAGCACAATGGAACTTTCTGTAATTTGGTAATTACTCCCCATTCATTTCACGTTGCGTTTCAGAAGACGGAGGAAATACTAACAATTCTGGAAACTGAGGTTGTACAAGAAGTACAGGGAGGTCATGACTTGCTGTACCATTACCAAACTGAAGGTCGATGCTGTTTGCAGGGTCAAACCGGGCTTGGTCGCGACCAACTTCTAAGTGGAGCCGACGAGCATCAGACCTAGGCCAAGTTGTCCAGATAGTTTTTAGCAGATAGACTGAAAGCAGTCCTGCTACAAGCGCAGAGGCATGGTACTTATAGCAATACATCAAAACAACGCCACCAAGGATTAAGGCGGTTGAGAGAGGTCTGCCAAGAAACAGAAGACCTTCTAGGGCTCCGGGAGATTGGGATTGTGTCGCGAGCATGACGGCAAAGATGCCAATAAGGACGAGTGCACCTCCTAAATCTTTCTTGTTCATTCTTGTATGTTGCGTAGAAAATGGATATAGACAATGCTATAGAACAAAGAGTAGAAATGATTATTCCTATTCGTTGTGTCTCGTGTAACAATGTTCTTGCTGGCAAGTGGCTTACTTACCTGAAAAGGGTGGAGGAGCTAAAGAAGAAGGATGGTCGTCCGGCAAACGATGAGATGCAATACCTGACCCAGACAACTACCAAGACGGCAGAAGGTAAGGCTCTAGATGAGCTGGGACTAGTACGCACTTGCTGTCGTCGCCATATGCTTACGCATGTTGACCTTATATAGCTTAGCGATATGGTGGTCAGGGTCAAGTGTCTCACATACCATGTTATTGGCAGTTACAGTGGTGTAGGTGTCCATGAGGATATTGTATAATAGTTCACCAGCATATGGAACCTTGTGGACCTTATCTTCACCAGATAGTTCCGGGTCTTTTACTAGGTCATATGCACGAACTAGTTTTTCGTTGTAAAAAACTGCATGATTTGGGCTCATCATTGTTTGGGCATTAGGACAGTCGGGACCCAGTGAATCTTTTTCAAAGCAGACAAGGTGGTCGTCTGTTTCCTGTAGTGTTTCTGTTACTGCGATAATGCGCTGTCCATCAATTGTGTGAATACCGGGTCGAATGAGGGAAACTGGGAGAATACCTTGGTCGGTATTAATCAGTGTATTTCCAAGAAAGCATAGGTCTCCGAGTAACGGTGCACTTCTTTCTGCTGGGTCAAACTCTGATAAGTCTGCATCAAAATATATCGTATCTCCTGAATATACGCGCCCATGTACAGTTACAGGTGTAGTATTAAATCCTACTGGTCCATTATTAGCTAAGAATATTCCATAGATTGTATATGATACTAAGTGAAATACAAATCCAAGTTCTGACAACCAGAATATGTTGGTATTTTTTGCTCCATTTCTCAAGACGATTTGTGTATCCGAATTAAAAGTCATATAACCACTAGTGCTAACAACCATAAACTGTGCATCAGGATTGCTATCTGCATCAAAAATGATAGTTGTTCCTATAAAATTTATAGTAGATGGTGAAACACTCTTTCCGGGATTTATTGTTAATGTAGTAGCTCCATATAATGAGCCTAGTGTGTCTACAGTAGGAGCTAAATTAATTGAGTCTATTAATTTACCGTAAGTAATTATTGCAGCCTTAGCAATTGCTGTTTCTGTGTCATTATTGTGTAGGGTGCCTCCACCTGAGAAAGTGACAGTATTTAGACCACCATCATTTGCATCTCCATAGAACCCGGATACTACATTTACCGTAATGGGAGACGCTCCAGTCTTAGTTATTCCGGCATTTGAAAGTAACGTAAAAACTGATGTGTATGGCAATGCATCTACGTGTGAGCCGACAGTTGTACCACCATTAAACTGTATATCTCCTTCTCGAACAAACACACGACCACCAATATTTATAGGATTTTCAAATGTTATCTTGGTTCTTGCAATAAAAATACCAGGTACCGGGTCTTGGATAGTATTTGTGGGAGACGTTCCGGTAAATGTGATTGTACCACCGGTACCAGTTGATATCCAAAAAATGTTGTTACTGGTACCACCGTTTAATATGTCGATGTTTGAGATATTCTCGAGATTCATTGTTGTGCCGGCACATGTCATGAAAAAAAATGCACCAGCACCAGACATGCCGGCATCGAAAACTATATTCACTCCTGAAAGTGCAGTATTTGCCGGAAATCGATTTTCTACAAATGGAAGAAGAGTAACAGTGCTACCTGTTGGTGTAAAGTCAGTTCTGATTGTTGATAGCCCAGCAATAGCGACGTCTACGTTATTAGCCAAATCTCCTAGTTGAATTTGGGCACTAACAGCCTTCTCTTCCGCCAGGATTCCCTGTCCAGTTCCATATGGTCCGTAAGGATTACCCGGAACAGATGGGGTAGCAAAACCAGATAGTTCAGTCACAGTACTTACATCTACACTAGGAGTCCCGTAATAGCCATTCCCAATAACTGTGGCCGCTACTGAAGTAATTCCAGTGTTGCCTAGAACTGTATAATCCTTTAAGTCGGTAAAAGAACCAGATTCAATATTGATGCTCATTTTATTCTTCCTCGTAGATTTTATATTGAAAGTATAATAAGATGTCATACACGGATTATCTCAAACGTATGGTAATAAATACTCCAAAAGTAATTGATACGCAGATGAGATTGCCCGATGCCTCATCATATACATGGCGTAAGAAGCTCGAATCTACTTTAATCAACCGTCGTACTGACCACGTTATCAACAACTCACAGGATTTAGGGATTGCTCCAAGACTTTTTAGTCCTCAGGTGATGGGGTATCCTGGAACCGGGTTTGGAGGCAGAGTACAAGATGCTTCTAGTTTTACATTATCTCGAGGAGCTCATGCCATTGGGCGGGATACATTCAGAGCTGCAAATGGAACGAGACGTATTCATACAGTTACTACATCTGCTTCGGGAGGATGTCTTACGCGTGCACCTGCTTCTCAAGTTGTTGACCAGTATGGTAACTCAGACGGTAATACTGCAGGGTTGAACATGGGTTATACTTCGCAGAATGGTCTTCCAAACCAGGTTGGACAGTGCACCCAAACATTCCATCCTCTTACAAAGTCACACTTTGTGGATACAATCCCGGATGTTAAGTTCCACAAGTCTGGAACTGCCCCTCAGCCTGTTACTACGCAGACTGCTGGTGGCCGCCAGAATGTACAGAACCCAATTTTTTGTACGACAACAAACACTTCTGGTGTTGCCAAGAGTATTGCACTTGATGCAACTGGAATCGGTCTACAAAATCCGAAGGCGGATGTTCCTTTTAACTCGTACTCGGCGCCACCGAATAACTCTATTGGTTCTGGGCCAAACCGGGTACATGGAGCATTTGTTACAAGTCCAACTGGGCCTCAGGTTGGTGGACAGACCAGAGGAGGTGTTCGCGCAGATAAGGTTGGAGGAGTTTCAGTTGTTCAGAAGGGAACAATCACACACCGTGGATGGGGTGGGCGAACTCGTATGCCGTATCCTCATCCCAGAGTTCCTCCTCGTGGTGCTCCGGCTCAGAAAAAGATTAACGACCCAAATCACTATAAGGTCTAAAACTTGTCCTTTTGCCAGAAAAACGGATTAGCACGTTTCCAGATTTGATATCATTATAAAATGGAGCAGCTCGCATCTCAGTACCCCGACAACGTAGTCGAGAAGTTCGCAAAGGCGTTCTCTCGAGTATCGGCATACGATGGACCCGGCTACTGCACAGTCTCATTCTCACGGCAATTCACCATGGTAAATTGCATGTCTGACTTGGACATGTACAAGGCAATTGCCACAGGAATCTTCCTGGCAGTCGTGCTTCACATCATCATTTCGGTATTTTGCAGCTGTTGCTGCTGCCGTAAGTAATACGCCTTCGGGCAATTTTTCTTTGTCTAATCGACAAGAATAAGTCGGAAAACGGAATAAAACTCTTACTAAAACTATTTGGATTACTTAATGTTTAATGTATCTAATGTTCGTATTATTGCTATATGTGCGACCTACTTCAACTTTTATTGGCTAATTGCACTATCGGTTACAGAATCACCGATATTTATTGGATTACTTATCGCCACATGGTTGGTGTGCGTGTTTTGCGCGGTAATCATTTTAGATGAAAAGCAACAGCTTAACAGTAATAACTTAGTTAAAGAAAATGCTTCATGTCTACCTATATGACCACTCGTTCGAAGAGTTGCGTCAGAAGGTTACCATAGACATGTCAAAAATTCCAACAGACCGCTTAGCAGATGAATGTGACAACATCGTTCAACACCACAAATCATGTATATTGTTTTTTGGTTATCTAGATGTTGGTTGGATGTTGGACCCCAAGCATGAAGCCCGGATTCGTAATGCTATTCGTAAGTTTGAAGTTCATATGATAACTTTTCATATAGAAAGTATCCCTCACTCGTGGAAAAACGAAATTGATACTCTGTATGTCAAGAATAGCAAAGATGGACACGCCAAAGTTATCAACGATGGTAGTGTTGTACACACTGAATCTCAAGCTTAAAACGGATGCTCTTCTAGAACGTCTGCCACTAAATGATGGGATTATCAAGGTAGAAAAACGGGGAGTTCTACGCAGGGGTGAGAGTTCTCGTGATAAGATTCATCGTCGCTCTAAAAAGAATGAGAAGGCAAGTACAACTGGATTTGGTCATAATTCAATCACTATTGTGATGATGAACAACGGCAATGGAACCGTTCCAATGAAGGAAATTACGATTAAGATTTTCCAGAACGGCGTATTTCATATGACCGGCGTTTTGGATGATAGTTACGATAAGTCGTGCATTGCAATTCTTCTCAAGACAATTTGGGATGAGTGTCGCGACTGTCTTACAGACCCGCCTGAGAATTGGGAAGTTCTTCAGCGTCGTGTTGTATTGATGAACTATACGACTGAGCTCAACCCAAAGACAACAGTAGCTCGAGAGGCATTGTACAATGCTATTCGGGGTCACGAAGGAATTGTGACGTCATATAATCCGGATGTCTATCCCGGCGTCAAGATTCAGTTCATGCCATCAAAGTGGACTGCAAAGATATTCAGAACCGGTAAGATTATCCTGACAGGAATTACAACACATCCGGATTGTTTACAGTTTATTCAGGAATTGAACCTTCTTCTAGCAAATTCACTACCTAAAGTAAAGGGATGATAGGATTACTTATATGTGGACCATCGGGAGTCGGTAAGACATCAAACGTAAATAAGATGCTCAAGAATGCCGGAATTCGTGTACAAGAACTTATCGGCATTGACCCAGATGAAGGCAAAGAAGAAACCCACGAAGAACGGTCTAAAGCAGCTCTTGAATTAGTTAAACATACAATAGACACTGGACGCAGTTTTTACTACACAGCAACGTGTGGAGGTAACAAGATAGTAGGTGATTTGATAGCAAGAATGAAAGCAAAACATTACAGGATTGTAATTGCGATAGTATATACAACATTACCAACTGCATTAGAACGAATCCGGAAACGTACTCATCAACCGGTTCCAGATGAGGTTGTAGAGGATTTGCACGCATTTTTCAAGACAAAGGCAGAAAGGTTTATGAAGTTACCCGTTGAAATCTACCTGTACAACAATGAAACAGATTTCAACCTTCTGCTGAGCAAAAAGAATAAGAAGATTGTATGTCGTGGAAAGGATGATTTTTACTTTGATATCTCACGATACTGTAGCGGTAGCAGTTGATTGCTTTGGTAATCTAAGAAAGTAGTCTGATAGAATCTTTACATACACGAAGATACCAATCACAAGACCGGTTAAAACTACCATCCACCAGAAGAGAGCATTTCCATATGTGAAGTATTTATATGCAAAATCTCCTGGCTCTCCGCTTGGTAGTTTATCTCGTACGCTTGCTACGCCGAGTCCTGCGAGAAGAACGAAGAAGCTTGCGGCGGTGCCTGTTGCTACTCCGATGGTTACGGCGTCTGACATGTTTCTTTGTCTTACTTCTATGTTTTCGTCTAGCCCCAATAGCCGGCTCTTCATTCATTGGTTTTCTGTCAACGGCTAGACGTCTACGTTTCCCGCCAACCTTGTATGGTTGACTACCAGCAAGGTTGTCGTATACAGCCCCTGCTTTGAGTTGATTTGCAATTCCTATTAGATTTGCATGATTTGCAGCAAAAGATACTCCGGGAATAGAACCACCTTCGGGAGCGGGTGGAACATTGATTACTGTTCCTCCACCACGCATTCTTACGCCGGCAGCCTTGGCATCACCTGCTTGCTGTGCAATTGCAGCAGCTGTCTTCGCCGCGGCGGCATTGAGTAATCCTCCGGGAACATTGGAAGGCGTACCCTTAAATTCAGTAGGAATTCCTGTAGCAACTCGCATTCCGCTTTGGTGAACTGTCATTGGCGCTGAATTAGCCATCTTAATGTATCCCTGAGAAATAAGAGAAATGACAACCTTGAGCGCAATTCAGATTCAAGCGATGGTTCGTGATATGGATGAGTCTTTCCGCAAGTATCGCAATATCAAGGAAAGCAACCCTACGCTGTGGGCTGAGAAGATGAAGTCAGACAATAAGAAGCTGTTTGATGACTTCCCAACTGTCTTTAACATGCACATGAATGGCAAGCTTGACCATACCTTTTTTGATATGCTTCAGCTGAAACGTAAGATAGAAAAGGGAGAGATGACAGAAGACGAGGCATCAATTATTGTTGGTCAGAAGTTGTTCAATAAGTATGTTGACCCGGTAATTAAGAATCAGCCCGCACCTCCTACACTTTCTTATGAGGAATATTATAAGAATGTGGCGTCGTCCAGTCAGAACGTGCAACGGCCCGATTCCAGTAAGTAACGTTCAAGCAATTCGTGGAAATGCATTTCGGTCGGGACTGGGGGTTGGAATGAGTCCTGCTGTTAAGAAGGCTCCTCCGATAATTTATCGCCCAGGTGTTGGGCATCAGAAACCTGTTTGTTCTCTGATACAATATGTGAATATACCTATGCTGATTAGAATTCTTGATGGTGGTACGGCTTTTGCATCCGGAATAAGAATCATTGACGGAAACTCTGGTGCATTCATTTATGACGGAGGAAAACCTTAAGTATCAATAAAGATGGCCGAAATAGTCACCCTAAAATTTCGCAGAGGTACTACCAATGAATGGGTACAATCTACCAGACCATTGGCACAAGGCGAACCGGGATTTGATGTAGTATCAGGTGCATTAAAAATAGGCGATGGAATGAGTTCATGGCAGAGCCTTCCCGGGTTCTTTCCGAGTTCAAATCTAGTTAATTATGCTGCAGGAACAACTCCTATTTCAATTGGTTACCAATCCAGTTCTGGTGTAACAGGAACTGTAGCAGTGGGTGGCGAGGCTGGCAGTGTTACTCAAGGTTCTTATGCAGTTGCATTAGGACGTCAAGCTGGATTTCAAAATCAGGGTAGTGCTGGAATTGCTATGGGAATTCAAGCTGGGTACGAGAATCAAGGACCAGGAGCAGTTGCTATTGGAGTCAAAGCCGGATATTCTGGACAGGGTAGAAATGCTGTTGCGATTGGTACTGGAGCTGGTACAGTGAATCAAGCAGATAATAGTATCATTCTAAATGCCTCAGATGCTGGTATTGCTGGGCCTGGTCAGTCCGGGTCATTTTATGTGTCTCCTATTCGTAATGCAAGTTCACCATATGTAATGAACTATAATCCTACTACGTCTGAAGTATCATATAGCCAGCAATTAGGGTCATCATCCGGGATTGACGCATATACACTTATTCAGCAGTTTCTAAGTACTAAACTCACTGCTACACTAGTAGTAGGTTCCGGAACAACGACATTTGACATATCGGAGTTACTTCCAACAATTAGAACATTTCCAACATCTGTACTAGATATTGTGAGTGATTTCACTGGCAATGCTTTTCAGTTTAGTGCGTGGTGGAGCATAAATTCAAATTACGGTTCTGCAATGACATCGGGTTATTTAAGAATTGAGTTAATAAGTAGTATTGATGGGGAAGACACCGGTGATGACAGTGGTTCTTCTAAAAGTGTTATTTATGATATTGCAGATTTGGATAAAAAATTTAAGGCATTTGACTTTTCTTCTCTTGGTAATCAAGACATTAAACTACAATATTTAGTAAGTCTAAGTACACATACGGTGCTTAAATTAGTTCTGACCTGGGTTGATATTGATGTTTCTACAGAAATTAAAATAGATGGGGTTATATTAGTTCCATTTGTATTACAATATATATTGCCTCCTGGGTTTACTTTTAATAACTCTTAAACTCATCTCTCAGAGCCATAAGAATCTTTCCAAGCCGGTTTTGACCCTTCCACTTAGTCGGGTCAGCTGACTTATCTGTATTCTCCGATGTTCCTATGCCCCAGAAGGAACTGCGAGCATCAGCTTCACCAATCTGCCTATCACCTGTCTCCAGCAATTGCTTCTGTAATTCTGGATGCTGGACAAACTTAGCTTTTACTCCACGCATCATGATTTCAAGACGTTTTGCATCCCATACCTCTTTGTGGAAGTTTGTTACCTTCTTTCCGAGAGCCTTCACAGCTTTTCCGGAAGGAGTATCCAACATCTTCTTATATGTTTCCTCATCACCAAACTCCTTAGCCTTCTGTGCTTGGAAGTAATGTTCTACAGATGGGTACCGGACATCTGAAATCTGGATAGGATATTCTGCTTGGTTGGAGAACGTTCTGAACTCTCCCTTATCCTCTCCGGGCTGACTGAACAGCACTGGCTTCTCTCCTGTACTTTCAGCTCCACCTTTCTTCAGCTTCCGTGTCTTCTTTTCAGGGACAGGTGCAGGAGCTTCATCATTGGGTTCTGGCTCAAGAGGTTTGGGCTTGTCACCACGAACAAACACAAATGTCCGGTTTAAGAACGAGTATGTCTGCTGCTCAGGTGTCAGTGTGAATTTGGTCTGGCGGGTATAGAGTTCGGAGAACATATCAGACTCCTTCAGGTCGAATCCATGCTCCTTCATAATCTCAGTAACCTTTCCGAAAGGAACAAGGTATTCCTTAGTAGGCTTGTCGAATGATTCCAATGACACCTTGATAGGCATCCCAAACTCCTCTACCCATGTCTGCTTGTCATCATATTCCTTTGAGAACTCTCCACCAACATCTTTGCCATTTGTGAAGATATGTGTCTGCTTTCCCATCAGCAAGGAGTATACGGTCTGACCATCAAGACATGTTCCAAAGAATGATTCCTTGGTATGTGTGTCAATGTTCTTTACGAATGCCCGGAAGACTTCTTCTGATTCGCAAGCATAGTGGATGTTGAACTGAGAAGAGGAAGAGTCAAACTTCTTGATATCTTCAAATTGTTCGAGATACTTGGTAGTTGCCTTCTCAGCCCCGGATAGAATCTTATACTTCTGACTTTCCTGCTCGTATAAAGGCTCTGTCATAGAACCTTGAATGAATAGTACAGCAGGACGATAGTCGGACGGGTTCTTTTCTTTATCCTGAAGGTAGCGAGTACAGGCCTCCTTCAGTCCACGAGTGGCCGGGTCAATGCCGACGACCTTTCCAACACGAGTTCGCTTCCACCTAGGATAGTCGCCGGCTTTTCCAACACCAAACTCCAGCAGAGTTGACCCATCTTTGACTACTGCTGCATACAAGCCATCTTTGACCTTGTTGTGAAACTCGTAGGAAGGCTGTAGGATGCGTGCTTTGCGGTTCATCTCTTCCTTGTAGTAGACCTCATCCTCTTGCGAGTCATCTACTGGGGTTGAAGCAAAGTTAGATATCATTTCTTCAGTCACTGGAATGTGAATAGAAGACCAGATATTATCAGCAACACCCCGGTCATTGCCATACTGATACTTGTTCAGAATTCTGTACTCATATGTCTTGTCATACCGTGTGCGCATGACCTTCCACCGTTGCTCTTCCAGATTGTATGAGCACTCAATGATGGTATTATCATCAACTCTGTTTGCTTCTTCGTCAAAAGCAAGACCCTTATCATCAACTGGGACAAGGATGCGATATGCTTCCGGGTCACGAGGATTTGAGGGTTGAAAGAGTGATGGGATGTAAGTGTTTGTATCTGCAAGCTTCTGAAGGTCAGAAGGAAGTTGTTTGGGAACATACTCGCCAGTCAAAGTCTCGCATGGATACAGAATGGAATCGAAGGATGACCGGCTGACGTATAGTTCACCCTTACGGACCTGTGTGTCCTGTACTGGGTCGTATGTTTGGTCATTGGATAGCTTGAGCAGAAAATCAATGCTATTCTGGTGTGGAGGTTTCCACTTGTATACGGTTGTCCATGTGCTGCCCTTGAGAACGTTCTTGGGAGCTACTGGGCTAAGCCTAGGAGTGAAGACGAGACCATCTGTTTGGTATTCGAATTCAGTATTGAGCAGTTGCTGAATGGATTCCTCCATGACCTTTCCATCACCGGCAAGGAAGAGCTTGGTCTCGATGCGGATTGGGTTGGTTGTTGATTCTGTGATGAACTTTGTGCTGATATCCTTTGCAAAGAGGCTGGCACACCCAAGGCGTGACTGTGTCGGGTCATCACCTTTCATGAGAGGAAGGGAATGGATGTCGCGGCCCTTGTACCGGTAGATGTCGAAGATGCAGAAGAGGTTCTTTTGGGGAATGTATTCGCCATCTACAAAGTCTCCAATGTAAGAGTCATCTATTGTGCGCAGACCTGTCCAGACGACCTTATTCTGCTTGTTGATTCGGAGAACCTTCTTGTCCCTCGCAACATATAGGCCGAAGCGTTCTCCATCTGCTTTGACTGTGACTGTATAGTCGTTCCAGATGTTGTGAGGGCGTTCCTTCTTGAGGGTTCGGCGCTCAAGAGTTACCGGGTTGTAGAATGCCAGCTTGGACATTCTGAACTCCTGGATGTAACGTTCCTGGTCGGTAGGAGTCAGAAGGAATTCGGACTGCTGGTATGCCTGCAGGATTGTGTTGATGATTTTAAGTAGAGATTGAGTGACGACTTCTGATTTGACAGATGTTGTGCGGTCAACAAACTCAATTTCAAGTTCATAGATGTGTTGTTCGCGAAGAACATCTCGGAGAGAGTGTTTCTTATCCTTGCGTGATTTGACCATTGAAAGGTCGATGCGGAAGAATTCATCTATGGATGTGAAGCTGCGACGATTGAGAAGACGAATAGAGCTTACCCGGGGGTCATTTGGCGAAGCTTCCCAATCTTTGCGGATTGTTTCCTCTAGACGAAGGCGAACACGGGAGTAAACGTCTGGTAGGTCAATGTTCTTCTCCCCTTGGTAGTATGTCTTGCGTTGAACAAGAACAGGAACTCCCTTGAAAGAAGCTGTTGAACATACACGCTGGATTTGTTGAGGAGTTTCAACTTCTACGCGAATGTTGTCTGGGTATGTGATGCGAAGCAAAGATGTTTCAGTGGGAGGTCCCAACGAAACTGTTTTGATAGCGTTTAAAATTCTGTCGGCAGTATCCTTGGTCTGGATTATGCCGGGAAGAACAGAACATTCTAGCTCTGCTTTCTTATCTTTTTTAGCGATGTCAATAAAATTATGGATAGATTTGACATCCATTTCTATTATCTTATACCTGGAAATTGACACGTCCATTTTTCACCTGATGTAATACAAATGAAAGGTGGAGGATTCGTCGATGGTTTGTATACCCTTCTGTTTATTGTAGCAATTCTTGGAGCCATTATTTTGGGCGGATATCTTGCAATGAAGTTCTACGTCCCGTCAACAACAAAGACACCTCCTCCTCCTGCTGCTCTTCCAAATCCAGAACCGGAGCCACATGATGGATGGGGTCCTGGACCATGGGGACCCGACCCTTGGAGACCGGAACCTGGGCCAGAGCCGCCTGGTCCTGCTCCACCAAAGCCAGCACCTGCCGATAATTTCAAGCCTCAGATAAATTTGCTGAGTGCAAAGTTTGATCCGGTAAGCAAATATATTCAAGTAGGCTTCAAAATTCAAGCAACAGGTGATATTCCTCCTTCCAAGTCATATTCTATTGCTTATGATGTCTTGATGAACGGAAAGAAACTTACAGATACACCTGAAGATGAGCCGCTAACTTCTGCAGAACTAACTGGATTACAACAGCAATCATTGGTTCCTGTAACGGGAGCTCCTGCTGATGTGAAGGCATCTGACCTAACGTTGAGTGCTCAGATACATTATCGTGAGAATGGAACAGTAAATATGGGAGTGATAGGAATACCAGTAACTATTAGTCTTACTTAATTACTCGACCATGCGTTCATAAGTTTTTCGGGTCTTTAGGTCTTCATCCATCCGGGCTTTCTGGTCAACGCAAAAAAGAATATACCTTTCTATCTCTTGAAGGCATTCCAATGGAAGGTGTTCGGATGAAACAAAAATCCCGTTTGGGGCTTTGGTTATGTTTTCTGTATATTTCTTGACAATTTCATAAATCTGAATATGTTCGTTTGTTTCGAGTTTATCAAGCTTCTCTTTCATCCATTCCAATTTTGAGCGATTCATTTGTATTTACAACGCTTGGTTTCTTTAACTTCCTTGTCTTCTTGGGAGCTTCTACCACATTGATAGTTACAAGCTTTTCTTCTGATGATGTACCCATGCTGTTGGATGTCATTGTGGGTATTTCTACGGTTGATACAGCATGGAGAAGTGGCTGTAGAGGAGCCGGCTTGAGTGCGGTACGAAGACGTCCGACTACAATAATGACTTTATCCTGTTGCTTGAACTGAGGTCCTACAACTTCAAACTCAATCTCCTGCCCACCTTCTACTGAGTCAAACTCTTGGTTTCCGATGTGCAAATCGCGAGGAATGAGAATTTTGAGCGGAGAAATTTCAGCATGAATGCCAATCTTTGTCCGGAGGTTTACAGTTGCCCGAAAAATCTGACCGGGATGAGGAAGACATACATCTGCTTGGAAGTTGACATCATAGTCGATGCCTCCTTTGGTGAAGTTTGTACGCCCAAGCGAGTATTTGAGAATTGTAATGCTTTCCGGTTGGACGTATCCTTCCGATGAGCAGCGGCCTTCCATGTTCATCCGAAGTTGAGTAAGGATGGATGGAAGCATATTTTTTTGCAGAAATTTTGAATGAATATGAACCTTGCGAGTTAGCTCGCGACGTTCAAACATTGAATCCATCTTGTTTACTATTAAACGTGATGAGTATTTAATTCGTTTTGCTAGTCGACTGCTTCCATATCTAAGTTATTTGATATGACATTGCAGGATAGCAAGGCGTCTAATTTTTCGTCATACCCAAATATTTCTATTGGAACTTTTAGTTGTTTGCAATATATGTAATTGTAATTGAACAGCAATTGTTCAAATTTTGCTACTATTCGATTAATTCTGTTATAAAGCAAATCTATTAGACTTTCTATATTTTCTTTAGTGAATGATTCATACTTTATTTCTGTTTTTGCAGTTGCAATGATTCTGTCGATTAACAACCAGGTATCCATAAATGTGTTAGAAAGCATTGTTCTGTACGCTTGTTCATCCATTGTATTATTTACTATTATGATGAATGTAAGTTCGTTTTCAAAGGGGAGTATTTTTATTTGCGAAGGCAAGGAAGGCATCCTACACTTGCGGCGACGGTCTCTGTCATCTTTAGCCCGGCAAGAATGTTATCTTTCTCGGGAAGGTCAGAAACAACCCACTCTGCAATCTTTATTTGAAGCGTTCCAAGAAGTTTCAGAGCTTCTGCGGGAGTTGTAGGCTTTTGTGCTACAAGGTCCGCGATAATCTTTACAAGAGCTTGATAGTCAACAGTGGGTTCCAAAAGGTCTGGAACTAATTGGGGTTCGCGGATAGTAACAGATTCAAGAGGAAGCTGGTTGGGCGCGGGAGACTCGGGAAGTGACATTTTAATTAGTAGTAACAATTTAATGCTTAAATTAATAAATGAACACTGAGTTAGTTGGTGTACTTTATGGTTTTACTGGTATTCGAACAGATGTGATTCGCGGAGTTACGCATACTCAAATTCGGGTAACCGGACTATCTAGAAAAATTAGTAGGCGAGGGTTTGTAGCAGATGTATACGTCAATTGCCGGACCCAAGAGGTGTGTATTGCGAGGATTGATACAGGTGATACTGCTACATTGCATAAAATTCTGGATGTTATATCACGTTTTAAGTTTTAGTAGGATATCTTTGCGGTTAGAGTCCTCATCGAATATTTCCCATTCTTCGGGTGTCCACCACATTAAGTTTTCATGACCCTCGATTATTGCCTGGCGAACAGCTAAGGCCAAAAATTGGCATCTGTCTGTTTTTGTTTTTACCGAGTCAGGAAATGGGAAACCAAGCCAAGCAACAAATTTATTGAGTGTTGGTTCTAGATATGAGCTGCATGCCTTTCCTTTGATAACTTTGGAACGTTCTACTCTATTTAGTCCTTCTGCCTTATCATCTATGTTGAATGCAATCTTGCCATTCTGCATTATAGCAAATAGTTGAGTCCGGGAAGCAAGAAATAAGTCTATGCGTTGTTTTACCCACGTGAAATAGTCGTCTGCTTGTTTGCCGATAGGAGTAATGTGTTCATTCTCTCCATTATATATTTGCTTTGAGCCCAGGACTTTTAGGTCACCAACTTTTAGAATCTTGGCATAGAATGGTGGTTTGGTCCAGTCTAATGAAAGCATGTGTTGAATGCGTTCTTGGTGAGTTAGTTCATGGTCTAGTAGATACCAATCTAAAACGGTTTGTTCAAATCTGGATTTGATATCAGGGCTAAACTTGAAGCTTTTTCGTTTCTCTGCTAATGTTGATTGTATCTTTTTTTCTTCGACTTGTTTGTCAAACAGGACCTGTTTGCCATTGTCTTCTTTGATGTATCTATTTTGCATAGAGTTGAAATCTCCGAGAGTGAATGCATACATGGTTCCTTTTGATTCTAGAAATCCAATGCGGCCGGATTTGTCTTTGAATTGAACTCCTGTTTCTATTGCATTGTGTAGAGTGTACAGTATGACATCGTGATCATATGCTCGGAGTTGAGGAGAGTTGTATAAGTCTTTGAGTGTCCAAATGGGTTTCTTCAAGAATAACTTAATGAATTTATCAAGAAGTTCATCACGAACATCCACATATGCAGAAAGTGGGCGTTCATGTTCCGGGTCTTCTTTGGATTCGGTTACTTTGCATACTATATCGGTTATACCAAATACTGGGGATGCCATTTCTGCTAATGATAAAGTAACTGTTCTATCATCTTGTGAACGACGCTGACTAATCTTTAGATTTCTCCATTCGATTGGTAAGCTATTGATATCCGTTTGTAGTGGGCAATCCATAGCAGATTCCATGATGATGTGTTTGACAGTTGCGATTGACTTTGCCTTTGCTTCAACCATTGTTCTGTAATAGAACTCATCTACAAGTTCTCTATCAGAATCTGGTAACTTACAGACGTGTAAGTAGACTGTACAATTTTGGTCTTCAAAGTCAAGTGCTTGATGAGAGCATGTTCGGATACCTCTTCCAACAACTTGTTCGATTCTACTCATGTTCCACCAATATTCCATGACGTGTACTTGGCGAACAAAAGACAAATCGACACCTTCTGAGATGGAAGGAGATGCGATAATGACTTTAATGTCATGTCCATCTTTATTTTCCGGGTTATTGACTCTGTCCAGTGCCTTGCGTCGTTCAGTTTCTGAAAGGTCGGATGTAAAAAGAATATATTTTCCCATAGAACCTCTTTCGACTTCATTAGCTGTTGATTTCAGAAGGCGTGTTCCGATTGCTGTTTCATAACCGTGTTCTTCGAGACACATAGCAAAGAGTTGTGCCCCAGATTCAACAAGGTTAGAGTATACAAAAATAACTCCCTTAGATTTTTGGATGAGTTTTGCGATGAGTGCAAACTTTGAGCTATGTTCTGCTATCTTTGATGGAGCAAGAAACTTATAGTCATATTCGTATTGAGAGTCTTCATCTTGAGACTTTTTGAATGTTGTCCGGAAGCTGGCATTTTCTGGGAATACGCAGATGATTGACTCTGCTGCAGCAAAACCTAATTTTATTTCCTTGGTTGCCTTTAATGTCTCTGCTTGAATTCCATAAACGTATGAATGTGTTAGCGTCAAGACATCTCTCCGTTCTTTTACCGGAATGAATCTGTTCTTCATGTCACGTGTAGCAGGAGCAGCAATTAATTCTAATGGTGGAGGAAGGCGGAAGGGAAACGTTAAAGGGTTATCGCCACGGATAAAAGACACATAATCTTGGCACCAGCTTCTGAATGTTTCTTCCATTCCGGGTAGGAAGTTTCCAGATTTGTTGAATATCTTGCTGGATTGTAGTTGAGTGGTTACTGGTTGTCTGCGGTCATTCCACAAGAAGAGATTAAAGTAAAATATGATTTCATCATAGCTATCAAACATTGGTGTGGCGGTGAGTAGGATAAGAGTTACGTTTTTTGCCGTCTTGATGACGCGGTCAAGGGCCATGCTGATAAGTTTGGTAGGAGTTCCCTCTTCTGGGTTACGGATGCTATGGGCTTCATCGATGATAATTAGTCGGTCATCAAAGTTCTTATGAATCCAGGCATCGACATGAGCTTCTTCGCCAAGTTCTGATTGTTCATTTATCATGTTTGCAAAGACACGATAACCTTGGAATTCGTAGAACTCCGTGATGATACGCTGAGCAATGGTGTTCATGCGTTCGCGCGATGCTTTATCTGTCCATTTGAGTGGTTCGCTTTGAATGCGAAGAAGCATATCAAGATAGCGGCGACCGGTACATTGCTTTGAAAGCAACATACCATCCGGGTCAACGCTAACCTTGGACATTGCAAAGATTTGAGTTTTAAAGTTCTCTTGAACAGCTGGATTTGCAAGAACTAATACACGTTTATCTTGGAATTCGGGACGAATGATGTATTCCTCTGCTATTTGAATTGCAGTACAAGTCTTGCCAGTTCCGGTTCCGTGAACCATGAGAAGACAACGTACTGGAGAATCTGGCGAAAGAACGCGGCGTAAGAATCGTTGATAGTTTTGTAATTTGAAATCACGCGAAGCTGATTGAGAACACATCTCTTCGCGTAATTGTTTGAGCGTATCTTCGTTGGCAGGCGGTAAGGACTGCCCCTTAGTTTCTTTTAATTCTGGAAACGTTAAGTTCACCATCTTACTTATGTCTACAGCTTTTTGCTGGGGAAATTTCATCAAGGTGGTCTGCAAGCATTGAGCCGGCTCCTAAGATTGCAAGAATACCTCCAAATGCGTATCCTGAATAGGAAGATGCCATTGCCTTCTTTTTCTCTTCAACAAAATGTGGAATTACATACATTTCCACAAGCATGTATGTAATTGCTAGTAGAACCGCGAAACCAATGTTAAACAGACGATAGCTATGTTTATGGGCACCCATTTATACTATAAAAACGGAATTTAAGTATTTAGGTTGGTTAATATAAAATATGGACCGCTGTAAGCAGTGTCGTAAGAAGACACTGATGATTTGTACATGTACATGCCGAGGCACATTCTGCTTACGGTGTCGAATGCCGGAGGACCACAAATGTACGTTCGACTTTCAGGCGGCGCATAGGGAGCTTCTCAAGCTTAAGAACCCTAAAGTTGAGGGTAAAAAGCTGGAGACTATATAAATGCTCTCAATACTATCTGCAGTTGTGTGGGTAGACTTTTTTACGATTTTGCTGTCAAAGTATTACCCGTTAGGACATTCACTGAACAAATGGTATTCAGAGTTCGGAGTGTTTGCTATTGTATCTGACTGTTTGGTGATTGTGTTGGGTATCCTCCTTGCTAAGATGATATTCCCGGATGCTACTGGATGGAATCTGGTTTTATTTGCAGTGTTGATTCAGATAGTTCATGATGTTCTATTTTATGTATTAGTAATACGGCCATTGCCTACTGGAACAAACAAGATGATTGACCTGTTCAAGGAGTATGCAGCAGAAAATACATGGAAGATACTTCCTTATGATTCATTTATGATGGCATCTACTGTATTGTTGGCAGACGTATTAGAAGAGTATGGATTGCAAGAGCAAAGCTTTGCCGGTTTGCTTGGTGTTTATGCAATGACGTATATAACGTTTACTAAAAATCTTTAATCGCTAGAATCTACATCTGTGTATTGTTTTACCTTGTCAAGCTTGTGAGTAGTATCAGAAAGTTTCAACTGAAGTTCAAATACCTCATCTTCTAATTCTGAAACACGTTTCTTATTAGCACACGTGTTTAAGAGAACACCCGACACGAATATGCATACGAACATAAAGGGTAGAACAACAATGTCTACTTCGCCTACCATTTTATGAATGAAACGTATATTGTTTAAATAAAAATAGGCCGAAGCCATATTAGTCGTAGCCATCCATAAGAACCGGCCACTTTGCTGCTGCCCTTTGGTATGCGGCCTGGGCCTCGTCGTATGCATCGATTGAATCTGAATCGTTATGTTTGACCATTACCTTGAATGCATTGGTTTGCTTCTGATTCAGGTCATCTAGTACGGCTCGCTCTTCTTTGGTGAGGGTGGCAAGCACCTTGTTCCGTTCTGCGTCTCTCTCTTCAACCCACTTGTCCATTTCCTCGGCCTCGTGTTTTGCTTCTAGATACTCGTAGTATTTGTTCTTGTCGTATTCGTATTCGTAATCGTAGTCATCCATTGTTGATGTTACTTATATATTATGGCACAATTCCATTTTTACACTTTGCACAAATTCCAGATTTGGACTCAAGCGTAGAGGGGAAGCAAGTACATAGTCTGGTAACTGTGAGATGGGATGTACAAGAACCAGTATGTGAATGAGTAACAAAATCTGCTGAATTGAATGCTAACCTATCGGTGTTATCTGAAGCCGGATTTCTGATGCGTGATGAGCCGGGTGGTTTGTTTCCAAAGCGAATACCGCCTCCATCATCTACTACCTTTGTGATACCTCCTGCATCATCAATTACAAATCCTTTGAATGCAAGGTGAGTTGGTGGATTTGCCAAGTAATCTGTTCCAGAAGTGTATGTATTGATTCTTGCTTGTAACTTTAGGAGCTCTTCTGTGTGTGGAGCCGTGTCGTTATCAGGTGGAAGAACCAATGGCGTAGCTCCGTCATTTAGTTTGATAAGTTTGTATGCTCCACAATCAAGATGGTCAAAGACCCATACTTCAGTAATTTGATGAAGTAATCTTGCTATGGAAAGGTGGTCAAAGAATGTAGGACCCCATGTTGCTCCCATAGGACCAACTGCTGCTCTTCCCGGATTTGGTGCGAGCGCATTATTAGGATAAGCATCTCCTGTAGTTCCACTTGTTCTGGGAGTTCCATCAAGATTGTATGATTGATTGGCACCAAGAGAGGCTCCTGCTAGAATGAAAAGGTCATAAATGAACTGAACCTCATTGTAGTTTACCAGAAATGACGTTAGCAATGCATTAAACCGGGGGTCGATACAACCGAGCACCAGAACTTTGGCTGTAGATGTTGGTGGAAAGTATTCGACAAATCGTTCTGCTCCAGTGTAATCTCTTAGAGAAGTTTGTGAACCAACTGGTACGTCAAAGTATAACCCGTGCCAATTAGGAGTAGGGAAGATTAAACTTCCTGCCCTCGGAGTTGCTGTTCCGTTAGCGAAAAATGTAGCTGCCTGTATTGTTGTTTTTAGGGCAGCATATTGAATTGAATGTGGACTGGGTACTAAATCACTCCCAGCACCATTGCAAACAGTAAATGCTCCACAAAGCAAATGGTCTACAACATAAAAAGAAGTAACATTATGGAGTGTGATTGCTGCTTGGATATGGTCTAGTAGGGTAGCTTGCCAATTATTAGAAGTAGGAATTGATGAAACAACTCCACATTGTCCATTTGTGTTTGGAGGGCCATTTGGAGTTCCATTTGCAGTAAGGTTGCCACCGAGAGAAGCTCCGGCAAGAATGAACAAGTCATATGTGAAAAATCCAACCTGAGCAAGTTCTTCTGCTAGATAAGCTTCTAATGCAGAAGCGAAGCGTGGGTCGATACATGCTAGTACAAAGGCAACGCCATTACCTGGCAAGGTATTGCTAGGAGGAGCATTTTCGGGAATAGTTACAGTAGGAAGAGGGTATGCATTTGGTCTTGTTCCTTGTATGCGTTTTAGTCTAATCCAATCACCGGCTGAAAGGCCACGTGTTCCTGTTTGGAAGTTAGACATTTAACTTATTGAATGTTAAAAAATTAGGTATTAGCTTTGCATTAAAGCAAAAATGGGTCCTCAACTGGAGCAGGGTCCAGGAGAACTTCTAACCAAAGCGAACAAATCGACTGGAGCAGGGTCCAGGATAGGTGAGAAGCCAAACAAGGTCATGAATGGCTTCTGTGGAATGAGTGTCCACATGTTGACGTACAGCATCTTACGCCCCGGTTTCACGGGGAGCTATAGCATACAACATGCAAGTCTTGCGCAGCGGTTTCTTCCGCGCAGTGACGTCTCGTGTAATAACTTTTTTTTCTATAATTTCAGAATCCGTTTTTACAATAAAAAAGGCATGGAGCACTCCGCGTTTTCACCGGACCCCAAGGGATAAATTGCTACTGTTTGGCTGTATTAACCGCAAGTTGGTGGCCTCTCCCCTCTGGGACGGAGACCGGTCTTCGGTAGGCCTACCCATCCCACAATGGAGACTGACAAATGTCGGGGCTTATGGTCCTTCTTCAACGGCACGTTTTCGCAAATGTTGACTACGAGTGTATCCAACCCCCAGACTCAACGCGGATGCGGAATCTGGTAACGCATTAGAGCGCTAATAACTTTTTTTCTATAAAAAAAGAATCCGTTTTTACAAGTTTTTAATCAAGCATCCCAAAGCAAAAATAAAATTGTCTGAGAACTTCACCAACTATCCCAAAATGGTCTTTATCAAATCTGGAAACGTGTCAAAGCAGATATATATTT